>Ga0207891_1000047_pt1 | contig 155942 bp, 126 predicted proteins | sample LinPmetageLP50_FD_184061 | JGI IMG/M metagenome (GOLD analysis project Ga0207891, IMG submission 184061) | Marine viral communities from the Pacific Ocean - LP-50 (SPAdes) | ecosystem: Environmental > Aquatic > Marine > Oceanic | place: Pacific Ocean | collected 2011-08-27 | reverse complement strand
AGAGGCGGCTGGATGATGAGTTCGTAGCGGGTGCGGCGGTGGCCGGAATCACCCCGGGCAAATTCGTTGACCACGCCGGTGAAGCGGCGAAGGGGCACGCCATCCTGCCAGACCACCAGATCCACCTGCTGCTCCAGAACCTCACCCGCATCAATGTCAGGATCGGTGCTGGCCAGCTCAAGGCAGCCGTGAAACAGCTCGGATAACCGTTCGGTCAGCGTAAAGCCGACAACGGAAAATAGATCAGAAGGGAGTTCGCCAACACGGGCGGTAAACTGCAGTCCGTTTGCCTGGGGCATATCTTCGATCCCTGAAGATGGGTGTCTTGTTCGTGCTCATCCTGAGCCGGTGTACGATTATAACCTTCAGATTCCGTAATGTAACCCCGCAGCACTGAGGCCGCAGAAAACATGAGAGGTTGACCACAACATCATTCTGCTGCACGCTAATCTGGTTTCATTACGCAACCCAAGGAGCAAGATCGCTCCGAATTACCTCACTTCAGGTAGCGTAGTACCACTCAGCATATAGTACCACCCAACATATAGCACCACCCAACTTCAGGTAGAGAGAAACACCATGAGCCAATATCAGAATCATGCCATTGTGCTGAAGCAGCGCCCCAACGGAGAAATCCAGAAGGGCGATCTGGTTATGGAAGAGCGCCCGGTGCGCGAGCCCAAAGAGGGTGAAGTTGTTGCCCAGATTCTTTGGCTATCTCTGGATCCGTACATGCGCCCTCGCATGAACGATGCAAAAGGGTACATGGACCCGATCGCCATTGATGAACCCATCACCGGCGAGAGCGTGGCGCGAATTGTAGAATCCCGCTCGGACAAGCTTAAAGTCGGGGATCTGGTGACCTGTTACTCAGGCTGGCAAGAATACGTAACCTTCCCGGCAGACGCGCCGATGGTTTACAAAATCCACCAGAAAGAAGGCGTTCCGCTGCAGACATATCTTGGCGTTGCCGGCATGCCTGGCCGCACCGGCTACTGCGGTCTGACCTACGTGGGCAAGCCCAAAGCCGGCGAAACCGTGGTGGTTTCTGCGGCATCTGGCCCAGTGGGTACGGTTGTCGGCCAAACTGCCAAAACCAACGGTTGTCGGGTAGTGGGTGTTGCCGGCGGCCCGGAAAAATGCAGCTATGTGGTTGATGAGCTGGGGTTTGATGCCTGCGTGGATTACAAAGCAGGCAACCTGGAAGCCGATCTGAAAGCCGCCTGCCCCGACGGCATCGACATCTACTATGAGAACGTAGGAGGTGACGTTACAAGAGCCGTTGCTCCGCTGCTGAACCCAGGGGCACGGGTACCCATTTGCGGTTATGTCTCAGCGTATAACGCCAAGAGCACAGACAAGGTAGAGACGCCATTCGATATTCTCAAGCGCCTCGACCCGGTACCAGAACACCGTTTTTTCCTGGTAACCGAGTGGCAAGACAAGCACCAGGAAATTACCGATATTCTTACGAGTCGTATTGCTTCAGGCCAGATCAAATACCGTGAAACGGTTGCTGAAGGCCTCGAAAACGCAGTTGAGGCCTTCAAGGGCATGCTGAAGGGCAAAAACTTCGGTAAGCAACTGGTTCATATCGCCGACTAAAACAAAACGGTGCTCAACGCCGGGAAGGCTATTCTCCTATTTTGAGAAGCACCTTCCCGGTATTGTTGTTGGCCGCCACGTGCGCCATGGCCTCTTCAACCTGCTCAATGGGCCAGGTGCTATCGATCATGGGCTCAATCTGCCCTGCGACCAGCAACGGCCAAACGTTGCGATACAGCGCCTGCATGACACGCCCTTTGTCCGCTACTGAACGGGACCGCAATGTAGAACCAACCAATCGGTGTCGCTTCATCAACATGAGGCCCAGATCAACTTCCGCAAAGCGACCGCCTAAAAGGCCAATCAGAATAATCCGGCCATCGGCACTCAGAACTTTCTGATCTTCCTGAATGTAGCTTCCGCCGACCGGATCCAGCACCATATCGACACCGCCCCAACTTTTCACCGCATCCACAAAAGAGCCGTCTTTTCGGTTCCAGGTGCCCGTTGCACCCAGATTACGACACACCTCCAGCTTTTCTTCATCGCCGGCTGTCGCAAATACCGGGTTACCAAATGCTGTGGCAATCTGAATAACGGCTGTGCCCAGGCCACTGGCGGCCGCGTGCAAGAGCACCCTTTCACCAGGTTTCAGATCAGCTTCCTGATACAGGTTCAGCCAGGCCGTCGCAAACACTTCCGGAATAGCCGCTGCTTTTTTCAGCGTGAATCCCTTCGGAATCGGCAGCACCTGAACCGCAGGAACAGCAACCTTGGTCGCGTAACCACCACCTGTAAGCAATGCACACACTTCATCGCCCGGTTTGAACGCCGTCACGGCTTTGCCAACTGCTGCGATGCGACCACTCACTTCCAGCCCCAGAATGTCAGACGCACCCGGAGGTGGGGGATAAACCCCGGCCCGTTGCGACAGGTCGGCACGGTTAACCGCAGTCCAGACAACATCTATTTCTACGTGATCTGCCGGCAGCTCTTCAATGCTCGCGCAGTCTTCCCATGCCAGGGAGTCGCCGTTTATCTTGATTGCTTTCATCATGTATCGAATCTCGGCACTTTTGAGTGTCCAGTCATGAATCGAGTGACCAGTCCGGAATATCAAGTCAGGATACCCCATGTGGCTGGGTGGTTGTAATGAGTATGTTTTCATAATCCGGTTACCGCCTGCACCGTGTATCCGGGTCTGATATCAGGCGCTGTCTGCAATAGTTTTAGAAAGCAGCGTCTTGTATACCGGCGTCAATGCGTCACGACTGAAACGTTTCACGTCTGGCACCGTTAATCGCCCATGGTGGCTATCCACAGACTGGTTTTCAATCAGTGCCGCTGCGTGGGCAGCCTCAGCCGGAATATCGTCACCACCGTCCGGATACAAGTATTCCGGTGCAAACAACTCCGGATAAACTTCCCTTTCCGGTGCAATGGGTACACAGCCAGCGGCGACAGCCTCAAGCACCGCCAGCCCCTGAAACTCATGCAACGCGGTCGAAAGAATGACGTCCGCACTCCCCAGCCACTCGTAGTACTGAGTGCGGCTGGAGGCATATCCAAACTGAACCAGCCGATGGGAAAACTGCTCACGGATTGTCACCAGCGCTTCGGGTACTTTTCGGAAGCTCTCACCAAGAATGCACACTTGATAGTTCACCGCTCTGCGATCGAGTTCCTGCAGAATCGCGAGCAGCCGGTCAGGGCCCTTGTCATATTCCCAGCGGGCCGCCCACACAATCCTTAGCCGCGATGAACAAGGGCTGAGCTCACGACCATTGCTCCATAAACACTCGCCCACCTCAGGGTTCCGGCATCCTTCGCTGTTGATGAATACGTGGTCATCGATAGGGACCGGCAGAACACAGGATTTCGCGGCAAGGAGTTCGAGCGCTCCCTCCGGGATGCCATCTGGTAATCGTTGGAAGAGTGCATCAACACCATCAAGAAAGCTCCGCCGGTTCCAGTCACTGTTGAACAGCACACGATCGGCTGCAATAGCGCTGTACAGATTTACCATTTGGGGGTCGATGCTGTTGTGCTGATCATCAGATGCCGGATAGGCAAACTGGTTTTCATGCATGTAGAGAAGCGCTGGCGTATGGGCCAGATTCGGATGAAACCCCCGGATTGACGCCAGATCCACCATGGACGTCACGAGCAGCAGATCCCAACTCTGTTTCAGCAGGGGCTCATTCAGCCAGGTAAGCGCGTTACCCCGAATCCGCCAGCGGAAGAACCTCGGTGACAGAAACAGCACATGCCACTCAAATTCCGGCTGGCTGTGCACCAACTGCTCTCGCCAGCGACGATGGCTGCCTGCGTCATAGGCGGAGAGCAGGAGTATTCTGGGTTTTCGGAAGGTTGACGTTTTGGGCATTCAGGCATTTTGCCCTACTCCCGATTGGACAACCAGACGCTCTGATAAGGCTTCAAGGTAATAGCACCTGAAAAATCCTCGATCGCCGTACCCGCGATAAGATCGTGCCAGCGATCCGTGCCGATCAGGTTGATGTCGCTCAATGCCACCTGCTGCACTTCGTCACTGATGTTATGAATGCAGAAAATAGACTGGTCCCGCCGCATGCTCTGACGCCAGAAACCGAACAGCTTTAACCCCAGGTGCAAGGTGAATTGGGTCGCATTGGGATGAAAAGCTGGCTGTTTGCGACGAATCGTAATCAGTCGTTTCAACTCTTGATAGGCTTTGCTGTGGTGGCTCAACGGGTTCTCAAGCTCATTTTCCAGGTCCGCAAGCTGCCACTGGCTGCGATTGATCGAGCGTAGGCGACCGGTATGTTCCATCCGAGCGGTATCGTTTTCCGTCGCCAGCAGGCTGTGTATGTAAAAAGCGGGTATGCCTTCCAGTGCGAGCATCACCGTGTGCGCGCAGATGAACCTCTGCAACTGCCAATGATCCGCGCCATTTCCGGTCGTACCCTTCAACGCATCATAGAGGGCAATATTGATTTCATAGGGCTGATCCCGGCCATCTGATGTGCGCCTGAAGGACACTTTACCGCCGAATGACTCCATGGTGTTGACCAGCCGCTGCTTTTCCTCTTCAGTCAACAACCCGTCCGTGGGCCGCATGCCAACGCCATCATGGGAGGCAATGAAGTTGAGATAGGTGGTGCCCAATTGTGCGGGCGGCATGCTCATCAGCCAGGTTTTCAGATGCTTGCAGTCACCTGTAACCAGAGTATTGATCAGTAGCGGTGGCAGGGAGAAGTTGTAGATTACGTGGGCTTCGTTGGCGTTGCCGAAATAGGTCAGGTTTTCCCGATTGGGCACGTTGGTTTCCGTGACCACCACGGCATCCTGACTATGATGCTCTATCAGCAGACGCAAAATCTTGATCAGTTCGTGGGTCTGTTGCAGGTGGATGCAGGGCGTACCGGGCTCTTTCCACAGGAAAGCGACGGCGTCCAGCCGGAAAATAACAACGCCACGCTCAAGGTAGTACCGGATAATGGCAGCGAACTCGATCAACACTTGAGGATTGGCGAAGTTAAGATCAACCTGGTCTTCACTGAAGGTACACCAGACATAACGCTCGCCATCGTCCGTCTGAACCAGCGTAAGCAAAGGTGAGGTACGAGGCCTTACCACAGCACTAAGGTCGTCCCGGGGGCTGCCTTCAAAAAAATAGTCTTTGCCCGGGTCAACCCGTTTGCGGAAATTCTCAAACCAACGGCTGCGGGCTGACATGTGGTTGATCACCAGGTCAGCCATGAGCTTGAAGTCCTGCGCGATGGCCTCAACATCCCCCCACTGACCGTGGGATTCGTTGACTGCAAGGTAATCCATTACCGAGAAACCGTCATCGGAACTGTAGGGAAAGAAAGGCAGGATATGAACGGCGGAAATGCTATCGTAAAAGCGCCGATTCAGAAATTTATGCAGCGTGGCTAAAGGCTTTTCACCCACTTGCTGAACCGTGTCCGCATAAGTGATCAGAACGACATCAGACTCAGCCCAGTGGTTCTGATGCGCAGGCGGCGGAGACTGATCCGGCGGCAGCTCCATTGTTGTCAGAAGCTGACCGGCGAGGAAGTCACAATCCAGCACCGGATAGACCGTTTCAAGCATGCTGACCAGTTTAGCCCTCAGCACCTGGCTCATGGCCGATATTCCTCATTGTCCAGGTCCACGGCCTCGAGCAGTTGCTCCTTGATATCCGGAATCGCGCTGGTTACCCGATTCCAGCTCGGAATAAAGGGCGTATCCATTGGGTTCTCAAGAAAGTACGCACCTGCACTCATCACGTTCTGGGCGAACAGTTCAACGGCTTTCTCTTCCTTATGGCGATCAAACCCAAGACCGTTGATGATGGCATCATTCTGGTAGGTCTCCACAAAATCCAGGGCAATACGAAAATAAGTGGCCTTGATCGTTCGGAATTTTTCACTTGAAAATATCTCTCCGTTCGTTGCCAGTTTCCTGAACAGCGCCTTGGCGATATCCACACTCATCTTGGACAAGCCCTGGTTGACATCCTCCGGTGAGAGTTCCTGATGCTTGTGATCGTAGACATCAGCAATGTCCACCTGGCAGAGCCGGTTGGTGGCATAGTTCCGCTTCATTTCCGAGAGCACACCGATCTCCAGGCCCCAGTCGCTGGGAATGCGAAGATCATTAATGACATCGGTGCGGAAGGAGAACTCTCCGGCCAGTGGGTAACGGTAACTGTCGAGGTAATCCAGGAAATCACTCGGACCACACACTTTTTTCAAAGCACGAATCAGAGGCGTCACCAGAAGGCGACTGACTCGCCCGTTCATCTGTCCATCCGCTACCCGGGCGTAGTAGCCCTTGCAGAACATATAATTAAAACCGGGGTTAGCCACCGGATAGATTAAACGCGCCACCAGGTCTCGCGAATAAGTGAGGATGTCACAATCATGCAATGCGACCGATTCACTGACGCCGGAGGCCAACACATAGCCGAAGCAGTACCAGACATTGCGGCCCTTGCCCATTTCCGTCGGCGCCAACCCCTGCTCTCTAAGTTTCAGATCAATGGCGCGGAGACGTGGGCCATCGTTCCAGAGCACTTTGAAGTTTTGTGGAAGCTCGGAAAAATATTCAAGCGCATGGCGATATTGCTCTTCATCGGCCCGGTCCAGGCCAATAATAATCTCATCCAGATAAGGCACTTTCGTGAGTTCATACACTATGTGCTTTAACGCCGGCCCTTCCAGTTCGGAGTAGAGCGACGGCAGTACGAGTGACATGGGCCGGGACTTGCGGAATGTCATCAACTCGGCTTCCAGATCCTCCACCGGCCGGCGAACAAGGTTGTGCAGTGTGGTAACGATGCCATTCTGGTAAAAGTCGCCCATGGCGATTCTCCTTTGCGGTACTAATATCCATACTCAAACAGGAGATTGAGTACACACTCGTTCCAGCCTTCAGGGCCGGGCTTGAGAGAGCGCATAGCGTGTTTCCCTGAGGGCAATTGCACCTCGTTGCTATTCACCCCACGGATGACGACCGGAATGTCGGCCTCCTCCAGCATTTGCTGATCGTTGGGGCTGTCCCCCAAAGCAATGGCTGTCACTTGCTGATGGCCATAGCGTTCCTGATATTGCTCTCTGTATTTGTTTAGCAAAAAGCGGGCCCCATCGGCCTTATCAAAAATGCCCATAGCGTGATAAAACCGTCCGCCCTTAACAAGTCGCAGGTTTTCAGCAGCCAGGGCAGCTTCAAAACATACCCGCTCGTCCTCGCTTCCCTCCCACAACAGTGGCTCCGTTCCCAAGCGCTCCCGGGCCCGTGCAGCCGAAGCAGAATCCAGCCCGGAGTATTCCGCCAATTCCTCATCTGACATATCCGCAAAGCCCCGAAAACGTGCACCACACCCCCTTTGCGCCGCCAATACCTTGAGTACATCTGTGCGAGATGCCCCAAAATGCACAATTTGCTCACGGTCATTGCCAAAAGTGTTCGGCGGAATAACCACCGCTGCACTGTTTTCGACTATGAAAGGGTCGGTGTTGCCCATCTGCTGGCGCAACACCCGAATTTCCGCTGCGGTTTTGCTGGAATTCAGGATCAGTGGAACGCCTGCCTCCGCAACCCGCTCCAGTGCCGGCCTCGCTTGCTGCCAACAATAGTTTTCATGATTGAGCAGGGTTCCATCCAGATCGGTAAATATGAGCAGGCGCGGTTTGGCCATGGGAAGCCCCTTTAACGTTGGGTCCGAAAATGAGGGCGGCTCAAGGCATGGTCTCCTGAGACCTCAATCAGCGCATCCGCCCGGCCTGGTAGTTGCTTTAGGCAGGACCGGGTCACCCGTTCGTAGTGCATGATAAAGCGGATCACCTCCTGATCACTCATGATGCGCAAATCCTGCGCAGCGTTCGCAGAGGTGCGCTCATTTAGTGCACTACCTACTTTTTCCGCGAGTTTATGTTCCTGCAGAGTGCGCCATTCCAGAACCCGCGACATCGACGGAGCCTTCAACATAATCAGACTATCCAGCTCGCTGAAAAACTCTTGATACTTGCCTTTAAGGCACTGATTTACATACCTTCGCCAGGTGCCTGAGGGATCTTCCTCCGCTTCCAGTGCATTGAGGGGGTCGGCCAGAGCGTTCTCTTCTTCAGGGAGAGCGCCAAGACACCAGCCCTCAACCAGAATAACCTCTGCCCTGCCGTCGAAAACGGGCCACCCGTTCGATGGGACACGGTCGTCATGAGACTTGTCGAACGCAGGAATACGGGTGTGATCGCCTGGGCCGGCGGTTCGGAGCTGATCAATAACCCACTCGCCAAGCTCTACATCATGTGTTCCGGGCACACCCCGGGTCATAAACAGAGGGTGTACCTGCTCAGCAAGTGCCCGCCGCTCGGCTCTGGTAAGGTAAAGATCGTCCAGCGAAAAGCTCGCAGTGGGGTATTGCCAGTGATCACAAAGCAGCCTGGTCAGAAACAATGCCAAAGTCGACTTCCCAGTGCCTTGGGCGCCATGAACCCCCACAACAACGGTCCTCTTCTTCGCGTTCCTTAACGAGACAATTTGTTCTATCAGAGGCAGGATGGTCTGTTCTACGGTAACAGCGTAATTTTGAGGAAGCCCTTCTTTCTCAATCAGGGCGTCGATGGTTGTTTTAAGCTCACTGTCAATCACGTTAGGGTTCCCGTCTTTGATGGATCGGTTAATTAAGCATTCAGCAGAATTCGTACCATATGGGAGTATAGGTTTTTATGAGTAGCAACGATTTTCGTGTAGAACACCGCTACCTGGAACTCCCGGACAGCTTCTACACCCGAGTCCAGCCCACTCCGCTTAAAGACGCAAGAATGGCGTGTTTCAACCACAAGCTGGCACAGGAAATGGGCTTTCATGTAACCAATGAGGCCGACTGGGCCGGAATCGGCGGGGGCACGGAACTGCTTGAGGGCATGGACCCGGTGGCCATGAAATACACCGGCCACCAGTTTGGCATGTACAACCCGGAACTGGGTGATGGTCGCGGCCTGCTTTTATGGGAGACCCTAGGCCCCGATGACCGTCGTTGGGACTGGCACCTGAAAGGCGCGGGCATGACACCCTACTCCCGCTTCGGGGATGGCCGGGCGGTTTTACGCTCAACCATTCGCGAATACCTGTGCAGCGAAGCCATGAACGGTCTGGGCATTCCAACGACGCGCGCACTGTTTATGGTCAGTGCCCGGAATCCGGTACGCAGAGAATCCATTGAAACCGCCGCAGCCCTGGTGCGCGTAGCTCAGAGCCATATCCGCTTCGGTCATTTTGAGTTTGCTGCCCATCACGAAGGACCGGAAGCGCTGAAAACATTGCTTGAGCATGTGATCGCGCTCCATTTTCCACATCTGATCAAGCTGGCTGAAGAAGAGCGTTACGCCCGCTGGTTTGAAGAAGTGGTGGAGCGAACGGCTCGCCTGATTGCAGACTGGCAGGCGGTCGGTTTCTGCCATGGCGTTATGAACAGCGACAACATGTCCATCATCGGCGATACCTTCGATTATGGGCCTTTCGCATTTCTCGACGACTTCGATGCCGGATACATCTGCAACCACACCGACCAAGGCGGCCGCTACGCATACAACCGCCAGCCCCAGGTGGGCTTTGCGAACTGTCAGTATCTTGCCAACGCCCTTCTGCCAATAATGGATGAAGGCACCATACGCAGCGGTTTGCAGCGTTATGAAGCCACTTACAACGGGCGCTTTTTACAGAACATGCGAGACAAACTCGGCCTGGTGCAAGAAGACGAAGCCGACCTCAGCCTGATTATGGATACCTTTAGCATGCTGCAGGAGCAACACACAGACTACACGGCATTTTTCCGTGCACTTTCAAACCTCTACGCCCACGGCCATACACCCGTGCGTGATCTGTTTGTGGATCGCGAAGTGGCGGATAAATGGCTGGCGCGCTATGAGCAGCGGCTTGAACAAGAAACCCGTGCCCATGATGAGCGTGAGTATGGAATGCGAGGGGTAAACCCCAAATACATCTTGCGGAACTACCTGGCGCAGCAAGTCATTCTGGAAGCACAGAACGGTGATTACGACCCCATGAAGGAACTGATCAAAGTTCTGGAGCGGCCCTACGATGAGCAGTCGGAGCATGAAAAGTACGCTGAACTGCCACCAGAATGGGGCAAACACATAAACATCAGCTGCTCGAGCTAGGAACAGAAAAAAGGGGAGAAACCGGGGCCAGGCCTGAAAACCTGGCCCGCGGTTCAATTGCTTAGGTAGCTCTAGACGGCCTTGGCAGCAATGATCTTCTCTTGCCACTCAACAGGGCCGGTCTGGTGGACCGATGTGCCTTTGGAATCCACTGCCACGGTTACCGGCATGTCTTCCACATCAAACTCGTAAATAGCTTCCATTCCCAGTTCCGGAAAGGCAACAACTTCTGCGTGCTTGATGGCTTTGGATACAAGATAAGCAGAACCGCCCACCGCCATCAGGTACACAGCACCAAACTCCTTAATGGCGTCAATAGCTACCTGACCACGCTCGGCTTTACCAATCATGCCGGTGAGGCCCGTCTTCTCCAGCATGGTGTGAGTGAACTTGTCCATGCGGGTCGCGGTGGTGGGGCCCGCGGGGCCAACGACTTCTTCACGCACCGGATCGACCGGGCCAACGTAATAGATAAAGCGGCCTTTGAGATCCACTGGAAGCTCTTCGCCATTGTTGATCATGTCGACCATTTTCTTGTGGGCGGCATCGCGGCCGGTCAGCATCTTTCCAGACAAAAGAACCGTTTCACCAGGCTGCCACTCTTTCACGTCTTCCGGTGTAACCGTATCCAGGTTTACCCGGCGGGTACCCTCACCCACTTCCCAGGTTATTTCCGGCCAGTCTTCCAGGCGCGGCGGCGTTTGCAGCGACGGGCCAGAACCATCCAGCGTGAAGTGCGCGTGACGGGTGGCGGCACAGTTCGGAATAATCGCCACCGGTTTGTTGGCTGCGTGAGTTGGGTAATCCTTTACTTTCACATCCAGAACCGTCGTGAGACCACCCAGACCCTGAGCACCAATACCCAAGTCATTCACCTTGTCGAACAGCTCAAGGCGCAGTTCCTCAGAACGATTAGATGCGCCACGCGCCTGCAAGTCATGGATATCAATCGGGTCCAGCAGCGACTCTTTGGCCATCTCCATCGCCTTCTCGGCCGTCCCACCGATACCAATACCCAGCATGCCGGGCGGACACCAGCCAGCGCCCATCTGCGGAACCATTTTCAACACCCAATCCACTACAGAATCAGACGGGTTCAGCATGGCGAACTTGGATTTGGCTTCGGAACCGCCGCCCTTGGCTGCCACGTGAATCTCAACCGTGTCGCCCGGCACCATCTTGTAGTGGATGATTGCCGGTGTGTTGTCTCCGGTGTTCTGTCGCTTGCCATCCGGATCCGCCAGTATTGACGCACGCAACACGTTGTCCGGGTTCTTATAAGCCTGGCGCACACCTTCGTTGATTACGTCGTCCAGTGGCATATCGCAATCCCACTGCACGTTCATACCGATATTCACGAACACGGTCACAATGCCGGTGTCCTGACACAGCGGGCGATGGCCCTCGGCACACATGCGCGAGTTAATCAGGATTTGCGCCATGGCATCTTTGGCCGCCTGCGACTCTTCCTTCTGATAGGCCTCGTAAACAGCGTCGATAAAATCTTTTGGATGATAGTAAGAAATGAACTGCAGCGCGTCCGCTACGCTTTCAATCAAGTCATCCTGGCGGATTACGGTGGTCATAGGCGCCTCATCAGGTTGGTCTGGTTATGGTTGTATCGTCAAAAAACAGGAGCCACAGTTTACCAGAAATTCGCAAGAGCGCGGGATCCGACAGATGGCGAAGCTTTTTGTCGTTTTCGGAGGTCGAATGCGACAACACGATTAGCTTGGCGCCTTGTTTACTGAACCTCTCGCTGCGCCACGCGCATACCATCACTCAGGCCGGAAGCCGGATACAGGATCACGCGGTCACCGGACTCCAGCCCTTTGACGACCTGAGCCTGCACACCGTTGTTGTGTCCAATTTCGACCTGACGTAGCTCTGCCGTGTCGCCTTCGACAAGAAACACCGCCCAATCTCGTCCTTCGCGAAATAGCGCACTCGACGGTACAATTAGCGCGCTGCTGTCTTCCCAGACGATGATCCTTGCCTCAACCCGAAACCCATGGCCCAGGCCCGCTGGCGCCGGTTTAGAATCGTCAAAGCGAATAATGGTATTGACGCGTTGCTCCTCAACACCAAGTGCGGAGAACTTGGTGAAGCCCCAGGGATCCACCCGTGATACCACGGCATCCAGAGTTCCCGGGCCGCCCCACTTTTCGATGAGAACGTGATCACCCGGAGCCACTTGCACAGCATCCGTTGACAGAAGTTCGACGAGCACTTCGAGATCGCTATCGATGTTGCCGACTTCCATGATGGCGGCACCGACAGGGAGAGTGGTTTCACTCTGCTGAATGATGCGCAACACCTGCCCGGTGATCGGCGCTCGAATAGGGATTTCATCGGCCTGCCCGGCGCGGGCGCCGGTGGTTCCGAGTCGTTGTTGATCATCAAACCCCATCAACTGTGCACGCGCATTTTCAAGTTCAGCCTGACGTACCTCGATGGCGGCTTCGGCTGTATCGAAGGCTGCCTGGGTCGCACGGGCTTCGTGAACAGCACGATCCAGCTCAACCTGGCTAACTGTGCCTTTTTGGTGCAGCGTCCGAATCCGCTTCAGGTCGGTATCAGCCATCTCCTTGTCAGCAATGGCCCGGTTGAGTTCGGCGCGGGCAAGACGTAGTGCTGCGTTGGCAGCAGCCTCTGCGAATCGCGCCTGCTCACGGCTGCGCACGTCCAGTACAGCCGGGTTGGTGGGGCGCATTTGTGCAACAATGGTCTCATTCTTTTTAACCGGATCTCCCGGGTCGACCTCCACGCGCAGGAGGCGACCGGCGACCGGAGTGGAGATCACATAGGCGTCACGCACACGCGTGCGCCCTTCCTCATCGATCGTTACCCTCATGGGTTCCGTCGTGACGCTACCGATATCAACCTTTGCCGGGCGGGGCCAGAAGGCAAAAGTGAGCGCCGCGCCAAGGGCGACGACAGTCGCAACGGTTAAAAATGAGCGAGATCGTTTACGTGCCATGTGAATCTATTCTCCGGTTTTCAGGGCGATGATCATATCCGCCCGGTCGATGTCCCGTTTCACCAACCAGCCAGAAGCGACGGCAGCCATGACGACGGCTAATACAGCCATGCCATAACTCTCAGGGGTGAAAACAGCGGGGATTTGATAAAGGTCCGTGCTGAAGCCAGCGGCAATACCGAAAGACAAAAAGTAGCCAAGGATCGCTCCAAGAGGTATCGCAAGCAGCGTGACAGCGGCGAGTTCGCCCAACAGGACGAAGGCCGTCTCGCCCTTGGTAAAACCGATTACCCGCAGGCTGGCGAGATCACGCGCACGTTCCGCGTAGGCAATGCGTGCGGAGTTGTAGACGACACCAAAGGTGATGATCGCAGCGATGGCGGCCATGACGTAGCGCATGGCACCAGCACCGGTATCCATCATTTTCTGGAATGCAACGCGCGCATCGGCCTTGAGACTGACACCGGCAACGGTCGGCATATCCTTGAGCTGACGATAGATGCTCTCGCGGTGTGCCGCATCAACTCGCAGGTAGGCCCCCGAAACACGGTTCGGTTCACGCAGCGCAAGATTGAGTGCCTCGAGTTCCATAAAGGCGGGGGAGCCTAGCAGGGTTTCTGCGATGCCGATCACCGGGATATTGAGCACCGGCTGGCGTCCTTCCCGCACGTCAACGGTCAGGGTTTCACCTGGTGTAATATCGAGGATGTCTGCAAGCGCACTGGCGAGGATCACGCCCTCCTGCCGCATGTAGATCGTCGCCAAGTCTTTGTCCACGGCACGATTGAGGCGGGCTTCCGTCACCAATCCGTTGATTGCGCCCCGATACGTTTTACGCCCGTTGCTCAGCACGGCGGGTACGATGCGTACCGGCTCCACCTCAATGATACCCGGCATACGCTGAAGCTCCAGGACGGCCTTGTCGGACATGGCCTCTGTGAAAGTGACCGTCACGTCGCTGCGGTCTACCACGCTGAACGTCAGGTCGATGGTGCGGTCGAAGCCGGAGAGAATTGAGATCATGCCGACCGACAAGGCCATTCCAGCCGCGATACCAATAATAGCCCCGGCCATGCGACCGGGCTGTCGCGTCAGGCGCCTCAGTACCATACGGCTGGGCTGATCGAGCAGTTTGTTAAAGGAACGCCCTATCCGCCCCGAACGACTGTAATCCTGTGGCGCGGGTGGGCGCATGGCCGTGGCTGGCGTAAGCGCAAAGACGCCGCGCAGCACAATCAAACCGCCAGCCGATGCCGCCAGAACACTCACCCCGAAACCGATCACAAACGATTCCGGATCGAGCTGAAATATCAAAAAAGGGAACTTGAAGTACTCAAGGTAGACGCCAATCAGTGCCCGCCCGGCCGCAATACCTCCCAGGCAGCCGGCCAGGGCTCCGCCCATGGCAATGGCGAGGATCAGTTTGAAATAGTGCGCGCCCACCTCGGTGTTGGTGTAGCCAAACGCCTTCATTAACCCAATTTGCTCACGCTCGGAGTGAACCAGGCGCGAGACGACGATGTAGAGCAGGAACGCAGCTACTGCGAGGAAAATCGGCGGCACGCCGGTGCTCATGGCCCGCAAGCCGTCGATTTCTTCGCTTATAAAACGGTTGGACTCATGATCCTCCAAGCCGTAGGCACCCAGCCCGCCATTGGAATCAAGGAGACGGTCCACCGCATCGAGAACAGCCGCCTGTTCGGCGTTGCGGCCTAAAGAAATGAGTGCCTGGTTGAAGGCGCCTTCCATATCGTAAGCGGCAGAGAGCGCTGTACGGCTCATCCAGATGACGCCGAAACGACTGTCGTCCGGGGCCAACTCGCCGGGCGGGGTGGTATAGAGAAACTCCGGCGACCGCGCGAGCCCGACGATCCGAAACGTACGCCGGGCACCGTGCATGGTCGCCGAGAGGGTGTCGCCTGGCTCAAGGCCGTGGGCCTTCGCGAACCCCTGGAGCAATAAAATTTCATTCGCACGGTCGCTATCCAGTCGGCGGCCAGCGCTCAGGTAGACGTCATTGAGTCTCGGCTCGTCGAAATCGGGTAGCGATATGGCTCGCGCCTGTAGAGGTAGATCCCGCCCGGGCAGATTGATCAACGCGCTGCCAGTGACCCTCCCTTCGGCGGCAGAGACGCCGGGAATAGCAGCCAGATCGGCGATCAGGCGGTCGGGCGCGCGCGTTACCGGCGCAAAAATATCGGCCAATCGATAGCGTTCGTAATAGGTTTTACGTGTTTCATCCAGAGAGGTGACGAGACCTGTCATCATGACCAGCATCAGCACACCGACACCGATAACAGCGCCAATAGCGATAGCTTGGCCCTTGATGCGCCAAAGGTCGCGAAGCAGCTTTCGGTCGAGCGGACTCATCGCTTGCTCACCAGTGGATTTCCTCGGGTGTGAGTTTGGTCTTGTTGACGACTACCTCACGTATCGCCCCGTCGGCAAAATGGATCACCCGATCGGCCATGGTAGCGGTTGCCGCCGCGTGGGTGACGATCAGCACGGTCGCGCCCAGACGCTCGTTCACATCTTTCAATACCTTGAGCACAGCGCGGCCTGTCACGCTGTCCAGAGCTCCCGTGGGCTCATCGCAAAACAGCACCGCCGGCTGTTTTGCGACAGCGCGAGCGATAGCGACCCGCTGCTGCTCCCCACCCGACAACTGCGCGGGGAAATGGTCGGTTCGCGCATGCAGGCCGACGAGTGCGAGTGCGTCGTCCGGGTCCATTGGGTCAAGGGCAATTTCGGTGACCAGCTCAATATTCTCATGCGCTGTCAGGCTTGGCATCAGGTTGTAGAACTGGAACACGAAGCCGACGTGATCCCGCCGGTAGCGCGTCAGCTGCGCATCGGAAAGAGCCGTCAGTTCCTGATCCTGGAAGTACACTTGTCCGTCGGTGGCCTTATCCAGTCCACCAATGATATTTAGCAGCGTGGACTTGCCGCTTCCCGAGGGACCGAGCAGCACGATCAACTCGCCGGCAGGAATCTCCAGGTCGACCCCACGCAGGGCATGGACTGCCGCAGGCCCCTCGCCGTAGACCTTGGTGAGCCCCTTGATGCGGTAAGCGACAGCGCTCTCTTTATAAGACATAGCTCCCATCGTACTTGTTTCTCCATGGTGATGACCAAGCCATCGGCATTCAGTTATTGTTTAACGACACTTTTCTTAACATACGCCCCAAAAAAGGTATCATCCTAATCAAATGATAAAAAAGCACTTCAGGAGACATCGTGACAGACTTTGTTCAAACCGAAATCAAAAACCGGATTCTGACCATTCGCATTAACCGCCCGGAGCGCAAGAACGCACTCACCCATGCCATGTACACGGCACTGGGAGACGCGCTTGAACAGGCCGACTCCGATTCTGATATTCGCTGCGTACTGTTTACCGGCAGCGAAGAGTGTTTTACCGCAGGCAACGACCTGAGCGAATTTGCCAGTGGGTTACCCGGTAACTTCGAAGAAACACCCGTAGGCCGCTTTCTCTTTCTTCTGGCCAACGCAACCAAACCGGTTGTAGTAGCAGTAAACGGAGCGGCGGTGGGCATTGGCACCACCATGCTCCTGCATTGCGATATGGTGTTCGTCGGCACCAACACACGCTTCCAGATGCCGTTTGCCAGCCTGGGGCTGTGCCCTGAAGGTGGCTCCAGCCTGCTACTGCCTTCCTGGATTGGCAGGGTGCGCGCCGCTGAGTTGTTAATGCTGGGTGAGGCTTTCAGTGCAGACGATGCCTATCGCCTGGGGCTGATTAACCGGGTGTGTGATCCCGCCGACACCGAAGCAGCGGCTCTAATAGCCTGCCAGCAACTCGCCAGCCAGCCACCTGCCGCCATACGGGCTACCAAAAAGCTCCTCAGCGGCCCCACTCAGGCAGAACTCAAAGCCACCATGTTGGCGGAAGGCGAACTGTTCGGAGAACGCCTGAAATCGCCAGAAGCAGCTGAAGCCTTCCGCGCATTTATGCAAAAGCGCAAGCCAGACTTCTCAGGGTTCAAATAATTCCCAGCGGCTCGACAAACGGCTCCCAGCCAACTATTTTTCATGGAAGCCAAGCTTCCTTCTATGGAGAGCTTCGGGAGTTGTGCGAGGAGGACCCAAACAGCAAGAATCACACTTTTGGCTGATCAACACTGGCTATAGTGGCGCTATAGTCATAAGTATAGAAATTGGCTTCATGCGCTGGCTACAATTTCAGACAATGGTTTAAGCAGAACAGGCCACTGACATCGGGTTTACCGCATCAGACCGGCCCCGTTAGTTGCCGAACATAACGATACAACAACAGGAAAAGGTTCCACCCATGTTCAAGAAAACTCTAATAAGTCTTGCCGTGGCGTCTTCCCTTGGGCTAACAGGCTGCCTCAGCGGCGGTGACGAAGGGGCGAATGCTAATCCGGATTATAAGATTGAAGATACAACGATCGACAGATCGATCGTCCGTCCGGTTTACGATCCGAATCCAATTGCGGCAGAACCAAAGTTCCCGATCAACTCGGACCTAATCCTGTTGCTTGGCGCATCCCAGAGCGCAAACTACGATTTCACTGGCCTTTCCACTGGAGATACACCGGCAGATGACGCTGTAAACCGCTTGGCAGGCTTCTCTTCGTCCGACGCGTTTACCCTTAAGTTTGACGGTTCGTTGAATCCGGCATCAGTTCAGGCAAACGCCACGGTGTTTTTGCTGCCGCTAAACGTTAAAGATGCTGTCGATGGTGTGCCGGGCGCTTTGCCGAACACCAGTCCAACCGGTATCGATGCCGATAATCCGTTTGATCTGGCTTTGTTCGCAACGCTGAAATACCGTACTGACGTTGTCAGCGTGGACGGAGGCAGCAATAATGCGATTCGCGTTCTGCCGCTTGAGCCACTACCACAGGGCCAGAAATTCCTGCTAGTTGCCACCAACGACGTTGTCGGCGCCAACGGAAAGCCCATTGACCGCTCAGTGCAAGACGTCAACTTGGCTGACGGCATTCTTGGCAACCCAGCTCTGGCCAGCGTCAAGACCCTGCTCAAAACCTCGGACATGCTTGCCAATGGCGCACTTGCAAGCTTGATCCCGACAAATACCCCGCAATCTGCGCTGGCTTATACCTTTACCACCAACGCAGACACCAAGGTTTTGAAAGCTTTAATGGCTGCACCCGCATTTGGCACGGATCTGGGCGAAAAAATCGGCTTCACCGCAGTTCTAAAAGCTGTCCGTGATAACTATCCTGATCTGAACTTTTCAGAACTGACGCCCAAGCTTGCAGAGCTCAGTGCGCTCGCTGCCGGGCTGGGTACAACCGTTGATCCCAGCGACCTTACCGCTCAAGAGCTTACTGCCATTACCGCGTTGGGACAGGCTCAAGCCCTGACAAAGCCGGCCGACATCTCCGCTGCGATTCAAAGCGCAATTCAGTCTGGAGCCATCCACCTGCCATCCCCTCGACCCAATATCGTATTGTCGAACGGAGATGCCTCAGACCTCGCCACCATCGCAAGCCTGGACGTGACAACCAATTCCATTGCCCAAGCCGCCACACAGCTGAAGGTATCCCAGGGTGCAATCACCTTGCCCTATTTTCAGCATCTGCCTGGCAACGACGGTCGCGGCATTGTCGAAGGTTACTGGACCGGGAGTACGACTCTTGAGGCTAGCTTGAACAAAAGCCTGACTGGCAGTGCCTCTCAGGAGGTTTTCCAGTTCCTGCGGGACATCGACGGTCAGTTGAACGTAAATGGTTACTTCCCTTTCCCCCAACAACGGGGCTTTGTAACCGTACCAACAACGATCTATTACCCCGATCCGGCTAATGCGCCCGCCTCGTGCGCAGGCACGGACCCTGAAGGCGTAACCATCTTCCAGCACGGCATCACAACTGATCGCAGCGCCGCCATGCTACCGGCCATCCTAATCGCCAACCAAGCCTGTCAGGCGGTGGTGACGATGGATCTTCCTTTGCACGGCCTTGGCGTAAATGAGGGTGTACCCGGCGCATTAGGTCAGATTCCAGGTCTGACGCCGCTGGACGAGACCACGCTGGATGCAACCCTGGATACGGCGATTGCCAATCTTAATGGCGCTGGCGACGCGAGTTCCCTAGCACTGGCAGCGCAGCTAACGATCATGAGGAATGACAGTTACACGGGCGAGCGCCATTTCAGCTATACCGCTGATGCGTCACTGAACCCGGTAGCCGCCGCAAACCTGACAGATGTTTCGTCCGGAAGCCTTTTCATTAATCCGCTGAATATGATGGGCAGCACTGATAACATGCGCCAGGCGGTTGTCGATTTGCTGAACCTTACAGCAACCCTGCAAACCATGGATATCGATGGAAATTTCACTCCAGATCTGCAAGGACTGGACGTTAACTTTGTCGGCCATTCCTTGGGTGGCATAGTCGGTGCGACCTACGCCGCACTGAATAATGATCCAACCCTGAACGCAACTCTTTCAGGGACTCTCGGTTCGGTAAGCGGTGGAAGCTTGAGCTACCCGCCGCTGAGTTCGGTCACTCTTCACAACGCGGGTACACAGGTCACGCGCCTATTGGAGAACTCACCTGCGTTCTCTGGCAGGATTCTCGGCGGCTTGGCAGCCAGTGGCGTCACTCAGCGGACCTCTGACTTCGAGAGCTTCTTCTACGTCTTCCAGTCTGTGGTAGATAGCGGGGATCCGGTGTCATTTGCCAAGGATCTCGGGGCAACCGGCACCAGCGTGTTGCTTACTGAAGTGACCGGAGACACCGTTGTCCCCAATGAAGCAAACGAGAATCCGCTGGGCAGCGCCTTCTCGTCACCGCTGGTTGGAACCGAGCCTTTGGCAGCTCTGATCGACAAAGGCGTTGATGCAACTTACGGAAATATCCTCGTTGACGGTATCGGCGTTGCGATCATGGACGACAGCAGTCCGAACAGTGCGGCCACGCCGCTGATCAGCTTCTTCGACGGAACTGATCCCTGTGGCGGGGCGAATCACGGCACCATGGTGTCTCCGGTACAACAGGGGGGAGCATGTGATTCATCAGAAGCATTCACAGCGATGATTGCGCATACTATCGGTGCCATTGCTGGAGGCCCGATTCCAGGAGCTGACGCTGGACCAGTCGTGGGTGCTCAGGTGGCAGGCGCCATCAGCGCCTCTCTCGGCACCAGTAATACGCTGGCCAATGTACTGGATCAGGATGAGCAGCCAGTTCCGTAATGACGGCCTTCCTGATAACTTGAGCTCGGCCAAGCCGGCTCAAGCTGCAAAGAACCCCGGTTTTCCGGGGCTCTTTGCATTTAGGCACCTGTCAAATCATTCGACAATGAACTCTGCTACCCGAGCGGAGAATACCCCCCCCCCCCCGACCAAACGGGGGCTCCCTCCTGTTGAACAAATATCCATGGCCTCTGAAATGAGCAAACAACATACTCCTCATCAAAAAACCTACATCTCGCCCAACCATTCAGCAGATGCTGCCAAACAGCATGCGGTAAGTAAGTAAAAAAGCCGGAAGGGCTATTGCCGCCTACCGGCTTTTAGTAGATTAGAGTTGTTTCTTCAAGTTACTACTCTGTGATGGTTACCTCCTCAATCGTACCGGCATTGATCTCACTATCAGTAAATAGAAGCCTACGATAAGTCTTATTTGAATACTGCTCACTTTGATCCTTGAAATAAGGCGACATGGCATCTGATGACTGAGAATAGCTCACAAGCCCATAAGCCTCTGGGCCATTTTCTGTAAACTCAAGCCCGAAGTGCCAACTGGTTCCCCTGGCCATTAACCAACCATCAATTCCGTCACTACCGTCAGAAAGTCCCGCAGTATTAGGAAGAGTTGTGGGCGCAATCCGGGGGAAACGAGTGTCCTCAGCGACGCTATCTTTTATCACTCCAATAGCATTAAAAGCACCATCAATATTACCGTCGCCACCATGCCAGGGAATTCCAACCATTTGAAAGATCGGCGTATCACCTGAGCCCGGGATCACATCACCCGATGCACGGTAGTACTGGAGCGTTCCCAGTTCATCTGCTGGCTGAATCCCCTGCGACTGAAGAGCACCTACCCCTGCAGAGAGTGCCAGGAGCATATTATCCGTCGGCGTTCCTGCATTCTCCTCACTGGGCAACGCTGGCGTTCCAACCGGGTCTGCCGGGCTGAACGGCTTGGTAAGGTCTGAATCCAAATCTCCCAGATAGTTCGCCATGAACACTCTGAAGATGTGCGCGCCTTTACTATCAAGGTTATAAAGACCATCCCAGCTATCGAGAGCCTGACACCAAGATGAAAGATCACGGCCATCCACTGCTGTACTGCCTATGTCGTTGCAGCGTTCCAAAAGCTCCGGCAAAAACTGCTCTGCGTACCAGGCCCGGTTATTCCAGATAACGCCAATAAGCTCTTCCGCATTAAACTTGCCATCCTGCCCTGCGACAAGAGGAGCCGAAGGGAAGCCTGTGTCCATGGGGTTCTGAAGCATTTTTATCCCCAGGCGAGTACGGGCGTTAACGGGTGTTTTTTCATCGCCATACAACGGTGAATACCCGGTCAGGAATTCGGCGGGGTTGGTTGCCCAGTAGCTGCTATTAGAGTTCTGAACCCAGTCGGTGCGCAACAACTTTGGCTTCTGATCGTAGGTGGTTAACCCGCCACACTGGGTCTCAACCCAATCCTCGATGGATCTGCTGCCATCCAGAAGCGTAACACCTTGATCAAACAGCCCCGCGTAAGAAGGTTCTGCAAACCGCCTTAAATTAACCAGTGCAACCGCCTTATCCGAGAGATTAGGCACGGAACTGCTGTCTATATAGAACGCATTGCCCTGGTCATCGGCGTAGGTAGTATTCACCCAAAGCGTCGAGCCGCAGTTTTTGAACACACTCTGGAATTCAGAAAGATTTTTTGCGAGGCTCATCTGCAGCCAGGTATCCAGTAGGCCGCTGGTGTTGCCGTTGGCATCACGATAGGTCATCGCGACCGCTTTACTTGCGTTTAGGGCTCCATTGCTTCCCCAGGCCGGCAGTTGCGAATTGACAGCATTCGCGGCAATCATTGGGCCATACTCGGAGAAGTAGAAATCCCGCTCGAGCACCAATGGTTCTGACATGCCCGAAATCTTGACCTCGACTTGGTATGTTTCAACGGTAATCGGTTTTTCCTGACCGTCCTTCACATACGTAAGATTATCACCGTCTTTCAGAACCAGCTCATACCAGGTGAATCGACGGCTGGTCGTCACGGTGTGTGACCAGGCAAGATTTTCGTTGAAGTTAATCAGTGGGATGGCTGTGCCCAACAATCCGGCACCATGAACGTTGATATAGCCCGGCACGGTCATCTGCACTTCATACAAGCGACGATGACCGGTATAAGGGAAATGAGGGTTGGCTAGCAGCGCACCACGGCCCTGCTCAGTCATGGTTTTCCCGATGCCCCAAGCATTACTTGCCAGGCCGGTATCACTGAAATCCTGAACAGACTTCGCTGAAGCCAAGGCTGTATCAACAATGTCCTGCTGTAGTTTCTCAATCTGTTCGCTGGTACCAACAACTGCAACCGGAGTTGGGGCCGGGCTTACTCCCGGAGGAACCGCCAAGAAGGCAGCGCCGGTGGCAAAAGAATTCCCGCTAGCGTATTGACCGACTATCCGGTAATGGGCGAGCAGATCAACAGGCGTAATGGATTTGACCCACTCTTGGCTCTTGCACTCTGCGGGAAACGTTGCCGGATCCGTTTCAGTAACATAGCGGTTATAGCCCTCAACAAACCCCTCAATCAAAGCCCGGCTCTCGCCACTAAGTGTTGGCAACTCGGCTTCAGCACCACTGTATATTTTCTGAGCTTTATAGCTAAAGTCGGTCACGACATTAAGGCCAACACCGAACCCGGCATCCGGCCCAGGCCCAAAGTACTTGGAGCGTTCACTGCGTGCTTTGATGACCGCTTCCGCCAACAAGCAAACATTATCCTGAGCCTGAGCATAACCATGCCCAAAGGCTGCTGACTTCAGATTGTCCGCTTTGATGTGGGGCACACCCCCTTCCGTTCTTCTTATCGTTGCGACCAACTTGCCATCTGCCGGAAACAGATTTGTGTCGAGTTCAGGCTGAGAGGAGCCAGAAGACGAACTATCGCCATCGAAACAGCCAGTCAGCATGGTGCTACCCAATAGCACCAGCGCTGCGCCGCGCGCTGTTCGCGCGGCCCGTTTATTCCAGGTTTGCATAGTGTCACCCTTGTAATTGTTGTATACGGGATTCGCCGTCACCGGCGACACTATTAAAGCTAGCAGAAGGTCGAGAAAACTGAATTTATATTCAGGCTATTTCGCAACAAATCACGCTTTTTGACTACTTTCCTCCCACGGGCTGTCCAATGTTTGTTGTTGCTGCGGGCGTTTTTTCAAACTTGATCGGAAACCCGATCTGCCTTTGCAGTGTGCCATCACCTCGATCGACGCCGATCACCATATCCCGAGCTTTCAGCTGTGGATGCTCTGCAGCCTCATCGATGGTCAGCACCGGTTCCACACAGGCGTCTGTATCTGCAAAGATAGCCTGCCACTGCTCCAGTGTTTTCTGCTGTATCTTTTCACTAATCGCAGATTTGAACGCTTTCTGGTGCTCTGGTTTCTGGTTCAGTGCCAGGCTTTTCATTTCTGCCAGTTCAAGTATGTCGCACAGCCTTGCGGAGAACTGGGGCTCCAGGCTTCCCACAGAGAGCCAGCGGTTGTCCTGAGTCTTGTAGTAATCGTAGAAGGACCCACCGTTCAGCAAGCTGGTTTCAGGCTTTTGTTCCTGACCTCCCGCCAAGCAGGCAGCGCCGGCCATGCCGTTGAGTGCAAAGGCGGCGTCGGTCATGCTGATGTCAACAAACTGCCCTTCTCCGATTTGCTGGCGGTGGATCACCGCTGCAAGTATGCCCATTACCGCATGGTGGGAGCCGCCTGCTACGTCCGCTATCTGGATACCCATCGGTGGGGGGCCGCTGTCTTCACGGCCACAATGGCTACTTACGCCGGCAAGGGCGAGGTAGTTGATGTCATGCCCTGCCCGGTCTTTGTAAGGACCCGTTTGGCCGTATCCGGTAATGGCGCAGTAGATAAGCTTGGGGTTAACCGCTTTCAGGGTTTCATAACCTATACCAAGGCGATCCATCACACCGGGGCGGAACTGCTCGATCACAATGTCGTATTCCTTGACCAGTTCCAGAATCTTTTCCTTGCTGCCTTCTTTTTTCAGGTTAAGCGCAAGAGACTGCTTGCCCCGGTTCAGAAACCCATGAGCTGTGCTCACTCCCGCATCGTGGGGCGGCATTACACGGGTAAGGTCTACCCGATCTGGAGCTTCGACTCGTAAAACTTCCGCGCCCATATCTGCCAGCAGCATGGTGGCGTATGGCCCGGGCAGCAGGGTGCTGAAATCCAGAACTTTCATCGAGGCCAACGGACCTGCCATGGTGTTCTCCTTCTTTGTAATGTGTTGTTCTGTTTGTTTTTTGAGAGTAGCTCCATGCTGCACGCTTTTGCCGTGAAGGCCAACTGCCTGTTGCACCATTCCCATTAACCGATTCTTACAGTCGCTTCGGTTGCATTGTGACCGGGGGGTTTTATGATAGGTCTCGTTTTCATGAATTGGCGAGTTAGATGTCTGATCTGACAGTTTCACGGCACTTTGTGCAGGCCGCCCTGGCCGGCGCTGAGCACTTGGGGTTTAATACCGGGGAAATGCTCCGGGAAGCGGGTATATCCCCCGATCTTCTGCGTATCGAGATGGCGAGGGTTAGCAGCGATCAATTCAGTTTGCTGTTACAGATTGCCTGGAGTCGCATGGATGATGAATTCATGGGCATGGGGCCACGGCAGGCCAGGGTCGGCACGTTCGCCACTATGTGCGCGCTGGTTATTGACTGCCCTACGCTGGAAGCTGTTTACCACAGGGCGTACCAGTTTTCCCGACTGTTTGATCCTATGGTTGCCATGAAACTCGAAACCGATATGCAGAAGGTTCGGCTGGTTGCTCATATGGAAGGCGAGATTCACGACCCTCATTACTTTCTGCGAGAGAGCATACTGGTTATCTGGCACCGGTTAGGTAGCTGGCTGATCGGGCAACCGGTGGAGCTTGAGAAAGCCGAGTTCGATTACCCAAGGCCGGCTCACGGCGATGAATACCGCCATATTTTTCACTGCCCTCTGGAATTCGAGTCTGGCTGCACCGCCCTGACGTTCGATAAACGCTTCCTGTCTGCCCCGGTCATCAGGGACAAACCGGAGATGCGTCAGTTTCTGAAAACCTCACCGGCGGACCTCTTATCCCGACCGGACGAGAGCAATACCTTTACAGGCAAGATCAGAGCGCTCATCGGCCGGGATTTTTCAAAACCCCTGCCCGACTTTGAATGGATTGCGACCGAACTGCACACCAGCCCCCAAACACTGCGCCGCAGGCTGAAGCAGGAAAACACGTCGTTCCAGGAGATCAAGGATTTGCTGCGCAGGGACATGGCAATTTACTACCTGAGCCGGCAGGAGCTCTCAATTAATGACATTGCAGAAAAAGTCGGGTTTACAGAGCCCTCAACCTTTCACCGTGCCTTCAAAAAGTGGACGGGGGTTACCCCGGGCGCCTATCGTGAAGGCGAGCGGGGTAACATCAGGATTGACCACTAGGAGCCCGAAGGGGCCTGCAAATTGCGGATCAGCTTACCCAGAGTCTGCGCTATTTCCTCAACCTGGCTGCGGTTTGGAAAAAGCTGGAGCAAACGCGAGCCGTCTCTCGGATCGTATACCCAGCAGGTAGCCACTGCAGGTTCACACCCCCATTCTACTTGGGGTTTTACACCAAAAACCGGAATCTGACTGGTTGTCCGTGCAACGCCTCCGGAGCTGTTACGCCGGATTTCCTGAATGGAGATGGCGTCACCTCCGCTGCTCAACCGGTATTCAATATCCGCGGGCCGGTCGATACGCACAATCGCCTGGTCCTGTCGCCACCCGGCAACACCCAGCAGACTGTTAAGGTGTAAAACAAGCGCTTCGCGGTCAGAGTCTGTAAGGTAAAGCTGGCGCAGAGACGCGCTTCGCTTTTCGCCCGCAGGCTCAATCACGGCGACCCTGGCTTCAGCACCAACCTGCGTCACCTGAGACTTCTCTTTTCTTGCGCGCTCGATTCCGGTGATCAGTTTCAGAGCATCCTGATAATGACTGCCTTCTGTACCCGCCTTGGTCACGTAAGCTTCAAGCGCCGATTGGGCTTCGTTAAAATGCGAAGACTGCAGCATTACTCTGCCACGGTAGTAGTTGTAATCAGCCGGCTTCTCCGCGTCCAGAAGCTGCAAGCGGTTAAGGTATTCACTGGCTTCGCCCCAGTTCTCAGCGGCTACCGATTCTTCGATCGCCAGCATCAGCCTGCGGGTTTCGTGCTCTGGTGCCAGCGCAGCAGCCTGCCCCGCCAACAGCGCTGAGGTGATAACCACAACTCTTGCCAGCTGCTTACCATTGATTCTCAAGGCTGAAAAACGGATATTCCCAAAACCTACTGCCATGGTCCTTACTCCTGTTCGTTATCTGCACCAATTGCCTGTCTTTCTGAATCCGGCTGTTCGCGATGTGCTTCCTGCCCGGAATCGACCTCGGCCTGGTCCGTAAATGCTTTCGGCAGTTCCCTTTTAACCCGCACTCCAAGCTCAACAAACCGGTTTGCCTGGGAAATAAGGTTACCGCGCCCTCTGGTTAACGTGTTCATGGCCGAATCGTAGGTAACCTGTGCGGTATGAAGTTGCCCGCCAAGGCGTTCCATGGCTTCCACAAACACCCTGAGTTTGTCATAAACCGCGCCCGCGCGCTCAGCAATCAGTCGCGCGTTCTGGCTTTGGCGCTCATACCGCCAGATGTTTTCAATCGTGCGGAGTGTCGCCAACAGTGTTGTGGGTGTTACTACAATAATCTTTCGCTCAAACGCTTCCGAGAAAAGGTTCTCGTCCTGCTGAAAAGCCGCCACAAATGCCGGTTCTATGGGCATAAACAGCAAAACAAAGTCAGGCGAGTGCAGCCCCCCAAGCTGGCTATAGTCTTTCTCACTGAGGGTGCGAATGTGGTTTCGCACCGCGTCCACGTGATTTTTCAGTGCTTCTTCCCGGGCGCTGTCATCTTCCTCGACCACCCACTTCTGATAGTCCAGAAGAGACACCTTGGAGTCGATGACCAGGTTTCGGTTATCAGGAAGGTGCACCACCACGTCTGGCCTCAGCAGCTGGTTTTCGCCATCCCGGTAGCTGCCCTGGGTTTCATATTCAACGCCCTTGCGCAGCCCGGATTTTTCCAGAACCCGCTCGAGGATCAACTCACCCCAGTTACCCTGAATCTGTTTATCGCCTTTCAGGGCCCGGGTCAGGTTGGCGGCCTCTTCGGTAATTTGTCGATTAAGGTCCTGAAGGGATTTTATTTCGCTGCGAAGGGCCTGCCGATCCCGGGTTTCTGAAGTGTATACGTCTTCTACCCGCTTGCGAAAATCCTGCAACTGATCCCGAAAGGGGTTAAGCAGGGTATCGAGGCTTGTGCGTGTTTGTTGAGTAAAACGCTCATTTTTCTGCTCAAAAATCCGGTTGGCGAGATTTTCAAACTCCTGCTTCAGGGCGTCCCGATTACTTTCCAACAGCGCAAGTTTCTCGGTAGTCGAACGCCGCTCTTCTTTCAGCACCACTTGATGCTCTCGCAGAACTGCGCGGGCTTCGCTCAGCTCACTCGCCAGATCATCAATCTTCGCTTGTTGACTTTGGCGCTCTTCCAACAGTTCATCGATCCTGCGGTTATGAGCTGCCACGTCAGCTTGCAGGCCTGCCGCCCGATTTTCCGCCTTGGCCCTCGCCAGAAATACGGCAACAATAACTGTGGCTCCCAATAGCAACGTGACAATTGCCGCCACTAATCCCGGTTGGGATACCACAAATTCACTGACGGCCTCAGGCACAGACAAGACTCCTCTGACTTTTACGTATTTATCCGCATTAACGTTAGCTTACGCACGTATTACATTCTATCGGATCATAACGGGCTTTTCTTTGTCGGTCTTCGGCTGTGGTGGGCGCGTGGCCTGCATCACGACTGTTTGGCAATTTGGTAATGCACCTGAATCCGTCTCTGGACGCGGGACGTAATATCCATTAGAAAGATAAACGTAGCCTGCGGTTAGCGGTATTACGCTTTTTTAACGGCATTCGGGCACACTCACAGTCAAAACCAGAGCCAAAACGGATAGACGAACATGCTGAAAGAACTCTGGCGAAAGCTGGGCGCGGACTTCCTGCAGACTGACTGCTCCGGCAATGAGTGCAGAGAAAGCATGCCCGGGATGTATGGCTCAAGCGAGTTTCGCATCCTTCCTCACATCACCCACACCGGTGAGTTTCACCTGGAACGGCTGACCTCCCTGCTGAACAGCCGGTACGGCAAAAGCCCTGCCGATGCTGCAGCCAACAGTGACGATGCCATACGCGACCTGATAACTTATGCTGCGCGAGTGCAGGATCAGGACATTCAGCGCGAACTGCTGTTGTTTTATCTGAATTGCTCCCCGGTTATCCAAGAGTACCTGCGTTCTGACGAGGTGCTTGGCACACGTCATTTTTTCTCCCCTTAACCAACTGTAAAGCGAATACACAGGTCGGTTGTTGTATACTTCCGCTCCAGATATTCTCAGTTCCACACTTTCAGACCGTCACACTTGTGGTATTCCGCGTGTGGCCGGCAACCGGCTCAGGGGTTTTTCATGTGTTCTAAACGATTGCGAGCTGGTCTATCGACGTTCTCCGTTGCAGTTCTTGCAGGCACTGTTCTGCTGACGGGATGTTCGGCAGACAGGTATTTCATGGTTCCTAAATCTGATCTGGGCGACATGAATGCCTCAGTTCAGAGCCAGCGCGCCACTCTGGTAACCATGGAGCAGAACGCAACGGTTCGTCATGAGAAGGTTTTAGAGAGCAACGAAGTTGCCACGCAAAAAGTGCTAGAGGCAATTGCGACTCAGGTTGCGAAGCCCTCCTGTCCTCCGATCCCGGCTCAGAAGGCCTGCCCCGCTTCCGATAAAGTAAAAGGCCGCGCTGACCGGCTCAAGGGGAAAGTGGTGGTTGGTGAGGTTGAGAACTTTCATCTGGCTGGCCCGGAACTGATCTACAAAGCCCGAATTGACAGCGGAGCTGAAACGTCCTCGATCGACGCACGTAACATCACCCGCTTTGAGCGCGACGGAAGCAACTGGGTTCGCTTTGATGTTCCTGTGCCAGGCACAGAAGACTTTGTCACCCTCGAAAAAGAGATCTCTCGCCGCGTGAAAGTCATCCAGGCGAGCGCAGATGAGGCAGAACGGCGCGTTGTTGTTGAGCTTCAGTTCTCTATCGGCGATCACCAACAGGTTGCGGAATTCACGCTCGCAGATCGAAGCAACCTTACCTACCAGGCTCTTATCGGCCGAAACGTGCTCCGGGATGTCATGCTGATTGATGTCGGCAAGGAGTATGCAACGGAACTGCCCGAATCAATCCGTAACGATAATGACAACGGGAAAAAATAGTGACCAGTCCCTCCCGCTTACCGTTTTATATTGCCGTTTTCCTGCTTATCACCGCAGGTATATCTTTAGCGGTCTGGCGACACATTGAGCTTGGCATCCCTTGGCTTACCGGCGAGCAGCGCCCGGTATGGATGGTGGAAGCCCGTGTTGATTTTGACGGCGCGAACGACTCCGTTGTGGCTAGTCTGAATGTTCCGGCACAACCGCCCGGATTCCAGATTCTGACAGAGCAGGCAGCTTCTCCTGGCTATGGCTTCTCGATCATCGACAAGCCCGGAAGCCGTCGTGCGGAATGGACCAAACGTGAAGTAACCGGGCCACAAACACTGTATTTCAAGGCCCAGTTCATACCCGACCCGGGGGCGGAGCCTGCACCACCCGCTCAGCCGCCCAAAACCAAACAATTGTTCTGGGAAGAGCCTCAAGCGACGGCTGTTCGGGAAATTCTGGCTCAGGCAGAAGCGCGCTCAAGCACACCAGAGAGCATGACGCGGGAACTGATTCGGCTGATGCAGCCAGATACCCGCGTTCAAAACACAACGCTTCTCGTCTCCGAGGAAAACTACCTTCAGCTGTTGGTTGACATGCTCAACCACTCCGGCATCCCTGCCAGAACAGCCGATGGGCTCAAGCTTGAAGATGCACGTCGGCGACAGCAGCTGATCCCCTTCCTGCAAATTTATAACGGCGAGCGCTGGCTCACGCTTAACCCGAAAACGGCGGCTCAGGGCGTTCCGGACGACCTGCTGCTCTGGCGACAAGGTTCCGAATCACTGCTGGATGTTGTCGGCGGCGGCAATTCCGAGATCAGCTTCTCGATGCTTCGACAAACTGTGCCCGCCCTCCAGCTTGCGGCCATGCAGTCCGAGGGCAATGGCCTGGGTTTTCTGAGCTTCTATGAGCTCCCGATTGAAGAGCAGAGTATGTTCCGCATGCTTCTTCTGTTGCCACTCGGGGCGTTGGTGGTTGCATTCATGCGTATTGTGATCGGTATTCGTACGTCAGGCACTTTCATGCCAGTACTGATTGCCGTTGCCTTTGTTCAAACCACGCTGGTGCCTGGCCTTATCGCATTCCTGTCAGTGGTATCTATTGGCCTGGCGATGCGTGGATACCTCTCCAGCCTGAATCTTTTGCTGGTATCCCGCATATCAGCGTTGATCATTCTGGTCATTTTTATAACCGCAGGTCTGAGCATCTTCGGTTATCAGATGGGCTTCAATACAGGCATGACCGTAACTTTCTTCCCCATGGTCATCATTGCCTGGACGATTGAGCGCATGTCCATTCTCTGGGAGGAGGAAAGTGGCCAGGAAGTTCTGATTCAGGGCTCCGGCAGTCTGTTCGTCGCTATCTGTGCCTATTTGCTGATGAGCGCACCCTTAGCCGGCCACCTGACGTTTAACTTCCCTGAGCTGCACTTTGCTGTTCTCGGTCTGATTCTTCTGATGGGTCAATACACCGGCTATAAACTCAGCGAGCTAAAACGCTTCACGCCGATGAAGGCCTACGACTGATATGGACTGGATCTCTCCGCGCTCACTTAAAAGGCTGGGCATGTTGAACATGAACCAGCGCAATGTGGACTATATAGCGCGCTACAACGAGCGCTCGTCCTATCCACTGGTCGACAACAAGCTCAAAACAAAACTGGTTGTTGCGGAGTATGGTGTAAAAACACCGAAGCTCCTGCAGGTTGTGAAACAGCAGCACGAAATTTCCCACTTCAGGGAAATGGCTGACGAGCTTCCAGGCTTCGCCATCAAGCCCGCGAAGGGTTCTGGCGGAAAAGGCATTACAGTGATCACAGGCCGGGATGAGGATTACTTTGTAAAGGCATCCGGAACCCGTGTAGGAGCTCCCGTGCTCGAGCGGCACCTGACCAACATTCTGGCAGGCCTGTACTCGCTGGCCGGCACACCGGATGTTGCCATTGTTGAAAGCCTGGTGGTATCGGATCCTTCACTAGCCAGGTACTCTCACCAAGGTGTTCCGGACATACGGATAGTCGTATTTCAGGGCTACCCGATTATGGCCATGCTACGCCTTGCAACCACTGCATCTGATGGCAAGGCCAACCTGCACCAGGGCGCGGTAGGCGTGGGACTGGATATAGGTACAGGTAAAAGTCTGAATGCGGTGCAGTTCAACCGCCCCATAACGCTCCATCCCGACACCGGCCTGGCATTGGAAAACATCAACATTGAAGACTGGGAAGAGATGCTCGAAATGGCCTCACGCTGTTACGAGGCAACCGGCCTGGGCTATATGGGTGTAGATCTTGTTGTAGACGACAACGAAGGCCCTTTGCTGCTTGAACTCAACGCTCGCCCCGGCTTGGCGATTCAAATGGCCAACGGACGCGGATTGCTGCCAAGGCTGAGAGCTATTGAAAGCCTGAAACGTCCTCACTTTACGCCCAGAGAGCGGGCAAACTATGCGATGGAAACCTTCGCCAGCCTCTAAGCCGAAAGCACACCATTCCGGTCGAATTTTCTGACAGCCCGAATGGCAAGCATAAAAAACCGGAGCCGAAGCTCCGGTTTTTTTATGCTTTATTGCTTACACCATTACGACATCTCGCCTCTGGCGATCAGCAACTTACGCTCATGCGTCAGACCTTTCAGCAGGCCCCAGGTCATGATCAGGAGGATTGCAGTGAAGGGCAGCCCCGCACTGACCGCCGTTGCCTGGATAGCACCCAGCGCATCGGCACCGCCGCCAAAGATCAAGGCCGCTGCAATGGCACCTTCCATCACCACCCAGAACACTCGCTGCGCAGTGGGTGCATCAGTTTTGCCGCCGGCGGTTATGCTGTCGATAACCAATGAACCGGAATCCGAAGACGTTATAAAGAACACCAACACCAATACAATGCCGATAAACGACAAGATGCCTGTGAACGGCAGGTGTTCAAACATCTGGAACGTGGCAAGAGAAACATCAGTAATGCCCTTTTCTGCAAGCACACCGATACCCTTATCAATCTGCTCCAGCGCTGAGCCACCAAACGAGCTCATCCATACCGTGGTAATCACTGTCGGTATGATCAAAACAGCTGTCACAAACTCACGAACGGTCCGGCCTTTGGAAACCCGCGCAATAAACATACCTACGAAAGGTGACCAGGAAATCCACCAGGCCCAGTAGAACACCGTCCAGCCACGCAGCCAGGTTTCGTCTTCACGCCCAAACGGGTTGCTCAATGGCACGATATTGGTCACATAGCTGACACTGGTCGCCCAGATGTTTTCCAGAATGCTCATAGTTGGGCCGGCAAAAATAATGAAGAACAGCAAGATGCCCGCCAAGGCCATGTTGATATTACTGAGTACTTTAACCCCGCCGTCAAGACCACGCAGCACAGACATAAGCGCAACAGCGGTCACACCAACGATGATAGCCATTTGAACGTTGATGCCAGAGCCCATGCCAAACAGGTAGCTCAAGCCGGAAGCCGCTTGCTGTGCACCGAAACCAAGAGAGGTCGCCAGGCCGAAAATGGTCGCAACAACTGCCAGGATATCAATAATATGACCGGGCCAGCCCCACACCTTGTCCTTCAGCAAAGGGAAAAAGGCAGAACGGATGGTCAGTGGCATACCCTTATTGAACGAAAAGAACGCTAATGAAAGCGCAACAATAGAGTAAACCGCCCAAGGATGAAGGCCCCAGTGATACATGGTGGCGCCCATGGCAAGATCACGGGCTTCGGGTGTATTGGCAGCCACGTCAAAAGGAGTCCCAAACCAGCCGGTGTAGTAGGCCACGGGCTCCGCAACCGCCCAGAACATCAGGCCGATACCCATGCCAGCCGCAAACAGCATGGCAAACCAGGACAGGGTAGAGAACTCAGGCTTGGCATCCATTCCACCCAGGCGAATTTTCCCCACAGGCATGAAAATCAACGCAATACACACGATGACAAAGATGTTGGCGCTTAGCAGGAAAAACCAGTCAAAGGTTGCAATGATGTCCAGTTTGGCGCCGTCGAGCAATTCCTTGGCCGCCTCCGGGAACATCAGCGTTCCTATGACAAAAACAACCACCAGTATTGCGGTGATCGGAAATACCGGTGCGTGCAGATCCAGCCCGAATGGATTGATATTATCCTGGCCGGCCACGTAATCCGTTTGATATTCGTCTTTAACTACGTCGCCCACGTTTTGGCGCCTCCTGGTTCTGAATTTAGTAACGAATACTGTTCATTATCTGGATTCAAACGTTACAGGCGCGCCATAATAATGTTTTGAGCTCAAAACATCAAAACGTCATGATCGGGAACACCAGTTGACAGAATAGACTAGATTCAGAGCGTCGAGACCAGAAGCTCCATCAATCGGATATCAGTCAAGCGCCGTATCGATATACTGGACGCTGACAAACAGGTATAAGCCACCAGACAAAAGTACCCACGGAGCCAAACGAGATATTCATGGAGAAAACAACCACGTTCCCAATGCGCTACTCAGCCTACGTAATAAGCATTACGGGCTTCATTGTCTCTCTAGTACTCAGCCTGCACTTTGAGGCGGGTTATATTTTCCCGGGCATATTCGGCGCCTTGGCGATTCTTGGCACCTACGACATGTTGCAAAAAGCGCACACAATCAGCCGCAACTATCCGATCATGGTGCACTTCCGTTATCTTTTTGAATCCATAGGGCCCGAAATCCGCCAGTACTTTATTCAGTCTGACAACGACGAGCAGCCGTTTTCAAGGGATCAGCGCACTCTGATCTATCAACGCGCCAAAAATGTGCTGGACAAGCGTCCCTTTGGCTCGCAGCTAAAAATGTACGAAGACGGCTTCGAGTGGATAAATCATTCCCTCAAACCATCTAAAATCGCGGATAGCAACTTTCGTGTGCAGATTGGCTCGCGCTGCGCCAAGCCTTATAACGCCAGCGTTTTCAATATCTCTGCCATGAGCTTTGGCTCGCTTTCTGCGAACGCAATTCTGAGCCTGAATACAGGCGCCAGAATGGGCAACTTTTATCACGACACAGGCGAAGGCTCTATCTCCCGTTATCACAAAGAGCCCGGGGGCGACCTCGTCTGGGAGATCGGCTCCGGCTACTTTGGTTGCCGGAACAAGGATGGGTCATTCAGCCCTGAGCAGTTTGCAAGAAATGCGGCGCTCGATCAGGTAAAAATGATAGAGGTCAAACTATCTCAAGGTGCAAAACCCGGACACGGAGGCATTCTCCCCGGCGCCAAAGTCACACCGGAAATTGCAGAAGCCCGGGGTGTATCTGTAGGCGAAGACTGCATTTCGCCCGCACAACACTCAGCTTTTTCCACACCCATTGAAATGCTCGAATTTATCGATCAACTTCGCGAGCTGTCCGGAGGCAAGCCAGTCGGCTTCAAGCTGGCGATCGGGCACCCCTGGGAGTGGTTTGCCATTGTCAAAGCGATGCTTGAGACCGGGCGCAAACCCGACTTTATTGTTGTGGATGGCGGCGAAGGCGGCACTGGTGCAGCGCCACTGGAATTTATCAATCGTATTGGCACGCCCATGACAGAGGCTCTCCTTCTGGTGCACAACACTCTCGTGGGCACCAATCTCAGAGAAGACATCGCCATTGGTGCCGCCGGCAAAATCACCTCGGCATTCAATATCGCACGGACGCTCGCCCTGGGCGCTGACTGGTGCAACGCTGCCCGCGGCTACATGTTTTCACTGGGCTGCATTCAGGCTCTGAATTGCCATACTGGTCGTTGTCCCAGCGGTGTTGCCACTCAGGACCCCAGAAGAAGCAAAAAGCTGGATGTAGAGGACAAGAGCAAAAGGGTATACAACTTCCACAAAAATACTCTGGATGCCCTGCAAAACCTGCTGGAAGCGTCTGGCCTGCGCCATCCTGGTGAGCTGGGGCCTGAGCACATTGTTCGTCGGGTATCGAAAACAAAAGTGCATGCGTACATCGATCTGTTTCCCTTTCTGGCGCCCGGCGCACTGCTAGAAGGCAAAACAGGGATGGCGGTCTTCGATAAATACTGGGCCGCATCACACTCGGATAATTTTGATCCGCCAGAGTTCGTGCAGCAGCTCCGAGAAACCAAGCTCCGCTAAAAATCCAGAAGCAAAACCCGCAAAGTCTGTTTATTTTTGCTTTGGGCTAGTGTAGACTTCGCTCCCGCTAAGCCACTGAGATTCCTCTTTAAGTCTCGTTGGCACATGTCATCAACGCTTGGCATCAAAGACCGGCTTTGAAACGACTGAAATTAGCGAATCGGGGCGTAGCGCAGCTTGGTAGCGCACTTGCATGGGGTGCAAGGGGTCGTAGGTTCAAATCCTACCGTCCCGACCATATTTTTCAATTAAGGCAGACACTTACACAGCGTCTGCCTTTTTTTGTGCTTGGGCAATCCAAAAAGCTTCTACTCTGCAGATACCTTGAATGCACCGCCTCTTCTGTCTGCGAGGCTGTGGAAGAGCAATTCGGATTCGCCGAGACGCAGATAACGCATTTCACAGATCTCTTCGCAGTAGAAATCTGCGCTGCTCTGGATCGTCAGAACCTCCGGACCTTACAGTTTTGCAAGTGCCTCAGCCACGGGCGTGTCACCAGACACCACGTAAAAGACACGGCCACCGGTTGTATCGGTATTGAGAGTCGCCAGCAAAACGCGGGCAACATCCTCCCGTGGAATTTTACCGATTTCCTCCTGCCTCACACTGACCGCGACCTTGCCCGTACCCTCGTCATTGGTCAACTGGCCCGGGCGAACAATCGTGTAATTGAGGCCGCTGTTTTTAAGGTGCTCATCAGCGTTGTGCTTGGCTCGCAGGTAATGACGAAGTTTTTCAGGCCCGTTATCCGGCTCTTCCGCACCAATACTGCTCACGATGACAAAGCGCTTTATACCCATGGCCTTGGCCGTATCGATCAGGCGGATAGCACCATTCTGATCCACATCTGTGGTTTTATCCGACCCGGTATGCGGGCCTGAGCCAGCGGCGAAGATGACTGCATCACAGCCTTTCATAGCCTCGCTGCAATCTTTCTCCAGATCTCCCAACACGGTTTCAGTAGCGCCCAGCTGCTGCAATTCCGGCCCTTGGTCCGGGTGCCGAATCATGGCCCGCACCTCATGATCGCTGTTTGCCATTTCACGCAACAGGTGTTGCCCTATCTGTCCGTTAGCTCCCGCAATGAATACATGCATGGCGAATCTCCTGATTGGTTATTTCTAATGGTCACAGCCTATAGATCAGTGCAACACAGACCCAATTCAACCCGAGCCCTCCCACTTCGGATGAGATGGCTTGACGAGTTCACTTACTCAGGCTCAACCGCCTGCCAATCTGTTACCATAATTCAAATTCCCAACGAAGAGCTGAATCATGATGGATGCAACCAAGTTTTACATTAATGGGAAATGGGTCACACCTGAGGGAACCCAGCACCTGGACGTTATCAACCCTTCTGATGAGAAAGGGTTTTCCACGATAACGCTGGGTTCAAAGGCCGATACGGACAACGCTGTCAGTGCTGCAAGAAAGGCATTCCCCGCCTGGTCGGCTTCTACCAAAGAACAGCGTGTTGAGCTGCTTGAGCGCTTGTTCGAAACCTACAAGGCCCGTGCTGAAGAGATGGCTCAAACCATCAGCCAGGAAATGGGCGCCCCCATTGATCTTGCAAGAAGCGCACAGGTTGGCGCCGGCGCGGCACACCTGAAAAACACCATTCGCGCGTTGAAGTCTTTCAGCTTTGAGCACCCTCTTGGTGACCACGCACCGGACAACATCATTCTGCACGAGCCGGTAGGCGTTTGTGCATTGATAACTCCCTGGAACTGGCCGATGAACCAGGTAATGCTGAAGGTAGCTCCGGCGCTGGCGGCAGGCTGCACGGTGGTTATCAAGCCATCTGAGATCTCGCCCCTGTCGGCAATGCTTCTTGCCGAGATGATTGACAGCTCGGGCTTCCCGGAAGGCGTTTTCAACCTTGTTAACGGCGATGGCGCAGGCGTTGGCTCGCAACTCTCCGAGCATCCCGACGTTGATCTGGTCAGTTTTACTGGCTCAACTCGCGCCGGCAAGGCGATCACAATTGCTGCCGCAGACACGATGAAACGAATCGGTCTCGAGCTGGGCGGCAAAGGCGCCAATATCATCTTTGCCGACGCTGATGAAAAGGCAGTGACCCGTGGTGTACGCCACTGCTTCGCTAACTCCGGCCAATCATGCAACGCTCCTACGCGAATGCTGGTGGAAAAGTCTGTTTACAAACAGGCGGTTGAAACCGCAGCAATGATTGCCGGTAAAACCGACGTGGGTCTCGCAGGTGACGAAGGTCGACATATCGGACCCGTAGTCTCGGAGCAGCAGTTCCAGAAGGTTCAGGCGTTGATCAAAAAGGGTATCGAAGAAGGTGCGACGCTGGCGGCTGGTGGCGAAGGCCGGCCAGAAGGATTTGAGGAAGGCTATTTCGTGAAACCAACCGTGTTCGCGGATGTAACACCCGGCATGACCATTTGGAGCGAAGAAATTTTCGGTCCGGTTCTGGCCATCACGCCTTTTGAAACAGAAGAAGAAGCGATAGAGCTGGCGAACGATACGCTCTACGGGCTTACCAACTACATCCAGACTTCTGACAAAGACAAAGCCCGCAGGGTCGCCAGGCAGGTCAGATCCGGCATGGTGGAAATTAACGGCAAGTCCGGATCGGCGGGCTTTCCTTTCGGCGGTATGAAGCAGTCCGGTAATGGCAGCCGCGAAGGCGGTGTCTGGGGCCTGGAAGAGTTCCTTGAAGTTAAATCTGTCACCGACTGGTAACGTTTACTACAGTTGCTAAAAGGATAACCAATCGCCCCGGAGCGCCAAAGAGGATCTCCGGGGCGATTGCCTTACAAGCCCGCCACATCGATTCTGCCACGTGACAATTGCACCCTGCCCTTGCGCTCAAGCTCTTTCAACAACCGGCTGACAACCTCCCTGGCGGTTCCCAGCTCGACGGCAAGTTCTTGGTGAGTGATGTGGATAGGACTGCACCGAGCGTCTAACCATTCCTCAAGGCGCTCATCCATTCGGCGAAAGGCCACCTCTTCCACCAGCAACATAAGGTCGTCAAGTCGACGCCCATACGATTCCATAATACCCAGGCGAAAGGCAGCGGACTGATCCATCAGCCGGTCAAACAGGCCCCGGGGAACCATAGCAGCTACAGACTCCTCTTCTACAAAAGCCTCTGCCCGATAACCATAGCCTGTCATCAGGCAACCAATCGACAAGGTACAAATGTCATCGGCGCCCATGCGGTACAACACGATGCTATTGCCTGAAATGCCTGTCATCTGCACTTTGACGGCACCACTAAGCATCAGGGGCAGGCCTTTGCAATGCTCACCCGCGCGAAACAGGATTTTCCCCGGAGGAAAACGCATAACCTGAATACTTTCAGCAGCCTCCTTTCGGAGCTCCGGAGGCAGGACTTCCAGAATACTGTGGTGCAACATGAGCCTTCCTTGAGCTTTTTATACTGACAACGCCAGTGTGACTTTATCACTGAACTGGCTCGCTGTGAGCGCTAAAGTAGTAACTGTAGCCTCATACCAACACAGGAGAATGGATCATGAGCGTTAATATGGGTTCTGCAGACCGAATCATTCGTGCCCTTGTCGGAATTATACTTCTGGCGCTGGTGTTTGTCGGACCACAAACACCGTGGGGCTGGATTGGCATTGTGCCCTTGGCGACTGCGCTGATGGGCAGCTGCCCGGCGTATTCACTGCTCGGTATAAAAACCTGCAAAAAGCAGTAAGTTAAGCCAGACACTAAAAAGCCGAAGTGATTCTCCATCACTTCGGCTTTTTGTGTGGCGAGCCTGGTTATTTTACGGGCGCGTTGAGCACGTCCAGCACCTCTTCCAGCTCGGATATCATCTGCCGAATAAGCTGCTTGTACTGAGTGGTGTCGTCCTTCACCTCATGGCTACTAAGCTTCTGCTTGGCACCACCAATCGTGTATCCCTGCTCGTACAGCAAGCTTCGTATCTGCCGGATGGTAATGACATCCGCTCGCTGATAATACCGGCGGTTACCCCGACGTTTTACAGGTGACAGCTGCGGGAATTCCTGCTCCCAATAGCGCAGCACATGGGCTTTTACTGCACACAGATCCGCTACCTCACCGATCGTGAAGTAACGCTTCCCGGGAATAGCGGGGAGTTCGTTGTTATGACTGGGTTCCAACATACGCTTCTACTTTCTGTTTCAGTTTCTGTCCCGGGCGAAACGTGACAACACGTCGTGCGCTTATCGGAATCTCTTCACCGGTCTTGGGGTTTCGGCCAGGACGCTGCTTTTTATCACGCAGATCAAAGTTCCCGAAACCCGACAGTTTTACCTGTTCGTTGTGGCTGAGCGCGCCTCTGATCTCATCGAAAAAAGCTTCCACCATTTCCTTGGCTTCGCGTTTGTTCAGGCCCAATTCCTCATACAAGCGCTCTGCCATTTCCGCTTTCGTCAAAGCCGCCATCTCTCAACTCCTCAGTGTTGCCTCCAACTCTTCCTTCAATGCGTCGATGACACCGTTGAAGAGCGAATGCACCTCATCTTCATTCAACGTGCGCTCAGGATGTTGCCAGAACAGGCTCAGCGCCAGGCTTCGGTTACCATCGCCCAGGCTCTCTCCCTCGTAAACATCAAACGCACGCAACGCGGTCAGGCGCTCGCCGGCATGTTTTCGGGCTACACGCTCAACATCAGCAAACGCAACCTCACCACCAATAATAATAGCCAAATCCCGGCGAACTTCCGGAAATTTCGAAATTTCTTTGAAATTAGGCACATATCCAGTAATGATCGAATTCAAGGATAGCTCAAACATCAGAATCGTGCCATTAAGTTCAAGATTTTTCTGAACTTGTGGGTGCAATGTGCCCAACCACCCGACATGTTCGCCATCCCGGATGAGTTCAGCCGTCTGGCCCGGGTGCAGAGCCGGGTGCCGGCTACCCACAAAACCGATATCAATACCCAGCAAACTGAACAGTCCTTCCAACTCTCCTTTTACATCAAAGAAGTCCGCCGTTCTGCGACCGTTTACCCAGTTTTCAGGGTATTGTGACCCAACAACAACGCCAGCCAGCATCGGCCGTTGGTCAATGCGCTGATCATCCTGCAGGAAACGCAAACCTGTTTCGAACAGCCGAATACGTGACTGCTGTCGGTTCTGGTTATGGGCAACCGTTTTCAGAAGGCCGCTCCAGAGGCTTGTCCGCATCACCGACAGATCCGATGAAATCGGATTCGCCAGCGCAATGCCTTCATGCTCGGGATCTATCTGCACCTGCACCTTCGGATCCACAAAGCTGTAGGTGATCGCTTCCTGATAACCATGGGAAACAAAGTAATCACGTATCGCCGAAACCGGCCGAACCGCTTCTTCGTTTGCTCTCAGGCCAAGGGAGCCAGTCGGCTCGGTAACCGGCAGGTTGTTGTAGCCATAGATGCGCCCCACTTCTTCAATCAAATCTTCTTCGATCGAAATATCGGGGCGGAAGCTGGGCACAGTGATGCGCCAGCCGTTCTTCAGTAATTTGCCAATGCCCAAGCCGAGCCGGATCAGAATTTGCTCAACCGTGGTGCGGTCGATTTTGAGGCCCAGCACATCCGCCAACCGCTGTGAACGAAGATCGATTGTGCGCCCTTTCGGCAGGTGCTCTGCACTGGCCACTTCCACAATCTCTCCGGGCTCACCGCCGACTATATCCATGAGCAGGCGAGTTGCGCGCTCCATGGCGTCTCGGGCAAGCCCATAGTCCACGCCTCGCTCAAAGCGGTGTGATGCATCCGTATGCAGGCCGTAATGACGGGCCTTGCCGGCGAGGGTGATCGGGTCAAAGTAGGCCGCTTCAAGTACCAGATCGCGTGTTTTGGGGCTAACACCTGAATGCTCGCCACCCATAATACCGGCTATAGCAATGGGCTTTTCATGATCTGCGATAACGAGCGTCTGCTCCGTCAGCTCAACTTCCTGGCCGTCCAGCAGCACCAGCTTCTCTGCCGGAAGTGCCATACGCACGACAATGCCCTGGCTTATCTCATCGCGATCAAATGCGTGCAGGGGCTGCCCCTGCTCCAACATCACGAAGTTGGTCACATCCACAGCCGCATCAATTGAACGAACCCCGGATCGCCGGAGTTTTTCCCGCATCCACAAGGGTGTCTCCGCCTGAAGATCCACATTGCGAAGAATACGGCCCAGGTAACGCGGACAGCCCTCAGGAGCATCAACACGTATATCCGGCACCTCAGAGTGCACGGCCTCAATCGGGTCGATCTGCGGCACCTCGGGGGCCATACTGTTCAGAACGCCGACTTCACGAGCAATACCTTTGATAGAAAGGCAGTCACTGCGGTTAGGCGTCAGATCCACATCAATGGCAACGTCGTTCAGCTTGAGATAATCACTTAACGCTGTTCCTACCGGCGCATCGCCAGGCAGCTCCATGATGCCGTCGTGATCTTCGGATAACCCCAGCTCGGATCCTGAGCACAGCATTCCTTCAGACGGCTGGCCGCGGAGTTTTGCTTTCCGGATCTTGAAATCACCGGGCAGTACTGCGCCAATCACGGCAAAAGGCACCTTGATGCCCTGACGCACGTTCGGAGCACCACACACAACCTGAACGGTCTGGCTGCCATCGCTTACCTGGCACACACGGAGTTTGTCGGCGTCCGGGTGGGGCTCCGCAGACAGCACTTCTCCAACCACCACCCCTTGAAACTTACCGGCTACAGGCTCGAAGCCATCGACTTCCAGTCCTGCCATTGTGATCTGGTCCATCAACTCCTGAGAGCTGATTTCCGGGTTAACCCATTCGCGCAGCCACTGCTCACTGAATTTCATGGTTATTGCCTTATTCTGATGCGGTTTCGACGTTTGATTTGGATGCCATAAAGCGCCGTATTAACGGAACTGGCGCAGAAAACGCAGATCGTTCTCGAAGAACATCCGCAGGTCATTCACGCCATAACGGAGCATGGCCAGGCGCTCTACGCCCATACCGAATGCAAAGCCCCGGTACTCCTCAGCATCAATGCCGCAATACCCGAATACCTTGGGGTGCACCATGCCGCAACCCATAATCTCCAGCCACTTGATGCTGCCGTCCGCTTCCCGACCCCACTCAATATCCACCTCGGCGGAGGGCTCAGTGAACGGGAAATAGGACGGACGAAAGCGCACTTGAAGGTCGCGCTCAAAAAACACCCGAAGAAACTCTTCTACCGTACTTTTCAAATCGGCAAAACTGACATTTTTCTCGACCAGTAACCCTTCGACCTGGTGGAACATCGGGGTATGGGTCATATCCGAATCACAGCGATAAACCCGCCCCGGGCAGATCATGCGAAATGGGGGCTTTCCGGCTTCCATAGTGCGAATCTGTACCGGTGAGGTGTGAGTACGCAGCAAGGTGCCGGGATTAAAATAAAAGGTGTCATGCATTGCCCGGGCGGGATGGTGGCCCGGGATGTTGAGGGCTTCGAAGTTGTGGTAGTCATCTTCAATTTCCGGCCCTTGCTCTACGGTATAGCCGGCCCGGGAAAAGAAGTCTTCGATGCGCTGGAGGGTTCGGGTAACCGGGTGCAACCCACCAAGATCCTGACCGCGGCCAGGTAAGCTTACGTCTATGGATTCACCGGCAAGCTTCTGTTCAATGGCGATTCGCTCAAGGTCACTGCGCCGCGCATTAATTGCTTGCTCAACCTGCCCTTTTGCCTCATTTATCTTCTGGCCGGCTGCGGGACGTTCCTCTGCAGAGAGCTTGCCCAGAGTTTTCGCTTGCTGGGTAATTACGCCTTTCTTGCCGAGGTATTCCACGCGAATTTGATCAAGCGCCTGCAAGCTGTCGGCTTGTTCTACTGCTGCCAAACCGCCCTGAACCAGTTGCTCCAGGTTTTCCATTGACCCTGCTCCAAACCAGAAGTGAGGATTTCAAAAAATTGAAATCTTGAAACAAAAATAGGGGAAGAGCGTGCCCTTCCCCTATTAAACAGTGCCTGTTGCGCCTAATGGATAAGCGCCTGACACCGGATCGATTCGTAATCGATGAAAGAGCTAAGCGATCAGAGAGATGCTTTGGCTGTATCAACAACAGCGGCAAATGCCTGCTGCTCGTTCATGGCCAGATCAGCCAGAACCTTACGATCAATCTCAACGTTTGCCTTTTTCAGACCAGCGATCAAACGGCTGTATGACAGACCGTTAGCACGGGCGCCGGCGTTAATACGTGCAATCCACAGAGCGCGGAATGAACGCTTACGGTTACGACGGTCGCGATACGCGTACTGACCGGCTTTAATAACCGCTTGCTTGGCAACGCGGAACACACGGCTACGAGCACCGTAGTAACCCTTGGCCTGCTTTAAAATCTTCTTATGACGACGACGTGCAACCACGCCACGCTTAACACGAGCCATACTTTAATCCTTCTACCTTAAAACCGTTGTGAGTGTATTGCTGCGTTATTGACCGAGCATACGCTTTACGGAAGCCACATCAGACTTGGCAACCAATGAAGTACCACGCAGCTGACGCTTACGCTTGGGGGTCTTCTTGGTCAGGATGTGACTGGTGAAGGCTGACTTGTGCTTGAAGCCGGTAGCAGTTTTCTTGAACCGCTTGGCCGCTCCACTTTTGGTTTTCATTTTAGGCATTTTTTAAAACTCCGCATTCTGTTTTTAGTGCATCAATGTGAACCTGAACGACAAATCCCCCGCTTGGTGCAGGGGACAAGTCATTGAGTCAAATTCACTTCTTTTTGCGGGGAGCCACAATCATGGTCATCTGGCGGCCTTCCATTTTCGGCCGCATTTCAACCTGAGCCAGCGCGTCAATATCTGATTCAATGCGTTCCATGAGCTTCATACCAATTTCCTGGTGTGCCATCTCACGGCCACGGAAGCGGATAGTGATTTTGCCGCGGTCCCCGCCTTCAAGGAAACGTACCAGGTTGCGTAGTTTTACCTGGTAATCCCCTTCTTCAGTTCCTGGTCGGAACTTAAGCTCTTTGACTTGCGTCTGTTTCTGTTTCTTCTTGGCAGCAGCCTTCGCCTTTTTCTCGTCGAAGACTTTTTTACCATAGTCCATTATTTTACAGACGATCGGGTCGGAATCTGTAACCTGTACCAGATCCAGGGTCGCCTCCTCTGCCATCTTGAGGGCGTCTTCGATCGATACCACACCAACCTGATTGCCTTCGGCATCGATCAGGCGGACTTCAGTTGCATCAATATTCTCATTGATCGGCGCCTTTGGAGTACGCCCACCCCGATTCGTTCGCTGTTTAATAGTCAAATCTCCGTCTTGATTCTGCCCTTACGCTTAACATCTTCTTTCAGAAGCTGTTCAAACGCTTCGAGCGATAGGGTTCCCAAATCTTCACCTTTGCGGGTTCTCACCGCAACGGCGTTGTTCTCGACTTCTTTATCGCCGACAACGACAAGGTAGGGAACTTTGTTAATAGTATGCTCGCGGATTTTAAAGCCGATCTTCTCGTTTCTCAAGTCAGCATTAACCCTAAAGCCTAAAGAATCGAACTTTTTCGCCAGATTCTGACAATAATCACGCTGATTATCGGTAATATTGAGAATTGCCACCTGAGTCGGAGCCAGCCAGGTCGGGAACGCGCCCTCGTACTCCTCAATCAGAATACCAATAAACCTCTCGAACGAGCCAAGCACTGCGCGATGCAACATTACCGGCGTTTTACGCTCTGAATTGTCCGCGACGTATTGCGCGCCCAAGCGACCAGGCATTGAAAAATCTACCTGGATGGTGCCACATTGCCATACCCGACCGATACAATCCTTTAGAGAAAACTCGATTTTCGGGCCATAAAAAGCGCCTTCGCCCGGTAAAAGCTCCCAGTCGACGCCTTCACGGTTCAGAGCTTCTTCCAATGCAGCCTCGGACTTGTCCCACACTTCATCAGAACCCACGCGCTTTTCCGGGCGGGTAGACAGCTTGTACAAAATCTCGGTAAAACCAAAATCCTTGTAAACCTCATGCAGCAGGTCAATAAACTTGGACACCTCCTCCTGAATCGCGTCTTCCTCACAGAAGATGTGGGCGTCATCCTGGGTAAAACCACGCACCCGCATCAACCCGTGCAACGCACCGGAAGCCTCGTTGCGGTGACAGGAACCGAATTCCGCCAGGCGCAGCGGTAAATCCTTGTAGCTCTTCAGGCCCTGATTGAACACCTGAATATGACACGGGCAGTTCATCGGCTTGATGGCGAAGTCATGTTTTTCCGACTCAGTGGTGAACATGCCCTCTTTGAACTTGTCCCAATGGCCGGATTTTTCCCAGAGCACGCGGGACACGATCTGAGGGGTCTTTATTTCCTGGTACCCGTGGCGGCGCAGGATATCGCGCATGTACTGCTCAATCTCCTGGTACACAGCCCAGCCATCCGGATGCCAGAACACCATGCCGGGAGCTTCTTCCTGCATATGAAACAGGCCAAGCTTCTTGCCCACTTTGCGATGATCACGTTTTTCGGCTTCTTCAATGCGATGCAGGTAGGCTTTCAGATCCTTCTTGTTGGCCCAGGCTGTGCCGTAAACCCGCTGCAACTGTTCGTTACCGGTATCGCCACGCCAATAGGCCCCGGCAACCTTGGTGAGTTTGAAAGCCTTCATTTTACCGGTGCTGGGCACGTGCGGGCCGCGGCACAGATCGATAAAATCACCCTGGCGGTAGAACGACAGATCCTCTTCGCCGGGAATGTCTTCAATAATGCGAACTTTATACTCTTCACCCATTTCAGTGAACAGTGCAACGGCTTCGTTTCGGGACATCACCGAGCGGGAAACCGGCAGGTCCTGCTTGGCCAGTTCCGCCATGCGCTTTTCAATACGCGCCAAGTCTTCATTGGTAAAGGGGCGATCGTATTTGAAGTCGTAGTAAAAACCGTCATCTACCACTGGCCCGATAGTGACCTGGGCTTCCGGAAACAGCTCTTTGACAGCCATGGCAAGCAGATGGGCCGTAGAATGGCGAATAACCTCAAGGCCGTCGGCGTCGCGCTCTGTGATGATGGCGAGATCTGCGTCATGTTCGATCATATGGCTGGTGTCGACCAGGCTGCCATCGACCTTACCGGCCAGTGCGGCCTTAGCCAGGCCGGCGCCAATATCGGCTGCGACATCGTGTACGCTAACGGGTTCGGCAAAACTGCGATGACTGCCATCAGGCAGAGTTACTACGGGCATGGTGCGCTCCTGGCGATTATTCTAGAGGGTGCTCTAGAAAGAACTCAGCGGTGATCTATACCAAAGACCACTTGTGTTAATAGCCGCCGCGATACAAACCGCGGTGCCAAAGAAGGGTGGGAGTTTAACAGAAAAAAACCCGGCGGGTTAATGCCGGGTTTTGCTTAGCGTTTTGCCTGAACCGATACCCGTGCCCGCCGCCTAGCGCGAGGGCACAAAGTCCGGTCGCTCGGGCTCACCGGCCCTGCGACGCAACTGCAAGAAAGCGAGCAAGCCCAGCAACAGCAGTGCCGGAATGAACATCAGCTCTTTCGGCGGTCGCGGATTCGCTACCTGCACAGTATCGATAGTCCAGCCAAAGCTCAGCCCGGCTTTTTCCGCATCGCTGCTGAAGTTGACGAACTCAACATTCATCACATCACCCGCCTCTGAAACTTCGAGCCCTGCGGCAGCCAAACGCTTTTCTGGCGTATCACCCGCTGGAAGCGGTAACTGAAGGTACTTCGATGTTTCCTCGCCAGACAGAGACATGCCAGAAGCCTGCAGGATGATCGGCTGCTCTGCCGCTACCTCATCCACGTGTTGCAGAAGCTCCACGCCGGGCCGGTCATTGGTAGGCGGGTAGATTTCATCCCACCAGAAACCCGGGCGAAACAGGGTGAAGGTAATCAGCAACAAACCGATGGTTTCCCACCAGCGGGTTTTGGTAAACCAGAAACCCTGAGTTGCAGCGGAGAACACCAGCATGGCGGTAACCGCACTGAACACCGTGACCAGCAGGTCGAACCAGCCGGTCAGCCCGATCAACAACAACTGGGTGTTGAAGATGAACATGAATGGCAGAATGGCGGTTCGTATATCGTAGGTGAAACCCTGAATACCCGTTCGTATCGGATCAGCCCCCGAAATCGCTGCTGCCGCATAGGCAGCCAGACCCACCGGTGGTGTGTCATCCGCCAGGATACCGAAATAGAACACAAACAGATGCACCGCAATCAATGGCACCAGCAGACCATTTTCTGCGCCCAAGGTGACGATGACCGGCGCCATCAGAGTAGACACCACAATGTAGTTGGCAGTCGTTGGCAGGCCCATCCCCAGTATCAGGCTGATAACGGCGGTGAAGCCCAACATCAACAGCAGGTTACCGCCGGAGATAAACTCAACAAACTGAGTCATCACCAGGCCTATGCCTGTCAGCGTAACCGTACCCACTACAATGCCGGCGGTGGCGGTCGCGACACCAATGCCCACCATGTTGCGGGCGCCGGTAACCAGGGAATGAGTCAGGTCTGCTCCGCCCTGCTTCAGGCCGCTCACGTAATTACCGCTGTTTTTGAAGAACGCTTTCAGAGGACGCTGGGTGACGATGATAAATACCATAAACACCGTGGCCCAGAAAGCCGACAACTGCGGTGAGAAACGCTCTACTGTAAGGCACCACACCAGAACCACCACGGGCAGCAGGAAATACAGGCCTGTTTTCACCGTATCCCCCACCGGGGGCAGCTTGTCCATGAGCGAGTCCGGGTCGTCTTCCTCCAGATCAGGGAAGCGCGAGCCATAACCTACAAGCGCAATGTAGATCGCCACCATTAGCGGCGTAAGCACCCACATGGCCGCGCTGCCGAACACGTCTTTCGTCCAGCCAATGCCGTAGTATACCGCCAGGGTAAGCGCACTCAGCCCCAGTAGAAGCATCACCCACACCAGCATGCGCTGCGCCAGAGTCGGCTTGTTGAGCCGTTCAACGCCTTTCATGTTCATCTTGCAAGCTTCCAGGTGCACGATGTAAATCAGCGCCACATAGGAAATCATCGCCGGCAAAATGGCGTGCTTGATCACTTCGAGGTACGAGATACCGACGTATTCGACCATCAAAAACGCGGCGGCACCCATGATCGGCGGTGTCAGCTGACCGTTGGTCGAGGCTGCGACTTCCACGGCGCCGGCTTTCGTTGCCGGAAAACCTACTTTCTTCATGAGCGGGATGGTGAAAGTGCCGGTGGTGACAACGTTGGCGATAGAAGAACCGGAAATAATGCCACTAAGCCCACTGGCCACCACCGCAGCTTTGGCAGGGCCACCGCGCATGTGACCAAGCATGGCGTAGGCGACTTTAATAAAGTAATTGCCTGCACCAGCACGCTCCAGCAAGGCACCAAACAGCACAAACAGGAATACAAAACTGGTGGACACACCAAGCGCCACACCAAATACGCCTTCAGTGCCAAGCCACATATGCGAAGCCAGCTTGCTCAGGCTCGCACCCTTGTGGGCAATAACCTCTGGCATGAACGGCCCGCCCAGGGCGTAAATGACAAACACCGCAGCGACCACCGCCAGCGGCAGGCCCAGTGAGCGCCTTGTGGCTTCCAGCAGTAACACCAGCCCCGTCAGGGCAACAATCAGGTCCTGGGTTTCGGGTGCGCCAGGACGAGTTGCAAGCTGGTCATAGAATACATACAAGTAAGAGGCGGTAAACGCCGCGCCCAGAGCCAGGATCCAGTCGTAAACAGGCACGTGATTGGTGTGCCGCCCCTTGAACATGGGGAATGCAGAAAACGCTAAAAAGGAGGCAAACGCAAGATGAATAGAGCGCGCTTCGGTAGAATTGAAGACCCCGAATTCCAGAATAAAGGGCAGCGGAGAGGCTATCCAAAGCTGAAAAAGGGACCACAGCAACGGCACCGTGAAAAGAATAATGGCGGCCGACCCGGTTGCCGCCCTTCCCCCGGTTTCGGTTTGAAGGAATTGTTCCACGCCCTGTTGGTCGATGGCACCCCCGCCTTTCGGTTCGCTATCGGTCATAGCATGATCCTGTTAATGAATAATGGGAAAAGCGAAATGACCGCCGGGCACCGAGGGATGCGCCGGCGGCGGGGTATGGACTTACTTGGTCAGCCCAGCTTCCTTGTAGTACTTGGCTGCGCCGGGGTGCAATGGCGCACTCAAGGCATCAGACACCATCTCTTCTTTCTTCAGGTTGGCGAAAGCCGGGTGCAGACGTTTGAAGCTGTCAAAGTTCTCAAACACGGCCTTGACCACTTCGTATACCACTTCGTCGGGCACGTCGGTAGACGATACAAACGTCGCTGCCACACCAAAAGTGGTCACGTCGTTGTCGGAACCCCGGTACATGCCACCAGGAATGACCGCTTTCCGGTAGTAAGGGTTGTCATCGATCAGTTTTTTGGCCGACTCATTATTGACGTTTACAAGAACGCTGTCACAAGAAGTCGTCGCTTCCTTGATGGCACCGGATGGGTGGCCCACGGTGTAGAAGAACGCGTCAATGTTGCCGTCGCACAAAGCCTGCGATTGCTCTGCAGCCTTCAGCTCGGCAGCCAGTGAGAATTTATCCATGGTCCAGCCCATTTCATCCATGAGCACTTCGGCGGTCGCGCGCTGGCCAGAACCCGGGTTACCCACAGAGACCCGCTTGCCGGCGAGGTCTTCAAAGTTCTTGATGCCTGAACCTTTGCTGGCCACTACGGTGAACGGCTCGGGGTGCAGAGAGAACACGGCTCGCAGCTTCTCGTTGGCGCCGTCGTCCTTGAACTGACTGGTGCCATTGTAGGCGTGGTATTGCCAGTCAGACTGGGCAACCGCGAGATCGAGCTCGCCCTGCCGGATTGCATTCAGGTTGTAAACGGAGCCGCCCGTACTCTCTACAGAGCAACGGATCCCGTGTTCTTTACGGTCCATATTGACCAAGCGGCAAATAGCGCCACCTGCAGGATAGTAAACACCGGTAACGCCACCGGTTCCGATAGTAACAAAGCGTTGTTCCTGTGCGGAAACAGCGGTAGAGGCAGCACCCAGGCTGACCGCCGCAGCAACTGCAAATGCGGAGGCTTTAAGTTTCAGTGTCATGTGAATAATTCCTTATTTTCATCGTTGTAATCAACTGCCCACCTGAGCAAGCGGGCAAGCGTCGCGCTCATAATAGAACATAGACCACTTCACACCATAAATAAAGTATGGAGTAGGTCGCTAACCAGTTGAGTAAGAAACAAAAAAGCCCGCGCTGCGGGCTTTTTTTTCACTGACTGCAATTTCTATTTAGCAGCCCGTGCTTTGGCAACCATCTGGTCCGGCCGCAGCAGGAACCGCGCAAGCGCCGGTAACAGCCAGATTGCTCCAACCATATTCCAGAGGAACATGAAAAACAGCAGGAAGCCCATATCTGCCTGGAATTTGATGGGCGAGAAAATCCAGGTCACTACACCGAGTCCAAGCGTTACGCCGGTAAACATGACAGCTTTACCCGTTGAACGAAGGGTCTCGAAATAGGCGTCCTGAAGCGTTTTGCCTTCCAGTAGATATTTTTCCAGCTTGCTGTAGATATAAATGCCGTAATCGACACCAATACCGACGCCAAGCGCTATAACCGGAAGAGTTGCCACCTTGATACCGATACCCGATACCGCCATGATCGCCTCGCATAGAATCGACGTCAGACCAAGGGGGATTACGATACACAGCACGGCCCGAACGGAACGGAACGTCGCAAAGCACAGCAAGCTCACCACACTGTAAACCAGAATAAGCATCATATCCTTGGCGTTGGCGATAACCTCATTGGTTGCCGCTTCAACACCGGCATTACCTGCCGCCAGCAGGAACGTGTGATTTTCATCGCTGTTAGCCTTGGCAAAAACTTCAACTCTCTCGACCACAGTTTCCAGCGTTTCAGCCTTGTGGTCCTCAAGGAAAACCAGCACCGGAGTCAGGCTACAGTTGGTGTTAATAAGGCCAGTCGGGGCTTCCCGGATGGAAGCGTTAATAATGGTCTGATTGCGGGAAATCTCATACCACTTCCAGTTACCTTCATTCAGCGCCTTGGTTACGATTTTGGAAACGTCTGCAAGTGAAGCCGAAGATTGAACACCTGGCGTGTTCTGCAGCTCCCACTGCAAGGAATCCATAGCCCGCAGAACATTGTACTGAGTACATTGCTCTTCAGGCGTTTTAACCATCACAACCAGCACATCCGCACTGGTGGAGTAATTATCAATAATATAGGCGTTATCCAGATTGTAGCGCGAGTCGGCACGAAGCTCCGGCGCGCCCTGGTCAAGATCCCCTACCTTCAGACCCTGCTTGTAGTAAAGACCAAGGCCCAGCCCGATCACGGCAATAAGCAGAGAAATCGGTGCAATCCCGGGGTGCGCAAAGTAGGACATCAAATGCCATTTGCGATCCTGCTTCTCACCCAGATTCTGCACATGACGAACACCGCCCTTGGAAATACCAAGATAGGACATGATCAGAACATGGAGTACGAGATTGGTGATGATAACGAAGGCCACGCCCAGGCCTGCTGCTATGGCCAGATCCCGGATAACGTCAATCTCGATAAAGAAAAGTGTGAGGAAACCGAACGCATCGGAGATCAGCGCCAGCATGCCGGGAATATACAGTGCACGGAACGCAAGACGGGCAGCGGTTTCCGCATCAAAACCTTTGGCGGCTTCAACCGCCATGGCATTAACAATCTGCACCCCATGGCTGATACCAATCGCGAAGACCAGGAACGGCACCAATACCGAGTAGGGATCCAGGCCATAGCCCAACAACCTTAGCGCGCCTAACTGCAGGAATACCGCAACAATGGAGGTAAATACAGGCACTAGCGTGCCGGTAATGCATCGGGAGTACCAGAACAACAACAGAGTCGTCAGCAGAATCGTAATACCCGCAAACCAGGCAATAGAACCAATGCCCTCAATCAGGTCGCCGACCTTTTTCGCGAAACCAACAATGTGAATTTTGATATTAGGATTCTGGGCTTCATATTTATCCCGGATTTTCTCTTCCAGCTGCCGGGAAAAAGTGCCGTAGTCCAATGGCTCGCCGGTCTCCGGATTCTTTTCATAAAGCGGAGCGTACACAATCGTGGATTTGAAGTTGTCAGAAACCAGTCGCCCTACTTCGTTGGAACGAAGAATGTTCTGACGCAACTTCTCCAGACTTTCTGGAGAACCATCATAGCCGTCCGGAATGACCGTACCGCCCTGGAAGCCCTGCTCGGTTACTTCCACCCAACGAACGTTTGATGTCCACAGGGTTTTCAGGCCAGAGCGATCGACACCATCAAGATAGAAAACCTCATCGGTGATCTGCTTGAGCGTCTCCATGTACTCAGGCGAGAAAATATCACCGGTTTTGGTCTCCACGGCAATACGCACAAAGTTGCCAAGGTTTTCCAGGTCATTACGGTGATCCAGCATATTGATAACGTACGGATGCTCAAGCGGAATCATTCGCTCAAAGCTGGCATCCGGCTGGATTTTCACAGCGTTATAGCCCAGAAACGCCGTCAGCAGCAGAAAGCCGATAAGGATAACGACCCGATTGTTAAAAATCAGACGCTCCAGAAACGGCTCTGCCTTGGGCGTCGTCAGGTAGTGCTCACCCTTGTCATGGTTCGGGTTGGACATTCAAAAGCCCCTCTATTATTTTTCGGTTGTTGCCACATCAGGGCGTTATTGAAGGTTCTTTCCGCGAGCGTCTGTAATTTTTACGCCGCCTTCACCTACGATAAGAAGATTGGTTCCCGAAACCGGAACCACACTCATGACACCTGACCGGTCGTCGCGGAAATATTCCCGGAATGAGTCTGCGCCATTGCCACTCATAAGCACCGTTCCGCCATTGCCTACCAGGGTTATCCGGCCGTCATCAGCCACAGACCCGTCATTAAGTGTCGCACCTGCACTGTTCGGAACCATGCGCCAACTTTTTCCCAGATCGGTAGAAAACAGCATGTTTCCACGTAAACCAAATGCCAGAATTTCGTTGACCTGGCCTGTCCCGATCACGCCGAAAAGCGAACCTTCGTAAGGGCTTTCCCGTCGCTCCCACGTGTCCCCGCCATCCACAGACACGTGAATTTGCCCGGCTTCGCCAACAATCACAAGCCCACCGCCGGTTATACGAGCGATATTGTTAAGGTGGAAGTTCTGTGCGTTTTCAATCTGTGACGACCAGTCTTTCCAGGTTTCACCACCGTCTTTTGTGCGCAGGATCATGCCGTAGGCACCCACCACAAAACCGTGTTGGTCGTTCTCAAACCAAACACCCAGCAGCGGGTTTACCGGACCAACATCGAGATCTGCCTGCATGTTTTCCATGGTAAAAAACAGATCATCCAGGGCCCACTCCAGATCGCCTTTTTCGTCTTCGGGCGCCTCTGCAATGCGCTCCTCCATGGCTGCAATCTGATCTTCCCTACTGGCGATTGCCAGCTCGGCGGCATCAACGCCGGTTAACTGCAAACTCCAGTTCTCCCCGGCATCTTCGGTATAAAGTACAACCCCGCTGTGACCAACGGCCCAACCATGAGTTTCTGACCCAAAACTCACAGCCGTCAACGTCACAGAAACCGGAACACTACCCTGCTCCCAGGTTTGCCCGTCATCGTCAGAGTAAATGATGTGCCCCCTCTCCCCGACGGCGACGATGCGTTCACCCGTGCGCACTGCATCGTTAAGGAGCTTTTCGGGAGCCAGGTCAGTTTGTCGGGCCGGAGTTTCAATGATATCCGCAAGCGCAAACGCCGCCGGTGCGGACCAGACCATGGAAAGCCCAAGGCACGCAGCCCCCAGAGTTTTGCACGTCAACCTTATAGCCATTCAGATTGCCTATTATGTTGTTTTAACTGTTTGTCCCTGGCCAGCAGTGCCGGCAATAATAAAACGTACCGGCACCATCGGTTACCGGTATGTCAGCCGCCGGACGACTATTGTAAGCCCACTACTGTTAGATGCCTGCCTTAGCGGACACTTCTGCGACGCAGGGAGGCCGGAGAAAAATAACGTTTGTTTGGAACATCTTCAGTGAAGACCCGGGTATTGGGCTCTTCCGTATCCAGACCGAGCACGTGGTAACGACGCGCCTGTAAATCATGATAGACGTCAAGAACAGTCCACACACCCGGAAGTTCATAATAATTTTTGGCGATGCCCATGGTAACGCGCCACAACTCACCACGGCCGTCATACTGGTCAAGCAGAACTGTGTTCCAGCTGTCCTCATCTACGTAAAAACGGCGCTTATGATAAATGTGGCGCTCGCTCCCTTTTAACGTGGCTTCAACCACGTGCACCCGATGGAGCTCCCAGCGAGTCAGATCCGGGTTCAGGTGAGAGATACCAAGAATTTCGGAATAAGGCGTGCCTTTTTCGCCGATAAGGTAATTGTTGTAGGGAACGTAGATTTCCTTCAAGCCTTCATAAGTCCAGTTATAACGATCCAGGGCACCGTTGAAGATGTCTGTGTCGTCTGCTGTCCGGAGGTTGTCCGCAGCCGCAATCGGCGAATCATAACCCAGGTTTGGCGCCCGGCGCACACGTCGCTGCCCAGCGTTGTAGCCCCAGCCATTCCTCGGATTGATGATTTGATTCAGGGTTTCATGGATAAGAATGGCTCCCCCCGCAAGGCGAGGCGGAGACTGGGTAAACGAGAGATAATAGAAAATGATGTTATCCAGATCATCTTCACTGCCCTCGGGGCTGTAAAAATTGAAAAAAACCTCTTGCTGAGAGGTAACCAGTGAGTACTCGCCGTTACTCTGCACAGCCACTTCACTGGACCGACGAGTGCCTGAAACACCACGCCAACGTGTCAGATGGTTCCAGATCACCTGCCATGCTTTTTGCTCATTATTCCCGCTAAGAATCGGGAAGGGATAACCACCATAGGCGCCCTTCAACCCCTCGCCCTTGCCGACAATTTCTGCGCTTACAGCATTCTCACGGGTATTCTCGGCAACCCAATCGGGAACCGCGTGAGTGCGACGGGATTGGTAAATCGGTAAACGGAAGCTGGTGGGGTATGTATCAAGCATGGCGCGAACGCCATCCGTGAGATGCTCCGTATACTGGTCTTTGTTGGAGGCATTGATTGTGAACAACACCTCGTCAGTCGGAAACGGATTGATGTGGTGTTGACCTGCACCCTCATAGCCGGCGGGAGGCTCTGTAAGCCCCCCGGTCCAGGCCGGAACAGTACCTGAATCGTTTCCGGCTTTGATCGAGCCAAACGGCGTAAGATCCCCGCCGAGACGTGAAGCTTCACCTGAAGAAACCGCTGCCCAGGAAGAGGCGGATGCTATCGAGAGGGCGAACAACCCTCCGAGTATCACACTCTTTTTATAGTTCATTGTATAACCCTGAATTCGACTGGATGCCTGTGAGAAGGCTTTTATTATTAACTGACGGAGAGCCAGGCTCCCCGTCAGACTAACCGATTCGTCAAGGTTGTCTATCGACCGAAAGTGCGATTTTGTTACAGGCTGTCAGCCTTCCAGGCTTTTATGCACCACCTCATACAAATCAGCAGAAAGCCCGGACTTGTCACGAACTCGCTCCAGAGCCGACCGCATCAGTGAGCTGTACGCTGGTGCAAACTTTTTCCAGCGCGTAAGTGGGCTCACCAAGCGAGCCGCAATCTGCGGATTACTGTCATCCAGGCGGCACACCTGGTCCGCCAAAAAAGCATAGCCTGAGCCGTCCGGGTTATGAAACGCCGCCAGATTCTGGCCGGCAAATACACCAACGACAGAGCGTATTTTGTTGGGGTTTTTCCAGTCAAATGCCGGGTGCGTAAGCAGAGCCTGAATCTGAGGCAACTGACCTGCGCGATCGCTGGACGATTGAACCGCAAACCATTGCTCTACTACTTGAGGATCATCCTGGAACCGCTCATAGAAGTCCTCCAGCGCCTTGCTTCGCTCAGCCGCGTAATCGGAGTTGATCAAAGCACGCAGCGCGCCCATGCGATCGGTCATGTTATCGGCATCACGGAGTTGCTGCAGAGCCAGATCGCGCCCGGTATCGTCGTTGATCATCAACAGCCACGCCAACGCGGTGTTTCTCAAGCTTCGGCGGGCAATTGACTCAGGTGTAACCTCGTAAGTACCGGCTTCCGAATTCCGGTGATAACAGGCAATCAGCTCCTCTCTCAACGACGCCGCCAAGTGATTTAATACTTGCTCACGGGCGCGGTGAATGGCCGCAACATCAGGGCTGACCGCCAACTCAATCAGGTAGGCCTCAGAAGGCAACTGCAGCATTTTGTCCACTAACGCCTGATCAAGTGCCAGATCGCCAAGCAAGGCACGGTATGCCTGCACAAGACGCGGTTCAACTCCAGCGTCATCAGAGGAGCCAACCAGCGACTGAATCACATCAACAGCGAGGCGTTGACCAGCATCCCAGCGATTGAAACCGTCTGGATCGTGACTCATCAAAAACACCAGCTGTTCGCGGCTCCAGGGATAAACCACCCGCACAGGCGCGGAAAAGTGACGCAGCAGCGAGGGCACTGGCCTCTGAGCCAGGCCGTGGAACTCGAAGGTATGGCTTGCGTCAGTCAGCTCAAGAACGCGCTCGGTTGGCGCGCCCGCAGATTTGTCGCCACTTTCAAGCATAAGAGGCAAAGGCTCGCCAGCAGCGCCCAACAGGCCCAGAGAAAAAGGAATGTGTTGAGGTTTTTTGCCGGTCTGGCCTGGCGTATCCGGAACAGATTGCTGAACCGTCAGGCGGTATATACCCCGCTCTGCATCATAGTCGTCTGATACCTTCAGCACCGGTGTGCCCGCCTGGTCGTACCACAGGCGGAACTGTGTGAGATCGCGGCCGGATGCATCTTCCATCGCCTTTACAAAATCATCGGTGGTGACTGCCTGCCCATCGTGGCGCTCGAAGTACAGATCACTGCCTTTACGGAACAGATCCGGACCAAGCAGGGTGTGAATCATGCGGACTACTTCCGCACCCTTTTCATAGATGGTCAGGGTGTAAAAGTTGGTAATTTCCATATACGAAGCCGGGCGAACCGGGTGCGCCATGGGACCAGCATCTTCAGCAAATTGCGCCGTACGAAGCAGTGTCACGTCTTCAATACGCTTCACTGTTGGTGAGCCCATATCCGCCGAGAAAGTGGAATCCCGGAAGACGGTAAACCCTTCTTTAAGGCTCAGCTGAAACCAGTCACGACAAGTTACCCGGTTGCCCGACCAGTTGTGAAAGTACTCATGGGCAACAATGGCCTCAATGCGCTGGAACGCGAGGTCTGTGGCAGTCTCCTGGCTGGCGAGCACGCAGGAGGAATTGAAAATGTTCAGACCTTTGTTTTCCATGGCGCCCATGTTGAAGTCATCCACCGCGACGATCATGAAAATATCGAGATCGTATTCGCGACCATAGGCTTCCTCATCCCAGCGCATGGAGCGCTTGAGGGAATCCATGGCATGTTCGCATTTGGCTGCGTTCCGGGGCTCAACGTAGATGCGCAAATCAATGTCCCGGCCGGAACAGGTTTTGAATGTATCCTGTTTTTCCACGAGATCGCCTGCCACCAAAGCAAAAAGATAGCTTGGCTTGGGGAACGGATCTTCCCAAGTGACGAAGTGGCGGCCATTCTCAAGATCGCCTCTATCTACATCGTTGCCGTTGGACAGCAACACCGGGCAACTGACCTTATCCGCTTCGATACGAGTGCGGTACCGAGCCATCACGTCCGGCCGATCCGGGAAATAAGTAATACAGCGGAAGCCTTCTGCTTCGCACTGAGTACAAAACATACCCGAGGATTTATACAGACCCTCAAGGCGGGTGTTGTTCTGGGGCTCAATCCAGGTCACGACCGTTAACGTGAACTCGGCAGGCACATTGGTAATAACAAGCTGCCCGCCAATCTCTTCAAAGTCATCACCCTCAGCCAGCTCTTCACTATTCAGTGCAACACGCTCCAGCTTCAGGCTGTCGCCGTCCAGCGTTAAAGACGCGGCCCCCCCGGTGGACTCCGGATTCCGGCGCACGGCAAGCGTGCTATGCACCCTTGCACCCTCTTCAAAGAGTTCGAAACGAAGGTCGACGGTATCCACCAGGTATGCAGGAACTTTGTATTCGCTCAGGTAGATCGTTTGGGGCTGGTTGGTACGCATTGACTGTCTCCAGATTTCTCGGCCTGCAATTCATCGAAGGCAGGCTGTAAAAGCAATATAAGATCGGACGGGAGCGGGTGCGCTAGTCACCCATTACCCGGAAACGGACTTCGTAGCCGGTGAACTTTCGAATATTGATCAATCCGGTATCGAGGATCAGGTACTGGCCCTTAATGCCTTCGAGAACCCCTTCCACTTCCGGCGTTTTATCCAGGTTATGGGTCTTGATTTTTTCCGGCCAGGTTTGCACGGGATAACTCAGATCAAGCCCCTGTTCGCTTACTTCACGGATGGCATTCTGCCCATGCTCTTCCCGCAGCGCGCTAATATCGTCTGCTATCAACGCCAGGATTCGCTGGCGTTCCTGCACAAGGTCGAGCTCAGGAACATCGCCTTTGAGCATGGCGCGCCAGTTGGTGCGGTCTGCAACATGTGCTTTGCAAGCCACTTCAACCAGGCCGGAAAGATAACGAGTCGCTACTCTCAGCATGGGAATGGCGTCCACCGCACCCTGATCAATCCAGCGTGTTGGCACCTGAGAGCCACGAGTAATGCCCACCTTCAGGCCTGACGAGTTGGCCAGATAGACCACATGCTCAATCATGCAGTGAGTTTCGCCCCACTCTGGTTCGCGGCAGGTACCCAGATGGTAATGGCATTTCTCCGGGCTCATGATGCAACTGTCGCAGGCGGCCAGCTTGCGGAAACAGGGATAACAAAATCCTTGATTAAAGCTCTTTTTCGTTGTCCGGTCGCAATGAATGCAACGGATCACGCCCTCAAAATCGAAGCGTAAAGGTTTACCAATCAACTCGTTAAGAGGCACACGGGTATCGCCCACCGCCAATAAATAAGACACGGGATTGCCGGCATCTGCGGGCATTTTCCTCAGGCGTCCGGTTACATCAGCAAGGTTGCTCAAGACTTGACCTCAACAAACTGGTCGGGATCAACATCATTATTGCCTGACTGGTCACGGCGCACGGAAGGATCGCACGCAGTACCAGCTTTGGCGCCCCGGTCGAGATAACCCACCCTCTCCTGCTCCGGAATACCATGTCGATTCTCATAGTAGATAACGGCTTCCAGGCTGATTTCACGTTGCTCCGGTGTGAGCTTGCGGCCATCCGGCCATTTCCCGAGTTCAATGGAACGACGCAAGTTCTGGTAGACGTTGGGGTCCAGCCGCTCGATAAGTTCTTCGTAAGTCATCCGGCTCTCCTGAAAAAACCTTCACAAAAAGTATGACGAATCGTTTGACAGACATAAACGATAATGATTATCATTGCATCACCAAATGGCGACGGTCGTGTCGTTTGGTCTCTCTCATCAGAGGCATATCCTGCTTCTTTTATACCCCACCTCTGGTGGGGTTTTTTTATGCCTGTTGTTTTCCGCGAACCGGCAAAATGGCTGCCAGCGCAAGACCGGCGACAAACCCGCCCAGATGCGCTTCGTTTGCCATACGCCCCAGCCCCAGCATTTCCGGTACAGGCGTAAACCCGATTACCATCCATACCACAGCAAAGGTAACAAGCGCGGGCGGGAACTGAAACCGGGGACGTGTTCGTTGGCTCAGCCAACAATAACCAAGAATGCCGTAAACAACTCCGGAAAGGCCGCCAAAAAATGGCCCGGATATCATGTATTGCAAGCCGTTGGATAAAAGACTGGTAACGATAAAAAGCACGACCAACCGGGTACGGCCATCAAACCATTCAATCTGGCTCCCCAAAAACCACAACATCACGGAATTAAAAATAATGTGAGTCCAGCTGAAGTGCAGAAAATCGGGGGTGAACAGCCGCCAGACCTGACCGCTGGCAAGTGTTGCAGAGAGCGCATCAAGGCGCTCTGCCACGCTACCCCAACCGTAAGCCCGAGGGTCAATGATCAACAGGTTAGCCGTAAACTGATTGCTACCCAGGCTGGTGAACCAAGCCATCAGCACGCCGAGCACGATGATACCCAGAACCAGCGGCGCATGGCGCGGCGACGGCTGCCAACGCCCTTGAACAAACGCCGGCGAACGATTCTGATGCTCGACCGCCTGACGGATTTCGGGCTCGGCCAGGAACCGATCCAGGGCTTCCAGAACCGGTTCAGCGTGTTCCTGATTTTCCAGCCACAACACCTGAAAATCGCCCTCCGCACTGATTCTGTGGGGAACGCCCTGGCTTCTCAACCACTGGCTAAACCCGCCAAGATCCAAACTCGCATCCAACTGCTTTACTCGGTACACAATCGACCTTGCCTCGTGGAAAATTCAGATGCTCGCGCGCACAGCAGCGCTAGCGAGCGACGCTGTCTTCGCTGGTAGGGTAATCCGGGGAATCGTAGTGATCACGAGCCACGTTAACCCAGACAAATTTATCGCGGGATAGTACCTTTTCACCGTCCATCCGGTACGCCACCAACCTGCCGTATTTCACGGCACTGAAATCAATGCAGGCAACGTTGGATCTCAGCGGGGCCGGCTCACTATCCATCCAGTAGTGGCCAACGAACACAGGAGGTGCATCCAGCGGATAACTGATCAACTGCTTGCGCTCATCGTCAGTAAGAACCCTGCTCGCCACCTCGGGAGGCAAGGGATCTGGCTGAAAAACCACATCGGCATAGGTGCGAGGGTTATCCGCCCAGAACTTGGTGCGGAAAAACTCACGAACATAGCCATCGCGCCCTTTGATTTTCATACCCTGAGGAAGGCGCAAATCCGTGCCTCTTAACAGAGTATCCATAACCTCCCCCGCGAAAGAATCGATGGCCGCTGAGGCGTGGAGGAAGTCCTCATCAATATAGGCGCCGCCCTGGGCCTGTTTGAACTGTTCGATGAGCTCACCATCCCAGCAAGCGTGTACCGCTCGAAAATCGTCTTCGTCGATAAACAACGGAATGGTGTAAAACCACTCGAGGAAATCGTTCCATTCATGGGGGTGAGCATTGAACTGATCAAGTGTCTCACGAATCAGCCGGTCATGACGGGGGTTGTGCTCACGCAGCCATGTTTTACCGCTGCCCGCCCGCGCCCGTGTGCAGTAACCCAGGGCATTGTATTCATGATTCCCCATTACGATCCGCGCCGAACCCCGCTCAACCATGTTTCTTACGAGGTGAAGTGCTTCCCGGATTCTTGGGCCGCGATCGATAATATCCCCTATAAAGACGGCTTGGCGGCGGTGGTGTTGGTACACACCGTTTACTTTGCTGTACCCCATCTGTTCAAGCAGTCGGGCAAGTGTGTTCGCACAGCCATGGATATCGCCAATAATGTCGTAACCACGACTTGCGGTAGAGTTGCTTCCAACCATGATCAACTCGCTGATATTTCGCTGGCCCAGCCAAGCTTGTCACGGCAGGTGGCGTAAAAATTATGATCCGTGGGGTGGATCAGCCGGATCTTGAACGGTTTTTTGGCGATGCGAATAATGTCACCCGGTGCACAGGCAATGTTCATCTGACCATCAAAACTGATCTGCGGATAAGTTTCATTGGTCTCCCCGATAACCAGTTTTATTTCGCTCTTGCCATCCACAACAATCGGCCGGCTACTGAGCGTGTGAGGGAACATGGGCACCAGCACAATGGCATCAAGCTTCGGGTGCATAATCGGCCCTCCCGCTGATAGCGAGTAGGCAGTTGAGCCAGTGGGGGTGGAGACGATAAGGCCATCCGAACGCTGGCTGTATACAAAATGACCATCGATGTACAAGTCAAAGCCGATCATGCGGGTAGACTTGCCTGGGTGCAGCACTACATCGTTCAGTGCGGTACCAAACCCTAATGGTTGCCCGTTGCGCTCGACGTTGCCGTCAAGCAGAAACCGGGTTTCCTCAATGTACTCGCCTTCAAGCACCTTACCCAGACGCTCTTCAAGATCAACGGGCGAAATATCAGTAAGGAAACCTAACCGTCCACGGTTTACACCAAGCAATGGGATCTTGGACTTTGCCAGCTCCCGGGCGGCACCCAGCAAGCTCCCGTCACCGCCAACCACAATAACCAGATCACAGATTTCGCCAAGGAGTTTCTTACTGGCAACCTGCAAGCCATGGCCGGGCAACATACTGGCGGTGTCTTCCTCAAGGATGACGTGATAATGATTGGCGACCAGGTACTGTTTGAGCTGGCGCAGTGACTCAACCACTTTAACGCTGCCCATCCGGCCGATAACGCCTATGTTCCTGAACTGATCCATGAAGCTTCCTGTGGTGTCGGAATACGACGCAAGCAGACAAGCCCGCCGGCGCCTATATCAATCTGACCTACAGTTTAACGAAAGTCACCCGGATACTGAAAAAAGTTCTTCCGGGCCGCTTGAATGGCCCGTAATCTTCAGGGCTGGTGATTCTCGCAGCGGTCATCGACGCCAGGCTGGAAATCCCCTGGCTGACTTACCCGCAGCAAGGGTTCACCGCACTGCTTTCCGTTTTCGGCAGAGTGCTGACACACCGGGTTTTCATAGTGTTCAAGCCATTGAAGGTAGGAAGGCTCGTTCATGCCGCAACGCTCTGATGCATAAGCGATGGGATTGCGGAAGTAGGTTTCAATATCGTCGTATGGCAAGGTCAGGTGCCCAACCCCCGGGTGGTAGGCTACGAGGAAAACAGACTGCCCCTTGAGATGCCCCATAATGGAGTTTTCCGGCGGCTCACGGTGTCTGAGCTCGTACACCTCCTGCTCGAGAGCAACAAATTTCTCATCCCTGTGTTCCAGCTCACGCCTTTTACGATCAAGCTGTTCCCTGAGCAATACCAGCTCAGCACTCACATTGGCATCATCACGCTCCTTGCCAGCGCCACCGGTCGCCATCTGCTCCTGCATGGTCAGATACTGCTGATTGCGCTCTGCCAGTCGCTGCTTCAACTGATCGTTGCTGAGGCGCTGGCGTTCATACTTCTGGCTGATATCTTCGGTTTCGTTGCGCTGGGCTTTGATCTCAAGCCGGTGCTCACGCTGTACCTCGGATAGCATATCCCGATGGACACTTTGAAGAGTTTTGATGCGCAGCCGCTGCTCGCGGATCAGCTGAGCAACACGCGAACGATCTGCCTCGGTGCGAGTCTCTTCAGACAAAGCGGAGTCTTCCTGCCCGGCACGAAGCACAGGAATGTTTTCATCCTCCGGCTCAACACGGCGAAATTTGAGATTGTTTGCGTTAACGGCTTTGCGGATGACCTGGAAATGGTTATTGCCCGGGGTCATATCCGGATCCCATAACTCGGAGGCGTACTGGGGCTCCGGACACTGGCTGCGACACACAAGACGAATAGCGCCGCCGCCCATGTTCGGGCCTTTTGCACCGCGGGCGGCAAGCTCTTCAATGGGCACGTTCCAGCTGCTGTCGGCCCGGCCTTCCTCATCAAACCAGATACGGAAAAACACAAGCGCGCGCACCAGAAGGTCGCTGCTCAGATCGACCAGTACGGCCTTTACATCGGTTTCTGCAAGGTCCGACAGACCGACATAGCCATCGAGGAACGCACCAAACTCGCTGGCACGCATCTGACGAGCTACTTCGTTGCCTTCAAAAAAGAAAACCGCCGAATAATTGTCCGTTGCCTGGCCGGCAGAAACCATTGCAGACTCCCTAAAATCCAAAAACTCTCTGGCAAACTCAAAGTTTATAGTTTAGCCAGAGAGTGTCCGGTGCAAAGAGAAAAACTGCAACGTTTTGTGATCAGGCTCTTTGGTCAGATACTGGCGGCGAGTCGGCTACCCTGATCAATAGCACGCTTGGCGTCAAGTTCTGCCGCCACATCTGACCCACCGATCAGATGTACAGGCAACCCAGCCGCCTCAAGCCCGCTTTGCAGTTCTCGCAACGGCTCCTGACCAGCACAGAGAATTATGGTGTCCACCGGCAAAACCCGATCCTCACCCCGCTCTGCGCCCTTCGGAGTAACCGTTATGTGCAGCCCTTCGTCGTCGATTTTGCGGTAAGTCACTCCCGGCATCATCTGGACTTTACGATTCTTGAGGGACGTCCGGTGAATCCACCCAGTGGTTTTGCCCAGGTTTTTGCCAACTTTCGACGACTTGCGCTGCAACAGGAACACCTCACGGGCAGGCTCGGGAACTTCCGGCGCTACACCCTTAATACCACCACGGTGCTCCACCGTCAGATCCACACCCCACTCGCGCATGAAGTGATCGGCATCCAGCGCAGCGGAGGTGCCCTTGTGCACGATGAATTCCGACACATCAAAGCCGATACCACCGGCACCAACAACCGCCACTTTCTGACCCACAGGCTTGCGCTCCAAAAGAGCATCGAGATAGCCGATTACTTTCGGATGATCTATGCCTTCGATATCCGGTATCCGGGGCGCAACGCCGGTTGCCAGAACAACTTCATCAAAATTGCCGGCTTTCAGTTCATCCACGCTCACGCGGGTTTCGAGCCGCACATCTACGCCGTGCTTTTCCAGCATCACACGGTAGTAGCGCAGGGTTTCGTAAAACTCCTCCTTGCCCGGGATCAGCTTAGCAATGTTGAACTGACCACCGATCTCCTTGCCTGCATCAAACAGCGTCACTTTGTGGCCGCGCTCTGCTGCAACCGAAGCAAACGCCATTCCCGCAGGCCCGGCACCCACCACAGCAATTGATTTGGGTGACGCTGTTTTCACATAGGTCAGCTCGGTTTCATGACAAGCGCGGGGGTTAACCAGGCACGAAGTCAGTTTGCCGCCGAAGGTGTGATCCAGACACGCCTGATTACAGCCAATGCAGGTATTGATCTCTTCGGCACGATCTTCAGCAGCTTTTTGCACAAGATCCGCATCCGCCAGGAACGGGCGGGCCATCGACACCATGTCTGCGTCGCCTTCCGCCAGAATCTTTTCGGCAACATCCGGCATGTTAATCCGGTTTGTAGTAACCAGAGGAATACTAACCTCACTTTTGAGGCGCGCGGTCACCTTGGTGAAGGCACCACGGGGAACCGAAGTCGCGATAGTAGGCACCCGGGCTTCATGCCAGCCGATACCGGTATTGATAATGGTAGCGCCCGCTTTTTCAATTTCCTTGGCCAGGTGAACCACCTCTTCCCAGGTGCTGCCATCCTCAATCAGGTCAAGCATGGAAAGGCGGTAAATCAGAATGAAGTTTTCGCCGACGCGCTCACGAACGCGACGCACAATCTCAATGGGCAAGCGGATGCGGTTTTCATAGCTGCCACCCCATTGGTCCGTGCGGTGGTTGGTGTGAGCAACGATAAACTGGTTAATGAAGTAGCCTTCAGAACCCATAATCTCAACACCGTCATAACCGGCCTTTTGCGCAAGCTGCGCGCAGACGGCGTAATCTTCTATCTGCTTTTCAATACCGGCTTCGTCCAGCTCTTTGGGCTTGAACGGGTTGATGGGCGCCTGAATGGCAGAGGGTGCAACCAGCGCCGGAGAGTAGGCATAACGGCCAGCATGAAGGATCTGCATACAGATTTTGCCGTCCGCTTTGTGCACGGCACTGGTGATAACCTTGTGCTTTTCCACTTCTTCGTCATTGGTCATTTTGGCCGCGCCCTGAAAAACACCGCCCTCGGGGTTGGGGCCGATACCACCCGTAACGATCAATGCCACGCCACCCCGGGCGCGTTCCGCGTAGAATGTCGCGAGACGCTCAAAGCCGTTTTTCGCTTCTTCCAGCCCAGTATGCATGGAACCCATCAGCGTGCGGTTACGCAGCTTGGTGAATCCCAGATCGAGCGGCTCAAGCAAATTCGGATATTTGGCAAGGCCTGGCGTCGCGTTGGTGGTCATAATCGGTCTCCTCAAAATGAACATTGGCGGAGTCTTTAGCGCTCCGCTCCTTTTAATGATGACTAAATTACCGGTACGGCTTGCCTTCAACAATATCCCTGAATAACATTCTGTTATCCTCAGGTAACAGAGCAGAAGCGACCTACCATGGATTCATCCGATCGCCAGCCCCTTCCCAGCCATGATTCTCTCGGCGACATCAGTGTTCTCTATGTGAGCGTACTGCTCCGGGCCGCTGAAGCGGAGGGCGTGAACGTGCAGGAACTGACGCGTCGCTTCCAACTCAGTGAGCAGACCCTCACGTCATCCGCTGCCAGAATCAGCATTCCACGATTCATGAGGCTGGGCCATGCTGCCATTCAGGCCTGTGGCAATCCTGCGCTGGGATTGCGCATGGGCGCCCTGTCGCGACCTGTTGATGCCGGCATAGCAGGCCTCGCGGGTGAATCCTCCAGCACTGCCGGTGCCGCCATACAGACACTTATCCGTTATTCACTGCTGACCAGCCGAAACAGCCGGGGAACCCCAGAGGCAGAACCGGAGCAGCGGAGATTGCAGTTCTACTCCATCCGCCCCTATAACCCCTTCAATTATTTTGTTGTGGACTCGGTACTGAGTGCCTGGACCCAGTTTTTGCGCACAATTACCGGGCAATGGGATGTGCTGGAAAGGGCAACCATAGAATATCCCTCTACAGGCCTGGACGAGATGTTTGAAGCCTGGTTTCGGTGTCCGGTCCAGTTCGGAGCGGCCATGAACAGTGTGATCGTCAGGCAGGATATCTGGAGCCAGGGAACAGTACAGGCTCAACAGGCCATGCACGAAAAACTGGTACGTCTTTGTGATGCAGAAATGCAGGACATTCAACGGGGCTGGACAACGGGAGATCGGGTAAGAAGCCTGCTTACACCCCTGTTTCGGGGAGAAACACCGAGCCTTGAGACAATCGCATCCAAGCTGGGCATTACGCCATGGACGTTACAACGACAACTATCCAGCGAGAACACAGGGTTCCGGGAATTGATGGACGACACCCGAAAACACCTGGCAAAGGATTATATCCGGGAAACTGAAACGTCATTATCCGAAATAGCCTGGCTTCTCGGTTTTTCCAACCCTGCCGCGCTACACAAGGCATACCGCCGCTGGTTTGGGCTCAGCCCTGGGGAGCATCGGAAACAGTTCCGCACCACGGTCAGGTAAGGCGGATCCAATTTATCGGGATTTGAAACGAAAAAAGCCGTTAGCTAAAACTAGCTAACGGCTTTTCGAAAAAGTGGCGGAGCGGACGGGACTCGAACCCGCGACCCCCGGCGTGACAGGCCGGTATTCTAACCAACTGAACTACCGCTCCGCAAAAGTCATAACCGATTGCTTTTTAAGGCTTTGCAACCCTTCTCGGATTGCTCGGTAACAACGAGAGCGCATTATAAAGAGGTGCCTGACTATGTCAACGTCTTTTCTGAAATAATTCAGAAAACCAGCGTATTACATGGCATCAACCATCGCATCTTTGCCTTGCGCTGTTTTTCGATACTCAATGGGAGTCATCTCCGACCAGCGTTTAAACGCACGATAAAACGTACTCGGCTCCGAAAATCCCGTCAGGTAGACAATCTCATCAATAGACTCGTCCGTTGTCGCCAAAAGCTGCCGGGCTAGGCGGTAACGGAAATCCGCAAGCACCTGGTTAAAACTGCTTTCAGCTTCAGTCAACCGTGTGCGAAGGGTGCGGGGCTTAATATCCAGACGGGCCGCCACGGCATCCAGTGTGACTTCACCGCTGTCCAGCAACTCGGCAACAATTCGTTCCACCTGCCCGACAATATCTTTTTTCTCGAGGCGGGCAACCTGCTCGCTGGCAAAGCGCTCATGCAAGTCCAGAAGCTCCGGTTCTGCGTGAGGCGAGGCATGGGAAAGCAAGCTGGCTGGAAAGTACAGTCGGTTTTCTTTAGCTCCAAATACCACATCACACCCCAGCACGTCTTTCACATGGTCGTGCCCCTCATTACGTTGATGCTCAAATTCGATTCGCGAGGGGTGAAACTCGCCATCGGTAAGGGAGCGAAAAAACGTGATCAAACCCTGCACAAAACACTCATTAAAATGCTGGAGTCGACGAACATCATCCGAAGCAGCATCCAGCACCATGCAGGCATCATCGCCTTCAATAAAAAAATCGGTGTTCGCAGCATCGCTGAGCAGGCGCTGATAGTTCTTTGCGCGACGCAGTCCTTCGCCAAATGTCGGGCTACTCAGGAAAAGGTATTCCAGAACCTGCCCCTTGTAGACAGGGAGAAGCTGGCCGAGATGAAGACCGATATCAGGATCACCGGACACGTCTTCCACGGCCTGCCAGAAAAACGTCTGAGCGCTGTGAGGAGTGCGGAGCTGTTCGGTGTAAACATAATCCGCATTGATACCCAGTCGGCTGAAAATGAGATCGGTATCAATACCCTTCTTTTTCATCGCCTCGTAGATGAGGCGCAACATCACGCCTGCGTCACGTAGTTCTTGCATGTTGTTCCCGCATAAGGTCCCGCTTTGTATTTATTGGATACTACTTTGGCCCGGCAGACATACGCCCGAACACCCCAAGTCAATGCTTCGTCTGAACGGGTTTGCCAGACTGCCAACCGGATTGACACCCAGTTCTGTGAGCTTTGGTTTTTGCGAGGCTTGCTCAAAGACCGTCTTATACTATCGTCTTATATTAGAGCATATCAGGCCACAGACTCACAGTTGTACCAGAATCCAGACATAACGGGCACCAGCATTCGTCATCTTTTGACAATCCTTCATGCTCCATCCATGAATACACCGGATATCAGGGAGAACACCATGCCAAACACACTTGTTTACCAAGACACTCCACCGGCACTGCTCCCGCTTTTCGGCAAGGCTCTCCTGCCGAAAAAAGGCTTGTCCGGGGCAGACGTTACAATACCAAAACTCTCCGCTGAACTGCTTTGTGCGCACACCATCAGTGATGACTTGCGTCAATACGAGCGCGTCTGTGGGTTCATAGCCAGCAATCACATACCCATGACCTGGCCCCACATTCTTGCATTTCCGCTCCAATTGAAACTGTTGACCGAAAAGGCCTTTCCACTACCGCTTCTGGGGCTGGTGCATCTGCGCAACACCATAACCCAGCATAGACCCATCGGAATAGGTGAAACCCTGAAGCTGGGCGTTCGCCTGGGGAGCCAGGAGCGCACCAGCCGCGGCATAGAATTCGGCATGATTACAACCGCCAGCTCTGCAGGCACTGTGGTCTGGGAGGAGACCAGCACCATGCTCTTCCGCCAACCTGAAAAGCATGCGGAGCCAGGCGCAAAATCGGCACCACCGCCATTGGAGCATTTCCCGGATACAACCGAGATTGAAGCGCCGGAATACATCGGGCGCCAGTACGCAAAAGTTTCCGGAGACAGTAACCCGATTCACATGCATGCTTTGAGTGCCAAGGCTTTTGGCTTTCCCAGGGCAATAGCCCACGGTATGTGGAGCAAGGCACATGCACTGGCTATTCTGGAACAACAGAGTGGTTGGCAACCGGGGCCGGTAAGAGTGAGTTGTCACTTCAAGAAGCCGCTCTTTTTACCCGGCACTGCGCAGCTAAACTGGCGAACCGGGAAAAACGAACTGGATTATCAACTGCTGAACGCCAGAGGCGATGCACCGCACCTCAGCGGGCACGTAAAATGGATTTAACCGGCGCCCTCATCACTCGATGGGCAGGACGCGCCGGCAACTGGAAGGGTGAAGAAAAAACAGGCGCCGCCATCCCCCGGGCGCTCAAAACCGATTTCACCGCCCTGAGCTTGTATCAGGGAGCGACAGGTAGGCAGGCCAATGCCCATACCTTCGTCCTTGGTGGTATAAAAAGGCAGGAACAGTTTTTCTTCTGCATCTTCAGCTAGCCCGATACCGTGGTCGCGAACCTCAACCCGGACATCGCCATCAGCTGTAACCCTCGCACTCACTTCCACTGGCGAGTCAGATTCCGCACTACGCGTAGCCTCTAGCGCGTTTCGTATCAGATTCAGGGCAACCTGCTGCACCTGAACCGGATCCGCCAGAATATCGGGTAGATCTGCCGGCACAACCAGCTCAATTGCTCCGTCATTGTTACGCGCATCGACTTCTGCAAACTGACGCGTGTCCTCTAGCAGTGCTGATACGGAAAGAACTTCCTTACCCGTCGCCGGCTTTTTCACAAATCGTCGGATCCGGCGAATAATCTCACTGGCGCGGTGAGACTGAGCCTCAATCTTATCGAGGGTTTCCTGCAATAAGGTCAGGTTCGGGTTTTCAATAGACATCATCCGCTTGGACACCCGAGCGTAATTTGCAATTGCCGTCAGCGGCTGATTTACCTCATGGGCAACACCCGCAGCCATCTCACCCATAGTGGTCAGGCGAGACGTGTGCGCCAGCTGATCACGCTGCTCCTGAACCAGCTCGCGCGCTTCATCAAGCGCCCGCTCGTTTTCCAGCTCAACGGTGATATCACGAAACACAACAACAGCTCCGTGCAGTTCGTCGCCATCGTGCTTGGGTGTGGAACGATATTCGGCGGGAAATCCTGTTTCGTCCGTACGCTGCATCCGGATATCACGTTGGTTCTCGGCAATACCCTGACTACAGGTGGCGTGAACCGGCAGACCAGCCGGGCACTCAGCTGCTGTTGAGAAGTGAGTGTCAAAAAAATTACGGCCGATCAGGCTCTCTACCGGGCACCGCATGATGACGGCTGCGGCAGGATTAGCGAACTCAATTGTACCGAGTTCATCAAGACCGTAAATGCCTTCGCTGATGGAGTTGAGAATGCGTGTCTGGTCGCCCTGAAGCTCCCGATTACGCGCCTGCAACTCACGCTCAAGCCGGATCACGCGGGCGTGGGTCTTGACCCTGGCAATGACTTCAAGAGATTGGAACGGCTTTGAAATGTAATCGGCGCCGCCGAGCGAGAAGCCTTTTACCTTGGCTTGCAGATCATCCAGCGCTGAGAGGAATACAACTGCACAGTCGGAGGTAGCCGGGTCGGCTTTGAGGCGTTGACACACCTCATAACCATCCATTTCAGGCATCATGATATCAAGCAGAATGACTTCAGGCTGGTGCCGGTGAGCAAGATCCAGTGCTTTTTCGCCTTCATTGGCAATCAGGAGCCGATAGCCTTTGTCTTTCAGTGTCTCATAGAGCACTTTCAGGTTCTGTGGATTATCATCCACAAGCAGAACCGTAACCTCTGCATTTTCACTGACAACTTCAGTCATATAATAAAAGGCCGGTCAATAAGATAACCTTATGATGCCGGTGGTATTACCGTGCGTCGATAAGGTTCTTTACGGACAGCACCATGCGGACCAGATGTGCCAGTGAATGAGTACCCATCTTGTGCATGACCCTGGAGCGATGGATTTCTACTGTGCGCTGGCTGATTTCCAGCTCGATCGCGATGACCTTGTTAGCCTGGCCCTCTATCATTCGATCCATGATTTCGTGCTCCCGAGGCGTCAGGCTCTTGATTCGACGAACAATCTCCTGCTTCTCATCAAGCGTTTTACGCTGTTCCAGATCCTGCTCCAACGCAGCTTCGATTTTCTCAAGCAGTGCCTCCTCACGATAGGGCTTCTGGATAAAGTCCACAGCGCCCTCCTTCATGGCATCGACTGCCATAGGCACATCACCGTGCCCAGTCACGAAAATAATTGGCAAGATGGAGTGCTTCTCGTTCAGTTTCTTTTGTAGCTCCATGCCGTCCATACCCGGCATGCGGATATCCAGCACTATGCAGCCGGCCATCTTTTCGGAGTAATCCTTGAGGAACACGGCAGCATTCTCATAGGTCTTGACCAGCTTGCCATCGGACTTCAGTAACAGCTCCAGTGAGTCACGAACGGCTTCGTCGTCCTCTACCACGTATACAGTCTGCTGAATATCAGTCATGGGCCTGTTCTCTCCTGTCTGTTTTATTGTGACCGCCGCTTAGTGAATTGACGGATCTTTTTGATCGTCCCGGGCGTGGTGTTCCTGACGCTCGTGCTCGCGCATTTTCTCAAGCCGTTGCTGGATAATGCCAAAAACGCTTTGTTTCGGATAGCTGCCTTTACTGTCCACCTTCCCCGCTGGTTTGCCCAGCAGCAAAGTAACAGCCTCTTCAACATTCGAAACCGCGTATACGGCAAATCGGCCCTCACGAACTGCTTGAACCACTTCGCTGTCCAGCATGAGGTTTTGCACGTTATTCGCTGGCACGATCGCACCTTGGGTACCCGTCAACCCACTCTTAAGCTGGCAGGTAGCAAAGAAACCCTCAACCTTCTCGTTCACCCCACCGATAGGCTGCACCTCACCAAACTGATTAACAGAGCCGGTAATCGCCAGATCTTGTCGCACAGGGATACCCGCCAGCGAGGATATCAGCGCACAGAGCTCTGCCAGCGACGCACTGTCGCCGTCCACCTCGCCATAGTTCTGCTCAAACGTAAGGCTTGCAGAGAGGTGCATCGGATCTGTCACCGCAAAGTGAGAAGTCAGCCATGAGCTGAGAATCATCACGCCTTTGGAGTGGATATTACCGCCCAGCTTTACATCCCGCTCAATATCCATAATCCCGCCATCTCCATAATAGCAGGTCGCGGTTACACGGTTGGACAGCCCGAACTCAAACCCTCCGGTAGATAGTACAGAAAGCGCATTCACCTGCCCGACAACCACACCCTCGGTTGATACCAGCGTAGAGCCGTCCCGAATTGAATCGTAAAACTGATCACGAATCCTGCTGCTGCGGTATTTGGCACTCTCCAGAGCACGCTCTACATGCACATCCTGAATCAGCTTGGCGCCAGCCTGCCTCGCCCAGAAGTCCGATTCCCGAAGCAGGTTGGCAATGTTTGCCGCATGCAATGAAAGCCTGTCCTGATGCTCGGCCATGCGGGCGCTGTATTCTATGATCCTTGCCACTGCCTTGTTGGTGCAATGCAAAAGGTTCTTTTCCTTGACCACGCTGGCGATGAACTTTGCGTACATCACCTGACTGTCTTCCGAACGGTACATTTCGTTCTCAAAGTCTGCTGTTACCCGGAACAGTTCCGCAAACTCCGGATCGTAATCCTGTAACAGCATCCAGGTTTCGCGATCGCCGAAAAGCACGAGTTTTACATCCAGCGGCACACCCTGGGGCTCAATCGAAATCGTGCCGGAAAGCGTTAGCTCACGCTCAAGGGAGTTAATCTGAATGGAACGGGCTCGCAGTGCTCTTTTGAGCCCATCCCAGACAAACGGTTGCTCCAGCATCTTGATGGCATCCATTAACAGATAACCGCCGTTGGCCCGGTGCAAGCTGCCCGCTCGAATCAGGGAAAAATCCGTGAACACGGTGCCCTTGTAGGTAACGTTCTCAACGTACCCGAACAGGTTGTGGTAGGTCGGGTTGTCTTCAACCACCATTGGCACTTCATTGGTTTTCTGGTGCACCAGAACGTTAACCAGATATCGCCGAGGCATCTTTTTATCCAGCGATGCATAAGCAATGGCCGCCTGCTCTTCGTTGTCGTCGAGAAAGATCTCAAGATTCTCAACCAGATCCGCCCGCACGGCCTCGAAGTAGGAAACCACATCCGGAAGGGTCTTGTAGGCCTCAATCAGCTCGTCAATCTGGTGGCCGGATATACCCTCCAGAGTCTCCTTGTTCAGTGCCTGCTGCTTGTCGGCGTACTCTTGCTCCCAGTCAGCCAGTTTGCGCAGCGCCTGCCGGAGCTTTTTCTCCAGCTTGTTGACCGAATCCTCGAACTTTTCCCGCTGTGCATCTGTGAGCGCCTTGAACGTCTCTGCGGTATGGGGCTTGTCATCTTTCATCGCCACCAGGCGGTAGCCACCGGGCGTTGTAATCGTAAGGCTGACTTTTTTGCGGCGTGCCTGCGCAGCTACCTTCTCCAACTCGTCTTCCTGCTTCTTTCCGTACTCTTCCTTGAGTTGCTCGGAACGCTCCAGAAAGCTGTCACTGTCGAAAGTCTGCGGAATAACCTTGACCAGCCGGCTCATGAGCTTTTCCATGTCCTGCTTCAGCCGCACACCTTTGCCCGCCGGCAACTGCAGCAGCTTGGGAACCCGCGGTTCTTCAAAGTCGGCGACATAACACCAGTCGTGACTTTGCTGATCGGTATCCAGGTGATGCTCAAGGTAGCGCAGCATCATTGTGCGTTTACCCAGGCCGTTACGGCCCACGGCATACACGTTATAACCGCCATGGGGCATGGCCAACGCAAAGCGTACCGCTTCCTGAGCCCGGTTCTGGCCTACGATTTCAGCCAGTGGCTCCAGTTGTCTGGTGGATTTGAACGGCAGATCTTTCAGAACACAGGGTTTATATAGCTGATGCAGAGACAGTGACTTCAAGGTTGGGTCCTGTAACGGTTGACTCATTGGCCGGTCATTGTAGGTTTTGCAGACCGGTCTGTCGCGCCCGTGGAAAAGAATTGTAGTAAACGTTTCCGAAAGCGTCACTTTGTGATGAAAATCACGTTTTTGTCGGGCATCATTGTCCTGATCTTTGTCCGCGCACTACACTTACTCTCACGACCATTGTGCTTTAGTCTTATGGCGAGTAATAACAACGACAAAATACGAATGGATGCCGTTCTATGACGAGTGACTCCGCCGATCGCAGGATCAAGGATCGCTACCCGGCTTCCTGCCTTGGAGTGCAGGTTCACGAGCGGGGGATTTTCAGCCGCGGCAAGCCCCCTGCATCAGCCACCTGCCTTGATCTTAATCGCTACGGCATGGCGGTTCTTTACCCACGGCCTGTTGAACCGGGCACGCGTTTGCTGATGGATTTCGAAGGCAAATATATCAATGAATCGAGCGTGTGCGCCCAGGTTGTGGAGTGTCGCCCCTTCCAGACCGGTTACAGGGTAAGCGTGCAATTCAGCTATTGCCTCAATAAAAAAGGATATTCCAGAGCTGTGGATAATGCCCTGTCACGCATTGAAGGCCTCTATAACCGGTTCGCCAATTAACAAGCTTTCAAAACAGCCCGGCATCCAGGCTGGCCGCAACGTACATTCCCAGCTCACGGCACTGATCTTCAAACTCATCCCGGTATTCGCCACGACATAGCAGAGGCTCCTGCACAACCTTCCAACGGAGCCCTGTTGTGATGCTCTCAATGGCGCGCTGTGTTCCGGTGCCATCATGGCCCGCGCGAATATAATAGGCGAATGGCAGCCCTTGGGTTTTCTCCAGACAGGGATAGTAGCTGCGATCGAAGAAATCCTTCAAAGCGCCGCTCATGTAACCGAGGTTTTCAGTGGTGCCGAGGATAATGGCGTCACAGGCGAAAACATCATCCGGGCCGGCATCCAGTGGCGCCAGCACGGTTACTTCAACGTTTTCAATATCTTCATGACCTGCACCCTGTGCAACAGCGTTGCGCAGGGTGAGGGTATTCGGGGAAGGCGCATGGGAAACAATGAGCAATTTCTTTTTGCGGTCCATAAAACACCTCCCGGGCTGTCTTAGAGCAGCTCACCATCCACTTCTGCAGGTATTTCAGCAGCGGCGTCTTTCTTGGCAACCGGCTTCGGCATCAGTCTTTCACGCACCTTGGCTTCAATTTCCTTGGCAATTTCCATGTTCTCTTCCAGAAACTTGCAGGCGTTGGCTTTACCCTGGCCGATTTTGTCACCGTTGTAGGCATACCAGGCGCCAGACTTGTCCACAAAGCCTTCTTTAACGCCCATATCGAGCACTTCAGCCATGTGATAAATGCCTTTACCATAAAGAATCTGGAATTCGGCCTGGCGGAAAGGCGGTGCCACCTTGTTCTTGACGACCTTGACGCGGGTCTCGTTACCTACAACTTCATCGCCCTCTTTAACCGCACCGATGCGGCGGATATCAAGGCGCACAGATGAGTAAAACTTCAGGGCGTTACCGCCGGTGGTGGTTTCGGGCGAACCGAACATCACGCCGATCTTCATACGAATCTGGTTGATGAATACCATCAGGCAGTTAGCGTGCTTCACGTTACCGGTGAGTTTGCGCAGAGCTTGGGACATCAGGCGGGCCTGCAGGCCTACGTGACTGTCACCCATTTCGCCTTCAATTTCAGCTTTCGGGGTCAGAGCAGCTACGGAGTCAACAATGATGACGTCTACCGCGTTGGAGCGCACAAGCATGTCTGCAATTTCGAGAGCCTGCTCACCGGTGTCCGGCTGGGAAACCAGAAGGTCGTCCACATTGACACCGAGCTTTTCTGCGTAGACCGGATCCAGAGCGTGCTCGGCATCGATAAAGGCACAGGTTTTGCCGGCTTTCTGAGCTTCGGCAATCACCTGAAGGGTCAGGGTTGTTTTACCGGAGCTTTCAGGACCGTAAATTTCAACAATCCGACCATAAGGCAGGCCGCCTATACCCAGAGCAACATCCAACCCGAGAGAACCGGTGGAGACCGCAGGCATGGCTTCGCGGGGTTGGTCGCCCATCTTCATGACTGCGCCTTTACCGAACTGGCGCTCAATCTGGCCCAGTGCTGCGCTCAATGCTTTTTTGCGGTTGTCTTCCATCAGTACGAACCCTCTGTTGCCTTGGCCACCGGCAAGATATGGCAAGCCGGTGGAGGTGTAGTTAAACGGGAACCTGTACAACGGTAACAGCGAATTCCCTGTATATTTGAACAGTATTAAAGCATACCCCGAGGGAGAGGCCAACCCCTGTTATTATCGAATTGCTCATGCTCCCACCAAAAATTCGCTAACACCTTGCAGAGCAAAGAGAACTGCCTGCCGGCGCACCTGATCACGATCCCCGTTGAAATGCTGCTCTACCGCTTCGGTGCTTTCCACACTACTGCCCCAGCCGAACCAGACCGTGCCTACGGGCTTTTCGTCACTGCCGCCTCCGGGCCCCGCGACACCGCTAACAGCCACAGCAACGCCGGCTCCGGTTGTGGCCAATGCACCCGCAACCATTTCCCGGACCACCGGCTCGCTGACAGCTCCGTGGTTATCCAGAGAGGCATCGGTAACACCGAGCAGTTGCTGTTTGGCGTCATTGCTGTAGGTAACCAGACCGCCAACGACATAGGCGGAAGAGCCCGCTTTATCGGTCAGGATCTTGGCGACCCAACCCCCAGTACAACTCTCAGCCGTTACCACAGTCAGGCCAACTGCCTTCAACTGCTCAGCCAACTTTTCTCCTGCTTGTTCGAGTTCATGGTCACTGGCAGGCATAATGTTCTCCTTCGTTTCATCGCGGGCGTTATTTTCTTACAATCCGTGGCTTCATCCAAAGCAAGATTATCCGGACTCGTCCATGTCAGCAGCTCAAAACGATAAACCCCAGCACACGCCCATGATGCAGCAATACCTCAAAATCAAGGGTCAGCACCCTGATGAGCTGGTGTTCTACCGCATGGGTGATTTTTACGAGCTGTTCTATGACGACGCCAAAAAAGCTGCTGAGTTAATGGATATAACACTCACAGCAAGAGGGCAGTCAGGCGGCAACCCGATTCCCATGGCGGGTATCCCGTTTCATTCATCTGAAGGTTACATTGCCCGCTTGGTACGTGCCGGTCAATCCATTGCCATTGTTGAGCAGATTGGCGACCCGGCAACCAGCAAAGGGCCGGTTGATCGTCAGGTAGTCAGAATCGTTACCCCCGGTACCCTGAGCGATGACGCCTACCTGGAGGATCGCCGCGACAACCTGCTGGCCGCCATATTCCACCACCGCGAGCAGTTCGGCTTTGCATCGCTGGATATCTCCAGCGGTCGGTTTGTGGTTTCCGAGTTGGAAAGTCTGGAAGCCCTGCAGGGTGAGCTGCAGCGTTTGCGCCCGGCAGAGATCCTGATCAGTGAAGACTTTCCTTTTGAGGAGATACTTACCGGCCTTACTGGCGTTCGCCGCCAGGGACCCTGGCTGTTTGAATCCGACACGGCTCGGCGGGTAATCACCCAGCAACTGCAGGTTCGCGACCTCACCGGTTTTGGCTGCGAAGACCTGAGGCTGGCCATTTGTGCAGCCGGCTGTTTACTGCAGTACGCAAAAGAAACCCAGCGCACCGCCCTGCCCCATATTCGCAAGCTGACCCGGGAGCGGCGCGATGAAGCGGTTATTCTCGACGCCACCAGCCGCCGTAACCTGGAAATCGACGTAAACCTCATGGGCGGGCACCAGCACACACTGGCCTGGGTGATGGACAGAACCGCAACCTCCATGGGTGGACGCGAGCTCAGGCGCTGGTTGAATCGCCCGCTGCGAGATGTGGACGTGGTGCAACAGCGTCAGCACGCGGTATCTGCCCTGCTTGAGGGCTTCCATTACGAACCGGTACATAATCTGCTGAAGGCCGTGGGCGATATCGAGCGTGTGCTTGCCCGTGTGGCGTTGCGCTCGGCAAGGCCCAGAGATCTTGCCCGCCTGCGGGATGCCTTTCTGGCGCTTCCAGAACTGCAGGAAACACTGACGCCGGTTAATTCACACCATATCGTAAAGCTCGCCACTGTGATTGGAGAGTACCCCGAGCTGGCCGATATTCTGGAGCGCGCCGTTATCGATAACCCCCCGGTTGTCATCCGGGAAGGTGGCGTGATCCGTGAGGGCTTTGACGAAGAGCTGGACGAACTGCGCAACATCAGTGAAAACGCCGGCCAGTATCTGCTTGATGTAGAAACCCGGGAGAAAGAGCGCACCGGCATAAGCACCTTGAAGGTCGGCTACAACCGGGTGCACGGCTACTACATCGAAATCAGCCGGGCCCAGTCTGCTCAGGCACCGGTTGATTACATTCGCCGCCAGACACTGAAAAACGCAGAACGCTTTATCACACCCGAGCTTAAAGAATTCGAAGACAAAGCACTGAGTGCCAAGAGTCGCGCTCTGGCACGAGAGAAGGCACTCTACGATGAAGTGCTGGAAACCGTCGCGGAACAACTCGCACCGCTGCAGGATGCCGCGCAGGCGCTGGCGGAGCTGGATGTCATCAGCAATTTTGCCGAGCGAGCCACCACCTTGCGTTTTGTCGCACCGGAATTCCGTGAGGCTCCCGGATTTGATATTGAAGATGGCCGCCATCCGGTGGTGGAGCAGCTTCTTGATGAGCCGTTCGTGCCCAACAACCTGCTGATGGACGTAAAACGCCGGATGCTGGTGATTACGGGCCCCAACATGGGCGGTAAGTCCACTTACATGCGCCAGACTGCGCTTATTGCCCTGCTGGCCTACACCGGAAGCTTCGTGCCCGCCAACCGCGCGGTACTGGGGCCGGTCGATCGCATATTCACTCGCATGGGATCATCGGATGACATCGCCGGTGGGCGTTCTACCTTCATGGTGGAAATGACCGAGACCGCCAACATCCTGCACAACGCCACCGAGTTCAGCCTGGTGCTGATGGACGAAGTAGGCCGCGGCACCAGCACATTTGATGGTTTGTCCCTGGCATGGGCCACAGCAGAGCATCTGGCAAAAGAGATTCGCTGCTACACCCTGTTCGCCACACACTATTTTGAACTCACACAACTGGCAGACGACCTTGAGCTCGCCGTTAATGTGCACCTGACGGCCACCGAGCACGACGACAGCATTGTGTTCCTGCATAACGTGCACGAAGGCCCGGCCAGCCAGAGCTACGGCCTGCAGGTTGCGAAACTTGCTGGCGTACCCCAGAACGTTATACACAACGCAAAAACGCAGCTGAAACTGCTGGAAAACACTGCATTGCCCGCTGCGACTCAGCCCGCCGCAGTAGCCGAGGCGAGCCAGAAGAATCGTGGGGTATCCAGCCAGGTTGTTTATCAGGGTGATATGTTTGCCAGTGCGACGCCCAGTGCCGTGGAGGAGGCCCTGCAGGGTCTCGATCTGGACGGACTGTCACCCAGGGAAGCCATGAACAGGCTCTACGAATTGAAGGGATTACTGAAAAACTGACACAAAGTTGATCTGGGTAATAAGGTTATAGCAGCCAAACGCTTGCGGCTGTGAGGGTGGCTCCCTACAATATCGCCCATTAAAATATAACCATGGAGCCTGACATCACGCTCCGGATGAGATTGACCACTGGACCAGGGATCTGATTATGGCGTTTATCGTTACCGATAACTGCATCAAGTGCAAATACACAGACTGTGTGGAAGTGTGCCCCGTAGACTGTTTCTACGAAGGACCGAACTTTCTGGTAATCGACCCTGACGAGTGTATCGACTGCGCGCTGTGTGAGCCGGAATGCCCGGCCGAAGCGATTTTCTCGGAAGACGAACTGCCAGCAGACCAGACTCCGTTTGTGGAAATCAACGCCGATCTGGCGGGCAAATGGCCAAACATCACCGAGAAGAAAGACCCTCTTCCAGAGGCTGAAGAATGGGATGGCAAGCCCAACAAGCTTCAATATCTGGAGAAGTAATTCCAGTGCGGCTTAATACAACCGCCTGAGAAAAAAGGGAAGCCGGAGCCGGCTTCCCTTTTTTATATACCCGGTCAATTACCTGCCAGCTTTGCACCCATCACAATAAAAAAGCCCCCGGTCAGCCCATTGAGCATTCGCTTTACCCCGGCACCCGCACCCACACCCCGAAAACGCACCACCATCCAGGCCAAACCGCACTGCCAGAACATCGCCAGCAGAAAGTGTACGCCCGCCAGCACCAGTGATTGCTGAAAGGCACTTCCCGAAGGATCCACAAATTGCGGCAACAGAGCCATATAGAACAGAGCGGTTTTCGGGTTGAGCACATTAGAGAGCAGGCCTTCACGAAACGACACCTGCAGTGGAACGTTACGGCGGACCACGGCGGGCGATTTCGCGTCAGTAGCGGGCCCGCCCTTTACGGCATGTTTCAGCGAACCCAGGCCGAGCCAGATCAGATAACAGGCCCCAGCCCACTTGAGCGCAGAGAATGCCCAGACCGTTTCCAGCAAAAGAAGGGAAATACCCAATGCAGAAAGAGTGGCGTGAATAAACAAGCCACAGCAAATACCCACACTGGTTACGCAGCCATCCCGGAAGCCACCGCGACCGGCATTGCGCATAACCAGAAGCGTATCCACACCCGGCGTTACGGTAAGCAGACTTATGGCTATCAGATAAGCCCAGAACAACTCGGAAACCAGACAGACCTCCACCTCTTTTGTTGCGGAAGACTGAAGCTGTCAGACCTCCTGCTCAAGAATTTTCCGTGCCGCTGCAGAGCTATAAAAAGCTGACAGCCGCCGACGCACAAGAGCCTCAACATAACCCTCTTCCCGGAGAACGTCTATAACCGGAATGGCCCAGGCGTCCGCCTCTGCCATAATCACCTCACGGGTAACCCCCAAGTCGCCGAGCAAATCTGTTAGCGGCCGGTCGCCATATTTTACAAACAGATGTGCAACCACAGCCCGGGCGCAGCGTTCAAAGTATTCGGTCTTCCGGAACTGCAGCCAGAACTCATAGCCCAAAACCACAAAGGTTTGCAGCTCAACGTCACCCAATCCTTCCTGCAAATCCGCAAGCGTTCGATCCTCCATGGCGACCCAGGCCGCCATAACCGTATCCCTCACCTCATCATCGGAGAGCGCCCGTTGCAGAAACTGTTCACTGCGATTGATCAACCCGGGGAGGCTATCGGAAAGCCAGGCTTTGAGCCGTCGCTCAAAGGTTTCATCCAACCCGGGTACTGCTTTATTGGCCATACGCTTGCCAAATTTCATCATGGAACCAACGCCGGGTACCGACTTGGTGATCAGGTTGTCTTCATAGAGGTAATTCACCACCCCCTGATACACCACGTTCGAAACCAGTTCCTGGTAAACCGGATGGGCCATGATTTCGCTGATCACCCGCTCACGTTGCTGCCTGAGCTCAAGCATTTCTTCCACAAAGCCGGTGGCTTGCTCCCGGGTGATAATGTCTCCCAGCGCTGTCGTTGCCTGAACCGGCGCATTCAGCACCTCGGTGGCCATTTCACCCGCCAGCTCCGGAATGCCTGCGTCCAGTTCCATGTTCACGACAACACGCTGAATCGTCTCCATCACCTGGTTTTCCGAGGCGATGCGATTCAGCGTGATACCACCCGCAAGATCAAGAAGCTCATTGACCTCCTGCTTGAGAAACTTGCGGAGTTTTGCGCCCTTCAGTGATGCAACCTCATGCTTGACATGCAATTCAAGCAGTTGACTGGCTGGATCAGTCTTATCCTTGGTCATGGTAGTGACGGCCCTGTTGAGGTTAAAAAAAAGTTGTTTTTACGTTAGAGGTCACGAGGCTAACACGAAGACTGACAAGACGGGTTCGCCATAAATGCGGTTGATTCACTGCGGACAGGCCAGTGTCGCCCACCCCGCAAGTGTCTGACTTTCAATTCAGATCAAGCTGCAACATCCAGTTCCCGGAGATTTTTCTCCAGCAACGCCCTGTTGTCCTGCTGCCAGGGATGGAAGTCCTTGCGAAAATACGCCAGAAAACCAGGCAGGCACTGACGCAAAATACCGGGTTTTCCCCACAGAAAGTTGAGGCCGCCCATCCAGGTGCGAAGGCTCCAGAGCTTGCCGTCGGTTTTCAGCAGACTGCAGGTATTCAGGAAGGTATATTTGAAGAAATTCCAGGTTACAAACAGGAAGATAATCCGCCGCATGCGCTCGTTGCCAACGCACTCGCGGTAGACATCAAACGCCACCGACTTGTGTTCGGTTTCTTCTATGGCATGCCAGCGCCAGAGCTGGACCATGGCAGGCGTTGCACCACTCAGCCATTCAGGATCGCTCAATATGGCATTCGCCAGTACCGCCGTATAATGCTCGGCACCGCAAGTACCCGCCAATTGCCGGCTGGGCGGCAGCTTTCCAACCCACTCCATGTGCTCACGAAAACGGCGATCCAGCCCGTCAATGTCATAACCCCGAGCTTTTAGAGCCTCGTTGTAGGCTTTGTGCTCACGGCTATGCAGCGCTTCCTGGCCGATAAATCCACGGATCTCGGCTTTCAACTTCGGATCTTCAATCCTGTCCCGATATAGCCGCACCGCATTGATAAATTGCTGCTCGCCATCCGGAAACTGAAGTGACAATGCATTGAAAAATGCTGTACGGAACGCATCATCGCCGTGCCAGAACGCTTTCAGATCTTCACTTACATCAAAGTGCAGATGCCGTGGTTGAACGGACACACCCTCGGGAGTGGAGCTGACGGTCATGACTGCCTCCTGCTTTTATTATAATTTACGAACGGCGGACAAAAAATCACCAATGGATCCAGTTTAGTCCTGAAAACAAGAAGGAAGGAAGGGTGTAGCCGGCAAAACGGACAGATTGTCACAAAATGACACACCGTCATTGGAGGCAAACAGTAGAAACAGAACAGCGGGCAAAAAAAGGGGAGGCATTCCGCCTCCCAAAGACACACAGGGTCTGAACTGCCTCCGGTTTGAGCCAGAAGCAGTCAATTCAGTGTTTGTCGGCCCCATCTATACCCGGTGCTTCAGGGTCCGAGGTAAAGCCAAGCAACTTGGTTCGCTCAATCAGCAAGTAAAGAACCACACCCGTCGCAAGACCCCAACCGGCACCGTAAACCGCCAATACGACGCCCATGGTGCCGGCTATGCCGCGCTCAGTGTTGTTCTCCAACTGCTCCAAGCCAACCATCAAACAGATGTAGCCGGTCAACAAAAGCGTCAAGGACAACGCAATGGGCAGTACCGGCTGGAAAAAACTCACCAGCGGCAGGATAAACAGGGCAATAAAGCCGGTAATCCAGAAAGTACCACCGCCGCTGTAGATAGAGTCCATGGCGTTGCGGCCATACTTGTAGCGCTCTGCCATGGTCGCGGTTACGGCGGTCCAGATTGGGCCAGCAAGCCCGGGATAAGGAGCAAAGAATGCATGTCCACCGTTCCGGATGGCCGTTACCAGGTGCACACGGTCGATACTGTTGTCGATGTCTTCGTCCTTACGAAGATGATCCACGCGGTTCATGAGGGACTGACCCACTACGATATCCCCGAAGGCGATAATGTAGGCGATGACCGCCGTTGGAATGGCGTAGAGGAATACTTCGGGATTGGGGAACCCAACCGTAAACGGCAGATAGTTCCACAACTCGTCAAAAGCCGGTTTGGTAATGCCCCACTCGACATTCGGCACGTCGTATTCGCCGGTAGCGAACCCCACGAGAATGGCCACAATCATGCCGGGGACCATCCCGTAATTGGCCACCTTGCGGGCAAAGGAGTTGCTCTCAACAAAGCCCTTGAAAGACACAGAGAACATCAAATACAGGCAAACCAGACCACCAACAATCAGCGATATGGGCGTATTGGCCACACGACCACCTACTTCAATTTCTCCCATCAGCGCGGCAATACCGGCACCGATAATAATACCGCCCTTCATGGAGCGAGGTATCAGATCAACCAGCTTGCTCCCCAAACGAGTGATACCGAGAAAAAGGAAGATGATGAACACCAAAAACTGCAGTGCAAACATCGCCTGGATTGCCTCCGGGCCGGGCTCAAAGTCGCTCAGGAACAGCAGTACTACCGGAATGCCTGGCGTTATCCAGCCTGGCACCAACGGCACACCCAGCAAAGCCGGCAGCATAAAACCAATGCCGCAGATCACAGCATAGGCCAGCGCTACGTCATAAGGCACGCCGAGATACTTTTGCAATAAGGGGATCATGGCCAGACTAACTACAAACATGATCAGGGCCTGAACCATTTCCGCAAATTCCCATCGGTAATGAACGAAAGGAAGGCGAATCTTGAAAGGGCCTGCAGGCCAATATGGCTGCTCTTCCCCATTCTTACGGTGAAAAATTTGCATAACAAAGTCTCCTGGCACGCGCGCGCAGCGTGTGCCTGATCATGTTTTTTTGAGGTTATATCCGGCAGCACCAGGGCTGGTGCTGCCGGGCAGGAGATCAGTCCAGTTCTTTCGCTTGATCCCTCAGTACGAACTTCTGGATCTTGCCCGTGGAGGTTTTGGGCAGTTCAGAGAAAACAACGGTTTTGGGCACTTTAAAGCGAGCCAGGTGTTCGCGGCAGAAGTTGATAATATCCTCTTCGCTCACATCGCCCGCTTCCGGTTTGAGCGTCACAAAGGCGCAGGGAGTTTCGCCCCATTTTTCATCCGGGCGAGACACGACAGCTGCCTCGAGAACAGCCGGGTGCCGGTAAAGCGTATCCTCTACTTCAATGGTGGAAATGTTCTCGCCGCCGGAAATAATAATGTCCTTCAGGCGATCCTTGATTTCCATGTAGCCGTCTTCGTGCCACACGGCCAGGTCGCCGGTATGGAACCAACCGCCACGGAACGCTTCCTCAGTGGCTTTCGGATTCTTCAGATAACCTTTCATCACGGTATTACCGCGAAGGAAGATTTCACCGATGGTCTTGCCGTCTTTGGGAACCGGTTCCATCGTTTCGATGTCGCCCACCATGGTGCCGGCAAGGGTGTGATAACGCACACCCTGGCGGGCTTTTATCTTCGCCCGATCATGCAGCGGCAGATCATCCCACTCGGACTTCCACGCACAGACTGTTACCGGGCCGTAGACTTCCGTCAGGCCATATACGTGAGTCACTTTGATGCCCATCTCCTCGACAGCGCCAATAACCTGAGCGGGAGGCGCCGCGCCTGCGGTCATAGAGCGGACTTCGTGATCAATGCCAGCCTTGGATTCGGCTGGCACGTTCAACAAGGCGTTCAGCACAATAGGCGCGCCGCACATGTGCGTGACCTGATGATCCCGGATCAGTTGCAAAATCTTTTCGGGATCAACCCGGCGCAGGCAAACGTGCGTGCCGGCCATGGCCGTAATCGTCCAGGGGAAACACCAGCCGTTGCAGTGGAACATGGGCAGCGTCCAGAGATACACAGGATGCATGCCCATTGACCACACAGCCTGGTTGCCCAGCGCGTTGATATAAGCACCGCGGTGGTGATAAACCACACCTTTTGGGTTACCCGTGGTTCCAGACGTGTAATTCAGAGATATTGCATCCCATTCGTTGTCCGGGAAGCTCCACTGGAACTGCGGATCGCCTTCCTTCAGAAACGCTTCGTAGTCCAGCTCGCTTACCTGAACGCCCTCTCCGTATTCCGGGTCGTCCACATCAATGACCAGAGGCTTGTCTTCCAAACGGCTGACAGCGTCCCGCACCACTTCGCCAAACTCGCGATCTGCGATCACAACTTTTGCTTCGCCATGCTCGAGCATAAAAGAGATGGCTTCTGCATCCAGGCGCACATTCAGCGTGTTCAGCACCGCACCTATCATGGGCACGCCGAAATGGCACTCCACCATCGCTGGAATATTGGGCAACATCACGGCAACAGTATCACCTCTGCCGATGCCACGACCTTTCAACGCCGACCCCAGCCGCCGAGAGCGATCATAGGTCTGAGACCAGTTGTAGCGGATAGCTCCGTGAATAATGGACGGGAAATCCGGGTACACACTGGCAGTACGTTCAATAAAATCAACGGGAGATTGAACAGCGTAATTGGCACCTACGGGCGCAAGGTCCTGATCAAAAATCGAGGTCATTGTGTGGTCCTCTGTATAAGCCTATTGTTCTTGTGGTGTATTCAGCAAAACCGCTGGGGTCGCTATACTTTCATAGAGCGATATAATATTTAACAGACCCTAATATAGAAATTCCACCAACGTATTATAGTGTTAATACTATATTCCACTCCTAACGAGCGACTCTGTTACTACTATGGGTTTTAGTTTGTCAGATGCAGATCCGCAACCCGGCCTGATACTTGGAGCAAGCGCCACCCTTCTGCGCAGCAATCAGGCCGCCGAAACATTGCGGGCGGGAAGCAACCTGCCCAGCCTCGCCGATCTGCTCCCATCGAATGTGCAGGCACTGGTAAAAGCCGCCCTGCAACAGGCTCGATCAATTGAAAATGCGGAAGCCCGATTCAACGAGACCATTCTCATGTGGACGTTTATCCCCTGCCCGCAAACAGGCGAGGTGCTTGCCCGAGGCAGAGATGCCACTGACGATGTCCGGACCCATGAACAAGCCATTCGATCGAACCGCCTTTACCGGCTGATCACCGAAAACACTACCGACCTCATCTCGCGGCATGCTCCGGATGGGCGATTTATCGATGCAACCCCGGCTTCATGGCGCCTGCTCGGTTATTGGCCTGAGGAGCTCCGGGGCAAAGCGCTGGAGGATATCTTTCGTATTGACAGTACAGCCCAGCAACTGATCGAAAGTCACAAACTGTTGAGGGACGACGGCTACGCCACCATGACCCTGGACATAACTCATCGTGACGGCAGCAAACGCTGGCTCGAGATTGCGAGCCGCGCCATTCGGGAAACCTACACGGGTGCAGTTGTTGAGGTGGTCAGCGTATCAAGGGATATCACTGCACGGGTGGAGTCAGAAGAAAACAGCCGCAAGCTGGCAGATGAGCTTGCCCACACAGCGCGATTGGCAACTCTCGGCGAACTGGCCTCAAGCATTGCCCACGAAATGAACCAGCCGCTGGCAACAATCGTCAATTTTGCCGGTGCCAGCCAGCGTTACCTGAAAAGCGCGGGTACACATCCCGAACACCTTGAGCGTGTGGACGACGGTCTTGAGAAAATCATTCACCATGCCAATCGCGCTTCCGAGGTCATAAGGCGCCTGCGTGCATTTCTCCGCAAAGGCCAGAAGCGCACCGCAGCGGTCTTACTAAATCAGACCCTCACCAACGTCGCCCGGCTGTGCCAGTGGGACGCAGATAAAAACAACGTGGACATTATCTGCGCACCGGCCACCTGCGAGCCGAGCATCATCGCAGATCCGGTGTTGCTGGAGCAGGTGCTGATCAATCTGATCCGTAATGGCATCGAGGCAAACGTGGAAGCGCGGAACTCTCAACCAGACGGCCCGCGTTCCCGCCTGATGATCTCAACATCGATAAGTAACGACAGCGAGACACTGATTGATGTCACGGACGAAGGCCCCGGACTTGATGAACAGGGAATCAGACAGATGTTTCAGCCGTTTTATACCAGCAAACCTCAGGGGCTTGGGCTCGGGCTTTCCATGAGCCGTTCCATCGTCGAAGGTTTTGGCGGATTTCTGGATGCACAGCCTGCTTCAACCGGCGGCCTTACGCTCACCTGCCGCTTCCCGCCAGCATCAGCAAAAAAACGCATACCAAGCACGGAGACTGCACCCGATGAGTAACCAACCTGCCCCGGAGACCACCACTGTTTACGTTGTTGACGACGACGCCGGCATGCTGGAATCCACCCAGTGGCTTCTGGAGTCGGTCGGTTTAAACGTGCAGGCGTACAGCGACGGCCGCAAGTTTCTTGACGCTCTGAGCGACAACCGGGGCGGTTGCGTGGTGCTGGATGTAAGGATGCCAGGCCTCGGTGGGCTTAACGTTCAGGAAGAGCTGCAAAAGCGAGGCATTGAGTTGCCGATTATTTTCGTATCCGGCCACGCGGACGTGCCTATTGTGGTGCGCGCGTTCAAATCCGGCGCCTTTGATTTCATCGAGAAACCGTTCAACGAACAGCTGCTTCTGGACAGCGTGCAGCAGGCACTGGAGGCTCATCAACAGTCCAGCCACCTGCAGGACGACGATCAGACTGACGCACTTATTTCGACCCTCACGCGCCGGGAGCGGGATGTGTTTCTGCCCATGGCGCAAGGCTATACCAGCCGGGAAATTGCCGATCAGCTGGGCGTCAGCGTCAAAACCATTGATCTTTACAGAGCCCGCGTAATGAAGCGGCTTGGTGCGGAGCGACTGCCTGACACTACGGGTATAGCCATCACCGCCGGGATGATTGATCCATTGAACCTTCGCACCTAACCCCGTAGCCAGTTCTCTTAACCGCCCTGCGCCTGCGCTTCATGAACAAGTGCACCGAGTCTCGCGATGGCCTGATCGATACGCTCGCTCCAGGGGTTGCCCCCGTTTAGCCGCAGGCAGGACTCGAATTTGTCTGAAATCGAGAACATCAGGCCCGGTGCCACGTTGATGTTTTCGGCCCGGGCACGGTGATAAATCCGGGTTCCCGAAACCCCGGCAGGCAACTGAACCCAGAGCACGAAGCCGCCCTGAGGCCTGCTCACTGCCGTACCGACAGGAAATGACCGAGCCACAGCCGCTCTCATACGCTCTGTCGCCTCCCGGTAATTCTGCCGTGCAGAGCGCAAATACCGATCATAGCCACCCTGCTCAAGAAAATGCGCCACCGCCAGCTGTGGAATGGACGCCGTAGCCAGATTGGAAAAGTACTTCTGCTGCCTGGCGCTGGCCATGTACCGCCCGGGGAGCATCCAGCCCAATCTGAGCCCGGGAGAAATGGTTTTTGAAAACGAGTTGCAGTAGATGACGTTATCCGTGCGATCAAAGGCTTTGGCAGGCTTCGGCCTGTCGCCCGTGTGGTAGAGATCGCCGTAAATATCATCTTCAATCAACGGCACTCCGGCGGCAGCAAGCATCGACACCAGCTGCTTCTTGCGCTCATCCGGCATTCGGGCGCCCATGGGATTACTATGATTGGTGACCACCACGCAGGCCTTCAGAGGCCACTGTTCCAGGGCCAGCTGCAAACCTTCAAGGCTGAGACCGTCGGATGGATGAGTCGGAATTTCCATCGCCCGCAACCCGACGACTTCCAGGGCCTGAAGAATGCCCGGGAACGAAGGGGACTCAACCGCTACGATATCCCCCGGCTGGGTAACGGCGCGCAAGCCAAGAATAATGGCTTCCTGGGCACCGTTGGTAACGAGCACATCGTCCGGCGTAACCGGAACGCCCACGGAGGCCATACGCTGTGCGATCTGCCGACGAAAGGTTTCCTTGCCGGGAAAGGCGTAGTCGAGCGTTTCAAGACCACGCCGTGCTGCCCAGAGAGTGCACTGCTGAATCTGCCGCAACGGCAGGTAGTCCGGGTGGGGAATGGCAGTGGCCAGCGGCACCATGCGCTTTTGCTCGTCAGCACACAGCTCAAGAGTCATCTCTCGCGCACTGACCGGAACCGGACGGCTCCGATGCCTGTGCATAACCGGCTCCGGGGCATCGACTGAGGGCAAACGCACGAAATAGCCACTGCGTTCCCGGGCCTGAAGATACCCGCGGGCTTCAAGCGTCTGGTGCGCCTGCAGCACGGTTGAAATGCTTACTCCGAACTGTTTGCTCAACACTCTTACACCCGGCAGGCGATCTCCATCCCGATATACGCTGTCCTGTATCAGTGCCTGAAGCCTGTCTGCTACCTGGTTATATAAAACACCCATTCCATCTGCCTCGCCGAATCAAAAGACATTGCCCTTCTGGATAGCCGTCGTGCCTATTGCAACAGATCGGCATCTGATGGAAGCAGTACAGATGCCGGATAAAAACACCAACACAGTTATCCAAATCAACACACTGTACCGGTTCAAAAATATATTATCTGAATCTGTTATGGCTGTCAGCACGGGAGGACAATAACAACATCGCAAACAGAAGAAGGAGTTTCATCATGGGCATCGCCAACACACGTGGCCTGGCAGCAACCCGAAACAATCTTTTCGGGCTTCAATCCAACGTTCCATCCTTGTACGGGGAAGCGCCAGACACCAGCAGCAAGTTCCTGGCAGATCTCGGATTTTCTGTTCGTCAGCCAGAGCAGGAACACTGGGTGGTAACACACCACAACCCTCTGCCCGAACTGCACTTTTACAGCGAGCGTGAACTGGCACAATTTGCCAGCTACAAAGCTCACCTCTACGCTAAGCGTTTGCCCATGGAGCACAGGACATGAGATACCCCATTTATCAGGTAGACGCGTTTACCAACGAGATTTTCAAGGGTAATCCGGCCGCTGTCATGCCGCTGGACGCATGGCTTCCAGACGAAACCATGCAGGCACTGGCCGCCGAGAACAATCTCGCAGAGACGGCGTTCTTCGTGCGCGAAACCGGCGCCGATAACTCAGACTTTCACATCCGCTGGTTCACTCCGTGTTTCGAGGTACCGCTGTGCGGGCATGCCACACTGGCTAGCGCCTGGGTCATTTTCAACAAACTGGGCTGGCCTGAAAATGCGATTCGCTTCCGCTCCAAAAGTGGCCCTCTAGGCGTCCACAAAAGCCAGGACGACTGGCTCGTTCTGGACTTTCCTAACCTCCAGATCAAAGAGCAGGAAACACCAGCAATCATTATTGAGGCTCTTGGAAACGCACCCAAGACGGCCTTTCACGTGCCGAGCGACACCAACGATATGATCGTTCTGGAAAACGAAGCAGCCGTTAGAGCGGCACAGCCAGATATGCGGATACTGAAGCAACTGGGCAATATGGGCCTGATTGTTACCGCCCCCGGCGACCAGGCCGACTTTGTCAGCCGATACTTCGCACCCGGCTCAGGCATTGATGAAGACCCGGTTACCGGCTCGATTCACAGTGCTCTGGTGCCCTACTGGGCCGAAAAGCTCGGCAAAACCAAACTTGAAGCCCGGCAATTGTCGGCAAGAGGCGGTGTATTACGCTGCGAACTGAAAGGCGACCGTGTCGCTATTGCCGGCCAAGCTGCATTCTATATGGAAGGAGTCGTTCATCTGGAGTGAGCCATCAAGCGGCTCTGAGACTGTTATACTGCTCGCCTCATTTACCAACCGGCGGGCAGTAATGACGGCAAGTTCCAGTAACCAGTACGACGTAATCATTATCGGTGCCGGCGCCGCCGGCCTGATGTGCGCGGCCACCGCCGGCTACCGCGGCAGGAAAGTTCTGGTACTGGACCACGCCAACAAGCCCGGCAAAAAGATCCTCATGTCTGGTGGCGGGCGCTGTAACTTTACCAACCTCAACAGCACGCCTGCCAATTTTCTGTCAGACAATCCACGCTTTTGCATTTCTGCCCTCAAGCGTTACACCCCGCAGCATTTTCTGGACCTTGTTGAACGCCACGGCATAGAGCATGAAGAGAAAGCCGCCGGTCAGCTGTTCTGCAAAGACAGCGCGAAAGACATACTCACCTTGCTGCTGACGGAATGCGACTGGGCCGGTGCTGAAATTCGCATGAAAACCGGCGTGAAAACCATCGCTCAAGGCGAAGGACACTACCGGGTGAACACCAGTTCGGGCAGCCTGACATGCGAATCTCTGGTCATCGCCTGCGGCGGCCTATCCATCCCCACCATGGGCGCGACAGGATTCGGTTACGAGATTGCCCGTCAGTTCGGCCTCAAGGTTCTGCCTACCCGGGCCGGGTTGGTGCCCTTCACGCTGCACCCGGAACTGAAACAGCAGCTCGCACCGCTTTCGGGCATCAGCTGCCCAGTGGACGCTGTCTGCAATAACCATCATTTCCGGGAGCCCATGCTGGTCACGCACCGGGGCCTGAGCGGGCCGTCAATGCTACAGATCTCCAGCTTCTGGCAGCCCGGCGACCCGCTGAAAATCAACCTGCTGCCGGATCGCAACATCCACGAAGATCTCGCGTCCCTGCGCAAACAAAAGCCACAGTCAACAGTCGCCCAATACCTCGCCCAGCATCTGCCCAAGCGTTTCGCTCAGGCGTTCAACGAGCTTTACGGCTGGAACGGCCCGCTTCAGGGCTACAGAAACAGCGACATCGAGCAGATTGCGGACACGCTGGGGCAATGGACGGTCAAGCCGGCAGGAACAGAAGGGTACAGAACAGCCGAAGTGACACTGGGCGGTGTGGATACCCGTCAGCTTTCATCAAAAACCATGGCGGCTCTGGATCACCAGAACCTGTACTTTATTGGCGAGGTTGTGGACGTAACGGGGCACTTGGGCGGGCATAATTTTCAGTGGGCCTGGGCTTCGGGGGTGGCGGCGGGGCAGACAGTTTGATCTGTAAGTTACAACTCATTCTTCCAGGCTCTGCCAGCATTGAGCGACCCCGAGCGGAACGTTATGATTGTTCCATAATTTTGAGCGAGATACCGTCTTATGAGCACACCTTCCCCCTACGACAACCTGCCCGACGCACAGGGCTTTTTCGGTATATATGGCGGGCAGTTTGTGCCGCCGGAACTGAAACAGGTAATGGATGAAATCAGCGCCGCCTATCAGGAAATCCGCCAGCGCAAGGATTTTCAGGAGGAGCTGGATTACTTACTGGCGGACTATGTAGGCCGGCCAAGCCCGATTTTTTACGCACGCCGGCTGTCCGAAAAACTCGGTGGCGCGCGCATCTACCTTAAACGGGAAGACCTGAACCATACCGGCGCTCACAAGATCAATCACTGCCTCGGCGAAGCCCTGCTGGCGAAGTTCATGGGCAAAACCAAAGTGATTGCGGAAACAGGCGCTGGCCAGCACGGTGTTGCTCTCGCAACCGCATGCGCGCTTGTAGGCATTCCCTGCGAAATTCATATGGGCACGGTGGATATTGCCAAAGAGCACCCGAACGTGACCAAGATGAAAATTCTGGGCGCTACGCTGGTTCCGGTGACTCGCGGCACAGCTACCCTTAAAGACGCCGTAGACAGCGCTTTCGATGAATACCTGAAAGACCCGCAGAATTTTATTTACGCCATTGGCTCCGTTGTGGGCCCACACCCCTTCCCGGGTATGGTTCGTGATTTCCAGTCTGTGGTTGGCCGCGAAGCCCGTGCGCAGTTTATGGAGCGCTACCAGAAGCTGCCGGATTACATAGCGGCCTGCGTGGGTGGCGGTTCCAACGCCATGGGCATTTTCACGGCGTTCCTGAACGATGAGAGCGTCAAACTGGTAGGCGTGGAGCCGGCTGGTGAGGGTCTGGACACGGATCGCCACGCGGCTACCATGACACTGGGCAAACCCGGGCAGTTACACGGTATGGCCTGCTACGTGCTCGAAGACAGCGAAGGCAACCCGATGCCTGTTCACTCCATCGCTTCCGGACTGGACTACCCGGGCAGCGGCCCACAGCACAGTTACCTGAAGGACCTGGGCCGGGTGGAATACGCCAGCGCCAATGACACTGAGTGCCTGGACGCATTCATGATGTTGTCGCGGGTAGAAGGCATCATTCCTGCGTTGGAAAGCGCCCACGCAGTGGCCTGGGCAATACGTGAGGCACCCGGGCTGTCGCAGAACCAGTCCATCCTGATCAACCTTTCAGGGCGTGGAGACAAAGACGCCGACTATGTGGCTGAAAAACTGGGCCTGTAAGTGCCTGACGCAGTTATAAAAAAGGCGAAGCCGTTATGCGGCTTCGCCTTTTTCGTGCCTTGCTAACCAACAGTCCGGGCGAACACAAACCTAGCGCAGAATCACCAACGGCTTTTTGGCAGACGTCAGCATACTGGTGGTCGTGCTGCCCAATAAAAAACGGCGAATTTTCGAGTGGCCGTAAGCGCCCATCACCAGAATGTCGATATCGAACTCGTCCTGATAACCGTGCAGTACCGGCTCTACTTCACCACTTCGGATAGCCAGAGTGATTTCCGACTCCAGAGGAGCCAGCATAGCCTCGGCTTTTCGCAGCTGGGCCATGGATTCCGACGTTTCATTTCCCACCATCACCAAGTGCAAGGGCATGCCCTTGAGTACCGAGCTGGCCGCCAGGTGCTCAACTCCGCGAAACGCCGTGGCACTGCCGTCAAACGCCAGCATGGCGCTTCTGGGTGCTGAAAACTCATTCGGTACCAGCAGGATAGGTCGGCTCATGCTGCGGATAACGGTTTCAAGCTGGCTGCCAATGTGTTGTTCACCGTCCGAACTGCTTTCGCCGTGCAACCCCATCACCAGCACGCGGATCTCAGCCTGCATGGCCAGCAGCGACTCCGTAAGATCGCCGTGGCGCTGGCGCTTTTTGATGTCGCTGATACCGGCTTCCTGCAATCGCAGCGAGGCCTCATCCAACATATGATTGCCATGTTCCAACGCCAGTTTGGCCCGTTTGCGATCGAGTTGCGCCAGTTCATCAAGCAAATGCTCGCGGCTGCCCAGACCAATGTTCCCCGCCAGGTCCGGCTCTGATGGATAGCGCTCTTCATCGAGCACGTGCAGAAGGGTCAGCGGTGAGTCCATATGCTTGCTGGCCCAGGCGGCATAATCACATACCGCCGGCGCAGCGCCGGAGCCGTCAATACAGGCGACAACCTGCAGTGTATCTTGAGGACTGGGTCGGGAGTTTCCTGTCGCGTCTTGCATATTAATGGCCCATCAGCTGATCAATGCCTTCCGGCTTGTCGTGCACGCCAAAGCGGTCAACAATGGTAGCGCTGGCCTTGTTCATGCCAATCACTTCCACCTCCGCACCCTCACGGCGGAACTTGATAACGACTTTGTCGAGCGCGCCCACGGCAGTTATATCCCAGAAATGGGCACGGCTCACGTCTATGACCACTTTATCGACCACTTCGCGGAAATCAAACGCAGCAACGAATTTTTCCGATGAACTGAAAAACACCTGCCCCATCACGGTGTAGTTGCGTGTGCCCGATGATTCGTCCAGCGTTGTCTGCACTTCCATAAAGTGCCCGATTTTGTTGGCGAAGAACAGCGCCGCAAGCAGCACGCCGGCAAACACGCCCAGCGCCAGGTTATGAGTCACAACCACAACGCACACGGTTACCAGCATCACAATGTTGGTAGATAGCGGGTGGGTTTTCAGATTGCGAATGGATTCCCAGGAAAAGGTGCCGATAGACACCATGATCATCACCGCCACCAGAGCAGCCATGGGGATCCGCACCAGTACATCGTCCAGCACCAGTATCATCACCATCAGGAACACGCCCGCTGTGAGCGTGGAAAGCCGGGTGCGGCCACCGGATTTGATATTGATAACCGACTGACCAATCATTGCACAGCCGGCCATACCGCCAAGCAGGCCAGAACCGATATTGGCGATTCCCTGCCCGCGGCACTCGCGGTTACGGTCACTTTCTGTATCAGTCAGATCGTCCACAATGGTGGCGGTCATCATGGATTCCAGCAAACCCACTACGGCTAGCGGAATGGAATACGGCAAAATGATCATCAGGGTTTCGAGGTTCAGCGGCACATCTGGCCAGAGAAAGATCGGCAGCGTGTCGGGCAGTTCGCCCATATCGCCCACGGTACGCACATCAATATTGAACAACACGGCCACAATGGTCAGCGCCACGATGCAAATCAGCGGCGACGGCAACAGTTTGCCCAGAACCGGCACATACGGGAACAGGTAAATAATACCCAGCCCGGCGGCGGTCATGGCATAGACGTGCCAGGTTACGTTGGTGAGCTCGGGCAACTGCGCCATAAAAATCAGGATGGCCAGCGCGTTCACGAAGCCCGTCACCACCGAGCGCGATACAAATCTCATCAGGCTGCCCAATTTTAGCCAGCCCGCCAAAATCTGGATCACACCGGTTAACAACGTGGCTGCCAGCAGGTATTCCAGTCCGTGCTCCTTGACCAGCGTTACCATCAGCAGCGCCATGGCGCCAGTTGCCGCAGAGATCATGCCGGGGCGACCACCTACAAACGCGATGATGACGGCGATGCAGAACGAGGCATAGAGCCCCACTTTGGGGTCCACTCCGGCGATGATCGAAAAGGCAATCGCTTCCGGAATCAACGCAAGGGCAACCACGATTCCAGCGAGCAGATCGCCTTTGGTGTTGGAAAACCAGTTGGCTTTCAGTGTATTTACCATAGCTTTGGGTACCCAGGTGGCTGCGCTGTTCGATGAACGTCGGATTGCCGTCACATGAATCGCGGATTACGGCAAAATAAAGGGCGCGAAGTCTACCAAAATACGGGTTCCGGCGTAAGGGTGCCTGTCCTCCAGGCCTTGCCGGCTGCTATCATCCCGCTAACGCATACCAACAACATCAAAAAGAGCTACCTTCGTTCATGGACGATGTCGCATCCCAGTTTCTGGTCGCTAACCAGACCACTCTGCACCTTGCTGTCGCACTCCTTCTTGGCGCCATCATAGGGCTGGAGCGAGGCTGGGGCGCCCGCGAACAAAAAGCCGGCGAACGCATAGCCGGCATCCGCACCTTTTCCCTCATCGGCCTTCTTGGCGGCATTTCTGCGGTTCTGGCACAGGAAATCACCATTTGGGCGTTTCCTGTTCTTCTGCTTAGCGTGGTCGCCATGGCGATCGTGGCCTACAGCGAACGGCTCGACCATATCCGCAACTTCAGCATCACCGGCATGGTTGGCATGGTGCTGACGTTCTGCTTCGGCGCCATTGCTGTGGCGGTAGATCCTGTAATAGCAATTACCGCCGCTGTAATCACCGCGATTATTCTGGACAACAAGGAAGAAATTCACGGCTGGGTGAACAAACTCAAAGCTCACGAGCTGGATGCTGCGCTCAAACTGCTTGTGATTTCCGTAGTGATGCTGCCTTTGCTGCCCAACGAACAAATGGGCCCGGGTGGCGTGCTCAATCCCCGGGAAATCTGGTGGATGGTGGTGATGATCGCTTCCATCTCCTTCGTGGGTTATTTCGCCATGCGAATGGCGGGCACCAGCAAAGGCATTCTGTTTACCAGCCTGTTTGCAGGCCTGAGTTCTTCCACCGCACTGACTCTGCATTTTGCCCGCCAAGCCGACCAGAACCCGGCGCTGAACGCACAGTTTGCCGCCGGCATTCTGATTGCCTGTGGCACCATGTTCCCACGCATACTGGTGTATTGCTTCGTCATCAATCGTGAATTGCTACCGAGCCTGGCCTGGCCGGTAGCGGTTATGACGGTGCTGCTTTACGTACCGGCAATCATCATATGGCGCAGGAATTCCGGAACGATTCAGGTCAGCCAGCCAACGCTGAACCAAAACCCGCTGGATCTGAAATCGGCCCTGGTTTTTGGCTTGCTGCTGACGGTTATTCTGCTATTGGGTGACTTTCTGAAAGGCTGGCTGGGCGATACCGGTATCTACATGTTGGCGGCCACCTCGGGCATTGCAGACGTGGATGCAATTACCTTGTCCCTCACCCGCATGTCCAACAACGGCTTGGCAATGGACGCTGCCGTTCTGGGTATCGTTATTGCAGCGGCCACCAACAACCTGGTCAAATCCGGCATGGCCTGGGTGATCGGTAACCGGCAAACCGGGCTCTACGTAGCCGCGCCCATGTTGCTATCACTGGGTGCGGGCCTTCTGGTGGCATGGTTTCAGTAGCCACGCAACCGTTAGCGGGCGCAGCGAAAAGTCAGATTGTAACGGCAGGCGCCGGTCAAAGGATGCGCTCCGGCCTTTAGCGTAAGGACACCGTGGTAGCGCAACCGCGAAGGTCCACCCCAGACCACCACATCACCGTGGCCCAAAGGAATGTTCTTTGGCCGTTCGCTTCGCGCCACCCCGCCGAACTGAAACACCTGAGGCAATCCGAGAGATACCGACACAATCGGTTGCGAGAAATCCTGCTCATTCTTATCTTGGTGCAGCCCCATTTTTGCGCCAGGCTCATAACAGTTGATAAGGCAGGCGTCCGGAGTGAAATAAGGGTACCCCGCCGCAAAGGCGGCCGACTTGGCCAAATCGTCAAAAACGGACGGCATGGAGGGCCAGAGCGCGCCGGAACAAGGGTCTTCCGCCTGATAGCGGTACCCTCGCGCGTCGGTCACCCAGCCCCAGCTGCCGCAACAACTCATGGCAACAGACATGCTGTGCCCGCCGGGTGTTTTCATGTGCCTCAGGGGAGCGATTGCCATTATCTTCTCGATCTCACCCAGCAATTCCGGCCCTTGTGTTGTGGCGAATTGCCGGAGCACGACGGCACCCTCCGAGAGAAACTCGGCAGTCGGCTCAATTGGCTGGTCTGCAAACAGATCTAGAGTCATCAACAGTTCTTATTCGAGAGTCATCAACGGTTCTTATTAAAGCGCAAGCAATTGATGCTATTTTTAACACGAAAAACGACTCAACTCACAGACACTCGGAAAAACAGGTGACCAGAATGAAAGCCTGTTCATGAAGATCCACTGAAAAACACGTATATTCTGTAGTCTGATCCATTATCCCTTAAGGACGCTTTAATGCTGTTTGCAATGATCATTGGTGGTCTGATTGGTTACGCCTTTGGCAAATTCCCCGGTTTTCTGGTGGGGGCCGCTCTGGGTGCATTTTTGCTGAACCGTGCTAAAAGCCGCCTGATTGGCAAACTCCAGAATATTCAGTCGGGCTTTATTGAGTCTGTATTTGCCGTTATGGGCGCCCTTTGCAAAGCCGATGGGGTCGTCTCAAAAGACGAAATACAGATGGCCGAAGCCATGTTTGTGCGCTTTCGCCTGAACGAAACCCAGAGAGAAACTGCCAAAGCCGCGTTCAGCCGTGGCAAAGCCGAAGACTTTGATCTGGATGCAGAGCTGAATCACTTTTTAAGCATCAGCGGGCGCCAACCGGCTTTCCTGCAGATGTTCCTTCAGGTACAGGTTTCTGCGGTTGCGGCAGATGGTGTTGTGCACCCGGCCGAGCACGCAATGCTGGTTCGCATTGCCCGCGGGCTTGGCCTGCCTGAGAGCCAGGTAGATCAACTGGAAGCTATGCTGCGCGGTGCTCATGCCGGTCAGGCTGGCAGCCAACGGTCCAGCGCTCAGCAGAATGAGGATGCTTACAAGATTCTGGGGGTATCCCCCTCTATAAGCGATGCAGAGCTCAAGAAGGTTTATCGCAAGCTGATGAGCGAAAACCACCCTGACAAGCTCGCAGGGCGCGGCCTTCCGGAGAGTATGCGTGAAATGGCGCAAGAGCGTACGCAGGAAATCACACACGCTTACGATGTCATCAAGGAATCCCGCAAAAACAGCGCCTGACACAGCACTCCTCCTCAAACACCCTGCAAGCCCGCTTAAGATAGCGGGCTTGTGAACTCATACCTGAAATGACATGTCGTCGTATTTTTCGTTCGAGTAGAGTATGCCTCCAGGAAAGCAGCTCCGCCGAGAGCCGCTATAAATATTGACGGAGATACCCCGAATGCCCGCCTCTTATCCCCAGCCGGCCACAAATACGTTTACCAACGATGCCTTGGGCAACGACGATGCAACTGCCCTGGCGGAGCGCATCCGCAGCCGTGACGTATCGATTACCGAGGTAACTCAGGCAAGCATTGCGCGGCTACAGATAGCTGAACCATTGGTTCACGGTGTTGTTGCTGAGCGCTATCAGGAGATGCTGGAGGCTGCTGCAAAGCTGGATAGAGAAAACAGCCTGGCAGACGCGCCATTTTTCACCGGCGTACCAACCTTTATCAAAGACAACACAGATGTGGCTGGAATGCCCACACGCATGGGTTCAGACGCGATACCTGCCGGGCACCCAGTAAAAGAAACCAGCCCTTTCGCACAACAGATGCTGGCGCAGGGTTTTCTTTGCCTGGGCAAAAGTACCATGCCCGAATTCGGGTTTAACGCCTCAACCGAGCCTGTTCATGATGCGCCCAGCCGCAACCCCTGGAACCTTGCGTACTCCACCGGCGCCTCTTCCGGCGGCTCGGCTGCATTGGTCGCAAACGGGGCTATCCCGATTGCGCACGCCAACGACGGTGGCGGCTCCATACGAATTCCGGCCGCCTGTTGCGGGCTGGTGGGCCTGAAGCCTACCTGCGGACGTGTTATCGACAACGACGCCGCCAAATCTCTACCCATCAACATTCTCAGTGACGGCGTGGTAACCCGTTCGGTGAGAGATACCGCCAATTTCATCTACCAGGCCGAGCTGTATTTCCGGAACACGAAACTGCCAGCCGTCGGTAAAGTGGAAGGCCCATCTGAAAAGCGGCTGAGAATTGGCCTGGTTCTGGATTCCATCAACGGCCACAAGAGCGACGATGTGACCCGCCAAACCGTAGAAGCAACCGCCCGACGACTCGAAGCCCTGGGGCATAGCATCGAGCCTGTGGCAGTGCCGGTAAACTCAACCTTTCCTGACGATTTTGCGCTCTACTGGGCCCTGCTGGCCTTTGGCCTGAAGCTCAATGGTCGCAAGATGACCCATCCGGATTTCGACAAGCGCCGTGTGGACGGCCTCACCCAAGGTCTCGACAGGATGTTCCGGCATGGTTTCTGGCGCATGCCAGCGGTCCTGTGGCGACTGCGCCGCGCCAGATTCGACTATGCCAAGGCAATGACCGGTCTCGATGCCGTACTGACGCCAGTGCTCGGCCATACCACACCCAAGCTTGGCCATCTCAGCCCGAACGTACCTTTCGATACCTTGTTTGACCGGCTCACCCGGTATGCCAACTTCACGCCGCTAGCCAACGTCACCGGTGCGCCCGCCATTTCACTTCCCATGGCTCTGACACCAGAGAACCTGCCGGTTTCAGTGCAGCTTATGGGCAAGCACGGCGATGAACGCACACTGCTACAACTTGCGTTTGCGCTAGAGTCCGAGTATTCACCTTGGGCATTTCCTATGGGCACCAGCACATAGGATCACGCTTGGTTAAAAGCGGGCGTCGCGTCCTCACTGGGCATGGCCCAGACCACAACACAGTTGCGCCCGCTGGCTTTCGCCTGATACAGCGCGTCATCTGCCCTGCCGAAAAGTTCCTCAGTGGCGTCCGCGCTGGTTGGCAGAACCGTACAAACCCCCACACTGACCGTCAGATGGAGTGTTTGCCCCGACAGCGGAAAAGCCATTGCGGCAACCGCTTTACGAATGCGCTCGGCAACATCGGAGGCCCCTTTGTGTGGCGTGTTGGGCAGCAGAACAACGAACTCCTCACCCCCATAACGTGCGGTCAGATCCTGAGGTCGAGTGACCAACTGCCGCACACACTGTGCAACCATCTTCAAGCAGTCATCACCCACCAAGTGACCATGACTATCGTTAAACCGCTTAAAATGGTCAATATCAATGACCAGAAGTGAGAGAGGTTCCTTATATCGGTATGCATGCACTACCTCCGACTGAAACATCTTGTCAAAATGACCACGGTTTTTAAGTTCTGTTAACGCGTCCGTTGAACTCAACTCAAGTAACTGCGCGTTCAAACGCTCAAGATCGAGAGTGCGCTCCCGCACTCTGTCTTCAAGCAGTACGTTTGCCTCCCGCTGTATTTCCAGAGTTGTTGTCTGGGCAATCCGCACCTTGCGCTCTTCACGAAGAAGCCCCTGCTGAGCCTCAAAAACTCGTTTCTTATCTTTATTGAGACGATCCGCCAGAGCGATTGAAAGCAGGATCACGCCAAGGGCAGACCCTACCTGAGTAGCATTTTCTGTCAGCAAGTTGCGAGGCAGCATCGTAAATTTGCTCATAGCCAAAACAATGCCACCGAATAACATAAACACCCACGCAAAAGTATAATATCGAGCTGCCGGATCTTTTTTAACCCATCGAAAAATGCTCAGCCCCAACATGGTTGAACAGCCAGCAACAGCCAGCAGTATTGTTGGCAGAATCATATACTTATATGGCACAAGCAAACCGGCAGTGGCCATCAGGCCCGCAGTCATTACAACACCAACCGTCCACCGGTTCAGCAAAGGATGATTCTCTCGGGTAACGTTTATAAACGTAATACTGAACATTCCACCAAACATGATCACCAGGCTAAGAAATACGACAATAGACTGATCATTCCACCAGATTGCCTCTGGCCACAAGTACTGAAATGAGACTCCGTGGAGGCTGGAAAGGAACAGCGGCATGGCCGCAATAAATCCCACATAGTGCAAAAAGCTGCGCTCACCAACGGCCAAGTAAACAAATAGGTTGTAAAGAATCATCACCAGCACAATGCCGTAATAAATCCCTTCAAACATGCTGCGGGACTGCTCTACGGTGTAAAAAGCATCCGGACTCCACAAGGTCAGTGGAACCTGCATGGAACTGGTAGTTTCTACACGAAGGTAAACCGCAGTTTTCTGATCGGGAGCAAGCGTAATGGGTACAACAAAATTACGGTGGAGGATTGGCCGGTCGTAAAACGGTTGTTTATCGCCCAGTACCAGCGACTCGGCGCCCCGTTTCTCTGGGTTAATATAAATCTCGATCTGGTCGAGAACCGGATAGCCTATTTCAAGGAAGGTGTTGGCTTCACGGCCAGTCGCGTTTTCCAACTCCACCCGAAACCAATAAACTTCCTTACCATAACCCAGACTGATACTGTCACTGCCATTGTGAGTCCAGACTTTGCTATCCAAACGAGTAACGTCGGAAATGTCGGCGGTTTTGGCTGGTTCCTGCCAGTAGTCAACGTAACGGGACAATTCCATCCGCTTGGAATGCTTATCCCATGTAACGGCCTGATCGGCAGAGAATGCCGACACGGACGTAAGCAGTAGAAAGAACAAGCAAAATAACCCGAAGTGTTTTTGCAAAACTGGCTCCGATTTCACGCTAACTTATGTGTGACTAGTCGTTACAACATAAGTATGACTCAACGTTCATATCTTTGCCTATGCTTCGTACCAATCGGCGCAAATCGATAAGAAAAGCTACAAAACCGCACGGATAATGTAGCTTCGCACATTATTCTGCAGGCTTGATTCGGAGAACTTTCCTGCGAATAGCCCCCCCAACTCGCTCACCCAGCACCAGCATCGCCGGCGTCAACAGCAGCGTCAGTATGGTGGCAAACGCCAGGCCACCGGCAATGGCGCTGGAAAGCTGCGCCCACCACTGCGTCGATGGCGCGCCTAACCCGAGGGATGGTGTCAGCAGATCGACGTTGATACTCAGCACCATCGGCATCAAGCCCAGCACGGTGGTCACGGCGGTGAGCAGCACGGGCCGCAAACGCAGGCAACTGGTCTCAAGCGCCGCCTCATACGCCGCCATTCCCTCTTTCTTCATCTGGTTGTAGGTATCGATCAGAATGATGTTGTTATTCACCACAATACCCGCCAGCGCAATGATCCCCATACCCACCATCACGATCCCGAAAGACTGGCCGTTCAGTAGCAGCCCCAGCAGAACCCCGGCAGTAGAAAGCACAATCGCAGAAAGAATCAGAAAGCTCTGATACAGCGAGTTGAACTGGGTGACCAGAATGAGCAACATCATGGCAATCGCAACCAGAAACGCACCAACCAGGAAATTGGAAGCCTGCTGCTGATCTTCGTTTTCGCCAGCAAATTTGACCGTGACACCTTCAGGTGCCTCCGGCAACTCAGCCTGTAGCCCTTTCAGTAAGCTGTCCACCTGCTCGCCGGGCTGAACGTCGGACTTGATGGTTACCGTTCGTTTGCCATCTACCCGGGCAATGCTGCCGGTCTTGTGTCCCGGTTGCAGATCAAGAAACTGCGACAGCGGCACCTGCCCGCGCGATGTGTTGAGCGTCTGGCGTTGCAGGTGATCCAGTTCACGCCAGTTGTTCGGGACCCGTACCGCAATGTCCACCTCGTCACGTACGTCTTCAGGCCGGTAGGTTGCCAACACAAGACCATTGGTCACAAGGCGAACTGCACTGCCAATACTGAGCACATCGGTTCCAAAACGCGCAGCGGCTTCACGATCAACTTCCAGGCGCCATTCGATGCCTGGCAGGCTGCGATCATCTTCAATATCCAGAAAGCCGCCTTGCGCGCGCATCAGGTTTTCGATCTGATCCACATACCCGTTAAGCTTGCTACTGTCGCGACTGCTGATTTGCAGCTCAATCGGCTTGCCACCAGCCGGGCCGTCTTCCTGCTTCCGGAATTCCAGTTCAATTCCCGGAATGTCCTCAGTGCGGGAGAGGAAGTTGTCAAGAATGGCACTGGCCGGACGGCGGGTGAACCAGTCAGTAAACTGGAACTGAAGCACCCCGATAACATCCGGTGCCATTTGTGTGCTGACACTCAACATTGAACGTGCATAAACCGCTTTCACTTCCGGCATGCCCTGCAAACGTCCCTCAACCTGTCGCACAATGGCATCCCGCTCCAGAATCGAGAGATCCCCCCGGGCACGAACCTGTACCTGGGCCGAATCGGGCTCCACACTGGGGAAAAATTCAACGCCATAGTTGAACTTGCCATAGGCGACGTAGACCACCAAGACCACTCCGAGCACACCTGCCAGCGTGAAGCCGGGCGAAGATAGAAGTGTGGAAAGCAGCCGGCGATAGCCCTTCATCATTCGTCCGTTTTCACTGACAGTGCGGGCACGACGGCCGCCGCTCACGCCACCCAGGACCGGCAGAAACACAAGAGCCATCGCGAGAGAAGCAACCAGGCAAATGATGACGGTAATGGGCAGGAATTTCATGAACTCGCCCACCACACCAGGCCAGAACAGAAGCGGTAAGAACACCGCAAGGGTAGTCGCGGTAGACGCTATAATCGGCCAGGCCATGCGACTTGCTGCCTCCGCCCATGCGTCTTTCACCGTATGACCTTCCGACAGGTTTCGATCTGCCAGCTCTGATACCACGATGGCGCCATCTACCAACATTCCGGCGACCAGAATGAGGCTGAACAGCACAACAATATTGAGAGTAAGCCCCATACTCCAGATCACCAGAATTCCGGTGAGAAACGCGCCTGGAATAGTAAACCCCACGAGCATCGCAGAGCGCGGCCCCATCGCAGCAATAATCACGATGATAACCAGCACGATAGCGGTTAGCACGTTATTGAGCAGATCGCTCAGCATGTCACGGACTTCATCGGACTGGTCCATGATGTAGCGAATATCCAAGGTATCCGGCAACTGCGGTTTTGCGCGGGCAATCAACTCACGCACCTGGCCTACGGTTTCAATAATGTTGGCCCCGGTGCGTTTGGACACCTCCAGCACAAGTGCCGGCTCGCCGTTAATGCGAGCGAATCCCGTCGGGTCTTTAAAGGTGCGCTGCAGCATGGCAACGTCACCGAAAGTGACCACCGTGTCGCCATCAACTTTGATAGGCATGGACATAACGTCTTCGATATTCTCGATAACGCCGGGCACTTTCAGAGTCATACGGCCATTGCCGGTATCCAGCGACCCAGCTGCCACCAGCTGGTTATTGCGGGTGACCAGATTGCTGAGCTGGTCGAAGTCTATGCCGTAGCCTTCCAGCACCTGAGGGTCTACAACGATCTCCAGCAGATCCTCCCTGTCACCACCAATTTCGACCTCCAACACTTCGGGAATGGCTTCGATCGCATCCTGAAGTCCACGGGCAATCGTTATCAGCTCACGCTCAGAGAGCGGCCCCGAAAGGCCAATGGACAATACCGGAAAAAGGGAGACGTTGATTTCATTCACCCGCGGCTCGTCGGCTTCCTGGGGTAGCTTGCTGCGGGCCGTATCCACTTTTTCCCGGACATCCTGAAGGGCGGTATCCGGGTCAAAGCCTGCATCAAACTCCAGCATCACGGAGGCATGCCCTTCGGAAGCTGTTCCACGCATCTCTTTGACGCCCTCAAGCGAGCGCAGCTCCTGCTCCATAGGCCGCACCAGTAGCCGCTCCGCATCTTCCGGGCTTATACCTTCCAGGGTCATGGAGATATAGATCATGGGGATGGTGACGTCAGGGTTTGCCTCCCGGGGGATCGTCTGAAATGCCGCGATGCCGCCCAGCGTGAGAAACAAAAGAGTTAGAAGCGTAGTGCGGCTGCGGTCTATAGCCGCGAAAATAAGTGAACGCATGCTACTTAGCCCCGCTCATCGGCGGCATCGACAGGCTCAACATGCTCACCCTCGCTGACAAAACCCGCACCACGGGTGATCAGACGAATCTCATCTGGCAAGCCCATTACCCAGGCACCTTCTGTAGAAACACTGAGCAGCTTTACCGTGCGAAAAACGACCTGGTTCTGTTCATCAACATACTTCACACCCGGGCGTCCATTGTCCCCAAGGGAGAGATAAGCCGGGGAAATAAACGTGGCCTGGACGTCCGCCAGGGCAACACGAAGGTTGGCACTGCCACCTGCAATGCGTTTCTGATCCGGGTTTTCAACGGCGATCTCTACCGCAAAACTGCGGGTGTCGGGGTTTGCAGCACTGGCTACAAATGTGACTACGCCGTCGAGCGCATCCCCGTCCAGAGGGCGCACTCGCACCTTCTGGCCAGGTGATACTTGTGCAACGGACTGCTGAGGCACCTGTCCTTTGGCCTTGAGCCGGTCTATGCGAACCAGCTCATACAACGGAGAGCCAACCTCGACCAGGCTGCCGCCCTCAACGTTTTTGCTGTTAATCAGCCCATCAAACGGCGCCGTCGGCCTGAGGTGAGAAACCGCAAGCTGAGCGCTCTTCAATTCCGCCCGGGCGGCTGCCAGTTCGCTTTCCACGTTGAGAATTTCTGATTGCGACGCCAGGTTTTTGGAACCCAGTTTCCGCACTGCAACCAGATCCGCTTCCAGTTTCCTGGCCCTTGCCTGCCAGCGATCAACCCCTGCACCACGGCCATCTTCAGACAAAGTTAAAAGCACTTGCCCGGCTTCTACGGAATCACCGAGGTCGGCTTCAATGCTCTCGACCGTGCCAGCAACCCTGGCGCTCACATTTACAGCACTCCAGGGCTCGAGCTGGCCCTGAAGCAAAAGACCGGGCTCATATAATCGTGCGTTGAGGGTTGTTACCTGAACCCGCGTTAGTTCCTGCTGCTCAAATTCCTGCTGTGCCGGTGCCTCGCTACTCGCAACCTTGATATCGCCCGTTGCCATCCAGATAATCAGAGCGACCACGACCACCACAGACAACCCCAGCGAACTCCATTTTACTTTGCTCATGAAATACCTACACAACCCGAAATTGGTGAATGACGAAAGCAAAAAAGACGTTATTTGAAAAAACAGGATTAAACGGTTGCAACCGGTTAAAAACGTGGGGTAGATTCTACACAGAATCTTTGTACGAATTCAGAGCAGATTGTCCATTTTATGAATCTCAACTCATTGACCATCCTTGCAGTGCTAGTCCTCGTGGTAGTGATACCTTCCGGGGGATTTTGCGTGGATAAGCGGGTGAGATAGAGACAAACCTGACAAAACACCAGAAACCCCCGGCACCGCAAGGTCCCGGGGGTTTCTTTTTTGCGGAAGAAAAAACAGGAAAACCACAATGAACGGCGCACAGCACATTCTTGAAGCGTTCCACTGCCACAACATCCAAACGGTTTTTGGCTATCCGGGCGGGTGCATCATGCCGCTATACGACGCCCTGGTGGATGATGCGCGTGTGGAACATGTGCTCTGCCGCCACGAACAAGGCTGCGCCCTGGCCGCAGATGGCTATGCCCGGGCCAGCGGCAGGCTGGGAGTTTGTATTGCGACATCCGGCCCCGGTGCCACCAACCTGATTACCGGTGTTGCCAACGCGCACAGGGATTCCATTCCCATGCTGGTTATTACCGGCCAGGTTCCCTCTGCACTGATCGGCACGGATGCCTTTCAGGAAACCGATGTTCTGGGAATGACCCTTGGCATAGTGAAGCACAGCTATCTGGTTGAGAGTGCAGACGAACTGCCCGGTATTCTGGATGAAGCCATGAAGCTTGCCCAAAGCGGGCGACCCGGTCCTGTTTGGATTGATATCCCAAAGGATGTACTGCTGACAGAGACCACCATTGCACCCATCACCACGCCTGCGCAACCGCAGACCGCCTGCCCGGACCTGACTGATGTGATCGCCTTGTTGCGCGCTGCCTGCAAGCCTTTGCTTTACAGCGGCGGAGGCATCAGCCTGGCACACTCAGAAGACAGCTTTCGTGAATTTTCGGAATGCTCAGAACTGCCAGCGGTTGTAACTCTCAAGGGTATCGGGAACCCCGGTAAATACAGCACCCACAACCTTGGCATGCTGGGCATGCACGGATCCCGCGCAGCCAACCGGGCGGTGGATGAGTGTGACCTTCTGCTGGTTATCGGTGCTCGCCTTGACGACCGGGCCACCGGCAAGCTGGAAGGCTTCGCGCCCAACGCACGCCTGATTCACATTGACGCCGACGCCGCTGAAATCAACAAACTCCGGAACGCAGAACTTGCGATTTGCGGTGATCTGAACGCCATTCTCGGCGAGTTGACACAGGCGCTCAGAGAAACACCTCTAGCCGTCAACGACTGGCGAAAACAATGCCAAACCTGGCGCACGACGGGCGGATTTCAGGCAGCAGACAACGAAGAGCCGCTGGCGCCAATTACCGGCCCTGCGTTCATCCGCCAGCTTTCCCGGGTTGCCCCGGACGACACGATTATTGCGTGCGACGTTGGCCAGCATCAGATGTGGGTTGCCCAGCATTACCAGTTTGATCACCCGCGCCATCACCTTACCAGCGGGGGTCTCGGGACCATGGGTTTTGGCTTGCCGGCGGCTATCGGCGCCCAGTTTGCCGATCGCCAAAGCACCGTTCTGAACGTGACCGGCGACGGCTCCTTCATGATGAACGCGCAGGAGTTGGCCACGATTCGCCGATATAACCTGCCAGTGAAGCTGATCATCATGGACAACCAGTGTTTGGGCATGGTGCGCCAGCAACAGGAGCTGTTCTACAACAACCGGGAAAGCCAGATCAACCTCGATGACAATCCGGATTTTGTCGCTATGGCCCGAGCGTTCGACATCCCTGCCCTGAAAATTGAGCGTACCGATCAGGTTCGTCGGGGAATTGAAACCATTCTCGCCTATAACGGCCCGATGCTTCTGCATGTAGCTATTGCCCGGGAAGAAAACGTCTGGCCGATTGTGAAACCGGGCGGGAGTAACAAAGAGATGATTGATGAAACCCGCCGCTCTGCTGCGGATAAAAAGGAGAGAGTTGCATGATCACTAACAGCAGCAATATATCGCCCAGCTATACAATTACCTGCCGGATGAACCACGAAGCGGCCGCGCTTGAGCGCCTGTGCCAGGTGGTTCGTATCCGAGGGTTCCGGATTGCAAAGATGGCGGTAGAAACTACAGACGGTGTTCTGGATATCGCTCTGACTGTTCAGGGCGCCCGACCTGTGGCAATGCTTCAATCGCAGCTGGAAAAGCTGCACACTGTGGCGGAGGTTATACTGACCACGCCAGCCTTGGTACCTGCAGCAAGGGCGTCTGCAGCAAGCCGCACAGCCTGACAGCCCGGGACGACGACAGGGAAAAGCCGTGACACTCCGCAATACTGCACAACGCTACCCATTACTTGTCATCGTACTGGCGCAGCTTTGCGGCACCTCGCTGTGGTTCAGTATAAACGGTGTCTGGCTATCCCTCTCCCGAGAGCTTGGTCTTTCGGAAGCTGATATCGGGCATTTCACGCTCACGGTACAGGCAGGCTTCATCATTGGTACTCTGGGCATTGCCATAACCGGCCTGGCCGACCGGTTCCGTGCCAGTTATATTTTTGCCTGTTCCAGTGCGCTTGGCGCCCTTGCAAATGCCGGCTTCGTAATCGCTGTAGCATCGCCCCCACTTGATCTTGTCATGCGTTTTTTGACCGGCCTTTGCCTGGCCGGGATCTATCCGCTCGGGATGAAACTGGTCATAGGTTGGACACCCAAACATACGGGAACTGCACTGGCCTGGCTGGTTGGCATGCTCACTCTTGGTACCGCCATGCCTCACTTGCTACGCGGTATAACACCGGGACTCCCCTGGGAGTGGCCGTTACTGGGCTCTTCGGCACTGGCTATTCTGGGTGGAGCAATGGTTCTACTGTTGGGGGATGGTCCTCACCTGCCTGTGAACACGGCGAAAACCCGATTGCGAAGCGGACTTGCCGGGCTCAGATCTCCCGGATTTCGTGCCGTAGCAGGTGGCTACTTCGGCCATTGCTGGGAGCTTTATGCTTTCTGGACTCTGACACCGCTGTTGATCACCCGGGAAGTGCTTCGAATGCAGGCCTCTGCATCGCTGATTCCTTTGCTGTCATTCCTGGTGATCGGTGTGGGATTTGCCGGCTGTATAGGCGGCGGCTGGCTCAGCCGGAGGCTTGGTAGCCAGTGGGTAGCAAACAGCGCGCTGGCCGTGTCGGGAACGATTTGCCTTGCTTACCCTTTCCTCATCTGGGCGCCACCTGGCGCGTTACTGGTGCTACTGATGTTTTGGGGACTTACGGTAATTGCCGACTCCCCCCAATTTTCCGCACTGGCAGCTGCCAACGCTCCCAGAGAGTTTGTTGGAGCGTCATTAGCGGTAATGAACGCCATAGGCTTTGCGCTGACCATACCGGCGATCTGGATCACCAATAATCTGTGGAACACCCAGGGCGTCTGGGTGACGCTCTGGTTATTGCCCGGCCCCATGCTGGGGCTCTTGTCAATGCGCCGGCTCAATAGCCAGGAAGGCTGAGGCCGGCGCACTCATAACCGAAAGCCTGCAAAAATGGTCTCCCCAAATTTACCAAGCCTTATAGGGCAAAAACTTCCCGTTCATGGTAACGACAACGCGGTCGCCCTTTGGGTTCTCTTCCTTTTCGATATCCATGGTGAAATCGATCGCACTCATGATGCCGTCACCAAATTTCTCATGGATAAGCGCTTTCATGGTATCGCCATAAACACCAACCACTTCATAGAGGCGGTAGATCAACGGATCCTGTGGAACGGCGCCATCCCAGCCTTTCTTCGGACAAACCTGAAGCGCTTCTGCTACCTGTTTATCCAGGCCCAGGGTTTCGCAAAGGCCTAACGCTTTGTCTTCACTCAGGCTGTTCATGCCCAGCACGGCTGAGGTAGTGAACACCGGCGACAGGCCAATGGCTTCCGCAATGGCTTCCCATGTCATACCCTTGGTCACTTTGGCTTCCAGGATTTTTGCCGTCATCAGATCTTTGTTCATCATGGCTATTTCCTCTTTCAATTATTAAAGTCAGATCAGTTCAACAGCAACTGCGGTAGCCTCACCACCGCCAATGCACAGGGAAGCCACGCCACGCTTCAGCCCTTTCTGCTTCAGTGCATTGAGAAGCGTTACAATAATCCGGGAACCGGACGAGCCAATCGGGTGCCCGAGAGCACAGGCGCCGCCGTAGACGTTCACCTTCTCCGCATCCAATCCCAGCTCGTTGATCGCCAGCAAGGAAACAACCGCAAAGGCTTCGTTGATCTCGAAGAGATCCACATCGTCCTTGCTCCAACCTGCTTTTTTCAAGACCTTCTCGATCGCACCGATGGGCGCCAGAGTGAATTCGGCCGGCAACTGGGCGTGCGTCGCATGAGCCACAATACGAGCCTGCGGAGTTAGTCCGCGAGCTTTGGCCTCAGCCGCAGAAGCGAGCACCAGAGCCGACGCACCGTCACTGATAGAACTGGAGTTAGCGGCGGTAACCGTGCCATCTTTTTTAAAGGCCGGTTTCAGCTTGGGAATCTTTTCGGGGCGCGCATTACCCGGCTGTTCATCGGTGTCCACCAGGGTTTCGCCACCACGCCCGGGAACGCTAACGGCCGCGATTTCAGGTTTGCACCAGCCGTTCTCGATCGCCGCCAGCGCTTTGTTCAGCGAGCCGATGGCAAACTCGTCCATGGCTTCACGGGTGATGTTGTAGTCATCGGCCGAGCGCTGCGCAAAGCCGCCCATCAGGCCACCTTCGTAGGCATCTTCCAGGCCGTCAAGAAACATGCTGTCCATCACCTGCCCGTGGCCCATGCGAAAGCCGCTGCGAGCTTTGGGTAGCAGGTAAGGCGCCTGACTCATGTTCTCCATGCCACCGGCAATCATGATGCTGTTGGTACCTGCCTTGATCTGATCATGAGCCATGATCACTGCCTGCATTCCGGAACCGCACATCTTGTTCACGGTGGTGCAGCCAGAGCTGTCAGGAATACCGGAAGCGCGGGAAGCCTGACGTGCCGGCGCCTGGCCCAGCCCGGCCGGTAGCACGCAACCCATGACCACTTCCTGAATGTCTACAGGTTTCAAGCCACTGCGCTCAATCGCCGCCTTGATAGCCACGGCGCCCAAGTCCGGAGAGCGCACGGAACTCAAAGATCCCATCATGCCGCCCATAGGCGTGCGAGCAGACCCCGCAATCACAACGCTGTTATCGCTCATATTCAAACCTCACTGATTTCAGACTCGTCCCAACACGGAGCGGGCGATGATTTCTTTCATGACTTCCGAGGTGCCACCATAAATGCGCTGAACACGGGCATCCATAAACGCACGGGAAATCGGATATTCGGTGGTGTAGCCATAACCGCCAAACAACTGCAGGCAGCCGTCTGCCACGCGGCACTGCATTTCGGTTGCGCTGTACTTGGCCATGGACGCGGTAGGCGCATCCAGTTCGCCAACTTCGTACTGGCTTATGCACTGGGCCACGAACGCTTTGTTAACCTGATAATCGGTTTCCATACGAGCGATTTCAAAACGGGTATTCTGGAGCTGCGCCAGCTTCTGCCCGAACAGTACCCGCTCGTGGGTGTAGGCTATGGTCAAATCCAGTGCACCTCTGGCCGCAGCGACGCCCAGCGCGCCGATAACCAGTCGCTCTCTTGGCAATTCCTGCATCAGGTAAACAAACCCCTTGCCTTCCTCACCCACAAGCGCCGATGCCGGTACGCGCATGTCAGAAAAGAACATCTCGGAAGTATCGCCGCTGTGCTGGCCTATTTTGTCGAGATTTCGCCCACGGCTGTAACCCTCCAGGCTGGTATCCACCAGAAACAGGCTGATGCCCTTCGCACCTGCAGAAGGATCAGTTTTCGCGGCCACGATCACCATATCGGCATGCTGGCCATTGGTGATGAACGTTTTGGATCCGTTCAGGATATAGTCATCGCCGTCCCGCACAGCGCTGGTGCGCATCGCCTGCAGATCACTGCCGGCACCCGGCTCGGTCATGGCGATAGCGCCAACCACGTCACCAGACACCATTTTCGGCAACCACTGCTGCTTCTGGGCCTCGTTACCCAGGTGGCTGATGTAGGGAGCCACAATGTCCGAATGCACCATCACGTTGGTCGAAAGGGCACCAAACCCCATGCGGGCAAGCTCTTCGCCGACAACCACAGAGTATTGAAACGGCGCGCCACATCCGCCACAGTCTTCAGGAATGTCGACGCACAACATGCCAGCATCGCCGAGAGTGTTCCAGAGTTCACGGGGTACAACGCCGGATTTCTCCCACGCCTCGTAATGCGGAGCTACTTCTGTTTCCAGAGCCTTGATGACGGACGACCGGAACAGTGCGAGTTCTTCTTGATCCACAGTGCTAGTCATTGTGCTCTCCATGACACTCTCCCTCGTATGCTTGAATTCATTTAGGCGCCATACGCAAGGCACAGTCCAGCCGGATAGTTTCTCCGTTCAGGATCGGGTTGCGCACCATCTGGTCTACCATCATGCCAAACTCCTCGGGCTTACCCAGGCGTTTGGGGAATGGCAGCGTGGCCGCCAGGCTGTCCTGCACTTCTTGCGGCATGCCGGACATCATGGGTGTCATGAACAGACCCGGCGCAATGGTATTCACGCGGATACCTTCGCGAGCCAGCTCGCGGGCAGACTGAATGGTCAGAGCAACAACGCCACCCTTGGACGCGCTGTACGCCGCCTGTCCGATCTGCCCTTCGTATGCGGCTACGGAAGCGGTATTGATAATCACGCCGCGTTCACCTTCTGCGTTGGGCTCGCGCTGCGCCATATCGGCGGCCGCAAGCCTCAGAATATTGAAGGTTCCGATCAAGTTGATCTGTATAACCTTGCTGAAGCTCTCCAGTGGCATTACCCCTTCGCGGCCCAGAATTTTCGCTGCCGGGCCAATACCCGCGCAGTTAACCGCAACGCCACAGAGCCCATGGGCCTCACGGGCCGTCGCCAACGCCGCTTCTGCACTTTCAGCCGAGCTCACATCGCAGTGAACGAAAATGCCCCCAATATCTGCAGCAACTTTCTCGCCCTGTTCTTTTTGCAAATCCAGGATGGCAACTTTACAGCCGGCAGCCGCAAGTGCACGGGCTGCGCCCTCGCCGAGCCCGGAGGCACCACCTGTTACAATGGCCGGTATGTTTTTGAATTCCATCACTTTCTCCCTTCGCATCAGGTGTTTTCGGCTGAATTGGAAACAAACCAATCTTTACGTTAACGTAAACTTTATCCAATTCAGCCTCAAAAAGAAATAAAACCGCGGACTCAGGCGATACTCTCAACAATCAGCGCAATACCCTGACCGCCGCCAATACACATGGTAATCAGGCCATAGCGACCGCCGGTGCGCTCTAGCTCTGCAAGGGTTTTGATGATGAGAATAGAGCCGGTAGCCCCCACCGGATGCCCCAGAGCAACTGCGCCGCCGTTCGGGTTCACCTTGTCTGCCGGCAGGCCCAGCTCCTTGCTGACCGCAAGCGCCTGAGCCGCAAACGCCTCGTTGGACTCAATCACATCCAGATCGGCAACGCTGAGGCCGGTCTTCTCAAGCACACTGCGCACAGCCGGAATCGGGCCCAGGCCCATCACGCTGGGGTCTACCCCTGCAAAGGCATAACCCACAATGCGTGCGCGAGCTTTCAAACCACGCTTTTCGGCTTCTGCTGCGCTGGTCAGCACCATGGCAGCCGCACCGTCGTTAATGCCCGACGCGTTGCCCGGCGTTACTATGCCTTCTTTGGTAAAGGCCGGTTTCAGGCCAGCAAGGCTTTCTGCGGTGGTGCCGGCACGCACATGCTCATCCTGTTCAAAGGTGACTTCCTTGCGGCCCTGCTTCACGGTCACCGGCACGATTTGCTCTTTAAAGAAGCCGCTCTCAATGGCTTTGCTCGCACGGCGGTGACTCTCTGCCGAGAAGGCATCCAGATCTTCACGGCTGAGGCCGTACTTTTCTGCGATTCTCTCTGCCGTCATGCCCATGTGGCCACTGCCAAACGGATCGGTGAGAGTTCCCAAGGTCATATCAACCGCTTTGCCGTCACCCATTCTCAGGCCCTTGCGGACATTGGGCAGAACATAGGCGCCCTGGCTCATGCTCTCGGCACCACCGGCCAGTGCAATCTGGCTGTCGCCCATAACAATCATCTGCGCGGCGCTGATAACTGACTGAACGCCGGAACCACAGAGCCGATTCACATTAAGCGCCGCAGATCCTTTTTGCAGGCCAGAGTTCAGGCCGATATGACGAGCTACGTACGCATCTGCCGGGCCCGTCGGAATAATGTGGCCGAAAATGGAATGATCGATGTCTTCTGCGGGCACACCCGAGCGCTTGATAGCCTCTTTCGCCGCACAGGATCCCAGCTCGGCAGGGCTCAGTGAGCTCAGACTGCCACCAAAGCCGCCGATGGCCGTGCGAGCGCCGTCGAGAATTACTACGTCGGTCAGTTTCATCGTTTGTTTCCTCACGTTTCAGGTCAATAAAAGTCTGGAGAACGAATAATCTATTTGCCCAGCATGGAACGGGCAATCACTTCTTTCATGATTTCAGATGTCCCGGCGTAGATCGTCTGTACCCGGGCGTCCACAAAAAAACGGGATACGGGGTACTCAACGGTGTAACCGTAACCACCGAACAACTGCAGACAATCGTTGGCAATATCACACTGCATTTCCGTGAGCATCAGCTTCAGAATGGCTGCATCGGTTGGCCCCATCTCGCCTTGTAGATATTTAGCGATGCATTGTTTCAGATAGGCTTTCGCCATCTCCAGCCGCGCGCGGGCTTCTGCGAGCTTGAACCGGGTATTCTGGAAATCGGCCACTCTCTGGCCAAAGGCTTTACGTTGTTGCACATAATCCAGAGTAATCGCCAGTACACCTTCGGTCGCCCCTACCGCTTGAGCGCCAACGCCCAACCGCTCACGGGGCAACTCTTGCATCAGGTAGGCAAATCCGCGCCCTTCTTCGCCCAGAAGGGCCTCATGGGGAACCACAAGATCCGAAAAGAAGAGTTCGGCGGTATCGCTGGCGTGCTGACCGATTTTGCGGATGCCTTTACCCCGGGAAAACCCGGGCAGGCTGGTATCCACCAGAAACAAGGATACGCCCTTGGCGCCGGCATCGGGATCGGTTTTGGCACACACAATCACCAGTTCCGCCTGCAAGCCGTTGGTAATAAACACCTTGGCCCCGTTAATTACATAGCCTTTATCGGTGCGCTGTGCCGTGGTGCGCATGGCGGCCAGATCACTGCCGGCGCCCGGTTCGGTCATGGCGATCGCACTGAGGACATCGCCGCTGATCATCTCAGGCAGATAACGCTGCTTCTGAGCTTGTGAGCCAAGGTGCAAAATATAGGGCATCACGATGTTGGCGTGGATATTGTAGCCAGAGGCCAGACCACCAAAGCCCTTACGGGCCATTTCTTCAATCGCCAGCTGTGAGATTTCAAAGCTGGCCGCCGCCCCGCCGAACTCCTCTGGCATATCGATACCAAGCATTCCGGCCTGCCCCAAGATGCGCCAAACGTCTCGCGGAATGGCGGATTCCTCCTCCCACTGTTCGTAAAAAGGCGCGACTTCCTTATCGAGCACCCGGTTGATCATGGAGTGAAACAGCTCAGTGTCTTCTTGGTGTCCGGACATACATAACCTCTCAATAAACCCTTTATAAGCCCCTGGTGAATCTGATTAGTCAGGCAGTCGGCCATTTAAAGGGTTATCCTGTTCCCCGAGAATAGCCGTACAAGCCGAAAAAATTGACACATTACGCACCAGAATCGTCATAGCCATGCACGACTCCCAGTCCAGACCCCATATTGCAAACCACTATCTTCAGGCATCCATTCGCGGTGCCGAACGGCATGGGTTTCAGCGCGAGGCACTGCTTGCAAGCGCTGGCGTGCCGTCGGCCTGGCTTGGCAAACCAGAACAGCTGATCACCGAAGAACAACTTACCCGGCTTATAAAGACCGTATGGCGGGCAACGCGCGACGAATTCATGGGGTTATCCACCAGCCGCTGCAAGAACGGCACCTTCGCACTGATGACAGATTATTGTCTCGGCTCTGCAACCCTCGGCGCCGTACTGAGAAAAAGCGCGCGCTTTTTCAGCATTGCCTGCGACAACATCAACATCGGCCTGGGTAAAAGTGACGGCCACAAACTGGCGTTCTTCCGCCTGAGCCTTGAAGACGCAAGTCAGGATACTGATCACATGCTGCAAGAGTTCCTGCTGCTTATGTGGCAAAGGTTCGCATGCTGGCTGGTGGACCAGCAGATTCCGTTTGCGACCACGCAGTTCAGTTATTCATCGCCACCTCACGTTGCAGAATATCAGGCCATGTTCCCCGCTGAGCTGCAATTTGATGAAGCTGTGTGCGGTTTTCATCTGCACGAAAAATATCTGCAACTGCCCATTACCCGAAGCGAAGCTGAGCTTGCCGTTTTCCTGCAGGAGTCACCCGCCTACATCCTGCATCGCCCGGACCACGACGGCAGCCTGCGCAACCGGGTTCGCACACTGATCGCGCAACAAAGCCTCAAAGACCAACCAAGCCTTGATGAAATTGCGCAACAGCTACACATGACACCCAGAAGCATCGGGCGCAAGCTTCAGGAAGAAGGCACCTCCTTACGCAAGATCAAGACGACTTTGCGACAGGAGTACGCGATAAAACTCATGAGCACCGAAAACCTGAGCGTTGCCGACGTGAGCGAGCGCGTTGGTTTTTCAGAAACCGCCTCGTTTTGCCGGGCCTTCAAGCGCTGGACCGGAAAATCTCCGTCTCAGTGGCGCGGATCAACAGCCGGTTAAAACACTACGCTGTCCGATTGGGTCAATTTTTTCGACCTGCCCGATCATTCCCGCAGGGTCTGCTCCTCTGAGTTAATGCCGGCACGCATGAAATAACAACAGCTAAAGGGGTAACTGCATGAACAACTCCCGTACATCCGCTTCTTCCTCCATTTCGGCGGATATCCAGCGGGCTCTGCGCAACACCATCGGAGACGCCATTGCCCGTGCAGCGAGCACCCACGGCAACCGCACTGCGCTAGCATTTGACGACCGCATCTGGACGTTCTCAGAGATTCACGCAGCCTCAAACCGTCTGGCTCACCGTCTAATCGCGCTGGGGCTTGAAAAAGGCGACCGCGTGGGCGCCTATGGCAAAAACTCGGATGCCTACGTTCTGCTTTGGCTGGCCTGTGCAAAAGCGGGGCTGATTCATGTGCCGCTCAACTACGCCCTGATTGGCCACGAACTTACCTACGCGCTCAACCAGTCTGGCTGCAAAGCCCTGTTTGCTGACCTGGAACTGCAGTCCCAGGTGGATGCGGTCAGAGATACAACTGAACTTGCCATCAACGGCAGCCTCCATGGCGGCGGCGAGAGCGATGCGCTGCAGTTCGCACGTGAGGGCGGCAACGATACTGCACCGGAATTGGATCTCGCCGACACAGACGTGGTGCAGATTCTGTATACCTCCGGCACCACATCCGACCCCAAAGGCGCCATGCATACGCATCGTTCGCTGATGACGCATTACGGAGCCTGTCAGTACCACCTGGATATCCGCGCCAGCGACCGGTCCCTTGCTGCACTGCCGCTTTACCATTCAGCGCAGATGCATGTGTTTACCATGCCCATGCTTCTGAGTGGCGGGTATAGCCGTATGATCAACACACCAACACCCGACGCGATCCTCGGACTGATCGTCAGCGATCAGCTCAATGCCTTTTTTGCACCGCCTACCGTGTGGATTGCCTTACTGAATCACCCGCAATTCAACCCGGACAAACTGCAGCATCTGAGCAAGCTCTATTATGGCGCCTCCATCATGCCCGGCCAGGTTGTGAAAGAGCTTGGCGAGAAACTACCCGGCGCCGGCCTTTACAACTGTTATGGCCAAAGCGAAATCGCACCTCTGGCAACCGTTCTGCTACCGGAAGAACACGCCGACAGACCCTCTTCTGCCGGCCGCCCCATGCAAACCGTTATGACCCGCATTGTTGACCCGGTTACTGGCAAAGAATGCAAACCCGGCGAACAGGGAGAACTGGTTCATCGCTCACCACAACTGATGGTGGGTTACTGGGCCAAACCGGAGGCAACGGAGGAAGCATTTAAAGACGGCTGGTTCCATTCCGGCGATCTGGGCTATCAGGACGACAAGGGCTACATTTACATCGTTGATCGCATCAAGGATGTGGTGAACACCGGTGGCGTCTTGGTCGCCAGCCGCGACGTGGAAGAAGCCCTTTACCAACACGAATCCGTTGCGGAAGTTGCCGTTATCGGTGTGCCGGATGAAAAATGGATAGAGGCCATCTGCGCTGTGGTGGTTGTTAAAGAAGGCTTCCCGGAAGACGCAGAAGCTTTGATGAACCACGCTCGCACCAGACTGGCAAGCTTCAAATTACCAAAGCACATCCACTTTGCAGAACAGCTGCCCAAGAACACCGCAGGCAAGCTGCTGAAACGAAAGCTCAGAGACGACCTCAGCTAGACACCCTCCATGAACCGGCTCATCCCCGTCGCATTTGTGGGGGTGAACCGGGCGACCCGGGCCGCCATACTGCCCTCCACGGCCCGTCCAGCACCTCAATGCCTTCTGTTACAATCCCGCGCAACTTGATAAGCAGACTGGCTTATTTTCTTGTCAGCCCAAAGTCGCAGACTTTACCTCTGAAAATACTTTACGTTTACGTAAACTTTATCTAACCTTACTGAAAAAAGGATATCGCCATGATCGTAAAGAAAACGTTCAGTATCAGCGAGCTCTCCAATGAGTTTGACGTGACAACCCGTAGCATCCGCTTCTACGAAGATCAGGGCCTGCTGAGGCCGGCGCGTCGCGGGCAAACGCGAATCTTCAGCACAAAAGACAAAGTGCGCCTGAAGCTGATCCTCCGGGGCAAGCGCATGGGGTTTTCTCTCGCTGAGACGAAGGAACTTTTCGATCTGTGGGATGAAACCGCGACCGGCAATGAAAAACAGCTGTTGAAAATGTTGACCATACTGAGCAACAAGCGTGCTCACATGGAGCAGCAGAAAAGCGACATAGCCATGGCAGAAATGGAAATCGAGACAGCAGAATTGCGGTGTCGGGAAGCGCTCTCTGAGCTGCAGAAAAAGAAAAAACAACTGGCCCCGGCCAATGACGAGCATAGAAATGCTGCCGAGCAAAACTGACAGCAACTGACGCCCAACCCGGCAAGCCGTTTTCAAACACGTATCTGGCAGAACAAAAGGCAACCAACCATGAAATCACAATACTCAGAACTCAATTTCGGCCTTGGCGAAACCCTCGATATGCTGCGCGAGCAGGTCAACGGTTTTGCAACCACTGAAATAGCCCCACGTGCTGAAGAAATCGACCGCAGCAACGAGTTCCCCATGGATCTGTGGAAAAAGTTCGGCGACATGGGCCTGCTGGGCATTACCGTGGACGAAGCCTACGGTGGTTCCGGCATGGGTTACCTGGCACACGTGATTGCCGTGGAAGAAATCAGCCGCGCGTCCGCCTCTGTTGGCTTGTCTTACGGCGCTCACTCCAACCTCTGTGTAAACCAGATACACCGGAACGGAACCGAAGAGCAAAAGCAGAAGTACCTGCCCAAACTCGTCAGCGGCGAACACATCGGCGCCTTGGCCATGTCCGAGCCCAATGCCGGCTCCGACGTTATCTCCATGAAACTGAGCGCCAAAGACGCCGGTGACCACTACGTGCTGAACGGCAACAAAATGTGGATCACCAACGGCCCCGATGCGCACGTTTACGTTATCTACGCCAAAACCGACGTAAAAGCCGGCTCAAAAGGCATCACCGCCTTCATCGTAGAGCGCGATGCCGAAGGCTTCAGCCGACACCAGAAACTCGACAAACTCGGCATGCGCGGCTCCAACACCTGCGAACTCGTATTTCAGGACTGCAAAGTACCCAAGGAAAACGTCCTTGGCGAGCTCGGCGGCGGCGCCCGCGTACTCATGAGCGGCCTCGACTACGAACGTCTCGTACTCTCCGGCGGCCCTCTGGGCATTATGCAGGCCGCTATGGATGCTGTGGTTCCGTACATTCGTGAACGCAAACAGTTCGGCCAGGCCATCGGTGAATTTGAACTGGTTCAGGGCAAAGTCGCCGACATGTACACCTGGATGAACACCGCCAAGTCATACGTTTACATGGTTGCAATGTCAGCGGACCGTGGTGAAACCACACGCAAAGACTCCGCCGGTGCGATTCTCTACTCTGCCGAAATGGCCACAAAACTGGCACTCGACGCCATCCAGCTTCTGGGCGGCAACGGTTACATCAACGAATACCCCACTGGCCGCCTGTTGCGCGATGCCAAGCTTTATGAAATCGGCGCAGGTACCTCCGAAATCCGGCGCATGCTGATCGGTCGGGAACTGTTCCTGAACAAGTAAGCAGTAGCTTCAAGCCAGACACCCGCCAAAGCGAATCAGTTTTGGACGGCCAGCACTTAAGCAAGACGAGGGGTTGGTGGGGTGTCGCTCCGGGAATGTTGGAGGCCAAGGATGGCCGAAAACAAGCGCACATGGATGTGCTCGTAGCGGTTCCCGGAGCGACACCCCGCCAACCCCGACGCCCCGAACCTCGAGGCCCGGAAAACATGACGATACTGCAAAGCAAAATAAACCCACGCTCTGAAGAGTTTCAGGCCAAACAGGCCTCCATGGCAGAAGTCGTTGCAGACCTGCGGGACAAAGTATCCACCATCCAGCAAGGTGGCGGCCCCTCCTATCAGGAGCGTCACATCGCCCGCGGCAAACTCCTGCCCAGAGAGCGTATCAATCGCCTGCTGGACGACGGATCACCGTTTCTCGAAGTCGGCCAGTTCGCCGCTTACAACGTCTACGACGAAGCCGTACCGGCAGCCGGCATTATCGCCGGCGTAGGCCGCGTCTCCGGCACCGAATGCATGATCATCGCCAACGACGCCACGGTAAAAGGCGGTAGCTATTACCCGCTGACCGTCAAAAAGCACCTGCGCGCCCAGGAAATCGCTCTGGAAAACCGCCTGCCCTGCATCTACCTGGTAGATTCCGGCGGCGCTAACCTGCCCCTGCAGGACGAAGTCTTCCCGGATCGTGATCACTTCGGTCGCATCTTCTTCAACCAGGCCCGCATGTCTGCCGACGATATCCCGCAGATCGCTGTCGTCATGGGCCTGTGCACCGCCGGTGGCGCCTACGTGCCCGCCATGGCCGACGAATCCATTATCGTGCGTAACCAGGGCACCATTTTTCTGGCCGGCCCACCGCTGGTAAAAGCCGCCACTGGCGAAGTCGTTACCGCAGAAGACCTGGGTGGCGCCGACGTACACTGCAAAATCTCCGGTGTTGCCGATCATTACGCTGAAAACGACGCCCATGCTCTGGAAATTGCACGGCGCTGCGTCTCCAACCTCAACCGCAGCAAACCGGTTGACGTAGAGATTCGCAAACCAAAACCGCCCCTCTACGACCCCAATGAAGTCTACGGCATCGTCGGCACCGATCTGCGCAAACAGTTCGACGTACGGGACGTAATCGCCCGCACCGTAGACGGCTCCGAGTTTGACGAATTCAAACGCTACTACGGCCAGACTCTGGTAACCGGCTTTGCCCATATACACGGTTACCCCGTGGGCATCATTGCCAACAATGGCATCCTGTTCAGCGAATCCGCCCAGAAAGGCGCGCACTTCATTGAACTCTGCTGCCAGCGCAATATCCCGCTGCTGTTCCTGCAGAACATCACCGGCTTTATGGTCGGCCAGAAATACGAAGCCGAAGGCATTGCCAAACACGGCGCTAAAATGGTGATGGCAGTGGCCTGCGCCAACGTACCCAAAATCACCGTCCTGATCGGCGGCAGCTACGGTGCCGGCAACTACGGCATGTGTGGCCGCGCCTACAGCCCCGACTTCCTTTGGATGTGGCCAAATGCCCGCATTTCCGTCATGGGTGGAGAACAGGCTGCCGGTGTACTGGCTCAGGTTCGTCGTGAAGGCATGGAACGCAAAGGCCAGGAATGGAGCGCAGAAGAAGAATCTGCTTTCAAAAAGCCCATTACCGATACCTACGAGCATCAGGGCCACCCTTACTACGCCAGTGCCCGCCTGTGGGATGACGGTGTAATCGACCCGGCACAGACCCGGGAAGTGGTTGCCCTCAGCCTCTCTGCCACCCTCAACCGGCCGGCGAAGCCCACACGCTTCGGCGTGTTCCGGATGTAACCGGGGAGAACGACCATGACAGATACCAACGTTCAGTCAGAACAGGAATCGGCCGTTCTGCTCAAGCGCCGCGCCCAGGGCGTGACGGAAGTCGTGTTGAACCGGCCCGACAAGCGTAACGCCTTCGATGACGTGATCATCCAGCAACTGATCAGCGCACTAGCAGAAGTAGACGCTGACAGTGAGACCAGGGTTGTGATCCTGCGCTCCGAAGGAAAGCATTTTTCCGCCGGAGCAGATCTCGGTTGGATGCGCCGCATGGCAGACAACAGCCAGCAGGAGAATCTGGACGATTCCCGCCAGCTTGCGCGCCTGATGGACTGCCTGAATCATCTCAGCAAGCCAGTCATCGGCCTTGTCCAGGGCGCAGCTTACGGTGGTGCCGTCGGCCTGGCAGCCTGCTGCGACATCGTCATTGCGACAGAAACATCCAGCTTCTGCCTGAGTGAGGTAAAGCTGGGCCTGATTCCCGCAGTAATAAGCCCTTATGTAGTGCGCGCCATTGGTGAACGTCAGGCTCGCCGCTTCTTTATTTCAGCCGAGGTGTTTAACGCCCGGGACGCCGAAACGTTCGGCCTTGTGCATATCGTCTGCGACGATATCGACGCTATGAACACCCGTTGTGACGAGATGCTGCAGCAGCTTGCCCAGAATGGCCCGGAAGCCATGAAAGCGGCCAAGAGTCTGGTGTTTGCCGTCAGCCACAAGCCCATCGACAGCATTGTGATTGATGACACCGCGCACCGCATCGCTGATATCCGCGTAGGCAAAGAAGGTCAGGAGGGGCTAAGTGCCTTCCTGAACAAACGTCGCGCCAACTGGATTCCGGAGAGCAACTAACATGTTCAGCAAAATACTCATTGCCAACCGGGGCGAAATCGCCTGCCGGATTATCCAGACAGCACACCGCATGGGTGTCCGTTGTGTCGCCGTTTATTCCGATGCAGACGCCAACGCCCACCACGTCGCCATGGCAGACGAAGCCTTCCACATAGGTCCGGCTCCCAGCTCGGAGAGCTATCTGCGTGGCGAGAAAATCATTGAAATTGCCAAACAGAGTGGCGCCCAGGCTATCCACCCCGGCTACGGTTTTCTTTCCGAGAACACCGGGTTCGCGGAAGCCTGCGAAGCCAACAACCTGGTATTTATCGGGCCGCCCTCTTCTGCCATTGCTGCCATGGGTTCCAAATCGGCCGCCAAAGCCATTATGGAAAAAGCCGGCGTGCCGCTGGTGCCCGGGTATCACGGCGACGATCAGGCCCCGGAAACGCTGCGTGCCGAAGCTGAAAAATGTGGCTTCCCACTGCTGCTTAAAGCAGTAGCTGGTGGCGGCGGCAAAGGCATGCGCGTGGTTGAGAATATCGGCGAATTTGATGATGCACTCGCCGCGGCCAAGCGCGAAGCAAAGAACGCCTTCGGCAACCCGGACATGCTGATAGAGCGCTACCTGACCCAGCCACGCCACGTTGAAATCCAGGTATTCTGTGACCAGAGCGGCAAAGGTGTGTATCTGGCCGAGCGTGACTGCTCGGTTCAGCGTCGTCACCAGAAAGTTCTGGAAGAAGCCCCGGCTCCCGGCCTGAGTGAAGAAACCCGTCAGGCCATGGGTGATGCTGCTGTTAAAGCGGCCCAAGCCATCAACTATGTAGGCGCCGGCACCGTGGAGTTTCTCTACGATGTCGACGGTTCGTTCTTCTTTATGGAAATGAACACGCGCCTACAGGTAGAGCACCCGGTAACCGAAATGGTGACAGGCCAGGATCTGGTGGAATGGCAGTTGAAAGTGGCCTGGGGTGACCCCCTGCCGCTGGAGCAGTCCCAGGTAAAAATCCGTGGCCATGCCCTGGAAGCCCGCATTTACGCCGAAGACCCGGATCAGGACTTCCTGCCCGCCACCGGCAACCTGCGCTACCTGAGCACGCCCGATGAGAGTGCCCATGTGCGGGTGGATACCGGCGTAATCGAAGGCGATGAAATCAGCATTCACTACGACCCGATGATTGCCAAACTGATCGTATGGGATGAAACCCGTGATCAGGCCATCAACCGTATGGTTCAGGCACTTGAGCATTACCGGATCGCGGGTGTAAAAACCAACATCCGTTTCCTTCACGCGCTTGCCGATTCACAACCGTTCAGGGAAGCCAACCTGACAACCGGCTTTATCGACAGCCATCGGGAATTGCTGTTCCCGAAATCAAAACTGGACACCCACAAAGCACTAGTGCTGGCCGCAGGCTTTGTGCTGGAGGAGCGTAAATCCGCTGAATCCATCAGCACGGACCCCTGGTCACCATTCGGTCGCCGCAATAGCTGGCGCCTGAACTCGGAATACGCCCAGCCACTGCAGTTGCAGGTAGGTGACGAGATACACGAGCTGAAAATTCTCGAGAAGGATGATCGCTACGAGGTATTCGTGGGTGGCAGCGTATACAGCATGACTGCGAAGCTTGATGACGACTATCTTCAGGCGGTGATCAATGGCCACAGGATCAGCATCCACGGCAACCTGCACCATGACCAGCTCGTGCTCTTCTACGAAGGTGATACCTTCCAGTGCATCCTGTACCGGGAAAATTACATTTCCGACGATATGGCACCTGAAGGCGGCCTGACCGCACCCATGAACGGCGCTATTGTGGCCGTTCAGACCAAGGTGGGCGACACGGTTGCCGCTGGCCAGACACTGGTCATCATGGAAGCCATGAAGATGGAGCACGCCATCAAGGCACCTGCAGACGGTGTTGTCACCGAAATTTTCTTCACCGAAGGCGAACAGGTGGCAGAAGGAGCGGAACTCATTGCCATCGAAGTCGTGAAAGAAAACACTGAGGAGGCAGGCTAATGGCCTTTCCCAAGCAGGCGCGACTGGTTGAAATGAGCCCCCGGGACGGACTGCAAAACGAGTCGGGCCCGGTGATTGCCACAGACATCAAAACCGGGCTGATTGACCGGCTCGCTGATTGCGGCCTGATACACATCGAGTCCGCAAGCTTTGTCTCACCCAAGTGGGTGCCGCAAATGGGCGATGCCGCTGAAGTGATGGCCGGTATCAAGCGCAAAGCCGGCGTACGATATTCGGTTCTGACCCCTAATCTCAGAGGCTTCGAGAATGCTCTGGCGGCGGGTGCGGATGAAGTGGCCGTATTTGGTGCGGCTTCAGAATCGTTCAGCCAGAAAAACATCAACTGCTCCATCGCAGAAAGCCTGGAGCGTTTCCTGCCCGTGATGGAAGCAGCAAAAAAGCACAAGATTCCGGTGCGGGGCTATGTGTCCACCGTACTGGGCTGCCCCTACGAGGGCGATATTGCTCCGGAGCAAGTGGCGAAGGTCGCCAAAGACCTGGCCGATATGGGCTGCTATGAAATCTCTCTGGGCGATACCATTGGCGTAGGTACACCGCTGAAAGCCAAGCGTATGCTGGAAGCAGTGACAAAACACGTACCCGTGGAACGCCTGGCTGCTCACTTCCACGACACCTATGGGCAGGCTCTGTCCAATCTCTACGCGGTACTGGAAGAAGGAGTAGCGGTTATTGACGCATCAGTGGCCGGCCTTGGAGGCTGCCCTTATGCCAAAGGCGCTTCCGGTAACGTCGCCACCGAAGACGTGCTTTACCTGCTTAACGGCTTGGGCATCACTACCGGTGTGGATCTGAACAAACTGGTGGCTACCGGCGAGTGGATCAGCAGCCAGCTCAAACGACACAACGGCTCGAAAGTGGGCCAGGCTCTTAAATCGTAAGGATCTGACATGACCAATAACAAAGATGTTGTCGCTCTGGATCTTCCAATTCCTGACATGAAAGACCTCCCTGAGGATGTCCGGAAGTATTTTGAAATCTGCCTGGAAAAGCTGGGGATGATTCCCAATGTGCTTACCGCGTTCAGCCAGAACCTCAAGCAGTTGGACGGTTTTACCCGTTTCTATAACGAACTGATGATGGGTGAAAGCGAGCTCAGCAAGCTGGAACGGGAAATGGTTGCGGTGGTGGTCTCCTCAGAAAACAAGTGTTTCTATTGCCTGGTGGCGCACGGCGCGGCAGTCCGCGTGTTGAGCGGCGATCCGACACTCGGCGAGCACCTGGTGATGAATTATCGGTCTGCCAAACTGGATAAGCGCCAGCGTGCCATGCTGGATTTCGCGTCCCTCCTCACCCGCTCCCCGGCGACGGTTGCGGAAGACGAGGTGCAGGCGCTTCGGGATGCAGGCTTCAGCGACAGTGGAATCTGGGATCTGAGCAACATAATCGGCTTCTACAACATGTCGAACCGCGTGGCGATTGCCAGCGACATGCGGCCAAACCCTGAATATCACAGCCAGAGCCGCTAACACAGGCTCAACAATTCTCAGACCTCGACCACAAAAACAAATGGAGGCAGACAATGAACCAGACTCTTCCAAGCTCCTTTCCAAGTTACACCAGCGGTACCTCCGAAGCCCCACTGCTGGGCATGACCATCGGCGAAATGCTCGACCGCACCGCCGACAAATATCCCGATACCGAAGCCCTGGTGTGCCTGCACCAGGACATACGCTGGACCTATAAAGAATTCCTTGCCAAGGTCAATGAGGCGGCACGGGCCTTCCTGGCCATTGGCGTCAAGCGCGGTGACCGAGTGGGCATCTGGGCACCCAATCGCTATGAGTGGACAGTTACCCAGTTTGCCACCGCCAAGGTGGGCGCCATTCTGGTCAATATAAATCCGGCCTATGGCATGCACGAACTGGAATATGCCCTGAACCTGGCAGGCATCAGCGTACTGGTTACCGCCGACAGTTTTAAAGCCTCTGATTACCGTAAAACGCTCTATGAGTTGGCACCCGAACTGAAAGCCAGCACTCCGGGCAAACTCAAAGCCCAGAAGGTTTCTGATCTTCGCGCGGTTATCAATCTGGATACGGAAAAGCACGCCGGCATGTGGACCTGGAATGAATTTACCGGCTTTGCAGGCGATGTGAACCAGGATGAAGTGAACAAGGTTCAGGGCCAGCTTCAGTTCGACGACCCTATCAACATCCAGTTTACCTCGGGCACAACCGGCAGCCCCAAGGGCGCCACCCTCACCCACCACAACCTTCTGAACAACGGTTTCTTTGTGGGTGAAAGTCAGGTTCTGACCGAGAAAGACCGGCTGGTTATTCCGGTACCTCTGTACCACTGCTTCGGCATGGTAATGGGCAACCTTGGCTGCATCACCCACGGCTCTACCATGATCTATCCGGGTGAAGGCTTTGAGCCCAAAGCCGTGCTACAGGCGGTTCACCAGGAAAAGGCGACGGCACTTTACGGCGTGCCCACCATGTTCATCGCGGAACTGGCCGAGCCGGAGTTCGAATCCTACGATCTTTCAACCCTGCGCACGGGCATCATGGCAGGCTCAATCTGCCCGGCGGAGGTGATGAAAAAGGTCAACGGCAAGATGAACATGAAAGAAGTTCAGATCGCCTATGGCATGACCGAAACCAGCCCGGTTTCCACCCAGACCAGCTCCCTTGACCCGTTCGAGAAGCAGGTCACTACTGTAGGCCGCACCCAGCCGCACCTGGAAACCAAAATCGTCGACCCGGCGACCGGCAACGTGCTGCCCCGTGGCGAGATTGGTGAATTGTGCACCCGCGGTTACAGCGTGATGCTGAAGTACTGGAACAACGAAGAAAAAACCCGCGAAGCGATCGACGACGCCGGCTGGATGCACACCGAAGACCTGGCGACGATGGACGAAGAAGGCTACATCCAGATTGTCGGCCGCATAAAGGATATGGTGATTCGTGGTGGTGAGAACATCTACCCGAAAGAGGTAGAGGAATTCCTTTACACCCACCCTTCCATTGAGGAAGTTCAGGTTACCGGTGTTCCAGACGACAAGTACGGTGAAGAACTGGTCGCCTGGGTAAAACTGCGCCCTGACGCAGACCCGGTTGATGCCGACGGCCTGATGGCATTCTGCAAAGGCAAGATTGCCCACTTCAAGATCCCCCGGAATTATAAATTCGTGGATGAGTTCCCGATGACGGTGACCGGCAAGATCCAGAAGTTCAAAATGCGGGAAATTTCTATTGAGGAAATGGGGCTGAAGTAAAAAGCCTACGCATCACCAAGCCCCGGTACTCATTACTGAGCCCGGGGCTTTTTTTGGCCTTTGAAAAATCCATTTGACTGCCACTTCGATTCGTGATGTTATCGTAGTTAACATTGTTACCACCGATAACATTTAGCGAGCGCAAATACCCAATGACAAAACCGGCTTACCATCACGGCGACTTGCCGTTGCAGGCCCAGAGTCTGGCACTCGAAACGCTCAGAGCCCAAGGGGATGTAGCTATAAGCCTGCGCGCCCTCGCCAAGCAGCTCGGCGTCAGCGCACCTGCGCTATATCGGCATTTTTCAGATCGCGACACCTTGCTGGCTGAGCTGGCCATCGGTGGGTTTGAGGCTCTGACTGACCGCCTGCGCGCCGTAGACCAACAGACCCCGAGCAAAGCGCTGATCGAGATAGGGCTGGTGTACGTAAATTTCGCACAGGAAGAACCCAATCTTTACCGCCTGATGTTCGGCGGTCGCGTTCTGCCCATGGGAGCACATCCACGACTGGATGCCGCTGGCAAGAGTGCGTTCAAGGTACTGGAAAACACCGTGGCCAATGCCCGCAAGCTTGGCTACCTGAAACCCTCTCCCGTTTCTTTGGTAACAGCCGCTGCCTGGTCGCTCGTGCACGGGCTGTCACAGCTCACAATCGATGGCCATTTGCCGGGTGCAAAGGCCGAACCCATGTTGACCGAGAGCGTACTCAGCTTGCTGCTGGACGGCTCCCGGTCTGACGCGCAACAACAATCACAACAGGACTTGATGCCATGAGCAGCCCCAAACCCAGTACTATCCGTGTAGGCAAACGCTACCGTGAAAACCGCCTGAACGGTCCCTACGATGCCATTATCATCGGCTCCGGCATTGGCGGCCTGACTACCGCGGCCTGCATGAGCAAACTGGGCAAAAAGGTTCTGGTGCTTGAGCAGCACTATACCGCCGGTGGCTTCACCCACAGCTACGACCGCAACGGCTACGAGTGGGATGTGGGCGTGCACTACATCGGCGACATGGGCGCCGACCACACCATGGGCAAGCGTTTGTTCGACCACATTACAGACGGCCAACTAAAGTGGGCGCCAATGGACGCCCATTACGACCGCATTTTCCTGGGTGATAAACACGTGGACCTGGTTGCAGGCCCCGATGAATTCCGTGCTGAACTGATCAGTCAGTTCCCGGAAGAAGAGAAGGCCATCGACACCTACCTGGGTTATCTACGCAAGGTATCCAAGGCCATGCCGACCCTTGTTCTGGGTAAAGTCCTGCCAGATATGGCCGCCGGGCCGCTGAGCATGCTTACCAAACGTCGGGCTCCGGCGTTTCTCAACAAGCCTACCCGCGAGGTGCTGGAGGGCCTTACCAGCAACCAGGAACTGATCGCCGTACTAACCGGCCAATGGGGCGACAACGGCCTGCCACCGGCGGAATCCAGCTTCATCATCCACTCGCTGATTGCACGCCATTATCTGCACGGTGGCTACTACCCTGTCGGCGGTGCTTCTGAAATGGCGAAGACCATCATCCCGGTGGTTCAGCAAAGCGGTGGTGAAGTCTTCACCTACGCTGACGTAACCGGCATTCTGATCGAGAAAGGCAAAGCCGTGGGCGTACGCATGTCCGACGGCGCCGAGATACGTTCGCCACTGGTCATCAGCAACGCAGGCGTATTCAACACATTCAATAAACTGTTGCCAAAAGACGCCCCCAACTGGGACTACTACCAGGACAAGCTGACCACCGTTCAGCGCTCCATGGCGAGCAACTGCCTGTACATCGGCTTGCAGGATACCGCCGAAAATCTTGGCCTGCCGAAAACCAACTACTGGATTTACCCCGGACCGAATTACGAAAAACAAATGCAGGACTTCCTGGCCGATCCGGAGGCCAATGACATGCCGATGACCTATATTTCCTTCCCTTCTGCCAAAGACCCCAGCTTTTCCGAACGCTACCCTGGTCGCGCAACCATCGAGATCGTAGCGCCTGGCCCCTTTGAATGGTACGAAGAATGGGCCGATAAAACCTGGGGCAAGCGTGGCGAAGATTACGAAGCAAAGAAAGAAAAATACGCCCAGCGCCTGCTTGCTAAACTGTATGAGAAGTTCCCGCATCTGGAAGGCAAAGTGGATTACTACGAGCTATCCACGCCCCTCTCCACTGACTACTTCTGCCGCTACAGCAAGGGGGAAATCTACGGTCTGAATCACACCCCTGACCGCTTCGAACTGGACTGGCTGAAACCCAAAACCCGCATCCCCGGACTGTACCTTACCGGCCAGGACATCATGACCTGTGGCGTAGTGGGCGCCATGCTGGGCGGCCTGCTGACAACCGTTGCCGTCAGTGGCTTCAAGGGCCTTCCGCTTGCGAAAAAGATGTTTGTAGGCTAATAAAGTTCAGTAATCCCGGCGTCACCAATCCAGTGGTGACGCCGAAAACTGAAACGCCTTCTGTGCATTTGGGACTGTATGAAAACCATCGGACTAATCGGCGGAATGAGCTGGGAATCGACCCAGACCTATTACCGCCTGATCAACCAAAAAGTGCGGGAGCAACTCGGCGGGCTACACTCGGCCAGGATCATTCTCTGCAGTGTAGATTTCGCCGAGATCGAGACTCTCCAGCATAAGGGGGACTGGGACGAAACTGCGAAAATACTGATATCGGCGGCGCAATCCGTGAAGGCCGGTGGCGCCGACTTTCTCCTGATTTGCACCAACACCATGCACAAGGTTGCCCCAAAAATTGAGCAGGCTTGCGCTATCCCCCTGCTTCACATCGCCGATGCAACTGCCAATGCACTCATAAAAGACGGGATAACATCGGTAGGGTTACTTGGAACCCGTTTCACCATGGAGCAAACCTTCTATCGTGAGCGCCTGGAGGAACAGGGAATTAACGTCATCATTCCGGATGACAGAGAACGAGACGCGGTACACCGGATAATCTACGAAGAACTGTGTCAGGGCATCATCAATCCTGACTCGAAAACCGCCTATCTTGAGATTGTAGATTCACTGGCCACACGCGGCGCTCAAGCCGTTATTCTGGGATGCACAGAGATCGGCTTGCTGATCCAGGCGTCCGATACGTGGGTTGCGCTATACGATACAACAGAGATCCATGCAGCTCAGGCGGTGGAGTTTGCCTTGATATAGACGAGACGCAAATGCTCGCGAGGTTGAGACCGGACCTACTAGCCGGCAGGATCATTTCTGAGCTGCGGCCGACTAGCCTAACCCCCAGTCTTGCTAGACTTTTCGGCGGCAGATCTATTATCAACATCTTCTTCCCGATCAACATGACGGAAAGACGAAGCGGAGGAGAAGTTCGTCGCGTTCAGTTTTTCGACGGTTTTACGCAGCTTTCGGCGCTGCCACATTGACGCCAACTGTTTTGTATCCCACGACGCTGGTCTGAGGCCGAAATGACTCTCGCCAACCTTCAAATCGAAGCTGCGCTCAGCCCCAACCGGCATATTTTCCGGTCCATAAATTCCTATAAGTCGCAGAGTAAGGCGGTGGAACTCAAGCTTGCCCTGCGGCACGTCTCCAGCCATCTGGATGCCTTCGTCTCGGGCAAGGCGCTGGATCAGTTCGCAGAAAGTGCCGATATGTATGAACCCGCCGGGTTCAATCGGCCCCTGCCTCGTATTCTCCGTTGCGCTCAGTGATAACGACTTCTCTGATGACCAGGTACGCTGCTGGTCGTCCTCGTCGCCTTCATTGTATTCTTGCTCGAAATCAGTAACGTCCATAGTGATCGCGCCTTCCGAGGTTTCGAGTTCCGCGATGATGTATTCGATGAACACGGATTCTGCACTCATGTTACTGATAAGGCAGAGCGCATTGATGTCCTTGTTGCGACCTCGGTTAATGATCAGGCGAGGGCTACGTTGCCTCCGAAAACCAAGATACAGAAGTTGGGCATAAACCAGCCAGATGACCACCGAGCCGAGACTGGCGAGCACAGAAAGCACTTGTTGATGTTCAACTATCCACTTATACACATTTCGCCCTCCCTGCCCGGGTTACTAACTCCAAAATTCCTATAACTTAAAGCGTCAAAAGCATTGAAGTAAGGGCAGAACCACTGAAAATCAATATTATCGCAGATAAGTCGACGGCGCTTTTTCCTGCCTTGGAAGAGCGCCGTTACAACCGATTTCGAAGGGTCTTTATAGGGTTCGAGTACTGTCGTACATTGCCGTTTTTGCCAGTGTCTGCTGCTCCAAACTGTCGCAATGCGCAACCACCGTCCAGCGGCCATCATCTTTTGTCATACGCGCCTTCTCGATGACAAGATCATGGTCTGGCCGCAGAGATACTGCACCAGCTAGCAAAAGAGCAAGTACCGGGAACAAGAAGCCTAAAGCGATAAATGTCATCAAAGGACTTGAGCGAGTCAGAGCCGGGCCGACGGTAACCAACAGCCCGGCAACAGCCAGACCAACCACCAAACCGATCAACCCAAACCGCACATGCGCTTTGACCATAGACCGGGCAATACCCTGCGTCTCGGGCTCCACCTTCTGTGCCATACCAGGGTCATTTGGCTGAATAATCCGGATCTGCGCAAGGGGAATCCCCAAGCTTTCCAGAGACTCTACACCGCGTTCTGCAGCCACCTGACTGTCGAATTCTGCGCTGATTTTATGGGAGTAGTTTTCTCCCAGGACCGCTCCATCATGTTCAGACATGGTGTTATCTCCCGCTACGTTCACGTTTTTTTGTGACCAGAAAAAAACTACTGGATATACCCGATCAGGACCAACTGGATATTGAACAAGATAAACACATGAAAACATAGGAAGGGTAGTTGGCGGCCGATGATATGTGATACGCCATCGGCCTTACATCAGGTATAAAAGCGATAATTACTTAGTGAGCTTATCCCACTCTTTCTCAGCTTCGTCTCTCTTCATACCATACTTTTCTTGAATCTTACCGACAAAGTGCTCTTTCTTGCCTGCGATCTCATCAACCTCATCATCAGTCAGTTTTCCCCAGTTTTCGCGTACCTTGCCTTTAAGCTGCTTCCAGTTGCCTTCAATAATATCATTATTCATAACATTTTCCTCTTGATTCAAAAACAGCGTAACGATTTTGCTGTCGTGAAATTAAATAAGTATTGCCTGGATCGGACTCCATTCAGGCTTATGGTCCGCGCCCTTTCATAGCGTTCATAACCAGCGAAACAACAAGCAATACAATGAAAATGAAGAACAGAATTTTGGCAATGCCTGCGGCGGTACCGGCAATACCACCAAAACCAAGCACGCCAGCTACAATAGCGATAACCAAACACACTAAAGCCCAATAAAGCATCAGTACTTCCTCCCTCTTTGCTGGCTCTCAAGTCAAGTCGATCCATTACTTCAGAATCCGGAGCCCAGACTTTTAATAGATTGGAACTGATTCTAATCGGACATAACGCCAGACTCTTTTGTCACCGCGTTGTGTCGTTTCTAACGTGCCACACAGGCTGAATATCGGCAACAATTGGAATGCGCTTTTTTTCTGTCAAGCCGCCAAAGCAACATCTAACTTATTGATAAAATTTTGTTATATTCCTTGGTTATAAATGTTTAAGCTTCCGGTAAGGTGCAGGCTCACTCAGAAAATCGCCGACTCTGCCACCCGAGGGGAGTTATCGCTATCCACGGTTTTCCCTAACAAACTTCGTGGGTTATGTCAGCGGTGGCACTGGAGGCTTTACGGTTGCTTGTTTCAGGAGAGATGATGGATGGTACAAACTCACGCCCTCCCGGAGGGCTGGCCCGCATCAGGAAACGGGTGATTCAGCTGATCTACTCCCGCCACGCTTTCTGGGGGTTAGGCATTGCCTCTTTCCTCGAATCTATTCTCATACCCATCCCCTTGGAAGCGATCCTCATTCCACTGATGCAGGCCCGCCGCAATCAGATATTTCTGCTTGGCACTATAGCCCTGCTCGGCTGCCTGACAGGCGCCACTGTGGGCTATTTTGTCGGCTATTACGTGTTTGATGCCGTCGGGCAACAGCTCGTCGGGATGATTTCTACACCCGAACAATTCGAGCATGTGCGCATGCGGATGGAGGAGGATGGGTTCTGGTTTATCCTGAGCGTGGGGGTTATTCCGATTCCGTTTCAGATTGCCATGCTTGCAGCTGGCGCCACCAGCTATTCCTTTTTTCTATTTATGCTCGCGTCTGCTTTGTCCCGGGCACTGAGATACTATGGTCTGGGGCTGCTTGTTCTCGTTGCGGGCAATCGCGCCCAAGCTATTTTTGAGCGTCACAAAATATCGGCTGCCATCGTGATCACCCTCGTGGTGCTTGTAATCTGGGGCGTCGCTTCTTACTCATAACTTGCGGCCCAACTGGTGGAAGGGCGATGGCCGATGGCACAGAAAAGGCCATCGGCCTGAGGAAAGGTACAACGATGAGAATTAATTAGTGAGCTTATGCCACTCTTTCTCGGCTTTCCTATCCCGGGTTTCTGTCACTACCCCATATTCTTCCGAACGAACTTCTGGATCTCACCCACAATACCGCTGCGGAAGGCCAGCACCGTTAGTACAAAGATGCCACCCAGGATTGGATCCACCCAGTCCCTAAGCGGGCCTTGTGCGAGCTGGTATTCGATGTTGACCACAAACATTGCGCCCACAACCGGCCCCAGCAGTGTGCCCATCCCCCCCACGAGCGTCATCAGAATGACCTCGCCGGACATATGCCAATGGGCATCGTTCAGAGAGGCCAACTGGAACACCACAGATTTCATGGAACCTGCCAGGCCAGCCAGCGCAGCTGAGATCACAAATGCCAGTATCTTGTAACGATCCACTTTGTAGCCCAGAGATACGGCACGGGGTTCGTTCTGTTTAATAGCTTTAAGCACCTGGCCATAGGGACTGCTGACAATCCGCTGAACCAGCAAGTAGCAGCCGAGGAAGACCGCCAGCACGAAGTAATACATGTTCAGGTTGTCTTCAAGATTGATCAATCCGAACAACTCACCTCTGGGTACGCCATGCATACCATCCTCACCACCGGTAAACGACGACTGCACAAAGAAGAAGAACACCAACTGAGCCAACGCCAGAGTAACCATGGCAAAGTAGATGCCCTGGCGGCGAATGGACAGGAGGGCAAAACCCAGCCCTAGCACCGTCGCCACCAGTGTGCCGGCGATTATGCCCATCTCCGTGGTGAGGCCGCTGAAGTTGCTGAGCAGGTAACCCGTTGTGTATCCGCCCGTGGCCAGAAACGCCGCATGGCCAAAAGACAGCAGGCCGGTGAATCCGAACAACAGGTTGAAGGCGACGGCAAACAGCGCGAAGCAAAGGATTTTCATCAGGAAAACGGGGTACATGACAAACGGTGCGAGCAGCAAAAGCAACAACAGAACACCGTTCAGAATCAGCTTTCTGCGGTCCTCGGCTTTTTGCTGTTTGAGGATAGACTTCTGGATTTGGGACTGGATATCGGTCTGGCTCATGATTATGCCTCCTTGCCGAATAGGCCGTTGGGCCGGATCATCAGCACGACTACCATGACAAGGAAGATCACAGCAGACGACGCAGGCGGGTAGAACGTCTTTGTAAGCCCCTCTACTACACCCATGAGAATACCGGTAATAATGGCTCCAGCAATGGAGCCCATGCCGCCAATTACTACCACGGCAAACACCACAATCAGTATGTGTGAGCCCATTACGGGGGTTACCGAGTAAATGGGCGCGGCCAGCACGCCCGCAAAGGCTGCGAGCATGACACCAAAGCCGTAGGTAAGGCTCACCAGCAAAGGCACGTTGATGCCGAAGCCCTGCATAAGCTGGGAGTCTTCTGTGCCCGCACGAAGGTAGGCACCCAGTTTGGTTTTTTCAATCATGAACCAGGTACCAAAGCACACAATGAGCGCCGCCACGATAACCCAGGCCCGGTAATACGGCAGGAACATAAACCCAAGGTTTACGCCGCCTTTGAACATATCCGGCATTGAATAGCGAAGGCCGGACACACCATAAATATTGGTGAGAATACCCTGCATGATCAGCGCAACGCCGAAAGTCAGAAGAAGGCTGTAAATATGATCCTGTCCCGCAATGCGGCGGAGAAGAAAATACTCAACAAGCACCCCGACGATACCAACCAGAACCGGCGCCAGAAAAAGAGCCACCCAGTAGTTCACACCCAAGGTGTCGAACATGATGACCGTGGCCATGGCACCCAGCATATACATGGCGCCATGGGCAAAGTTGATAATTTTGAGAAGGCCGAAAATAACGGCCAGTCCGAGACTCAAAAGCGCGTAGAAGGCACCGTTTATAATCCCGATCAGAAGCTGGCCAGACAGCACCGCCATGGGCACGCCGAAAATCATGGACATGTTGCTAACTCCAGAAGCAGCACAGACGTTGAATCAATTTTTATTGTTGCGTATTACCTTGAGTGGTGTCTTGAGCTCCCCGGCAAACGCCAGGGAGCTCACACTCAGTTACACCTTACTTGCTACTAACCAGCTTGCACTTGCTGTCTGAAAGCGGACGAAACGCCTCATCAGCCGGAATGGTACGAAGGATTTTATACAGATCCCATTCGTTACTGGACTCTTCCGGAGTTTTGACCTGCGCCAGGTACATGTCGTGCACCATACGGCCATCTTCACGGATGCGGCCATTCTTGGCGAACATGTCGTTGATAGGCGTATCCATCATCTGCTTGCGCACAGTCTGGGAATCATCGGAGCCTGTCGCTTCAACAGCGTTCAGATACTGAATCGTACTGGAGTATATGCCAGCATGAACCATAGTCGGTCTTACGCCGGTTTCATCCCAAAAGCGGTCGGACCAGGCCCGGGCCTCTTTGTCCTTATCCCAATACCAGCCGGTGGTCAACTGGATACCCTGAGCGGTTTCAGCACCCAATGCGTGAACGTCGGTCAGGAACAACAGCAACGCTGCCAAGGTCTGGCCAGACTGGGTTAAACCGAATTCTGCCGCGGTGGTAATGGCGTTAGTGGTATCCGCTCCGGCGTTTGCCAGGGCGATAACATCGGCACCAGAAGCCTGCGCCTGCAGGATGAACGACGAGAAGTCCGGGGTCGGGAACGGATGGCGGATGCTGCCTACAATTTCCCCGCCATTGGATTCAACCATGCGGGTAACGTCTGCTTCCAGAGAGTGCCCGAACGCGTAGTCGGCTGTCAGGATATACCAGGTTTTGCCACCTTCCTTAACGATCGCGGTAGGAGTACCGACAGACAATGGGTAGGTGTCATAAGTGTAGTGAATGTGATTCGGGGTACAGTGCTCGTTGGTAATACTGGATGCGGCAGAGCCGTTGACCAGACCAAGTTTATTATTCTCCTCGATGACCTTGGTTGCTGCGATGGTTACAGAGGATGCAACAAGGCCAGCCACCATATCGACGTTATCGTTTTCCAGCCAACGGCGCACTGTGCTGGAAGCTACGTCCGGGCTGTTACGGTCATCCGCGGTAACGATTTCAATTTTGGCACCTTTGACCGTACCACCGAAATCGGCAACGGCCATTTCCAGTGCTTTAAGGCCGTTCGGGCCTGCCAGGTCACGATAGGTACCGGACATATCGGCCAGATAGCCAATTTTCACGGTGTTGTTGGTGATTTCCGCTTGGGCGCCACCCACCATCAGGGCTGATGCAACGGCTGAGGTCAGAAGCTTTTTCATCATTGTCATTATTATATCTCCGCGACTGTTTTGCGTTGGTTCGGTTTTTTGTTGCTCTTGTTTTACTTTTCACACGCACCTATCCGGGCTCAGACACCCAAATAGCGATCCAGCACCGACTGCTTTGCTTGCAGCTCGCCAGCACTGACTTCCTCCACAATTCGGCCATGCTCAACCACGTAATGACGGTCAGCCAATGGCGCTGCAAAGTGGAAGTTTTGCTCTACCAGAATGATGGTAAGCCCCTTGTTTTTCAGGTCGACCAGAACCTCGCCCAGTTTCTCTACAATAACCGGCGCCAAGCCCTCGGTGATCTCGTCCAGCAAAAGCATGTTGGCGCCAGTACGCAGGATACGCGCCAGTGCCAACATCTGTTGTTCCCCGCCCGATAACTTGGTGCCCTGACTGAAACGGCGCTCATAGAGATTGGGGAACATGGTGTAGATTTCTTCCAGGCTCATACCTCCACTGCGCACTACCGGCGGCAAGGTGAGGTTTTCATGAACACTGAGTGAAGCGAAAATGCCGCGGTGCTCGGGACAATACCCGACACCCAACCTGGCAATATTGTGCGGGGCGCAAGACATAGTCTCTTCCCCGTTTATCATGATCGAGCCAGTACGGCGGCCCACCATGTTCATGATCGCTTTGAGTGTGGTACTTCTGCCCGCACCATTGCGGCCGAGCAGTGTGACCAGTTCGCCCCGCTTAACGACCAAATCGATACCGTGCAAAATATGAGACTCACCATAAAATGCATGAAGCCCGGAGATGCGCAGCTGATCATACTCTCTCGTCGCATTCTGGCTCATTGGGCGGCCTCCTCTGCTGCTACCGTTCCTCGTTCACCACTGGAACCGGTTCCCATATAAACCTCGCGAACACGAGGATCAGCAGAAACTGCCTCATAATCACCCTCGGTAAGCACGGAGCCCTGTGCCAGCACCGTTATCCGATCGCACAGCTTGGAAACTACGCTCAGGTTGTGCTCAACCATCAGAACCGTACGTCCCTCAGCCGCTTTGCGAACCAACTCCACAACGCGGTCAACATCTTCCGTTCCCATACCCTGAGTTGGCTCGTCCAACAGCAGTATTTCCGGCGCCATAGCCAGAGTGGTTGCCAGCTCAAGAGCGCGTTTGCGGCCATAGGCCAGCTCAACCGTCATGGTGTTCGCAAATTCAGTCAGGCCGACAGACCCCAGAAGCTCCATGGCGCGCTCGTTAAGCCGGTTCAGGGAAGCACCCGACTTCCAGAAGCTGAAAGAGCTGCTTTCGAAGCTTTGCAGCGCAACACGAATATTTTCCAGAGCGGTCATATGGGGGAAAACAGCGGAGATCTGAAACGAGCGTACCATGCCCTTGCGGGCAATGGCTGCCGACTTCAGGGGCGTAATGTCTTCGCCTTTAAAGAGAATTTGTCCGCGTGTCGGGATGAGGAACTTGGTGAGCAGGTTGAACACGGTTGTCTTGCCGGCACCATTCGGGCCGATAAGAGCGTGTATGTGGCCTTTCTGAATCTTCAGATTCACGTCGTCGACCGCAACAAAGCCCTTGAATTCTTTAACAAGGTTTCGGGTCTCCAGTACGAACTGGTCACTCATGAGCCAATCTGCCTTTGTTATTGTTGTACGTTTTACTTGTTTACAGATTAGATTGACGTTTACGTAGACGTCAATCTAATTCTCATGTTTTTTCGGCGGTATAGAGTAGGTCATCGTTGAGTGAGCAACCGGTTCTTCTCCGCCTTCCGAATAGACAAAAACCTCACCCACGCCCATGGTGCGCCCTACCTTAAGCATAGTCGCTCTCGCCCAGATTGGCGTATGGGCCGCAGGTTTTCGGAGAAAGTTGATATTCAGGTTGGTGGTCACCGCCAAGGGTACCAGTCCGATTCGACTCAACAGCGCAGCGTATAGAGTGACATCTGCCAGCCCCATCATCACCGGGCCGGACACCGTGCCTCCTGGCCTCAAGTGTCCATCGTCAACATCCAGGCTCATCTCGGCCCAGCCATCGCCAAGCTTCCTCAGGCTGCCGTAGGCGGCACCCTGGGGAAACTGCTCCTGAAGAAACCGGTCCAACTCCTCAAACGTTATCTTCATGAATTGGGCTCGTCCTGAGCCCGATTCCTCAGTACAAAGCGCTGAATCTTGCCGCTGGGAGTTTTCGGCAACTCATCCACAAATTCAATTTCGCGTGGAAATGCGTGTGTAGAAAGGCGCCGGCGAACCAGTTCCTGCAACTCGTCCCGCAGCGCCTGATCATCTGCGGGCTGCTGGTCACTTTTGATAACTACGTAAGCCTTGATGATGGAACCGCGCTTCTCATCGGGCTTTGCAACCACGCCAGACTCTGCAACAGCGGCGTGTTCCAGCAATGTGCTTTCCACATCTGCCGGCCCAACCCGGTAACCAGCAGTTGTTATGATGTCGTCATCACGACCGCTGAATGAGAAGCTACCGTCGCCGTGGCAGATCGCCATATCACCGGTGAGGTAATAACCCTTCACGAAAGGATCTTTCTCACCCCAGGTGTAGCCGTCAAAGTGAAACAGCGGAGAGGCCTTCACATCGACAGCAATCTGCCCGACTTCACCTTCGCCCACCTCTTCATTCTTCTCGTTCAGAGCGATCACTTTGTGGCCCGGGGATGAGTAGCCCATAGAGCCCTGCCGCACAGGATGCTCAAGCGCGTGGAAGTTGCAGCAGGTCATACCGGTTTCAGTCTGGCCATAGTGATCCATAACCGGGCAGTAATGGCGGCTCTTGATCCAGTTAACCACCTCTGGATTCAGGGGCTCACCCGCACTGCTGGCCACACGCAGGCCAAGGTTTTCGCCCTCGGGCAGCACGTGGTCATTGGCCTTAAGAAGCCTATAGGCCGTAGGCGCAGCGGCCAGGTTGGTAATCTTGTACTTGCGGATCATGTCGTAGGTGGATTCCGGGGTAAACGCGCCCGGATTAAAGTGGGTGGCATGCCCCATCAATAGTGGCCCTACAACAGCATAATAGAGGCCGTAGGCCCAGCCCGGATCCGCAACGTTCCAGAAGGTATCGTCATCGCGCAAATCAATGGCGTACTTCATGTATACATAGAACGCCATCAGCGCCCGGGCCGGCACAGCAACGCCTTTTGACTTGCCCACGGTGCCAGATGTAAACATCTGCAGGAATGGGTCGGTACCCTTGATCATGACCGGCTCGAAATCCGGCTTCTGCTCAGCAAGCGCAGTGCGGAAATCCGGAATACCGGTACCCGCTTTATCTGCATCAATGCAAAGCACTGGCGAACAATCCTTCACCTCGGTGAGCTTGGGGTAGTTTGTGGGATCCGTCACAACCAACTTTGTGCCAGCACGCTCAAGACGATATTCGATAGCGCCAGAGCCGAACGCTGTAAAGAGCGGCTGGTAGACGGCACCAGCGCGCAGTGCACCTGCTATAACAATGAGCAGTTCCGGGCTTCTTGGCAGCAGACCGGCAACCCGGTCGCCTTTACCAATACCCTGGGAGGTCAGATAGTTCGCAAAGCGAGCAGACTGCTCCTTCAGCTCGGCAAAGGTGAGCACACCATCGCCGCCACCGTCTTTTTCGTAATAAAGCGCGACTTTCTTTGGGTCGGCTGCCCACTTGTCACAAATTTCATGGCAGACGTTCAGCCCTTTTTCCAGACTCCCATCCAGAATGTCCGCTTCCAGAGCGGCGGGATCAAAGTTGTTATAGACGTCTGAGTATTCCGGAAGGCTCATGATCAACTCCTGCTATTTTTATCTTTAAATGCATGGATGAAGATTTAGCACAGCCTTCACTTTACGTAAAGGTAAACTTTAGGCGTACACAGCTCGGGAATGCGGTCAATTGCTGAGGATATGGCGAAGTCCATCACAGTCCACCAGCGAGTCCTCACAATTCACCACAATATCCGAACGTGCTATGACATAGCCCTTTCCGGTTATGTTGTTTTTCACAACCTGATAATCGCCCGCCTGCTCTGCGGCAGAGAACTCGCCAATAAAGCCGGTTTCCCGCAGGGATACTGTTTCAAGCTTGTCTCCGGGGCGGATAAGCCCTTCGTAATTCATCAGGGCTAGCCTGGCGGAAGTGCCAGTACCGGTTGTGCTGCGGCAGATAACCCCAGGATGCACATAGGTCGCAGAGCGGGAGCGGTAATATCCCTCAGCCACCTGGTGTACCGGCCCCATAAAATGCAGAAATGGCAAAGGCCCTACATCGCCCAATGTGTAGTGAGAAAAACCCCTTTGTGCCTGAATCGCCTCAACAATGGCGTGAGCAGCGCCCGCTAGCTTGCGCTCCTCACTCAAAGTGAGGTCGAAACCCAGAGATTCGGCGTCCACCAGCGCATAGAACCCGCCGCTGTAGGCTACGCTGTAGGTGACAGTGCCAAGCGATGGCACGTCAATCGTCGCGCGATAGGTATCTATGTAACTTGGCAGGCCTTCGCAGGTGATGGCTTCAACCACGCCGTTTTCAACCAGAGCATCAATGCGAACGAGGCCGGCCGGAGACTCCAGCAAAAAGCTCTGTTTGCCCTCCTTCTTGGGCACTATTCCTGCCTCAAGTACGGCAGTTGCCGTGCAGATGGTGTTGGAGCCGGAGTAAATCGGATAACCCATTACTTCCATGATGATATATCCGGCGGCCGCACGAGGATCGGATGGAAGAACCAGCAAATCGACGGACATTTCAGGAACGCCATATGGCTCTTCCAGAAGCAGCTTTCTAAGACCGTCGGCAGCATCACGAAGATACTCCATTTGCGCCCGCACACTGTCCCCCGGCAGGGTATCTATACCGCCAGTGACAATGCGGCTCACGTCGCCGCCGGCATGGGTGTCCATAAGCTGAACCGTCAGTGTCTGCTTCATGGGCTGGGCTCCAGAGACCAGGACTTGCCATGCTCTTCCCATTGGGAATCCGGAACTATGACAATCTTGCCGAGATAATTGCTGCCACGATTCATGAAATAGCGCTCCGCCTGGTGCAACTCCGAAAGCCTGAAAGCACCATGAAGCACCGGCCTGAGTTGCCCGCCGCGAATCCAGTCCATCAGCTGTTCCGCTTCCTCACGGGTACCGTGGGAAACGCCAAAGATCTGCACCTGATACAGGTAAATTCGTGTCCAGAGGATTTCACTGATGTTCCCGCCACTAGCACCCGCAATGCTCAAACGCGGGTAGGTCTTGCGGGCGTTCATATCGAAAATCATGGCGTCGATGAAGCGGTCGGTCATATCGCCGCCCACCAGATCCATAACTGCATCAAAGGGTTTACCGCCGGTTTGCGCTTTCACGCGCTCCACAAAGCTGTCCATATCGGAACGATCGAGTACGAACTCGACCCCCAACTCCAGGAGAGCCGCCGTTTTATCTGAGGTACTCAGTGCATAGGGTATCGCCCCCATAATCCGACAGAGCTGAATCAATGCGGTGCCAACACCGCCGCTGGCACCGGTAACCAGCACACGCTCGCCAGCGGTCACACGGGCGGACGTTAGCATGTGCATAGCCGTTTGGTACGAGCACATGCCCATTGCGGCAAGCTGTGCATCAGCCAGATCTTCATTTGGTACACTGTGAAACTGATCCGAGGGAACGGCGACGTACTCGGCGTAACCGCCATCTGCACCATGGCCGTAATAATCCGGGGTCAGATTGATGTCCGGGCGATCATCAGCATAGATATTAAAATCCAGCAGGCCTTTCTCACCAATACGGCCTGGATCCACGCCGACGCCCACAGCCACAACACGGCCAGCAACGTCAGCGCCCTGAATCCGGGGGAAAAGCAGCGTGGGCTTACCCCCCATCTGAAACGAGGTGGTTTCGCCTTTTTTGGTGGGGTACAGCCCTTCCCGGGCTTTGCGATCCGTGTTGTTTTTGGCGGTTGCGGTTACCTGGACCAGCACTTCACCCAGCGCAGGAGACGGCGTGGGCACATCTTTATACTCAAGCTTATCGATATCGCCATGGCCGGTGAGAACCATGGCTTTCATGGTGTTTGGGGTCATAAGTGAACAATCTTCCCTGCCTGAGAAATGTATAAGTACCCCCTCAGGATAGGAGACATTCACGCAGGTGTCAGGGCGTGACGCGGGTATCCACTATTCCCCGATTCTGCACTAGCGAGCAATCACTTTGTATATTGGGCGTAGCTTGGGAATCTGTTTTAAAACAACCTGAATAATGGTCATCAGCGGCACCGCCAACAGGACACCCACAGGCCCCCAGAGCCAACCCCAGAAAAAGATGGAAACAAAAATTATCACCGGGTTAATCGCCATGCGAAAACCGTGTATCCACGGCTCGATGAAGAAACCCACCATAGTGGTGAGAGCAAGATAACCGACCGGTGCGATCGCCATCATCCACAAAGTGTCCAGGCTTACGGCAGAAACAACCGTCAGTAACAGAATAGTGAGGATAACCCCAAGATAGGGAATGAAACGCGCAAGGCCAGCCACCAGACCCCAAACCGCCGGATCAGGCAAACCGATAGCCCAGGCCATGAGGCCAGTTGCAACCCCAACAGAGGTATTACTGATACCGAGAACCCCGAGATATTGAGCAATTTGATGCTGGGAATCCCGGGTAATTCGCAGCACCGTTCTGCGGTGGCTTCGCGGCAGCTGCCGCACAAAATTCAGCACCAGCCTGTCGCCACTCACCAGCAGGAAATAAGTGAGCGCCATGGCAAGAGCAAGACCCGCAATGCCATCACGGGCTTTGCTCATGAGTTGAGCACGCCAGGATTCGGTCTGAAGAACGACTGTCGTTGGCTCCTGCCTGGGCTTTTTGCCATCCCCGTCAGAGAGCTCACTGACAGAATCCTCTACTTTCTGTGCAGACTCCGTCACCTTGCTGATCTGCCGCTTCAACGCACTTTCGCCGACCAGCAATCGTGAAATCCCTTCCGGCGCCTTGCCCGCCCACTCAAGCGCAGGTGTGGCGACGGCCAAGGACACGCCGGCAATAGCGCCGAGCACCAGCAACACCAGAATCAGCGAACTGACCACTCTGGGAATGCGCAATCCTGAGCACATGCGAGTGGCCAGGGGCGATAACAGCATGCTAGTCAGGAACGCCAAAACCATGGGCAAGATGATCTGATGAGCGAGGTACAGGGTGTACAGAACACCCAGGATAAAAAGCCCGTAGATAGGCGTGGAAAGATCAGCGAGAGTCTTTCCAGGCTTTGGGCCGGGTTGCTCAATCGAGTTTTGTTCGTTTTCCATAGGACATCCGTTGCCTGGCGAAGAGTTGTTACATTATAGAACGACGTGAGAGTGGGCGAAGACAGCAAGCACGGACCGGCTCAAACATCACATTCGCTCTGGACGCGCGCTTGAAACTTCTCGCGAATACGCTCGTTTTCTTCGTCGTTAACAAAAACCCGCTCGCCATCCTTATTCAGCCGGTAGATTCCGGAAACACTTTTCAGGTATTTCAGGCGAGCCTCCAGATTCTCACAATGAGCCTCAAGTTTGGCGGCTCTGGCCTCCTGCTTTGCCTCGGCTTTTTCCCGGGCAGCGCGCTCCTTCGCGCTTTGCTGAAGGAACTCACTCACGCGCTGCTTGCGCTCACTGGCCACCGCATCCAAAGACGGCGGAGCCGATTCCAGGCGCACTTCGTCAGAGACAGCGTTTGCAGGTGGCCGATCACCGAAATGAGTCTGGCCATCTTCATCTACCCAGCGGTAAGCACCGGCTTGGGCAATGGGGATTACCATTAGCAAAAGAGGCGTTATGAGTCCCTTCATCAATTTTTATCCCTGCTGCAGTCCTTTAGGAAACCTCTGAATAAATACCGAATTTCAAAGGGAATCTGCGTACTGTAAGGGGCAAATTAAGCCATGCCTAGTATTAGTGGCTAGAAATACATCCGGCTATCGCCGTAAACTTGTGCGCAAATTCTTAGCGCGACGGTTTTTACTGCCATGACTAAAGACGCATCCTGTTCCGAGCTTCTGCTCGACAACCAACTCTGTTTCGCCCTTCACTCCACATCACTGATGATGACCAAAACCTACAAACCACTGCTAAAGGCCCTGTGAACTGCACCTCACTAACAAGGGGCAGAGCCTTCGAGAGCCGGCCCAGACCATTCCCGGCTGCATCATCAATCCGGCGAACTCAATGATAGGCACTGTTGAATCAGGAAAAGGACTTCATGCCCAGAATACGCACTAAATGCTGCCCCTCCTGCACTACTGAAGGTCTAAGACCTACCAGTAACCCGGCCATACTCAGCTGCCGTCACTGCCACGGTTTGTGGTTTGAAGATGGATCGCTGAACCAGGCCATTGCCCAAGAGCACGAGTGTATAGATCGTTACGACCACGAGCATCACCTGGGCCCCGCGCTTCATACCAGCGAACGCCTGTGTATACGTTGCCACGTAACCATGACCAATTATCAGCTACTAATGCACTACACCACCGAAATCGATTGTTGCCCCGACTGCGATGGCGTCTGGCTTGATAAGCATGAAATAGATCAGGTGATGCATTCACCGAAACTACAACAGGCATTAACTGACCTGAACCAGAAAGTGTCCTGGGAGTCCTGGCTGTTTCAATTTCTTACGGCCATGCCAGCCGAATACAACGTATCGCCCCAGCGCACACCCTGGATCACCCGCACCCTGGTTGTTCTGTGCAGCCTGGTTTTTGGGGCAGGCCTGCTGTCACCGGAGATCAATGAATGGATCTTCATGAACCTGGCGCTTAACTCGGATACCCAAAATCCCGCCCACTTTGTGCTGCAACTGCTGACATACCAGTTTGTACACGGCGGGCTGGCGCACCTGGCTGGCAACATGTATTTCCTGTGGATTATCGGCGACAACCTTGAAGATGCCCTGGGCCATGCCGCATTCCTGGCGCTGTACCTGTTCGCGGGTATGATGTCGGCACTGGCCGAGCTCATGCTGTTCAACACCAGCCAGGGCCCTTTGCTACTGGTTGGTGCCAGCGGCGCTATTGCAGCCCTTTTCGGCCTCTATCTGATGTGGTTCCGCCACGCCAGCCTCACCTTCATGTTTATCATCTACCAGAAGAAACTCGCCCCCCACTGGTACTTCCTGATATGGAGTTTGATCAATCTGGTTGGCATGTTTTCCGGACAGGGCGGCGTGGCCTGGGCCGCACACTTGGGCGGTTTCGCCCTTGGGCTGCTGCTGGGTTACCTGTTGAAGGACTACGTGTTAAGAAAAAACCCACTGATTGCGATGCTGAATCAGCCGGAGGCTATGGTGCGACGGTGAAGGGCCTGAATAATTGAGAAACCAAATTCAAAATGAGGAAAAAGGATGACTTCCAAGCCAAACCATAGTTTCAGCCCTGTCGACCCGAATGGCCGGTCAGCAAGCTGGAAATTCTTTGTTGTTGCGGTAGCAATCGCGTGCCTGTCCTTACCTCTTTGCCTTTCCATTGGCCGTTGCCGTGGTTGGTTTGCTTTTTGAACGCGGTTGGAACGTAAAACACGTTGCTCTGGCCTACTTGGCTATGCTGTTGGGCCATGCGGTTTGCCTTGGTTTCGGCGGGTTATGGTTGGCATTTACCATTGGGCCGGCAAGTGCCTTTATGAAAGGGGTTTTGCCGTTCTTGGTTGGCGGCCTCATAAAATCAGCTCTTGCTGTTGGTACGATCCTCGTTGTTGATCGTTTTCTTGGCAAGGGTCGTGCGCATTAAGAGACCTACGCCTATTTTCTAAGCGGGCAGTAGCTTTCAAGCATGGGAAGATCCGGAAGAGGCTGACAGGTTCCGAAAAACATGGCATTGAGTATACGAGGAACCTGAAGATCTTCCGGCCCTAAATTCAAAGGCGAGACTTTCATCGACACCCAGTTCCTCCACGTCGTTACCGTCCAAGACCACACCGAGCCCTTTCTCACCCGTGATTTTGCGACCGTCCTTCTCAGCATATCAATGGGGTAGAAAGCAGTGACTGGAAATCCTTGATTCGCAGTCAGTAATTATTAGCCTTACCAAAAACCTCCTCAATTTCTTTCGGCCACTTATACTTGAAGGGAGTAAATTTCCACCAAATCATGGTCGGCATTAAAAGGATCAAAAAGAAATATTCGCCAATACGCTTTCCAATTGAAATTGAAGCTATGTCCTTACGAAGTGAGTCAAAGTTAATAACAGCGAGATGATCAGCATCTTCCTCAATAAGCCCTTTGTTATAATATCGAACAATGAAATTCCATTTTTGATACATATCCTCTTCTTTAAACCCGGAGGAGATCTTCTTGCGTTGTAGCGGCATCTTGGGGGTCTTCCCGCAAAAGTAATGCTTTTCCCGCATGAACAGGTGAGCGTAGTACTGCCGCTCCCACACAACACCAGAACCCAGATATTGCCAGTTGTAGGAAAAGGTCACCTCCAATTCGTCCCAAGGAATCCGGTAGAACGTGCCCCTATGCCCTACGTACACAACCCCCTCCTGTCGGTCGATCCGGACCGGCAGCGTAAGAGGGAAGAAAATCTCGAACAGGTAGATAGCCATCCAGATAGGTCCGAAAGCGACCAATACCGCCAGAAAAGCCTTTGAATAGAACAGACTAACAACCCACCCCAACAGCAGCACAACTATCATGAACAGGTTTATTATGCCCAGTTGTGCTCCTCGAAACTTCAAAAAAGCCGTCCGGATGTCCATGAACCTCTCGCTTATATAAGCAACGCCATGCTCCATTTTTTCCGAGGACTCCGATACCCCTGCCACTGTTCTGGCTGGCGGGCTGGCAAGCCGTGCACCATGGGTGCGGTACAGCTTCTTTTCCAGATGTTGTTCCAGATCTGTCTCTGGAAAATCACACTTCAAAGGCGAGTCTTTCATCGACACCCAGTTCCTCCACATCGTTACCATCCAGGATCAAACGGAGCCCATTCTCACCTGTGACTTTGCGACCGTCCTTCTCGTACTCAATCAGCATTTCAAGCTGGTTACACTTGTTGTGATTGTAGTGAGTGAACCGATACAAAAGACCTTCAGTAGAAGCGTCCAACTTCGCCCCCCCGTAAAACAGGCCCGTGATATCGTTTGGCTCATCTTTCTCAAACCAATTCGTGTCCACCTCGAACAGCTTCACGGAGAATTTGCAGGTTCCCGCACTATAACCCGGAAAATACACCACAAAGGATGTCAGTTCCGACAGGATCGTATGTTCCCCCTGCCGGGTTTGAGCCGGGTGCCTGGGCATATGCTCGATTATCCGAACGATGGGCGAGAACAGCATGTAGTAGCACGCATCCAGTTCGGTTTCGAAATAGCGCCTGACTTCGACGCCTTCATCCTGAGAGTTGAGAGTTCGGCTTGCCTCCAGCAGTTCTGCGCTCGATGGCCGGGACTGCTCATCCCAGTAGCGCAACGTGGGCGCGTTGCCCCAGAATGACAGTGAGAGGAAATCCTCGATCCGGGACCGGGCGATGTATAGCTGTACCATGTTGATGACGAAGGAGATTGCAATCAGAACCGCACCCACCACGAGTACAACAGCCACACCCGCACCGGTAAGCGCACCCGCCACCGCCAAAGAAGCCAGGTAGGTGATGCCTAAGCTCAGTCCGATCTGGACCCCGGAGAGGGCCACCATCGCATCATGGCCAGTGGCCAACGCCTGATACCCCCTTCGTCCCTCGAGACCTATCGCCAGTAAAACACCAACATAGGGGAGGTACTTTATTGTGGTTCTCGCAAAACCATTCGCAACAGGATAGAAATACCGAACAATTCTGCCCCCACTTATAGCCACCGACACTCTGGCCCCAACTGCTGACAAGTTAGCCCCCAAGGCTTTGGCGTATTCCTCTCTGATCAGCAACCCGCTGAGGTTAACCACGCCTTCGCCAATGCTCAACAGGCCGGATACAAAGTATCCCCACCGGTCGAGGGTAGACCTGTCGCCCAGCATTACATCCTGCTGGGTCCTATCCAGGCCGGAGAAAAGGCTTGCCATATTAACCGCATGAAAGAAGGTCACGGCCCCAATGAACTTGCCCCGGGTCTGTTTGATGCTTTCAACCACCGGGTCCAGGCGGGTATGGAGCCAGCCAAAGGGGTTATCCTTGAAGTCCGGAGTCAAGTGGAACACGTCAATCAGTGTTCTGTTCAGGTAATTCCTGATCCTTGCATCCGCCATGCCGGCGGCCAGGGGAGTCATTGACAGTTCGGACAGGTTATGGCCCGTTGATTCCAGTGATTTTCGGTGGACCGCCTGGAGCAGGTCCGCCGCAGTATTCAGCGATATTCCATTCCGGTGGACATCAATGCCATAGCGTTTCTGGACGGCCTTGGTCCACTTTTTCCACTGTGGCCAGGTTTGAGAGTCTTTCGCCCAGGACCCCATTTTCGCGGCGGGGGCGGCAAACTCCAGCATCAACGTGTCTGTAGCGGTGGTCACACGCAAATACGCGGGCATGTCGAAGATACTGTCCACAATCTTCAGGCTGCCATAGTCAAAGCCGGGCAGGTTTTTCAGTTTCTGGGCAATGCCGTTGGTGGCAGACGCCAGGAACAGCGCGGTTTTTAGCATGTTCCCGACCGTACTGACTTCGCCTTCTTCCGCAGCCAGCCACTTTTCGGCGTCTTCCTTGCCCTTTTCCGCACCGACATAGCCATCCAGTATATCGGCCAACTCCTGCTCGACCGCTTCAAACCCCTGAGCGCAGTAGCAGTCGTTGAACTCCAGTTTTCTGGCTATCTGGTCGGAGTCAATCCACCGTTTCCAGTCATCAAATATCAATGCCCGGGCCTGATCGTATTCTTCAAGTTGTTTGTGGTAGTTTTCAACGAATGCGTCTTTTTCCCCTGAGCGAATGCGCTCTTTCAGTTCCTCGGTGGCTTTATGCTGGTCGTCTCCCGATTCTTTCTTGCTGGCCTCACGGGCAATGAGCGCATCCACCATCCGGGAGGTGGTATAGGCGTAAGCGTTCTCCTCCGCATAGTTCATGATCAGGTTTACATACAGAGCATGCAGTTGCCCCAATTCGGAGGCGATACCGATTTCGTCGTCAAGGGCAACGCAGTACGAAAATTCAGTTTCTTTTTTACACTGACCCTGCAAATCCGCCCCACTGATTCCTTGTGTAAAATCCGTCAGGCTCCACTCGAAATCCATTGGTTCTGGCCGAAAATCTTCGACTAGTCCGTTTATGGCTTCGGTTTCACTGATATTTAAACCTTCACGATTTTCCGGGAGGCCGCTCAAGTCGAACGACTGCATGTGCTCGTCACGAACTTGCGTATCCGTTCGTACAAGTTCCTGTAAACGCACAGTCCACCGATGCTGCACGAATTTCAGAAGTATTTTCCCTTCCGCAGGGTGGTGTATAGCAGGCAACGCACCTTGCGCATCAACATCTGGGAGCAGTACCGAGTTCACACCGGGCTGTACTTCGGTTATCAGGCCTTGCTCATTGACTCTGTATTCATGCAGCGTTCCGAAAACTTCGGAGAACATGTAGACCCAACCGGGCGTCAGTTTTCGAATGCAGTAATGCGTGTTTCCGAGTGCAACGGAGGGTGGGCGGAAGTTGGCAGGCAAAGCTACTTCTTCCTGACTGATCGCCCAACGCACCGGAAACAACGTGACCGTTTTTAGCTGGAGTGGACACATCTGTGCGGCTGAATCGATGTCATCAGCACCTTGCAAAAAAGCTGAGCTGTTGGCGCTACCCATGAACCAGTCCCTCCGTTGACTTTTTCTCGGCGAATTCTGCAATGCGTGCTATTGCTCTACGTGGTGCTGCTGAATTATCTTCCCAAATATTCTGTACATCATTGTTTTTGAATGCATGGTGCCCGAGCCAACCGATCGTATTGATATAGAGGGCAATATCGCGAGTGCTGTGCAGCCCTCGTGACTTGGCTTCGTCTACCAACACCGAAACTGCCCCCCAGTCATGTTCCCCGGCATCAGCTTGCTGGAGCAAATGGGGGAAATAGTTCGCCGTGTGGAGCTCGAGCTTCCTGAGAGCTGTACGTTCAGCAGCTTTTTCCATGGCAACCTGGTGCTCGTCACGAATATTGAACACCTCGCGCGGCCGTTCGCTTGATGGTTGGTCGCTGTAAAAGCGTTCCCACTCACCCGTGCGGCGATCCTGAATAGCCATTGCGCTGCATGGTCCCAATATACGACTCACGTCCTCGCCGGCCTTATCTCGTTTCAGTAGATGCCGCGCGATTTCAGGATCATAAAAACGAAAGAGAACCTCATCACCCGTTGCCAACTGCGCCATAAGTAACCCACGCAAATGGTCAATCAGCTTATCAAATTCGCAGTCACCCTGGAGAAGGATGGCTGCACCCTGGTGCTTCCAGTCATCGAAGCACCTTTGGGCCAGTTGACTATTCATTTTTGCTTCAACCAGCCAAGGTGATATTTCCAGTAAACCGGACAGCTCGGTTCCCCTGTAGAGCGCATCGCAGTGAGAAGCCTCTTCATCCCGATATATTGTTTGGGCCAAGCCACTCACCTTCGCACCATCAATAAGAATGAACGCCTTACCGGTGTCAAAAAATGCAGGGAGATTTCTCATCCCACCACCCCCTGCGGCTCAGGTGAACATACCTGGCAAATTCCCTTGCCCTGATTCGCTGCGTTCTTGATTGCCCTTATCTGGTCGGGCTTTGCCAAAGGGCGCCGGGCCACTTCTGGCAGGCCTTCTGGTGATGCACTAACAACTCCATCCTTCTCAACCAACCCCGGCATCTCCGCCATCTTAACCTTCTGCCCACTCCCCTTACCCGCCGAACCTCCAGCGTTCATTTTTATCGTAGCCCCACCTATGGCGACACCACTGGGATCAATCTTCAAAAAGCTTCCACCCGCTTTGAGGGTGATCTCGGCTCCAGCTTCAATAATCGCTTTCTGCCCGGCTTTGATATGAAGTTCAGTGCCTGAATCACTGAGCCAGGCAGTGCCGGCTTTCAGGTGCAAAGTGCCGGTTACGTTGAAGCTATGGTCTTTGCCGGTCTGTTCGCGTTTATCGCCGCCGGTGGTTTTGTGGTCATCGCCTTTTACGTGACTGAAACGGTCGTTTTCAACGGTGAGGTGGCTGTCGTTCTTGATGACGTCGGTGCGATTATTTTCGGTGAGCAGGTCCAGGTCTTTCTGGGCGTGGATGTAAACCTGTTCCTTGTCGGCTTCGTCCTCAAACCGCAGTTCGTTGCTGCCCTCGCCCTTATGGGTCTGGGTTTTCAGGGTGGTGCGGGTTTTGTGTTCTGGCAGCGCGTAGGGCGGTGTGTTGGTAGCGTGGTAGGTTCGCCCGGTGATGATGGGCTGATCCGGGTCGCCGTCGAGAAAGGAGACGATGACTTCGTTGCCAATTCTTGGCAGGGCCATGAAACCATACTGGCCACCGGCCCAGCCCTGGCTGACTCTTAGCCAGGCGATGCTATGTTCGTCGTTCTTGCTGTATCTGTCCCAGGGGAACCTGACCTTTACCCGGCCAAACTCGTCGCAGTGGATTTCTTCCCCTTCGGGGCCGGTGACGATGGCAATCTGTGGGCCGTCCATGAGTGGGCGATGGGCGGGTTTTGGCCGCCAGG
>Ga0207891_1000046_pt1 | contig 159329 bp, 157 predicted proteins | sample LinPmetageLP50_FD_184061 | JGI IMG/M metagenome (GOLD analysis project Ga0207891, IMG submission 184061) | Marine viral communities from the Pacific Ocean - LP-50 (SPAdes) | ecosystem: Environmental > Aquatic > Marine > Oceanic | place: Pacific Ocean | collected 2011-08-27 | reverse complement strand
CGCCCGCCTCTGCCTCACGCAAAACCCCGATAATCTGTTCTTCTGTAAATCGTATCCGCTTCATTAGTCCGTCCTTTCATAGGCCGGACTCTAATCAATTCTGGAGGAGTTTTAAGGGGTCACGTCAATTCCCAGTATTATTTGGGATTCCTTGCCTGGAAGACCTATTACCGCTTTAATTGAGCACCCCTTACTTACGTCAGAAATTATAATAAACGACATTTGGAAATTTCGCGCTGACAAAGAATATTTTATAATAACATTCGAGCAGCCTTGCTTTTTCTTCTCTCGAAAGACGGGTCGTTTTTGGGCAGAGAGAGAGCTCGATGGATCACACGAGTTATATAGATAGCGAACCTTCGGCCACGGGAAAAGACGAGCTAACGACCCGAAGTTAATCCAATGCCCGCTAATAAGATTGCGCAGTGGACTAATGCCGGCCAGAACATCGCGCTCGATAAGGGCGAGGAGATGGGACGATTCCTGCTCGCCTCGACGTTGGTTAAGCTGTTGCCGCAGCATACCGTCGCTTTTAGCCGAGTGGGCACCAGAAAATTGTTGCTTCTCGGCGAAACATTGGGTGACCTGCCAGTTTTTGACGCTTCATCGACTTGCATGCGATTTAGCGACGAACCGGTAGCATTATTGTGAGCTTCGCCCCTCAACCGTTACAGTTTGGTCAGCTGGTCGAAGTTGTGCAGAGCCGACCGTGCGTCCGAACGGCTTGTTCTGAGCCGTTAGCGGAATGGCGGCTTTTGCGCGCGTGCCAGCGAAGCTGCTTTCGACCAAGCTACCTCTCAATCAGCGGCTCATATCCGGATTTCCAACTACTCCTCGCCTGCAGACCTTGTGGTGACTAGATCGATCAACTTCCATCCCTGCGCCTTGGCGGCGTCACACAAAGGCGCAGCAGAGGATTTGCGCATTGCCAACCCGAGCAGCTCGCGTGGCCGCGTCATACCTACAAAGACATTGGTCGCCGCAGTGAGCGCCGCACCAGTGAAACCCGTATCGACCACGCCAAATGCGTGCGGCAGTACGGTGGTGAGATCGATGCAATTCTCACCCTTCGCCGAACCCTTCCAGACCTCGCTTTCTACGACGAGAACGCCGTCGACGCTCTTGCCCTTGATCGAGTGGATCGAACCGAGGTGCAGGGTCACCCCGTCAAGTTCGATTTTCTTAGTCGATCGTCGCTCCGGATCCGCCGGATTGGCCATTTCGCCGGCAACGAAGGTCGAGTAATCGACAATCGCCCGCTCTGCGCCCTCCGGAATAGGATCGAATAACGGCAATAAAGCATCAACGAATGCCGTCCAGGCCTCTTGGTCCCACGGTGCGTCGCCAGCGAGAATATGGTCGTAGGCGATTCTCCTAATACGTCGCGGAAAGCTGGTGTCCCGTTCGGCAAGCGTCGGCCAGAGATTGTAGGCGGTCACGGACTGCCCGTTCGGCGCTTTCCATCGATGCGCGCGCGCGAATCCGGCAATCCCGCTCGCCAGCATTTCGGCGACTTCGCGTGGCGGGGAGGCGGCGGCATGATGTAACGCGGCCTTCTGCATCTGCCGGGAGAAAAGGTTCGCACTCTTCCGCGCGCCACTCTCGCTCCGATAAGCTGGGTGGTAGTTGACCAGGGTTTTAGGTTGCCACACACCCTTTTTGTTGCCCGGTATGTTGTGCCGCGAGGCGACAGCCCAGATGTCGCGACTTAAAGTGTCGTCCCCCCAGTGCACTTTGGCCTCAGCTGCGAAAGCGGCGAGCACGCCGCTGATCGTAGCCTCGTCGAACATGATCAACACGCGGGTCGAGGAGCGTTCGGGCGCACCAACGATCACTTGGGGGGTGCGCACGGTTAGGCGGCTTGCGAAGTCGGCGATCTCGGTGCCGAAGCGACGACTATCGTCGAGCGGGATCAAGGCCGAATCGGGCGCCCAATAAGCTGGGTCCGCACTCGGATCTTCGTAAAGCGTTTGGTTGCTGTCACCGAGCCGCTGAAAGGCACTGTCCGTATGCTTGAAGACCCGTTCGAGCAGCCGCAGCTGGTCTCCATGTGTGTCCTGTGCCTCGTCCAGAATAACCAATGGAAAGCGCTCACGCAGGCGCTCGGCAAGTCCTGGGGTAGTGTCTAGCGCACGCATCGCCAGTGCGGTCATGTCGGCGTAGCGGTAGAGGCCGGCATTGACCATCTTGGCTTTGAGCGATGATAGCGCCTTCCCGCAGGGTGTATCCGCCCCGTGTTGTCTTTTAAGACGCCGGACGTCGAGGCTGAGGAGCTCCCCGGTCGGCGCGATGAAACCGGGATCGAGAGTGAGTTCGGAAATCCATCGCTCCACCAGCGCCGGAGCACGCTCGAATTGCTTGTCCAGCGCCCAGTTACCTGGGTAGCGCCGCATCGCTTCGTTAGCAAAGACATCGTCGTCGATTTGGCGCACTTTCCAACCTAGACCGCGCAGATAAGGCAAGGCGAGAAACTGGTTGATAAACGCGGTCACCGTGCCCGTGAAGTGCGGATAAGCCATCAGCCGCGCCGCGGTTGGGTGATGGGCCATTTGATGCTCAACTTCTGTGCGAGCAGCGTTGGTGTGCGAAATAACACAGACGCCGCTAAACCGATCTGTCCAGCTACGTGAGAGCAGAGCAAGCTTGGCGGTAAGCAAGGTGGTCTTGCCATTGCCGGGCGCCGCCTGGACATCGCAGGACCCCTTGTCCTCAAGAAATGCTCTCTGGCTTGGATCGGTGAAATCGCAGCCGCCGAGCTCAGTGCCCAGTTCGTTGAGCAGCTCGGCCGTAACGGGCAGGATCTCGAACATCAGTTCATCATACCCATCCCATCTGTCTAGTGGCCCATCTCAAGCTTTGCCCCGTCGCAGTCATCCTCGTCATCCCCGGCAAGCTCGTCGGGCTCGAATGGGGGCTTGCCCGGGACATAGCCCCCGGTAACATAATCAATCGCGCTAAGTAGATAAGGCGGCAGTAAAGTACGCATCGCCTCGGTCCCGTCGGTTCTCGCGCGTAGGATCGCCGCCAGCTGTTCTGCAACTTGGGCCTTTGAGGCCATCTTATCGAATACCGGCTGGTAGATCATTACAGCAATCTCGGCCGCGGACTTGCCCGCCGCTACCCATTGTGCATATTCCTCAAGGGCGCGCTTCCGAACCTTTTCGAGCCAGGCAGGCTTTCGGCTGTTGGTGCGCGCCAGCTGAACTGCTTGATGGACATCGGCGGCAAGGCCGGGCTGAAGCGCAAGGTCGAACTCGAGCGTCCAGCTGCCGGCGATGAAAGCCTCCACTGGGTCGCCGGCGTCGCGGCGAAGCGCCTTCATCCGAACAATGATTGTATCGGCTTCGAGTTCGTTCTCGGTCTTACGCTGGCCGACAAGCTCCTTGGCTTCCTTTGGCGGGATGTCGCGGTCTGGGATCAGCGCAACGGGGACTGGAATAGCGTCGCCATCTTGGCGCTGGAAGATGCGGCTGTAACGAAAGAGTCCACGATGCCCCACATTAACAATTGAGACGCCGTGGCTGCTCAGGGATTTCCCGATCTTCTCAGCAATCGCTGGCAATAGTAGATTCTCGCCGTCACCCTCGACCACGATCAGCGCGCGTGCAAAGAACAAATTGGCCTTGGTCGCGTCAAGGAAGCGGCTGAGGAAATCATAGTCATCAGACTCGAGTCGGGTGTGCGCTGCGCCCAACGGAAATGTGCGGTGCCCGACCATCATCGTCATTGTCTGGAGGGCGGCACCGGCGGCGAGCTGCGGGCTGTGCGTGGTAAGCAGCACTTGGACCTGCTGCGCTGCATTGTCTTCATCGCGTGTGGCGGCACGCTCAGCAAGTACTTCCATGAACAGGGTCTGGTGCTGCGGGTGAAGATGCGCTTCGGGCTCCTCGATCAGCAAGAACGGAACCTGATCGGTGTGCGACTGGAGCAAAAGCAACTCAGCAGCCATGAAAAGCAGATTGTTGTAGCCGAGGCCGCGCGGCACGCGCTCGGCACCCTGCTTGCCATTTAAATAGAGCTCGAGACGCTCGAGTACCTGATCGAACGAACCCTTAGCGCCGAGGTCTAGATTGGCGACGAGCTGATCGTCGACGAAGGAGAGTTTACTAAGGAAGTCCTTGTTGACTTGATCCTGCACGCCACCGATCGCGCGGTTGCCGCGTACCCCATCATCGGCTGCCTGCAGTGTGTCCAATAATGTTGGTGGACCATCCGGAGAACCGGTCGTCCACTGTTCGCTCATCGTCGGCATCGCGCCAAGGATCCGCGAAAGGCGCGAGCGCCGCCCTGCGCGCAGCTCGCGCTCGGCATCGCGGAGCGGCTTCAAATAGGTAGCCTTGAGATATTCGCGCAGTTCGCCGTCGAGTGGAAGCCCTTCACCGTCGGCTCCGGCGCGATGTTGGCTTGTGACGACGCTGCCGCCGCCAGCGGAGATGCGGAGCGCACCGCGGATGCAGACGTGGAGCCGGAGCATGCCATTTTCGTTTGTGCACCATTCTAGAAACCGCGATTGTTCATCCACAGTGAGGCCGTCGAAGGTGCAACGCACAACGAAATCACATGACCGTGATCCAGCGGCGTCGACGTGGAAATCTTGGAGGTCGGGCCGGACATAGTCGTCCCCCCGGGTCCAAAGCACATAGCGGGCAGCATCTATGATCGCTGTTTTGCCCGAGTCATTTGGTCCGACCAAAATATTAAGGCCGGGTGACAGCGCGAAACGAAGCGGCGCGTCTGGCGCAAAGCAACGAAAGCCGCTTGCGAAGATCTCGGAAATATACACAGCCCCTCCCTCACCACTCGCTTAGCATAAGCACTCACGAAAAAAACAATAAATACTTGGGGCGACAGGATCACAGCAGGTTCAGCTGTTAAATAGCACGAGCCAATTAGTGAGCCGGCTTGTATCAACGACACGACCCGAAGCCAACAAAATGTACACCGACAATCATGGAACCGGAAAATAGCATCCGGTTCCTCTAGCGCTTCGGCAGTTCCACGCCCGGCGCTAGACCTCCCAGTCGGCGGGAGCGTCGTTCAAGTCGGAAGGCGGCATCACCTTCGCAGGCCTGGCATTAGGCGGGATACTGCCATCTTCCAGCATGAAATGCTTCTCGAACGCCTCGATTAAGCTCGCGTCGCTGGTCTGGTAGCAAATATTCGTCACGTCGCGCGGTCCGCGCAGATTGATTGTGTATCGGTTCTCATTAAGCTCAGCCTTTGCTTTGTTATACAGGGCCATGCTTGCTTCGCTGATAGGCGCCGTGGTCCAGAATTCGAATGCGATCGGCAGATTCTTGTAGTCCGGATGGTCGCGCATCGCTTTGTAGGCAACTGGCACATTATGCTGTAGCCAGCGCTGAAACAGATTGTCGGAAATCGTTGCGCGCGGGCTATAGCCCTTGCACTCTACTGCGGTGATCGAATGGTTGTGACGCAGCGCGAATATATCGATCTCGGCCTTACGCTTGTCAGGTGATGTAAAAATACGGTTCATCCAAATATTGCCTAGGCCATTCCGCTCGGCCGCCTTCGCAGCAAGATACTCGAACAAAGTTCCCCGCAGTTGGTTCGTTGCGCCATGGATCTTGCCGAGAGTAGAGAAAAGCTCTTCGAACTTTTCCACATCGAATATCGAACTGGCCGCATTGATCAAGACGCTGGTCAGTTCTTGAAGCGCATTGGCGATTTCACTACCGAACAGACTCGCCGGCGTTGCCGCGATAATCCCATGCTTGCGCAGCAGTAAGAATGCATCCTTGTCGAAACGGTTGGCGACCAGAATCTGCATGCATGGCCCTACCTTACGCAACGCACGCAGCGTCTGGCATTTTCTGATGAATGGCATCACACCGGCGAGGGTCATACACTCGGTGAGATTTACATCGCAAGCAACGAAGCCGGGCATGGATTTTCCCTCCTTCGAATAGCGCACCATATGGCCAAGATAGGACGGTGCACTCAAATCCCAGGCGAAGGTACCAACCTGCGGCAGCTTCTCGGCGTCGCGGGTCTTAACAAGATTGTAGCTGGCGATGCCAAGCTTTCGTAGCCAGTCGCGCACAGCCGCGAGCAAGATATCCTCGGTGATTAACCGAGCGCGCATATTGGCCGCGTCGGCCACATAGTAGCTGTCTTCTTGGACCAGTGCGACGCACTCGCCGATCCCCGGCACGCCCACCGTTTTGACCAAGCCTGCTTCGGTCAGATGCAGCAGGGTCGTCTCCGGGGAGAGATGCTTGAGTTGCCGTATGGGCGCGCCGCAAATGATGGGAAAATTGCGCGCAGGCACCATGCCATCGCATTGCTTCAAACCGGCGATCGCGAAACCGAGGGCCGAATTGGTGGCCATCAGAGCGTCTGCGAGCTGTGTCCAGTAAACTGATGACCCGAAATCCTGTTCGAGATAGACGAATTTCGCGTTGCGCGGGAACGGCACGCCGGCAAGCTTCCGCACTTTCCCACCTGCCCGCGACAGGCGTTGACGTGCGGCGGCGGCCGAAATATTCGCACGCTTTGCGAGCTCTATCGTCACGTCGCTCGAGAGCGACGGGCCCATCTGCTTCAGTACAATTTCCACTAGGTCGGCCATAACACACCCTTATCGTCACACTGCGCTATTAATATCATGTTTACATGATGCACCAGAAGGTTTAATTTCATAATATAAAAGCGATTGAATAGATTGCATAATTTTTGACAAACCACTCACGTCTGGATGATGCTTGTCACAGTCATGCGTCACACTGATATATATTCTCCTGAAACAGCTAGTTGCTCTCAGACCGGAAGCTATCTCGTGTGAGGCGCAACGATGAAGGAACGACGGGTTATGGCAAAAACGCTGCTAGCTCGCGAAAGACTGAAATGAGGGCGCATTTCAGACCGGCGGGAATTGGGCGATTAGGGGCCGGCGGCTTTAGGTTGCAAACTTGAGATAGCTGCCATTCATGAGCCAATCGCAGAACCGCATCTCGATCGAGGCAATCAATTTTGTGAAGGCGAGGGATGCGGCCTGATCGTCACGAAGACGTGCGCCAGTCCTAGCGACCCGCGCCATGCATGAGGCGATATTACGGTCGGGCAGAATGACGTGCTTGAAACCGTCGATATGCTCGCTGACCAGCAATCCGCGGATACTGAGAAGCCCTACTTCGGGCAGAATCCATCCTGGCGCCAGCGCGACCGAGGCGGTAAGCCGTCGGCCAAGCTCTTCGACGTCATCGTGCGGAAATCGCGGGTCCATCGTAACAAAACGTGATCGGCCATGCGTCAGGCCTCGGACTTCACGGTCATCGCCGTCGCTCGAACCGATAACGGACCGAGCCGCCGCGCACGACGCGGTATCGGTCGCGCGTGCTGGCAGCGGCCGGGTTCGACAGTTGCAGCACTCGCCATTGAGAAGGATCGAATACGAACGGGACGTAGAGGATGCGGTATCGGCGCTTGCGTTCGAGACTAGCGCTGCCGGCGACTTCCAACTCGCGCGGAGACAGCTCGAACTCGCCGCCAGCATCGATCGCCGACTTGACCTCGAACAACCATTCGTTGCGCTCGGTCAGGAGGCGAAAATCGTAGCCGAGACCATCATCGCCGGCTGAGCCGGTACAGAAAGCTGCCCGGTTCGACGACACCCAGCAATCGTCGGTCATCTCGTTAGGATAGCGTCGGCGCAGATACTCCCGGGCGAGCCACTCGCTGGCCATGCCCATCGCGGATTTGACCGAGTCCGGAGGCTGGTTCTTCCATGATTGCCCGCCACCTCCACTGCCGCGATTTGCAGCGCCGGGCTCGCGCTGTTCCTGCTCCAGCAGCCGCGGTGGACGGCTCCGCGCGAACCACTCGTCCGCGCCGTTGATCGCCGACGCCGCCAGCGTTTCGAACTGCCGGGCAAAGTCAGCGGCGCCGGCGTCGAGGTCTGTGCCGACAAATGGAATGGTGCGTTTTGCTAGCTCGGCCTTACGCTTGGCTTCACGGGCTTCGCTTGCCTCAAATTCTAGGTCGCCCTGAATCAAGCCGAGCTGTCCAAGGTCTGAAGTCGGTTTCATTTCAGCGGGCCACGCTTCGATGCGCTGGTAAAACCCTGGAAGCTGGCTGCCCTCGATTCTCTCGAAATCGAGGAAGCCCGCCTCGTCAAACGCACGCACGATCGTCTGTGCATCGGCTGTCTCCATGACTGCCGGCACCGCTTCCCTATTCTTGCGGCACCAGGCGCGCACCAAGCCGGCGAACTCGGCATGGCGTGCCAAGATGAGCTTACGGTTGTCTGCGATGACGCGATCAAGCGGAGGGAGAATGATCGTCGGATCGTCCGTGCCGAGTGTGGCTTGGGCTGCCTTGTCTGCCCGCTCAGCGACGGCTTCGCGCGTGAGCGTTTCCAGCGTCCCGGGCCAGTCTGCATCGAAAACCACGAAATCGAGGGTGCGCGCGGCGACATAGGCCGCGAGATCGCTGTAGGCGGACCACGCTGCCAAGAAGTGCCGACGAACACGATCGATGAGCGTCGGCCGCAGTTCGCCGAGATAGACTTCGAATATCCGTCGGAAGTCGGCTTCGTCATTGAGGGGCGGATAACCGAGCGCCGCCAAGACCCTGCCATATTCCGCAAAATCGAATCCCATTGATCGGCGAATGACCCGCTGGTCATCGGTCTCGTCGACGGCGGCGAGACAGCCACACGCGATTCTCTCGCCGAGCCGTTCGGTCAGCCAAGCGCGCAGGTTCAACGCCGGACCTACGCGCTCATGGAGCTCGCCAAGTTGCTCCGCAGCCTCGCGGTCGGCGAGGTGAGCGACCACGGGGAGCAAAGCGCGGACTCGCCGCTCGATGCCACCGCGCGTCGCCGCGAAATAGTCTCGCACCACCTCAGGGCCGCGCTTGATCGCCCGCGCAAACTGATCTTCGCTGGGCTTCCCAAAACCGTTAAAGCCAGCGCGCTCAAGGCGTTCGAGCATTGTTTCGAGCGTGGGACGCCGAACGCCCATCAGTTTTGTGAGCGCCGGTGCAGCCTCGCACAGCAGGTCGACGCCGATCGGTCCGGGAGCAACGAGTACCAGCGTCGGCAACCTCGAGTTCGCGACGGGTTGCGCGCGCTCGTCGCCACGGGCGTGCGCGAGCTCGCCATCGATCATCAGCGCGAAGCTGGCGCAGCGGCGGAGCCTGATCTGGCGGAGGCGCCGTTCGAGTTCGTCGGGCGGGAGCGTCCGCAATTCAAACGGGTCGCCGAGATATTCGTGAGCAAGAACTGCCGCATCAATCAACCACGCTAGGCTGCCCGTAGCCAGCAGTGGGTCGTCGGTGCGCGGCGCAAACGCCTGCCCATCGACGATCAATTCAACGTCGCCCGCGTCGGCTAGGCGCGCGCGAAAAGCACCGGTAGCCTCGATCAGTGTGGCGATCGCCGCGGCGTCGTTTTCTCCGACGTCCAACACCGCTTCGCCGCGATCGCCCAAGGCGCGAGCCGCAAAACCTTGGCGTTCGCTGGTGACGTGGATTAGCGGTGGTTCGTCGGCGTCCGGACGACACAGTTCGAGACTGCCACCACGCTCGACAACCAGCGCGAGCGTTGTCGGCAGTGACTGCCCAGTATCGACGGCGTCGCTCCACGCGCGACGTAGCTGATCGCGCAGGTCGCGGCGCTCGGCGGCATTCAAATCATCGAGACTGGCCGCCAGCGCGGCGAGACGCGCGCTAGCTGTTTCGCGGTTCGACCAATCCCTAAGGCCGATCCGCGGATCGAACAGGATCGACGGTAGGGCGGCACGCACGCCGGTCTCGGATTGAAAGCGTGGGATGAACCGCGGCGGAAGCTGGCGCGTGGCAGTGGTCGACCAGCTTTCCGCCGGTGCGGCGAACACGATGTAATCGCCCCGAACGCTGGCGACCCAAGGCGCAGCCCCTAAAAACACTGCAAGCGGCGTCGGCAGCTCAACCCGGTTTGAACGGCGGTAGTGGTCAATTGAGAAGCGGAAGTGCTTGGCACCGTGCTCCCGCAAAAACGAGACAATCAGTTCGGACAGTCCAGCCCGGGCGTCGGCGGTGAGCTGGGCATATTCAGTTTGACCGGGAAGTCGCCAGATTTCTCCTATCAGTTCGTACTCGGTATAGGGGTTCTCGAACCGGGTCGCGCTGACCTTGGCGGTCCAGGCCGTCCCGAAGCCGTTTTCGACCGATTGGGTTGAAAGGATGCTCTTCCAATGCCAGCTCGGCGTTCCCCGTCGCGCGACTGAAGCAGCGAGCGGCGGTAAGCCGTCGCTCACTCCCAACAGCTCAAGAAACCGATGCCAGTCCTCCCGGCGGTCGCCTACCGCTGCGCGCGGCCAGTCTGCAAAGCCGATCAATAGGCGGCCGCGGACCATCGCGCAATCCGGTGAAACGGGTGCGGCTTCGAGAAGATAAGGCTCAACTGTGCGCCCGAGCGCGGTCCAGGCGGCAGAGAACACCGCGGTTCGCGCGGGATGCCACCCGCCCAGTGTCGGCACCCATAAATCGGCCGCGCGGACCGCCTCCTCGACCGCCTTTCCCCCGCCGCCGTTCCACACCTTGAATGACCAGATGAGCGCTTCCTGACGCTGAAGATCGCTCGCCTTGTCCGCGAGCGTGCCCTTGAGTGCCACGAGCACGTCGAGCGGGTCGTAACTGCGGAGGAGTCCGGCCTTTTCGAACGTGCGCTGCGTCGTCTCGCTGAGATTTATCGCGTTGCTGAGAAATCTGAATTTTCGCTTGAGCGACGGCGGCGGGCTCGGCGGTCCCTCGCTGCGGCGGCGGCGCCCGGTCTTGGGCCTAACAAATACCGGAGGAGCACCGTCGAGGGCCTTCGCGGTCGCGGCGAGCACTTTGCCATCCGTATCGACGAATATCTTGCGCCCTTTTAGCGAAGATAACGGCTGGCTGGATGCCGCGAACACGGCGCAAACGTCGTCGAGAAATGCCTTCCACCGTGTCGGTGAAGCGCGATGTTCTCGCGCGAGCCATTCGGCGACCGCTTCGGACCAGATGCAGAGCGCGTCAGCGGACAGATCCAAGGGCAATGTAACCGCGTTCGCGACCGTCCTAACCCGCGTGAGACGATCGGATCCAAGCGTCTCGAGCAAAATGTCGGCGTTGGCAACAGAAGCGAGGCGCTTTGTTGTCATCTGCGCAACCCTAACCTCGGGCCAAGCATAGAGCGCCTTGAAATTTGCCCAGTTCGATGGGCCGCCTGCCATCACCGGCCAGATTACCGCCTCCTCGAGCGGTCGCTCGATCCCAAGAAAGGCAGCGACTAGCTTGTCAGTATGCGGTGCCGCCCAAGCAGCGAGGTCTACAACGACGCTCGGCGGCAGGTCGATCCCACCGTCGACGATCGTTGTCGCAGCCAAGGCGCATGTCCTCGCGGCCGCTTCGAGCAGGAACTTGTTGAACGGTAGGTCGGGTTTCATCGAGCGGCGATCGATGTCAGCGAAGAACGGCGCATCGATGTGTCCGCCGATTGGCGCGATGGCGTTCTCTGTCATCGGCAGAAAATTGAACAGGCGTCCGGCGGTGCCATTCCCACTGATCGGTACCGCGACCGAGACGATCGCATCGCCCTGCCAGTCAAGCCAGCGCTTGAGTGGCGGCGCGGCTTGCAGGCTGGATTTGATTGCATCCAGGAGCGGAGGCTTAGCGAGCACGCAGCGGGCGAGCAGATAGTCGTGGCCGTCGACCGCGACCTTTGTCAGCGAACTGGTATTGGAGGCGCCTTCGGCGATGGGCGTGGCAATGCGGGTCGACCGCTGGCGGACCGGCTTCTGCCCGAAGCGCACAATTTCGACATCGAGCGCCTCTAACCGGTCCAGGAAAAGCAGTACCGGTGTGGTTGGATCGAGCAAGGCTGTTACTTGCGCCTCTGCGAGGGCTATCGCTTCGACTGAACGAAGCGGCAGCGAAACCACCGTGGCGAAACCGTCCGCTGCCAAGGCTTTAACTGCGGTGGACTGTGGCATTTCCGGCTTCGGGACGAGGTAGCGCGGCACGGTGTTGGCGACGTGCCGCGCCTCGTCCTGCGTCGCGCCGAGCGCCAAGAGGTCATTTTCGATTTCACCGCGCGAAGCGAAGCGGAAACAGTAGCCGTCGAACTTTCCGCTCGACGTGCCGGGTCGCCCGGAGAATATCCTAACATCTTCGGTCAAAGCCTCGACACTGCGAAAGCCGAGCCCCTTGTTTCCTATTCCTTCGCCAATCCGCTTATCGCTAGTGCCGATGTTGATGACCGCGTCTAAATTCGACCGGGAAAATGCACGCCCACGATTGGCGACGAGTAGTTCGCCGCAATCGTCTTCGGTTATTAGTAATCGAACAGCAATCTCCCCGTGTGAACCTGCCGCGTCCGCGGGGTGGGCATCGTGACCGTTTTGCACCAGTTCGAAGAGGACGCGGTCCCCATACTGTGCGCCGATCACCTCGTTGAGATTCTTTAGGCTCTCGTAGACCTTATGCCCGCGACGGTGCCCTTCGAGCGCATAGTCGAGTAGCGAGTTCGCCGTATTCGCGACTTCGCGTGCATAATCAGGCGAACCATTTTGCGTTGAATCCGTGACGATGGTATTGTCGCGTTCAGCCATGCAAGCTTCATAACGCTCCTGCTGAACGCAGACTAGCCGCTTATATTTGGATTGTTCAAGGAACGACCATGAAAAAGCCACGGCGCGGCCTTTCCCGGCTGCGCTTGGGATTCGATTGAGGGCGAATGTATCAAAACGCGTGCGGACTCGAAGACAATATTCGTCGCGGACCACAGTATTCAATTGCCCCTGACAAATGACCGCTTTCAGGTTGGCGGGTCGATGATTTGAATGGCTGAGATGAGGGCGCGAAGCGGAACTACAGCTACCGTTAGGCTGCCTCTACGGACAAGTCGAAGGCCTTCCCCAGAAGTTTTGACTGCTCTCCTTTCAAAATCGGCGCAGCAATGACCTATGACCGGTGTCCTCTCCGCAACGAGAGCGATAGCCGTCAGCAAGGCGTCCAGTTCACCATGCTGGCGTGAAATATGACAATTTCCGTTTTTAAACGGCAATTCAGGAAAAGAGTTCACAATTGTCTGGATACAGCTTTTCAATGTAGGTACAATGTGGTACAAAATAAGCGTTCAGCGTGATCAAAAAACAACGCAAAGCTTAGGTTTTATAGATGTTTAGGCTCCTCCCGTAGGGGTCACCATTAGTTGTTTGTGGTTTGAAATCAGCGCACGAGCTGTTCAACGCAGGACGTTACACCTCTGCTCCACAGCATATTTTCCATCACCCGATCGCGACACCTCGCCACACCGCGCCCTTGCTGTTAGCACGGTCCGGACAGCCTGCTTGCAGGAATCATGGTTTCCAGCATCCGCAATATTCTATCGGGCGACGCTCGGGAAGTTCGGCTTCATCGACTTGCACCAGCATGGGCTTTGAAAATGGCCGGCAATCCAACCTGTCTCATAGGGTAAAACAAGCCTGATACTGTTGCAAATCTGCGATAATCAGCCTAGAAACCAATAGATTATAAGCGCCGCATGATGGAATAAATTCTTACCATGAAAACGAGTATATCCGGATAATGTCAGATTCGAAAAAGCGGGCTACGATTGTTGATGTCGCGACGGCTGCAGATGTCTCGATCAAGACCGTTTCGAGAGTTTTCAACGATGAGCCGCATGTCCGGAAAGTCCTGCGGGACAAGGTTTTAAAAGCCGCAGAAGAACTTGATTATCATCCCAATATAATGGCGCGGGGCCTGGTCGGGCGGCGATCTTACCTGCTTGGTCTGATTTACGAGAATCCCAGCCCCAACTATGTGGTGGAATTGCAGCGCGGCGCGCTTGACCGCTTGCATGGTGAAAAATACCGTCTGCTGGTATTGCCGGTAGAGTCGGTCGATAAAGCGGCAGGAAAGATAATGAGCATCTTGCGGGCCTCCGCGCTCGACGGTGTTGTCCTGGCTCCTCCCGCCTCCGATCATCCGCAAATCCTCAGCGAGCTGGGCCGTCACAATTTTCCTTTCTCTCGCGTTGCCCCGACCGTGTCGCTTGAAACTGGTCCCAGCCAGACCACCGACGATGTAGAAGCTTCGCGGAAGATGACCGCCTATTTGCTTGGACTGGGCCATAAACGCATCGGCGTGATCAAGGGCCATCCGACCCACCCTTCCAGTAGTGCCAGGCTCGCCGGATTTCTGGACGCCTTGAAATCTGCCGGCATTACCCATTCACCGGACCTGATAGAGCAGGGTTATTTTACCTATGAATCCGGTCTGGCTGCCGCCCATAAGCTGCTGGATCGCCCCGATCGCCCAACCGCAATTTTTGCACAAAATGACGACATGGCCGCTGCGGCGATCATGGCCGCGCGTGACCTGGGCCTCAGCGTGCCGGATGATGTCTCCATTGCCGGATTTGACGACAGCGCGATCGCCCGGATTGTGTGGCCCCGCATCACCACTGTTCACCAACCGGTTTATGACATGGCACGCGATGCGACTGACGCGCTCATCGCCAAACTCGACAACAAGCCATTCGAGATGCTGGAAACCCATGCTTGCGAACTGATTGTCCGGCAATCGACCGCGCCGCCTGCAGCCCAGCCGTGATCAAGCGCCTCGAACGTCTGAGCTACGCTGCAGGCGATGTCGGCTTCAACCTGATCTGGCAGTCGATAGAGCTGTATCTGCTGTTTTTCTATATTCAGGTTCTGCACCTGCCGCTCGGGGTTGCCGCCGGTATTTTTCTCGTCGGCGCTTTCATCGACTGGCTGGTCGACCCCATCATCGGCGCCGTCGCCGACCGCAAAGCAGAGCGCTATCCGATGCGATTGTGGGTATTGCTCAGCGGCCCGCTGATTGCCGTAGCCTTGTGGTTGGCATTTCGATCGCCTCCGCTGGAAGGATATAGTCTGGCGCTGTATGCCGCCGTCACCCATATCGGATTGCGGTTTGCCTATGGCTGCGGGAACATTCCCTATGCGGTTTTGACCGCGCGGATCACCGATGATTCATCGGAACAACTGAAGCTGACCGGACTCAGAATGCAGGGAGCCGCGCTCGGCGGTCTGACCGCAGCGACCATCTATGCGCTGACTTCCGGAGGCGACACGCCGTTCCTGATCGGTGCGTTGATCCTGGGCGTGCTGGCTCAGCCATGTTTCATCATTACCTGGCTTGGCGTCAGGGAACGGGTTGCTGCGCCACCGATGGCGCCCCTGTCTCCAGGACAGGAAATCTCGCATTATTTCACATTGATAGGCCGCAACGAAGCGCTGCGCCGATTGCTACTGACAATCGTGGTTGCCGGATTGAGCACCACCGTGACGGCAAAGTCGATCCTGTTTCTGTTCGACCGCGATCTCGGCAATTCGGAATGGGGATATTGGGCCGCGCTTTTGCCATCCGCCGCGCTGCTGATAACGGCACCATTATGGGTCGCGCTGTCATCTCGGATCGGGCTGGTCTCCACCCTGATATGGGCGGTCCTGTTGCATCTGATCGCCCTGGTGATGCTGGCGATATTCTATTCACATGGCCTGGAAACAGCCACGGTCATTCTGGCCATGGCCATCGCGGCAACCTGCGGCATGTCAATCATGTTCTGGTCCATGGTTCCGATCGCTATCCGCGATCTTGAAACATTGCCTGACGGAACCGGCTGCGCGGCCCATGTCTATGCCTTGTCCAATGTTGCCCGCAAGCTCGGCCAAGCCCTGGCGCCGCAAATTATCGCGTTAAGCCTGGCCTTGACCGGGGGCGCAGATGCGACGGCCAAGGGCGGAGCGGTGTTGCCGGGGATGATCCTGGCTGCGGTCATTTGCTGCGTCGCCGTTTTCCTCTATCGGCCAACCAGCGAACGGCGAGCGAACGGTCAGGCCGCCTAGCGCCCGAAACCGGATATCGAGGGCGCGTGAAAGACGGGACGGCGATGGTCGCCCGGCGTGATCAATGCCTCGAGAAACTGATCATGCGTCGGAGCAGCGGTAGCAAGCTGCCCCACGGCAGAACTCACCTGCCCCATTACATCCCGGACATCCGCAAAATCCGGGATATCCACCAACGGGTCATAGCTCTCGGGCGTCATGCCCATGCCGCGCGCGACAAAAAACCAGCTGAGATCGTGAAACAGCTCGCGCCGCCGCGATATGATCCGGCCGTTTTTCCGAAACATCTCCATCTTCGTCGCCAAGCTCTCCGGCAGCGGCGCATTGCGGACCTGATCCCAGAAAGGCTCGCCAATGCGCTGATTGGGATAATAATGCAGCAGCAGAAAGTCGCGAATATGCTCATATTCGGTCAGCGTCTCCCGATTATAGGCCGCCTGCAGTGAAGGATCGAAATTGCGGTCGGGGAAATAGTCCAGCAGCCGGTTGAGACCGGTCACGATCAGATGGATACTGGTCGATTCCAGCGGCTCGAGAAACCCGGCGGACAGGCCGATAGACACACAATTGCCGTCCCAGAATTTTTTGCGGTGGCCAGCGGTAAATCCGATCACCCGCGGGTCGGCCAGAGGCTTCCCGTCCAGCGATCCGACCAGCCGTTCCTCCGCATCGGCATCGCTGATGAAAGCACTGGAATAGACATAGCCGTTGCCGACCCGGTTTTGCAGCGGGATGCGCCATTGCCAGCCAGCCTCTCTCGCCGTCGAAATCGTGTACGGCGTCCGTGGTGCAACAGCTTCGCTCTGCACGGCGACAGCGCGGTCGCAGGGCAGCCAGTTGGTCCAGTCCTCATAGCCGGCGTTCAAACTCTGCTCGATCAACAACCCGCGAAAGCCGGAACAGTCGATGTAGAGATCGGCCGACACCGTCGATCCGTCATCGCAAAGCAGTTGATCAATATGACCGCGATCGTTGAGCGTCGCACTCGCCACTTTGCGATCAAGCCGCACCACGCCCAACCCTTCGGAAACCTTCCGCAGATATTTGGCGACGAGGCCTGCATCGAAATGCATGGCGTAGGAAAGAGCCCCGCCGGGAAACTGGCCGTCAGCGGGCGGGAAGAGGAATTTATTCTGCTCGGCCAGCGCAATCGACGGACAGAAATCAGCGACCGTATCATCATGACCCTCGGCTTCGTTTTTCCACCAGTAATGGTGAAAGGGCCGACGATCGATGGTGACACCGAAATTCCCGAACGGATGCCAATAGCTGTGACCGACTTTCAGCCAGTCACGGAATTGGATGGCCAGCTTGAACGTGGCCTGGGTCTCTTTGACAAAATCGACGGGATCGATTTCGAGCAACTGGAGAAATTCAAAGATCGGGGGGATTGTTGCCTCTCCCACACCGATGGTGGGGATGGCGGAGGATTCGATCAGCGTGACCTCGGTGCCATCGCGAGAAAAGATCCGACCAAGTAAACAGGCGGCCGACCAACCGGCAGTGCCGCCGCCGACTATAGCGATTTTTCTGATAGGCTGCGCTTCAGTCATGACAGTTTTCCGCACTCCCAAGGGCCGGACTGTCACTTAGCAGTAGTCAGGCCTGCAAACAAATAGGCAAAAAAACGGGCCGGCATCATTGGGGAAGCCGGCCCGTATCAAGGGAGACTAGAACTTGAATTTGCCGCCGACATAGATCCTGCGAGATCCGGATTCATAGCGGAATGGCAATTCCGGGAACTGCAGATAGGCGGACTGGTCTGCCTTGGTCAGGTTGATCCCCTCGACGAAGACGCCGAAATTCTCGTTGATGTCATAGGATATCTGACCATCAAGCTGACCGTAGGACCGCTGGTAGATACCGAGCGTGCGGGTCACGCCGCCATCACCAAAGCCGAAGTTTCCGACAAATTGTTTCGAGCGCCACGTGTAGGACGCCCGGGCCGCAAATCCCGCTTTTTCGAAATAGACCTGGGTGTTGAACGAATGTTTGGAGACACCCGGCAAGGCCAGATTTGTATCGAAATCGTTGAAGCTATCGGTCTTGCTATCCGAGAAGGTATAGTTGGCGGTAAAGCCCAGGCCAAAGTCGAAGGCATATTGCCCGGCGACTTCGAACCCGCGAACCCGGCCACCCGTGCCATTGGCCGGCTGGCTGACAGGTCCCAGTCGTCCTCCCCCCTGATCGTTTACGAAGACCGGTACGGTCTCTGTAACGATGAAGGAGTCGACCTCTTTCCAGAAGGCACCGACCGAGAGCAGACCTTGCCGGCCGAAGTACATTTCATAGGCCAGATCGAACTGATAGGCGCGGAATGGCTCCAGCTCGGCGTTGCCCCGTGACCCGTTGGTGAACAGGAACAGATTTTCGGTCGGCGAACCAACGGTGGAATCGCGGGTGAACTGGGTCGAAAACCCGCGCCCGAGATCGTCAAGCTTCTGCCGGGCCACAACCCGCGCAGCGGAGAAGCGCAGCTTCTTGTCATCGGCGATGTCGACAACCGCATTGATGCTCGGCAGGAAGTCAGTCGTACTGCGGACGATCGTGTCGGTCTGGAAGTCCCGCAAGACGCCATTCCAGCTGTCCGTCCCCCAATAGCTGGGATCAGCATTGGCTGGCTGGTTCTGGTCGACCCGCAATCTGGTGTTCACAACCCGGAGGCCGACATTGACATGATAGGGATCATCCGGTCCGCCCATATCCGCCATGATATAGCCGGACTTTGTTTCTTCCTTGACCAGATAGGCCTGCAAGGGATCTTCAAAATAGCTGATCGGTGTATCGGGATATAAGGCTTGCAACCAGCCGAGGGCATCGGTCATTTGCGACCGGTCCTGCACCGAAATGCTGTCGCCCGGAATATTGCCGCCACCGGCAAAATTCTTGATCGTTTCAATCCGTTCGGGGTTGGAGAGAAAGGACTGAAACGGCGTGATCAGCGCCGGAGAATTGCCAAAGCGCGAACAACCGGCAAAGGCTGCCGGCTTGTTGGCCTCGGGTAGGTCACAAATCTTGTACCCGATCGCTCCGTCCTGGAAATAGCCATAAGGCGTCCAGTTATACTGGAAATTATCCTCACGCTCCGATTCGGGGATCGCTGTCGCATCCAGTTCGCCTTTGCCGGAATAATCTGCAAGATAGCGACCCGAACCGAATTCGACGGTACGCTGGCCATAGCGGAAACCGGCGCTCAACGTGATCGTATTTTCGTCGCTGTTGTCGACGTCATATGCGAAATCCGCCTTGATCGAATGGCCGTCCACCTTAGACCGGTCGCCAAAGGCCCAATGCGACTTGAAATAGCCATTGGCCGGATTGGTAAACAGATCATCGGCGGTTCCGGCTCCGAAACCAAAAGTTGGAAAATCGCCATTTTTATAGGTGAAGTCCCAGGTCGCTGGCGCGCCGGGATTGCCGGGAACCCCGTTAATCAATGCCCCGCCCGGATCGGTCTGGCGAATGCCATATTGGGTATAGCGAACATCGGCATTGGCGACTTCGCGATTGAGATCGGCGGTGGAATAATTGGCCGATATATTGGCGCGGAAATTGCTGCCATTGTCCCAGTCGATACCGAATTGCAGATTGTCCGACTTGATGTTGGTCACATCGACCAGCGAGATAACCTCGGCCGAATTCGCCTGCACGGTGCCGCTTTGCAAAACGCCATTGGAATCAATCACGGCATCCTGGCTCAAGGACAGTAATTCTCCCTGCCCGAACGGGAATTTGGCCGAGGCCTCGCGGGTGTCCACTTTCAGATCGGAATGGATATAGGTCGCGCTAAGTTCGAGTTCGTCGGTCGGGCGATAGTTGATACCGAGCGAAGCCCCCCAGCGCCGTCGATATTGATCGCGGTCGGTTATGTAGCGATATTCCGGAGCATAATAATCGGTTGGTGTGGTAGCCGTATCCCGGCGTCCGTCCGCAAAGGCCCAGTTGCCGCGATTCTCGCCGCCGAGCACATTGTGATGGTCATTGGTCTTGTCGTAGCTGAAGGAGGCGATGATACCGAGCTGGTCGTTGAAATTGTAACCCGCGATCAGGGCGCCCGTCGGTTCCCAGCCACTGATTTCCGTGCCCTTGTTCATCCTGGCGTTGCCGGCGATCGTGAACCCGTCTTTCATGTCCAGCGCGCTGCGCGTTTTCAGATTGACGATCCCGCCAAGGCCGCCTTCGATGAGGGAGGCATTGGGCGATTTGAATACCTCGACCCCGCCGATCAGTTCCGATGGCACGCCTTCCAGCGAGTCATTGCGGACGAAATTGCCTTCGCCGACCTTGAAGGTTTCCTGACCGCTGACGAACAGGTCGCCATTGAGAAGCGTGAGATTCTGCTCGAGACCGCGGATACGGACTTTCGTACCCTGGCCGTTTTCGCGATCGATCTGGACACCGGGAAGGCGTTGCAGCGACTCGGCGATATTCTGGTCCGGGAATTTACCGATATCTTCGGCCGTCACCGATTCGATGATCAGATTGGAGTCGCGCTTGGCGACCAGCGCATTTTCCAGCGAAGCGCGGAAGCCGCTGACGATGATAATATTCTCGTCCGCCTCAGTCGCTTCCGCTTCCTGGGCTGGAGCGTCCTGAGCCATCGCCATGCCCGCACTTCCCATTGCGTATAAGGAAGCAGCAGCCATCAAACTACGCCGTGATATATCTCTGTTACCGATCATTCTGATATCCTCCCGAATGTAACGCTTTTTCGCGAAATCATCCATTTTAAATCATCTGCAGCCGTTGCGGCTTGCAAATACGAAATAGGGCAAGTTGCACGCCCCAGTTGCGCCAACAGACTCAGACAAGTCCATCTCGCATATTGATCTGCAAGAAATTGATAACGCTGTCAACGCAAAAATGACAAGGTTGTCAAATTTTATTGATAACGTTGTCAAAAATATGTATTGGCCGGTTGGAAGACTACTTGAAAGTAGCACAGACCTTGTGGGAGGATATGGAATTGACCTTGAATGCGCGCCACAGAATCGCCAGTTCGTTGCTGGCCCTGACGATAACCGCGGCCTGCGCCAGCACGCCCCCGCCGGCAGATAATATAGCGGCAACGCCGGATGATTCATCGGCAACGGTCCATCCCGAAATCTGGCCGCAGGCGGATTGGCCCTATGCCGAAGACGCCGCCGTCGAAACTCGCATCGAATCAATCATTACGCGGATGACGGTCGAAGAAAAAGTCGGTCAGGTCATCCAGGCCGATATCGCCAGCGTCACGCCGGAAGAGGCGAAGCGCTATCATCTCGGCTCGATCCTGAATGGCGGCAATTCCGCACCGGGCGGCGACGAATTTGCGCCGCCAGACAAATGGCTCGCGCTGGCAGATGCCTTTTATGACGCCTCGGTCGACACCAGCGGAGGCCGTACTGCTATCCCTATCATCTGGGGCACGGATGCAGTGCATGGCCATAGCAATATTGTCGGAGCGACTCTCTTCCCGCATAATGTCGGCCTCGGCGCGATGCGCGACCCGGCATTATTGGAACGAATCGCCGAGGCAACAGCACTGGAATTGCGGTCCACCGGAATGGAATGGACCTTTGCCCCGACCATCACCGTGCCGCAAGACGGCCGCTGGGGCCGCGCCTATGAGGGCTATTCCCAGGACCCGGCGCTGGTAGCCAGCTATGTCGGGCGTTTTATCAAGGGCCTGCAGGGCGCGCCGAGCGACGAGCCCATTCTGAACGGGCCTCATGTTTTGGCCAGTACCAAACATTTTCTGGCTGACGGCGGCACCTTTGAAGGCCGCGACCAGGGCGACGCGCGAATCAGCGAGATAGAATTGCGGGATGTCCACGGCACGCCTTATATTCCGGCGATCAATGCGGGCGTGCAGACCATCATGGCCAGCTTTTCCAGCTGGAACGGCCAGAAAATAACCGGCCATAAAGGCCTGCTGACCGATGTCTTGAAACAACGTATGCGCTTTGGCGGTTTCGTTGTCAGCGACTGGAACGCCCACGGCCAGATACAGGGATGCACCAACGCCAGTTGTCCGCAGGCGATCAATGCCGGACTCGACATGTATATGGCCCCGGATACGTGGAAGCCTTTATATTATAGCCTGGTAAAGCAGGCGAAAGACGGCACCGTGCCGATGGCCCGGCTCAATGATGCTGTCGCCAATATTTTGCGAGTCAAGATCCGCGCCGGACTGTTCGAAGCCGGCCGCCCGTCGAGTCGCCCCTATTCCGGACGCTATGAGCTGCTGGGTAGCGCGGATCATCGCGCGCTGGCACGGGAAGCGGTGCGCAAGTCGCTGGTTTTGATCAAGAACAATGACCAGGTTCTGCCGCTTAGCCCGAAGAGCCATATTCTGGTCGCGGGGGATGGCGCCGATGATATCGGTCGCGCTTCGGGAGGCTGGACGCTGACCTGGCAAGGCACCGGCATTACCAATGACAAATTCCCCGGCGCGACGTCGATCTGGCAGGGAATCAAGGACGCGGTCACCGCAGCGGGCGGCTCCGCCAGCCATGCACCCGATGGCAGTTTTACCGAAAAGCCGGATGCGGCGATCGTGCTATTTGGCGAAACGCCTTATGCCGAATTTCAGGGGGACCTGAAAACGCTGCAGCTCAAATCCGAATTGCAGGGCCCGCTGGCGACAATGCGCAGATTGAAAGCACAGGGCATTCCGGTCGTTGCAGTCTTTGTTGCCGGACGGCCCTTGTGGACAAACCCGGAGATTAACGCGTCCGATGCCTTTGTTACCGCCTGGCTTCCCGGCTCCGAAGGTGGCGGCGTCGCCGACATGCTGTTTCGCGACAAGGACGGCAAACTGGCCCATGAATTTCAGGGAAAGCTGGGGTTCACCTGGCCGATGACCGCCGACGCTCTTGGTCCACGCCTGTTCGATCTGGGCTATGGCCTGACCACGGATGCTGTTTCCAATTTACCGCTCTTGCCGGAAAGCTCGGGCGTCGCGGCGCAGGAAACCAGCCCCGGATTATTCTTCGACAAGGGGCTGCCCACCGCATCCTGGTCGCTCGTAGTCTCTGATGGCCAGTCTGACCGGACGCGCATCACCACGACACCGGTAGAGACCGTCCAGGGACGGGTAAAGGTCCGCGCAGTCGACCATCTGACGCAGGAAGGGGCCCGGCAATTCACATCGGACGGCAGCGGCCCTGCCCTCATCGAGCTGGTGACCCATGCGCCGATCGATATCAGCCGTGAAACCAATGGCGACGTGCTGTTGCTGGTGACAATGCGCTATGACGAACAAGCGAGCGCGCCGATCAAATTCTCGATGCGATGCGGCCCCGGTTGCGGCGGCGAGATCACGCCGGGCGGCTTGAACGCGCTCAATGTCGGCCAATGGCAGACGGTGGGCGTGTCGCTCAAATGTTTCGCCAATGCGGGGGCCGATGTCAGCAAGCTGACTGCACCCTTCCAGATTTCCACCACCGGTTCGGTCAAGTTCAGCTTGTCCCGGGTTGCGGTGGGCACGGTGGCCGACACGATATTGGACTGCGAATAATATAACCAACAAAAATAAAAGACAGGCAGGAGAGAGAAAATGACAGTTCAGGCAACAAGCGCGCAAAGCGCCGGGCCACCCGATGGTTCAAAGCTGGAAACGCGCGGCGTCCTGATATTGGTGGTGGCAATATTCTTCCTGTTCGGCGGCATAACCAATCTGAACGATGTGCTGATCCCGAAACTCAAGGGGCTGTTCTCGCTCAACTACGCGCAGGCGATGCTGGTGCAGTTCGCCTTTTTCACCAGCTATGCCATTTTCTCCATTCCTGCTGGTCTGGTGATGAAGCGGCTCGGCTATTTTCGCGGTATCGTTCTGGGCTTTGGCATCATGGCGGTATCCTGTCTGCTGTTCCTCCCGGCCGCCTATTCGGGCCTGTTCGGATCCTTTCTCGCGGCCCTGTTCATGCTCGGCGGCGGCATCACCCTGCTACAGGTCGCGGTCAATCCGCTGATCCTCTCGCTGGGCAGCCCGGACACCGCGCACAGCCGCCTGACCTTTGCCCAGTTCTTCAATTCGGTCGGTGTATTCCTGATGGTGCGTTTCGGGGCCGAAATCATCCTCGGTGAGACGTCGAAGACTGATGGTTCTACGCTGACCGGAGAAGCGCTGAAAGCCTATCGCGTCGCGGAGACCACAGTGATCGGTCACAGCTACATCGGCCTGGCTATCGTTCTGGCGCTGATCGCCGTTCTTTTCTGGTTCGCCCGCAATTTCATCCAGCGGCAGGAAGTCGAAGAAGTGAAGATGACGGGCAGCTTCGCCCTGCTTCGCAACAACGCGCGACTGCGTTTCGGGGTCGTCTGTATCTTCCTTTATGTCGGCGCGGAAGTCGCAATTGCCAGCATCATGATCAACTATCTCGGGGACGAGAGAACGCTCTCACTCGACCCCCGGTCTGCGGGCATCATGCTGTCTTATTACTGGCTGGGTGCCTTGATCGGACGCCTGATGGGCGGTTTTCTGCTCCGCCTGACCAAGCCCGGTCTGTTGCTTGCGCTATTCGCTGCTGCTGCCATATTGCTCAATCTGACATCGGCAATATCGAGCGGCGAACTGGCGGCTTATTCGTTGATCGCGGTTGGTCTGGCCAATTCCATCATGTTCCCGACGATTTTCAGTCTGGCAACAGAGGGACTGGACGCAGAAGCGCCGCAAGCGTCGGGGCTGCTTTGCACCGCGATTGTCGGCGGTGCCTTCATCCCGCTGTTGACGGGTGTGGTTGCTGATTTTGGCGGCTTGGCAGTGGCGCTGATCGTTCCCATCATGTGTTACGCAGTAATCGCCTCATATGGGCTTTATGCCGCTCGGAAACAGTAGTTGCGTATTTCGCAATAGGCATTTTCGTCCGTAAATCCCATAACGCTGATAACATTTGATATCCGGGAAAAAATTGTGACCCAGGCTGCAGAAAATAACGGAATATCATCCCGATTGCTGCTGTTCGGCGCGACCGGCGATCTGGCGAAGCGCATGCTTCTGCCATCGCTGTTCGCGCTGCACGAAGACGGCCTGATCGCAGCGGACCTGCGGATAGTCGGAACGGCTCGCAGCAGCATGTCGGATGAGGAATATCGGGAACTGGCGGCGGAAGCCCTGGCAGAATATCTGCCGGAAGATCGCAAGGGCAATGGTCAGCTCGAATCTTTTCTGGAGCGCCTTTCCTATCAACCGCTGGACGCATCCAAGACCGCCGGATTTGACAAGCTTGCGGATAAATTGGGTGATATCGCGGGCGGGCTGTCCATTTTCCTTTCCACCGCTCCCTCCCTGTTCGAAGCGACCATTGACGGACTCAAAGCGGCCGGACTCACCGGAGAAAATGTCCGCATTGGTCTGGAAAAGCCGCTCGGCAATGATCTTGCATCGTCTGGAACGATAAACGATGCTGTCGCCAGTGCCTTTTCCGAACAGCAGACTTTCCGGATCGACCATTATCTCGGCAAGGAGACGGTGCAAAATCTGATGGCGTTGCGCTTTGCCAATATGTTGTTCGAGCCATTGTGGAATTCAAACGGCATTGATCATGTCGAGATTACCGTCTCGGAAACGGTCGGTCTCGAGGGGCGTCACGGATTCTACGACGATACCGGAGCGCTGCGCGATATGGTGCAAAACCATATGCTGCAGCTGCTGGCGCTCACCGCAATGGAAGCGCCCGCCAATCTCGACGCGACATCCATTCGGGACGAGAAAGTGAAGGTGCTGCGCAGCCTGCGTCCGGTGACAGCGGAAGAAATGGTCCGCGGCCAATATGCCGAGGGCGCGGTCAAAGGCGGGGCTGTGAGCGGCTATGCCGAGGATTTTGGTGGCAGTTCCGACACCGAGACCTTCGTCGCGATCAAGGCCCATATCGATAATTGGCGCTGGCAGGGCGTGCCATTCTACCTGCGCACCGGCAAACGCCTGTCCGAACGCCGCAGCGAGATCGTGATCCAGTTCAAATCCGTCCCGCACAATATTTTCGCAGAGCGCGGCGGCAAACTTAACGCCAACCGTCTGGTCATAAGGTTGCAACCGGAGGAATATGTGCGATTGCAGGTCATGGCCAAGGAACCCGGCCTCGACCGGGACGGTGTTGTTCTGCGCGAAGTCCCGCTCGACCTGTCCCTGTCGCAGGCTTTCTCGAAGACGCGGAAGCGCATCGCCTATGAACGCCTGCTACTTGATCTGATCGACGGCGATCCAACGTTGTTCGTCCGCCGCGACGAGGTGGAAGCGCAGTGGCGCTGGGTCGACGCCATCCGTAAAACATGGAATAAAAATGCCATGACACCGAAATCCTACGGAGCGGGAAGCTGGGGGCCATCGGCAGCCATTGCCTTGACCGAACGCGACGGGGTGAGCTGGCATGAGTGAGACACAAAATACCGTCGCCCCGATTTGCTGGGCCGCAAAGGCCGATGTCGAATCGATAGCGGACCATGTCGGTGCGATCATCAAGCGGCCCGGCAATCACTGGCTCGCGGTTCCCGGCGGCAAGACGCCGCTGCCGATTTTCGAGATATTGTCGAGGCGCACCCTGCCCTGGGGCATGGTCTCGCTGATGCTGACCGACGACCGGATTGTTCCGCAAAACCACCCGGCGAGCAATCAGGGCAAGCTGGATGCGGCTTTCGATGCGACGCCCGCCCATGTAGCAAAACTGGAAGTAGGCTCGTGCCTGCCTCTGTTTGATCTGGTCTGGCTCGGCATGGGCGCGGATGGCCATATTGCATCGCTATTTCCCAATATGGAACCCAATGCAGCAGGCACACCCGCTATTATCCGTGCGCGTCCCGATCCGCTGCCACCCGAAGCGCCGTTTGAGCGTTTGTCGCTTAATCTGGCGGCCCTTACCCAGGCGAAGGAAATCATGCTGGTGGTGCGGGGCTGCGACAAGAAGCGGGTGCTCGACGAAGCAATTGCCGGAGAGAATGACCTGCCGATCGCCAGACTTTTCGCCGCTGCCCGCTGCCCGATCAATATTTTCTGGAGCCGAACATGAGCCTTCATCCTGTCGTCGAGAAAGTCACCGCGCGGATCATCGCGCGTTCGGCAGCCGCCCGGAAGGCCTATCTCGATCTGATCGACCGCGCCCGCGACGAGGGCGTGCACCGTCCCACCATGTCCTGCGGCAATCTCGCCCATGGTTTTGCCGCCAGCGGCGACGACAAAAGCACCATTCGGTCGGGCAAGGCGATGAATATCGGCATCGTCACCGCCTATAATGACATGCTCTCGGCGCATCAGCCTTATGGTCGCTACCCCGAGCAGATCAAGATTTTCGCCCGCGAAGCCGGCGCAACCGCACAGGTCGCCGGCGGTGTGCCCGCCATGTGCGATGGGGTCACGCAGGGACAGGACAGTATGGAACTCTCCTTGTTCAGCCGCGACGTGATCGCGATGGGCACCGCGGTCGCCCTGTCCCACGGCATGTTCGAGGGCGCGCTCCTACTCGGCATTTGCGACAAGATCGTACCCGGCCTGCTGATCGGCGCGCTGCGCTTTGGCCATCTGCCGACCATCCTGATCCCCGCCGGTCCTATGCCATCGGGTCTCGCCAACAAGGAAAAGGTTCGCGTGCGCCAGCTGTTTGCGCAGGGCAAGGTTGGCCGGGAAGAATTGCTCGAAGCGGAGAGCGCTAGCTATCACGGCGCGGGCACCTGCACGTTCTTCGGCACCGCCAACAGCAACCAGATGATGATGGAGATGATGGGCCTGCACATGCCGGGCAGCTCGTTCGTCAATCCGGGCACCAAGCTTCGTCAGGAGCTGACCCGGGCAGCAACCCATCAGCTGACGCGCAATGGCTGGGCTGGCGAAGATTATCGCCCCCTGGGTCACTGTATCGATGAAAAAGCCATGGTGAACGCCATTGTCGGCCTGCTCGCCACCGGCGGCTCGACTAATCATGTGATACATTTGCCCGCCATTGCCCGCTCAGCCGGAATCCTGATCGACTGGGATGATATGGACGAACTGTCCGCAGCGGTGCCGCTAATCGCCAGCGTCTATCCCAATGGCTCGGGCGATGTGAATCATTTCACCGCAGCGGGCGGCATGCCTTATGTCATCCGCGAGCTGATTGGTGCTGGCCTCGCCCATGATGATATTAAGACCGTTTACGGACGCTCGCTGTCCGATGGCGCGAAGCAGCCGGTCATGGCCGACGAACAACTGGCATTTGTTGATGCGCTGCAACAATCCGCCGACGAAACAATCCTGCGCCCGGCCAGCAATCCCTTTCAGGCCGACGGCGGCATGAAGCTGCTGCAAGGCAATCTCGGGCGCGCCACCATGAAGGTCAGCGCGGTTGATCCGGCACGCTGGACGATCGAAGCGCCAGCCCGCATCTTCCATGATCAAAATGACGTGGTTACTGCATTCAAGGCGGGGGAGTTGGACCGAGATGTCATCGTCGTCGTCCGCTTTCAGGGACCGGCCGCCAACGGCATGCCGGAACTGCACAAGCTAACTGCGCCGCTCGGGGTGCTACAGGACAAGGGTTTCAAAGTCGCCTTCGTCACCGATGGCCGGATGTCGGGGGCGAGCGGCAAGATACCCTCTGCTATCCATATTTCACCCGAAGCCTTTCACGGCGGGCCATTGGGGAAACTCAAGGACGGTGATATCGTCCGCGTCTGCGCGACGAACGGCGAACTCACCGCCCTGATCGATCCCGCAGAGTGGGAGGCCCGCGAACAGGCTACGGCACCGCCACCAGCAATGGGAACCGGCCGTGAACTGTTCGCAATGATGCGCCACCACAGCGACCCGGCCGAAAAAGGCGGCTCGGCGATGCTGGCCGAGGCGGGGCTGTAAAAATGACCGAGATTGTCGTAGCCGATATTGGCGGCACGCATGCCCGCTTTGCCATCGCGGAAATCGAGAATGGCACGATTGCGTCGCTGTCGCCGCCGACAACCTTGACCACCGCCGACCATCCGAGCTTCCAGATTGCCTGGGAAATATTCGGCGAAACTCTCGGCCGTGCGCTCCCCGGAGCCGCCGCTATCGCCATCGCCGCTCCGATCAATGACGAACTGATCAATCTGACCAACAATCCATGGATCATCCGCCCGCCCCAGATCCGGGAAAAGCTGGCCGTCGACCGTTATACGCTGGTCAATGATTTCGCTGCTGTCGCCCATGCCGTCGCCTTGGTCGGCCCCGACAAGTTCATGCATATCGCCGGACCGGAGGTGCCGCTGCCGCAATCCGGCGTGATCAGTGTGATCGGTCCCGGCACGGGTCTGGGTGTGGCGGCGCTGGTCTGCAAGGATGGCGAGACTCAAGTTCTGGCGACCGAAGCCGGCCATTGCGATTTTGCCCCGCGCGATGCTGTCGAAGATCGCATCCTCCAGACCCTGCGCGCCAAACATGGCCGCGTGTCGGTCGAGCGCATCGTGTCCGGGCCGGGCCTGCGCACCATATTCGAAGTGCTGTCAGAAATGGAAAACCGGCCAATGCCCGCCGGGGATGACAAGCTATTGTGGCAACTGGCTCTGGGGGGCCATGACAGTATCGCCATCGCCGCACTGGATCGTTTCTTTCTGGCGCTGGGGTCGGTCGCCGGCGACATTGCGCTGGCCCATGGCGCGGGCGCAGTCGTGCTGGCCGGTGGCCTGGGCCTGAGACTGACCGACCATGTTGCCGCTTCCGGCTTTGCCGATCGCTTCACCTCCAAGGGCCGCTATCGCGGGTTGATGGAGAGCCTGCCGGTCAAACTGATCACCCATCCCGAACCCGGCCTGCTCGGCGCGGCTGCGGCCTTCATACAGGAACATGGCGCATGACGGACCAAATCAAGCCGATCGAACAGCTGATGCGCCGTACCACGGTCATTCCGGTGCTGGTAATCGACGATCTTGCGCACGCGAGGCCATTGGCCGAGGCGCTGGTGGCCAGCGGCTATCCTGTTCTGGAAGTGACATTGCGGACGCATTGCGCGCTCGACGCCATCGCCGAAATGCGCAAGGTCGCCGGTGCCATCGTCGGCGCAGGCACCGTCACCGATCCCGATGAGCTTGCCGCTGCCATCGACGCAGGGGCCGAGTTCATCGTCTCCCCGGGCCTGACCGATCGGCTCGGCCAAGCCGCGATTGCCGCCGATATCCCGTTCCTGCCCGGCATCGCCACCGCCGGTGATATCATGCGCGGTCTGGACCTCGGCCTGACCCATTTCAAATTTTTCCCGGCAGAAGCATCGGGCGGGATAGCGGCTTTGAAGGCCCTGAGCGGGCCGTTCGGGCAATGTCTGTTCTGCCCAACCGGCGGGATCAGCGAAGCCAGCGCTCCCCAATGGCTCGCACTCGACATTGTCCTTTGCGTTGGCGGTAGCTGGGTGGTGCCTTCCCTATAGACAGGGCAATGCCCACCCGCCGTTCAAGCCCGTTTCAACCAGCTGGGTGGAGGCCGCAACCCGGTCGGCCTTCCCAGCTAGAGCCCTAATACCCGCTTTGCGATAATGTTCCGCTGAATTTCATTGGTGCCGCCATAAATACTCTGCGCGCGGGTGCCGAAATAATTGGCCACGCCGGGCGCCGCGAAGGCGGCATCGCCGGTCCACTCCGGACTGACGCTATCAGCAAATTTGCGATTGCCATGCTCGGCCGCGGCTTCCAGAAACAGGGTCGTGATGTCCTGCGCCAGATCGGTCGCCATGATCTTCAGGATCGAGGCCTCGTCACCCGGCGTTCCGCCATCCCGGACCGCCGTCAGCACTCTGAGTACGGTAATTTCCAGCGCATCCAGCCGCGTTTCTGCCTCGCACAAGCGACCGGCAAAAAAGCTGTCGTCGATCAGCCGCTGATTGCCGCCGGTCGGAATTTGTGACGCGATAGCCCGGATATCGGCCAGTTGTTTCCGCTTGCCGCCAATGCGCGCATAAGAGGTGCGTTCATTGCCGAGCAGATATTGCGAATAGGACCAGCCCTTGCCTTCCTCGCCTATGCGATTGCCAACCGGAACCCGGACATCGACAAAATCGCACTGGCTGAGATAATATTTGCCGTCGATGGTGATAATCGGCTTCACGGTAACGCCGGGCTGATCCAGCTTGCAGCAGATGAAGGTGATCCCCATCTGTTTCTTCGCTTCGCGCGAGGTGCGGGTCAGCAGGAAGATCCAGTCCGCATGCTGCGCCGCAGACGTCCAGATTTTCGTGCCGTTGAGAATATATTCGTCGCCGTCCCGCACTGCGGAAAATTGCAGGGAGGCGAGATCAGACCCGGCTTCGGGCTCGCTATAGCCTTGCGCCCAGCCGACCGAACCGTCGCGGAGGCCAGGCAGCCACTGCGCCTTTTGTTCATCGGATCCGAAAGTATAAACCACCGGGCCGACATAGACGACGCCCATCGGCGTCACCGTCGGCGCTCCGGCTTTCTCCAGCTCTTCGTCAAAAATATATTGTTGTTCAATCGACCAGCCCGGACCTCCATATTCTTCCGGCCAGGCACTTGCCAGCCAGCTCCGCTCGCCCAGCGCCATTTCTGCGCGCCGCACCTCCGCCGTGGTCAGGCTCGCGCCGGAAGCCGTCTTTGCCAATATGTCCTGCGGATAGTCCTTTTCAAAATAGGTCCGGATCTTTTTGCGAAAAGACTGCAGTTCAGGGTCGTGACCTAGTTTCATGGTAGCGTGTTCTTTCCTCTGGTGCCGTGGTCCGGACTTCAATGGCGATGACTGTGCACTAATCTGGCAAAAAGTGAACTGTCCCTGTGATTCAAAATTTGCGAAAAATTATACCGCGCTCTGCTGTCACATCGTTCACGCGGCGTGCGCGTCCGGTGCACGGAAGATGGTGATAGACCATTCATTCCAGCCAGAAACCTGCCCCTTTCCTACAGCGTCCCGATTCTGATAAACGGATGACATGATCACAACACGACCAGCCTTGTCTCGCACGGCTGCGCGACGTCGGCGCGCTTTCCGGCCGCTGCAACCCTGCTCCATCCGAAGGGAAGCCGCCAACCCAACGCCAAGATAGGCCCTGCCCGCGACCAAAGCTATTTCCGGTTTAGGGGGTGTGACCCGTGTGACCCTGATTATTATTTTTTGGGAAAAAGGGGACCGAAACGGACAATATATTCGCAAACAAGCCCGGCTTTGCTATTGCCGCCCGATGTGTATCATTTCCCTCGCGTGGCAGGCCCATCCCCACTGGAAACTTGTCGCGATCGGCAACCGGGACGAGATGCACGGCCGCCCCGCAAAACCGCTGGCCCGGTGGGAGAACCACGAACATTTGCTGGCGGGGAAAGACGTGCAGGCCGGCGGGACGTGGCTGGGTGCATCCGAACAGGGCCGCTTTGCCGTGGTCACCAATCTCAGCGGCTATGGAGCGCCGGACAGAAGTCTCGCATCCCGCGGCGATCTGTTGAAAGATTTTTTGGTAGGTGATGGTCGTTATTCCGATCTTGATGCAGTGCCGCTTTCGGACTTCAACCCGTTCAACCTGATCACCATCGAGAATGATAAAGCCGTGGTCCATTCTAACCGGCCAGATTCCGTCAGCAGGCGTCTCGAGCCCGGGATCCATGGCCTCTCCAACGGGTCTCTGGAAAATCCCTGGGCGAAGGCCAGGCATCTCAATGCGGCTTTGGAAGCCTGGCTACAGAAGAGCGCAGAGGAGCCTGCGGCGTTGCTCGATTTTTTGACTGACAGATCAACATATCCGCTGGCAACAGGTGCGGCAGGTCAGGCGCCCATGCAGCTGGAGCCAGCCAGTTCCGGGATATTCATCCAGAACCCGGTCTACGGAACGCGCTGCAGCACGATTGTGGCTATTGATCATGCGGGCAATGGGTCGATGCTGGAGCGCCGGTTTGATGACTCCGCCACAGTAACTGGAGAAGACCGCCTGTCCTTTTCCTGGCCGGGCTAAAATCTGCTGGAGGCCGGCATAGAAAATCCGTGCATGCCGCTTTCCGGAATTTCCGCTATGCCGCCCGAATGGACCCGCCGATGCTGAAAAACATGCCTACGATATTGAAACGACTGTCTGCGGACAGCTCACGCAGCTATGTCTCGCTCTTCGTCGGACTGGCGGTCTTTGTCGCCGGAACCCTGGCCACCTATGTCGCGCAAAGCGCCGACCGGCCAGTCAGCGCCGCCCTGATCTATGTGTCCGCCGTGACCATTATCGGCGCGGTAAACGGCCTGCGTGGCGGACTACTGGCTGGCATTGGCGCCTCCTTCTTCTACAACTTCTTTTTCAGCGAACCTTTGCTCGATTTCGGCGTCACCACTTCCGACGAATATATCCCGCTGCTGGCCTTCAATCTGAGTGCTCTCCTATCCGGCGCGCTGGCCGGTCGGATCAACGACAGGGCGCGCGCTGCGGAGATTGCCCAGCAGAAAATCAACCAGCTGCTCGATATCAGCAATCAACTGCAAACCGCCGTGCATCTTGAGGATATTGACCGGGCTATCGTCCAGACCGGCATATTCGATTCATCAGAAGAGTTTGAGATATACGCCATCAGCGATGGGGACTGGATAGCGGTCGAGGGCAAAAAGCGATGGTTGGCGGAGGCCCAGAAAGCCGCCGGACAAGGCGAATTACAACAAATCCGGGACCAGAAAATTGCCTATCTGCTATCATCATCCCAGCGCCGCGTTGGTGCGTTGATCTGTACCCGGGATGCGCAAAAATCCAAGCGGCTGAGCAAGATCGACTTTGACGCGGTGCTCAATTTGCTGAGTATGGCGATCGACCGCTTTGCCCTGCTCCACCAGAAATCCGAAGCGGAAGCAATGCGCCGGTCCGAGGAATTCAAGACCGCGCTGCTGTCCTCCATATCCCACGACATGCGCACCCCGCTGGCGGCAATCTCTGCATCCGCATCGAGCCTTGCCTCTTATGGCGACACGCTGCCGGAATCTTCGCGCATGGAAATGCTGACGATCATTCAGGATCAGTGCGAGCGCCTGAACCGCTATACCACCAACCTGCTCAATCTGGGCCGGCTGCAAGCCGGCATATCGCCCGACCAGCTGGAGAGCCTCGATCTGGTGGAAATGCTGGGGTCGGCGGTCAATACCGTGAAAATGCATCACAGCGGGCGCGAGATCATCAAAAGCCTGCCCTTCGATGACTGCACGGTGCGCGCCAATCCGGTGATGCTGGAACAGCTTTTCTACAATATTCTGGAAAATGCGATCCAATATAGTTCCGAAGGCGCGCCAGTCCTGATCACCGGGCACAAGCAGGATGGACGGGTCGAGATTGCCATATCGGATCAGGGGTGCGGCATTCCGGCTTCCGAACTGAACCGGGTGTTCGACCGCTTTTATCGCTCGGCGGAAAATATACGCAAAGAAGGCCACGGCCTTGGCCTGTCCATCGCATCCGGCTTCGCCCAGGCCTTCGGAGGCGCTATATCCGCGCACAGCCCGCTGGAAATGGGCAAGGGAACAAAAATAATCGTCAGGCTTCCGGCGTCCGCCTCCCCCTCAGAAAGCAATGGCCAATGAACGTGAAAATATTGCTGGTCGATGACGAGACCGCCCTCATCCGCTCGCTGCAGCCGGTATTGATCGCGCAAGGCTATGGCGTCGATTCAGCCGGGACGGCTGCAGAAGCACTGAAAAAAGCGAAGGAGACGGTGTTTGATATCATCCTGCTCGACCTCGGACTACCCGATGCCGACGGCAAGGAAATCATCGCGAATCTGCTTGATCTCAACGCCCTGTCGATCCTGATCCTGTCTGCCCGTCATCAGGAGGCGGAAAAGGTCGCCGCGCTGGACCAGGGCGCCGACGATTTCATCAACAAGCCATTCAATATCGAAGAGCTGCTGGCGCGGATCCGGGCGGCAGTACGGCGACGGAAGAACGAGGCGGTCAAAAGCCAGGAGTTTGAATCGCGTCATTTGCGGATCGACTTTCTCAAGCGGAAGGTCTTCCTGATGGGCGACGAAATCAAATTCTCGCCCAAGGAATTTGACCTGCTGGAGACATTGGCCCGGCATGCCGGACAGGTTGTGACCCATCGCCAGCTGTTGCTGGCCGGATGGAATGATCCCACGGTCGATACCCAATATTTGCGCAGCTATATGGCGCTGATCCGCCAGAAGCTGGAATATGATTCATCGCAGCCGGAATATCTGCTGACCGAACCGGGCGTAGGCTATCGACTGGATATTGATTTCGAACATTGAAGGTTGGATGACGCGGGCTTCGTCGGGGTGAGCGGGTGCCCGCGCCATCACAGAGGGCTTCTTTTGGTTCATGATGTCCCTCATGGGGACGGTCCGGTTTTACATCGATCATGATGCTGCTGTTACAATGGATTTTATATGCCCCTCCGACGGCTGGGTCCGCATATAAAATCCGTGGTAATTGCTTTTGGAAAAGGGACCTAAAAGGCATTTGTAACAGTCAAAAGGTTTTCCCAAATGTCCCAATCCCGCGTTTCAATAAACTTGATCTCGATGCCGCTGCTGGTTGCGGCCCTCAGCCTCTCGGCCTGTAGCAAGAAGGCACCGGAAGGCCTGCCACCTGCACCCGGTGACAATATGGATTATAACAGCACCGCCAGCGGCCCGATCAAGGGCAGTCAGGAAGATTTCCTCGCCAATGTTGCCGCCGACAGGATTTTCTTTGAAACCGACCGCAGCAATGTAGACAGCGAAGATCAGCAGATATTGCGCAGCCAGGCCGCATGGCTTGTCGCCAATCCCAGTGTCCGTATCCGTGTGGAAGGCCATTGCGACGAGCGCGGGACCCGCGAATATAACCTGGCGCTCGGCGAACGCCGCGCCAATGCCGCGAAAAACTATCTGTCGACCCTAGGCGTCGAACTCTCGAGAATATCGGTTGTCAGCTATGGCAAGGAACGGCCGGACGCTCTGGGCTCGGATGAAACGGCATGGGACCTGAACCGCCGCGCAGTGACCGTCACCGTCCGCTAATTATCGAACTGGAAATACTCAGGACGAAGAAATAATATTGAATCATGATCCACCGGCAATATTGTTGGTGGATCATGAGCGTAAGGACCGGCGCTAGCGAGGTCCTTTATGCTGGTAGCGCTCACCAGCGATTACGCCTTTTAAGAGCTCAGGCTGGATTTCACGATTGCTGTCCGTGCTGTGCAAGACCGACACATCACCTGTCGTCTCGGCGATCACGGCCAGCACTTGCGAAAAGTTAAGGGCATTGGCTTCCCGCAATTTACCCCACAGGTCACTCTCTGTCATTTTCGCCTTTTTGAGCTGGTCATGCTGGATTTCACCACCGATCATGATGAGGCGTGGCCGGTTATCAGCCAAAAATTGCAGACCGGGAAAGTGGGTTCTCAATAAGGCCATTACGATCTGAAGACCAAACAGGAAAACGAGCGCCGCCACCCCGTGGGCAATCGGCGGATTTTTAGAAAGAATGACCGAGCCCAGTACCGACCCGATCGCAACCGTGACAGCGAAATCAAAGCCGCTCATCTTGGAAAAACTGCGAACTCCGGCCAGTCGGGTAAGAATGATCACGGTAAAATACATCGCGAATGCCGAAAGCGCGATGAGCGCCACCTGTTCCCACCCTGTGATCGTCCAGTCACTCAACATCTATATTACCCCCGGTGCAGTTCAACTTATCAGGCAACTTCCTGTACTTCGACTGGCTTGCGCTTATCGAAAATATCGGCGAGCTCTTGCGCTCGCTTGTCGCTCAGATCTTTTCTGGCAGCAGCGAAAATTTCATTCTCTTCTTCGTCCATGTGATGCTCTAGCCGATCCTTGAGAGTCTTGAACCGGGTAAGCCATCCGGAACTGCTGAAATCCATATCGACCAGATCTTCAAAATAATCTTCCGCTTCCTTATGCTCGGCAACGGAATGGCGGCCCTTGTCCTGGAGGTCAGGGCGCGCCAGCATTTCGGCGTATAATGACTGCTCTTCAGCGTTGGCATGAGCGGAAACATCAATTCGCAGCTGTTCGAAAGACTTGCGACGCTCCTCAGTATCGCCGCTTGTGTCGGCGACGTGGTCAAGCATTTCGCGGTGTTTGTCATGATCCTGCTTCAGACGGGTAAAAATATCGGTCATAATATCTCCATCAATAATATCCTGCTGACAAGACGCGTAGATCGACATTTGGTTGCATCTTGGCGATGCGGACCAATGTGTTGATGCAGGACAAGACTGAATATTCGTAGCCGGGCTGGATGCCAGAAACGGCAGAAGAACTGCTCTTGAGCGGCAATTAGCCAGCAATTGAATAAAAATGCATTTTGTCGGGAACCAAAGTTCGTTCAGGCCGTTGTTAAGATCGAATGGATGTTGACCCATGAACCGGCGTTGCTTTCATTCCTCAAAAACCGGCTGGGAAATTTGGCCTTTCGTATCCCCCCGTTTACCAACGGACAGATTTCCCAGCCACTTTTCATACATTGTTTCACACCGAACTGGCGCTGCCGGGACCAGTTGTAACTGGACATCTTGCCCGCGCAGAACAAAAAAATGGCCAGGACATAATGCCTGGCCATTGTTTTCTATCGGTTTTGAAGAAACTATTCTTCCGAAGGCATCTTCACGTCCACATCAGGAACGTCGACGGTGACTTCTTCGGTACCAACTTCAACATCGGCAGTCTCTACGTCGATCTCAGGCAGCTGGCCCGCATCACCGGAAACATCAACGTCCATCGTCGGCATTTCGCCTTCTTCGGTTACATTGGCTTCACAGGCGGAAAGCGCCAGTCCTGCGGTCATTACAGCAGCAATTGCAATTTTTTTCATTATGAACTCCCTTCAATGGTTCGAGAATTCAACGCCTAGTTGGTTACAGGGTTCCATGGCAACATAATTTTATCCTCGGCCCAGTCGCATTCGGAACGCATCAAGATGAAAATAGCTTGAATCAAACTGGCTGATCTCGGCGAGCCGGGCCTCGTCCTTGAACAATATCCATCCATTGTCCCGCTCCAGCAGACCATCCCGTTCCAATTGCCGCAGCACCCGATTGGTGTGGATGGGGGTCAAGCCCAGAGCATCGGCGATAACGGTCTGCGTTAGCGGCACACGAAACCCGTCGCTTGTACCCGCCCCGGTAATCAGCACCCGCCGATAAAGTTCGAGCAGAAAATGCCCTATTCTTTCACGGGCGGTCTGCTTGCCGTTTCTGACGATCTGTTCGCGCAGGAACGCCTCTTCCTGAACCTGCATCCACCAAAATGCGAGTGTCAGTTTCCCGGATTCGGTCAACAGGCGGCGGAAAACAGACGGCCTTACCGACAGACCGGTCAAACTCGTCACCGTTTTAACAGAATGATCCGCCTCGGCCGCCACCAGAACCTGAAGGTCGAACATGTCTCCCGGCAACAATATGTTCAATACCTGACGTCGACCGTCCTCCAGCGTCTTGTACCGGATCGCCCAGCCCTCCTTGACGATCAGAACGCTATCCAATTCCTGGCCCGCATCGATGATCTCGGTATTTTTATCGTAATGCCGTTCCCGCCCGTCGATCTGCATGATGACCTGCTGATCAATCTCGTCCAGATCGGCATAAAAGGAAATGCGTCGGAGCAGGGCTTTTTGCGCCACTAGCGATATCGCGCTTCGTCAGGAGCAGGAAATGTGATTGTGCAGATCAGGCCGTCGACCGTCCAATCCCGTTCAATCTCTCCGCGCAAATTGCGGGTGATACTATGATCGATAAGCGAGGATCCAAAGCCGGATACGGACGGAGCAGGCTGTGACTTGGGGCCACCACTTTCCAACCAGCGCAATTCGACAATATCCTGCCCATCTTCGTCAGGAAGGATGGTCCATTTTATCTTCACAAGGCCCGTATCCGCGGTCAACGCACCATATTTGGCTGCGTTGGTGGCCAGCTCGTTAAGCACGAGCGATATCGAAACCATCGCGTTTTCTTCAAGAATAATATCGGGTCCAAACCAGCGCACTCTCGGATAGGTCTTGCAGAGGTCCCTCACCAGCGCGGCAAACGATCCGGTCACAAAGTTGGTATCGAGCAGGATTTGCTGGGCCCGGTTCAACGCGCTCAGGCGATTCTTGATCCGTTCGATATAATCATCAATCGACGTCGCCGAATTTTTGGTCAGCATCATGATCGATTGCAGTGTGGCAAAAAGATTGCGGAGCCGGTGATGGAGTTCGCGTGTGTGAAGCCGCAACTGTTCCTGCTGATCGACGGAATGGGTAATATCTTTATTGACCCCGGTTAGCGTCGGCCGGCCGTTCGCTTCGAAATAGTCGCCATATCCCTCGACCCAGCGGGTTTCACCCGACGGCAATATGATACGAAAACGCGCCTCATATTTTTCGCCCGGCGCTGCTGCAGCGCTCATTGCTTCGGTAACGCTATCACGATCCTCCGGATGGATGCGGGCCATAGCGCTTTCCACTTGTGTAAGCGCCTCTCCTGCATCTTCTCCCCATATCTTCATATAAGCGCCGCCCCATTCGATCATTCCCGTTTCAAGGTCGAGCCGAAAGCTGGCGATATCACTGAGGGCGAGAGTGAGGTCGAGATTGGACCGATCGATGGCAGCATTTTTTTGCGCCTGTTCACGCAAACGGATCTCGCGACTCAACTCCAGTTCACTCATCACGATATCGGCCATGTTTTTCAGCTGGTTGAGTTGGTTTTTTGTGATCCGGAATCGCGGAACCGTATCCGCGAACCACAAGGCTCCCAGAACCATGCCATTGGGGGCAATCAACGGCGCACCGGCGTAAAATCGAATAGAGGGATCACCGCTGACCAGAGGGTGGCGATCGAATTGCGGATCAATCGATGCATCTTCAATGACCACAGGCTCGTGACTATCGATCATCTGTTGGCAAAAGGATATATCGCGGTCCGCCTGGGTTTCAGCCAGACCTACCGCCGATTTGAAAAACTCCCGGTCTGCATCAATCAGGGAGATGGACGCTATCGGTGCCGAAAAAATATCGGCGACCAGCTGCGTGATACGATCGAAAGCGTTCTTCCGGGCATTATCCATTACCTGATAGCTGCCGAGTGTCGCCAACCGTTCGACCTCCATTGTCGGTTCCAACTCTTCAGTCATCTGGTCACCCGCCTTCATGTCTAACCCCTTTTTGTCACTGACCCTGAAGCCGTTCCAGTACCAACGGTCAACTTGCGATCTTGTTGCATGCCGGTGGAACCAAAGCAGCAAACGATGCGGTAACTGACCCCGAAGTCCGATAGGGATGAAAATAATCCAAGCGGAGACTTTTGCATGAATTATGATGCTCGTGAAGAATTATGTGAAATGATTGAAAATATCGATACCATCATGCCGATAACCGGGAGGGATGAAGATGTGCAGAACGGTCGGTTACAAGATATTGTCCCCGGTCATCGCACCCCTGTCACCAGACACAGAAAAAAGGCTGCGGGATCTAAATCTCGCAACCCTTTTAATTTCGATCTTCCAGACAGCCTAGCGACGGGCCATCAACGCGCCGACGATAAGCCCGATGCCAGCCGTCACAGCAATGCTGACGATCGGGTTTTCCTTGAACGTTGTCTGCGCTTTTCTGCGCCCCTTTGTCCCGGCCTCAACCGCATTGGCGCGCGCGGCGTCAAACTTTGTCTTCGCATTGGCGCGCAACTCTGATGCGTTTGCCTGGGCATCGGCCTTGACGGACTTGGTCAAGGTTGCCAGATCATCTTTCAATGTTTGCAGATCCGACTTCACCGCGCCCATTTCTTCCGAATAATTGCCTGTCATTTCTTTTTCTCCATATTCTGTCTAATGATGAGTCAACGACCTACGGCCAGATTGGTTCCGGATCACGACCACAAGCCAAGAATTTAAATGTCACCTGCCTAACGAAATTATGATGGAACCCTATTTCCAATCATGCGTTGGGAACCCATCACGGAGATATAAAATATGTCACTAGCTCAAAATCTGAAACCGCATCTTCCCTATCTACGGCGCTATGCGCGGGCTCTAACCGGTAGCCAAAAGAGCGGCGACGCATTTGTTAAGGCAACACTGGAAGCGATTATTGCCGACCCGGAACCCATGCCAGACAATAATGACGTACGGGTCCATCTATACCGCGTCTTTGCCAGTATCTGGGAAAGCGCGCATGTCAGGGTTACGGACGATCCAGACGACAACACGGCGCAGAACCGCTTGAACGCGATTCCCCCGATCAGCCGTCAAGTATTGCTGCTGACCGCGCTGGAAGGTTTTTCTGTCAGCGAAGTCGCAAAAATTGCCGATGTTGGCGAGAATTCGATCAATGACCTGCTTGACGATGCCATTGCCGAAATTGACAAGGAAATCAGGTCCGATGTTCTGATCATCGAGGACGAGGCTCTGATTTCAATGGAATTGCAGCAGATCGTATCGGGGCTGGGACACCGTGTTTGCGGAACCGCAACGACCCACAAAGGAGCCCTGGAAGCCGTTGCAAAGGCAAAGCCGAGCCTGGTGCTCGCCGATATCCAGCTGGCGGACGGAAGCTCGGGCATTGATGCTGTGAAGGATATTCTGGAACAGATTTCGGTTCCGGTAATCTTCATTACCGCATTCCCCGAGCGTTTGCTTACGGGGGAACGCCCCGAACCGACATTTCTGATCACCAAGCCATTTCAACCCAATGCTATTCGCGCTGCGATTAGCCAGGCCCTGTTCTTTTCAACGGCAAAGCAGGACGCCTGATTTTACTCACAGTTTCGATTGAAGATGCCCTGCGCCTCAATGCCGGTTCAAACTATTGAACCGGCATTGAGGCGCTATAATTACCAGCGATCCCGATCAAAGGATCGAGTAAACTAGGTTAGAATTTTGAAAATTTTTGCTTGTAAGCGCCAGCCGATTAGACGGCCAGCAAAAGACAGTCGAGCTAGGGTGCTATTTTCTCAACCGCACCAATGATATTTTCCAGCGCCGTAGCGGTGAGATTATCATGACCATCAGAGGCAGAGGTGAAACGCCCCTCTTCCAGAATGGCTTCCAGCGCCTTGCGCGCCCGCGAAACCCTGCTTTTCATTGTACCGACGGCGCAGTTGGAAATATCTGCAGCCTCTTCGTAGGAATAGCCGCCAGCGCCGACCAGAATGATGGCCTCTCGCTGATCATCGGACAATTCCATCAGCCCCCGCTGCAAGTCGGCGAGATGCAACGGTTCCTGCTGAGGGGCCGGTGCCGATAATATCCGTTCTGCTACCAGTTCATCATAGTTCGCGCTGAACTTCTTGCGGCGCATGCTCGAGAAAAAAGTGTTCCGCAAAATCACGAATGTCCAGGCACGCATCGAAGTGCCTGCAATGAAGCGGTCCCGCGCAGCCCATGCTTTCAGAAGCGTGTCCTGCACAAGATCATCGGCCACATCGCGGTCGCCTGACAGACTCCTGCCAAAAGCGCGCAAATGCGGAATGGCTTCCGTCAATTGTTGCTTGAACTGCGCCGGCGGCAATGCCTGGGGCTTATTCATTTTCGTCCGGCCGGCTGGAGTTGACGTCGCTATTGTCGTTCTCTTCCAGCTGATCCAAAAGCGCCAGCATGTCGTCGGGTAGCGGCTCATCAAGAACACTCGAATACATGTCCTTGAGCCCAAGGCCTAATCTCTCTTGCATGTCTTCCTTGCTTTTCACCGGCATATCCTTTGACGTTTGCCCTGTATCAACAGACTCCGAAGATTCTGATGTATCAGCGTGATTTTTATCCTGGCTTGTCAAATCATGCCTCGTTTTTTCCTTGCTCGAAGACAGAACACCCGATGTTCTGAAAGGTTGCATATAAATTTTTGCGGATAATGTCCATTGGCGCGGAACAATCTCTGTGAGCCTGCGTTGAATTTATGGAAGACAGAAACAACAACCGGAGACTCTCCTGATGACGGATAACACCGACAATGAATCAAATCTGAAGATGGAAGGCGAAGGGAGTCGGGAAGGCTCACGCCGTTTTCAGGCAGCGCAACACGAATTTGCACAGACCGGCGACCTCGAAAGCAAGGCGAAAGAAGCAGCGCGTGCGCTGGAGGGTGATGAAGCGGAAGAGCTGGAACAAGCTCGAAAAGCCACTGCTGAAGGGAAGACTTCCGACTGAAGCCAGCCACCACCCGGCAACATAGAAGCAACCACCTGAACAAGCCGCCTAGCGCTCGCTCCCTCTCAATCCGGAGCTGTTATCCGGCTTTTTTGATGCCAAGAGAAACGAAGCTCTGAAACATCGTTCGAGCCACATTGGAGACAGAGTCGTCAGCTAGTATCTCGGAGAGAACGGACCGTCCAGAGCCTTGCTGCGCCGACCAAAACCGACCAACCACGTGCAGTTGCGCAAATTGTCTGGTTCGCGCCTCACGCTCATCGACTATGGTCACCCCGCTATGCCGATCATCCTGCCAAATGCGGTGCATAAGAGCGTTTAGAACGGCCCGATCACCTTCCATGCACTGCATGAAGTTGAACCCATTACAAGCCAGCAACCCGGTAATTGCGGAATTACGACTATTTTCCAACGCAATATTCTTGATCGCCAGAAAATCGCCCTGATCGATACCGGGCGTCACGGTGCTGACAAAAATGTAAGAGGTAATCGGACGGGAGGCCACACATGACTTTCTATTGGCGGCGCTGTTAAAAGCCCGGGCTATCGCTGCCAAATAGATTAGACGCATTTGTTTCGCGCTGTCTTAACATAGATTAGCCAACCTGTTCCTCATTCGACCGGTTGCTGATCGTCTAGCAGATCCGAAGAACCGTCATCCGATCGCTCTGATTCCACCAGTTTCTCCACATGATCCTCCGGCGATACGTCAAAAGCATCTTTAGCCAGCACCCTCGTCGGTTTGTCCCTGCTCGCCTTTTTAACGGGCTCGACTTTACTGGCTGCATCCATCATTTGTGGCGATCCATTGTCGAACCGCAGTCGATATATCGGCTCGGGCAGGGCAAAGCCGCATTCTTCCAGAGCATTTTTGGTCACCCGGATCGCTGCGCCTCTGGCCTTGTTGAAATCGCTATTCCGCTGGTCAATCCAGCCATGAAAAGCAATCAGGATATTCGAATCACCGACTTCCCTGATCTCGGCCGTCGCTTCGGGATCGTCCAGAACGAAATCCTGCCCGTTGATCGCCCGAAGCCCCGTTTCGATGGCCGCAGCCGGGTCATCATCCGCATCAACGCCCAGCTCGAAACTGAACCGCCGCTGCGGATTGCGGCTAAAATTCAATATCTCCGCCTTGAACACGGTCGCATTGGGTATCCGCAGGTGGTTACCATCCAGGGTCATCAAAATCGTCGCGCGCGAAGTCAGCCGTACGACGCGCCCCTCCTGCTCGCCAACCCGCACATGATCATTGGCGCGAAACGGCTGGCGAATGCTCAGCATGATGCTCGACATATAATTGTCTACCGTATCGCGCAGGGCAAACCCGACTGCCAGACCGATTACGCCGGCACCGCCAAGCACGGCGCCGAGCAATGCCGTCGCGTTGAGAATGTCCAGGCCGATAAATATCCCGACCATGATGAAAAGGACGCGGACGAAGCCGGAAATCAGTTCGGCCAGAAAGATATTCGGCGTGACGCGTTTCCAGAACCCCATGCGCGAGGCGAAGAAATGGCCCAGCAGACCCACAAATATGGCGACAAGAAACGCGACCCCGATAAGCGGGAGCGCCGAAAGGAAATTCTGCAAACTGGCGCTAAATTTATCGACGACCGGCTCGACATTCCTGCCGACAGACAAATCACGTTCAAATTGGGACTCAACCGTCACCACACCTGATACGCGCTGGGCAATGGCCTTCGCCCGGTCCGCCGATGCATTATCGGCTATTGGTCCGGACAGGCGAACGACGCCGGCATCAACCGCAACCGCGACACCGTCCAGTCCCTCAATTTCCTGGAAAATACCGCGCAACCGGTCCGCGATAGCAATATCGGCGCTGCTGTCTGCCGCGGGATCGATGGCCGGTTCCGGGTCATCAACAGGCTCGGCCAGTTGCACCTGCGCACGCGCATCAGAATCCGGGAAAAAGCCGGTTACAGGCGCGGCAACCGCCATCGCCAGAAATAAGGCGGTCAGGAGCCAGCGATATAGGGACATATTATTCCAATCAGCAACATTCGCATACGCCATCGCATAGCAAAAGTTCCGGCAGACGGGAAAAATTTAGTTGGGAACCGACCGGCACGTCCGATGTTGGTTGTTCATATTCAACGCAAAACGAGGATGATATGACTAATAACGCTTCCACGGACATTTTAAATGACGTTTTGGAAACTCTGATCGATTCCACGCATGGCTACGAAAAAGCAGCCGAGATTGCGGACCGGACCACGTTCAAGAATTTCTTCTCCCGCCGCGCGGCATCTCGCCGGGCAATGGCCGCAGCTGTTCGCGAGGAAATTGTGAAATCCGGTGGTACACCGGAAAGCGACGGCACGATCCTGGCCTCCGCCCACCGCGTGTTCATGAATTTGAGCGCTGCCGTGCAGGATAATGACGAAGCCGCGATCGAAGCCGTAGAAACCGGCGAGGAATATCTGCGCAAGAAATTCGAGAAAGCGCTCACGCAGGATGACCTGTCGGTTTCCGCCAAGACGTTGCTACGCAACTATCAGGGTGAACTGCGAGCGGACGGTCGTCTGATCGACCATCTCGAAGACGCGACATCCTGAACACGCACTTTCAATAATATTTAAACAAGGGAATGTATCATGGAATATGGAATTGTTGGACTTCTGATTTTGGCTCTGGACATTTGGGCGCTGCTCAGCGTCTGGGGTAGCGGCTCTTCGACCGGCGCCAAGATTATCTGGTCGCTGATCATATTGATCCTGCCGGTTATCGGCCTGATATTGTGGTTCTTCGTTGGCCCAAGAGGTTCTGCGCGGGCGATCTAGTCACGCTAAAACCCTAAACATTTACATCAAGCCCCGACATACATCCCCTGTGGATGGATGGCGGGGCTTTTGATATATAGTCAGGCGCGCAGCTCTGGCGAGCTATCAGGAGACGATCATGGCAACGGAAACATCCAGCACCGACCTGGCGAGCGAGCGAACGGATCTTGCCGAGGACCGCACCGAATGGGCGGAAGATCGTACGATCATGGCCAATGAACGGACCTTCGCGGGCTGGATGCGCACCGGCTTAGCGGCGGTCGGGATCGGCCTCGGTTTCAACGCCCTGTTCGGTAAACTCGAACCGCTTTGGGTGCCCAAGGCCATCGCGACATTGTTCATGATCATCGGAATTTTCATTTTCTGGGTTGCCCAGCGCAATGGCTGCGCAGTGCAGGACCGCCTCAATTCGCATCAGGCTACTCCGGTAAAACCTCACAATATGCGTATCGTGTCGGGCTTGATGGCGTCAGGTGCCGTTTCTTTGATTGTTGCCATTTGGACAATGAAATTTGGCCGCTGATTTGGCGTCAGACTGCAACCAATTTGCCGCTCGTCCGTAAATAGATTGAACAGCAAACAAGGGAAAATGACATGCGTTACATTATCAGAACCATCGCCGCCGGAGCTATTTCGGTTGCCGCTCGAATCATCATCAAGAAAATTCAGGAAAAAAACGAAACGAAACCCAGCGAAACAGCTGTATAACCGGAAGATAAAACCGGCCAGCCTGGCTAACTTTTAAACGAAACCCGCGAACACATCATCGGACCGCTTCGGGTCGAGGATATCATTCTCCGCCAGCCACGCTTCCACGGCGCTGACATCAGGCGTCTGATAAAGCCTGAGTTCACGGCCCGGCTTCTGGAGGGCGTCGATGGTGGTGATTAGCGACCCCGTTTCCTCGAGCGAACTGCGGACATCGCTTTCATCAACCCCCAGATGCTCCGCCAGCAGGTCGTTACGGACACTCGCTATCTGGCTGGGCACCCTGTCATCGTGAACTTCCGAGGCATCGATAGCGACATCACATTCGCTGTCGAAACCGAGCGAACGATTGTTAAAATTGGACGACCCGATGCGAATATACTGGTCATCGACGATCAATATCTTGGCATGAACATAGATTGCTGTCCCCGCAGCGTTGAACGGGTGGAATATACGGAACCGGTCATATTTATCCTTCGCTTTGATCGCTTCAAAAAGACGCGCGCGCGTGGAGTCCATGATCTCGGATTCAAGCCAGCCTTCCGCGCTTTGCGGATTGACGATCACGACTTCCGGCCCGTCCGGTTCCGACAGGCGCGCAACGATGGCAGCGGCGATCCGGGCCGAAGCAAAATATTGGCTTTCCGCATAGATAATATTTTTCGCGGCAGCGATTAGATCGAGATACAGGTTTTCGATTTCGTGGACGCCCTGCTGATTATCCATTTTCGGCAAGGTGCGGGCGATGGCGATCGGGCAATCGGTGAAATCCGGATCCAGATCCGCAGGCCAGCAGTCGGCTATTGCGGTGATCGCTTTGGTCGGCTTGCCGCCAGCAGCCCGCCAGTGCTGCACGGCATATTCCGCCAAAGCACGGGCAACGTCTCCCTGAACCACCATCGCCGCATCATGCCAGGGTCCGGCATCATTGCCGTCCGGCTGGAGGCGATGGTTCTGGCTGTCATCATGCGCGCGTGTATCCCAGCGATTATTCGTGACATCAATGCCGCTACAGAAAGCCGTATCTTCATCGATGACGATGACCTTTTGATGGTGCGCTGCCCCCACGGGGTGGTGGGAATCGAGCTTGAAATGCACCCGTGGGTGAAAATACCAGCGAATCAGCGTCATCAGTCCGTTTACGCGAAAAAAGGATTTCAGAGCCCCGGTATCCCAGCGCAACACATAGATATCAAGATCACGGTTGTTCTTGAGCAGCCAGTCGAAATAGGCACCGATTTTCAATGGCCCTTCCAGCTGTTCAGCCGTATCATGCATCTCCACCCGTTCGTCAAAATCCCAGCCCAGCAGCATTATGCGCTGCTTCGCCTGAGCGAGCGACTTTCGCACCGCACGAAAATAGTTTTCGCCATCGATGAGAACTGCAGAGCGGTCTGCATGCTCGACGCGCCAGCAATTCTTCCCCGGCTTGAATATGTTCGACATAGGCGATCAACCTTTTCCGCAGGATAGAGTTCCCGGTAGTACATTAATATATGCAACCGATCTAATATTCATGCGTTTTAGACGCATGAATGACCAATTGCATCAATCGCTCAACAGCCTTGAAATATCAGCTGGAGAACTGCATTCCATGCGCCAAGGCCCGATACGCAGTCTGGCACGTGGTGATCATGGGGCGGCAAGGAGACATTCGATGACTGAGTCGTTGCCGTTTCAGAATCAGGTCCAGTCGGTGAATGCTAAACTCGATAATGGAACAAATGTCTGTTTGAGACGCGTTCGTCATTCCGACCTTCCCGAAATCGAGAAGGGTATCGGGCAAATGTCTGACCAGAGCCGCTATTTGCGTTTTTTCTCGGGTTCCAAAACCATGCCTCCTTCGGTCGTCGAACGATTGGCGAGCGTAGATGGAATCTTCCATCTCGCTTGGGGGGTGATCAATATGGACGAAGAAGGTCAGCCCGCCATTGCCGCGGCGCATGTTTTTCGAGAGACCGAAACAAGTGACAAAGGTGAGTTCGCGATTGCGGTACTGGACCCATATCACGGATTAGGCGTAGCAAGAGTCTTGATGACGGCGCTTTTTCTGGACTGTTATTGCGAAGGCTTGCGCCAATTGCAGATTGATATCCTGCGCGACAATAAAAAAGCCTACGGACTGATCCGGTCTGTCGGCGCGACCCCTTGCGCGTTTGAAGGATCTGCCGCCCAATATAATCTGTTCGTCAAAGACGCGATTTCGGCCCTGCAGAGAATGGACAATCCCACCGCTATCCCGGACATTGTTGCTGCTTTTGCAGCGGACTAGACATCGGAACACCACGCAAGACAGCATCAGACACAAAATTGATCGGCGTGGAACCAATAGATTATCTCCGCGTTGTATAATTAATCGATGGGCGATGTTCGAATTCACCTTCGACCCAAAGGTTTGAGCCGGATAATGCGATCACGACGAGTAGTGTATGTCGTCGGTCGCGTTATCCGGCCTTTCATTTACGAAACCCCGATATCGGGAATTTACCCGTCTGAGCTATCGACAACTTTTTTCGACCTGGCTTTCAGATCCTTTATATCCGGTTTGTGGACAATAGTGTCCAGCGCTCTTGCCAAAGCATCGCGGGACGCTTCCGTAGCGGCCACAGCGAATAAATCCGGCCATGACTTTGCAAGCGCCAGCAAACACAACTGGATACGCTGCTGGACCTCCACCATAGCGGCGCCGTCCCGCGCAATTTTGATGAAGAAATCGGTGAATAGGTCTTGCACCTCCATCTCCGGACCGTGAACTCTTGAATATTTGGCATCTTCAGGTTCGGCACTTGCCTCTGCCAGGACTTCGAAGCACCGCAGGCCGCTATCCAATACCGAAATGGCGGTGCCCGGATCGTTAATCGCAGGCGATAAGGCGCGGGAGGCTATTTCGGAAAGAACTACCAGTCCGAACCGGGGGTCCTGGTCGAAGCTGCGATCATGCTCAACCAATATGGTATCGCGGAAAGGTTGCAGATCAGCTGTCTTCGCGCCTTCACCAGATAGATAGATCAGCGGGCGAGCCGGATATATCAGCTTGCCCGGATGAATGGTCAGGTAGACGGTGACATCTTGTTGCTCGGCGGCTTCCTGCAGCTGGCTCATGTCGATCGAAGTCACGACACCGCTGGCAATGTCACAACTGATCGGCAGAGCGTCCTCCGGTATGTCGACTGGCCGCTGTGCGTTCAAATAAGGGTGCTGGCCATGCCAACGCAGCGCCTTCGAGGTGGCCTGCTCCACCCGCTCGATAAGATCATTCATCCGCCCGAATGTGGACAGCTGCTGTATCCAGTTGATCAGGGTTCCGGAAATGATCACAATTACGGCGATCGTGGCAAAAAACAGGATGATGCGGCCCCGATCGTCATAATAGCCTGAGGACAATCCGATGATACCCACGATGCTGAACAGGAACGTGCCCAGGAAGGTCGACAATGCATTTTGTGACCGATCATCGGCGAGCATGAGAGCAATGGTTCTGGGGGTCGCGGTGCTGGTCGCCGAACCATAAGCCGACACCATGATCGACACAGAAAAGGTGATGACCGCCAGCATGCTGGACGCCAGAATCGTCAATATGTCACCAACCGATCCGCTGGCGATCTCGAGGTCGGCTTCATAGGGGATCAATGGTCCCACCCACTCTGCGGCAGCGGCAGTGGCAATCGCGCCGACGCTGAAAAGCATCGCCCGGAACCAGATTTTTTCCGGCAACCGCGACATATATTTCTTCAACGCCAATATCATGAGCCGCTCTTTCTCATCTGTTTACGGGGTGCGGCCTGGATACCCGCGATATCCGGTTCCCCGTCCGTGCCCCTGGCCCCATTCTGAACATATCAAACGTTAGCGGGTTTTTCTCAGCCCTGCCAGCGCGGCTTGCCGTCTTCGCGCAACGCTGGGGCAATAGACTGGATCACCAGAAGTCGAAACGACAGATGAGGTCTTTAATTTACCATCAATCGGCATTAGGCAACGATGCTATTGATTATGCTATCAACATCACACGACAGGAAAGAATATGGTCGGCATGAAAACGGTATCCGCGGCACTCGCTTTATCCATTTTAACGACAGGCTGTTCAGGTGGGGGTTCTGAATCCGGTGACCCAGCATCAGGCACAACCGGAACGGCCGCTTCTCAAGCAGCGCCGCCTGTCGATAGCGGTCAACCGAGTCCTGACGACGTCGCAACATTGGACGGCGTTGCTTATGCAAGCCTGACCGGCGATCCCGCCTCTGGCAAATCCGCCTTCATGCAATGCCGTACCTGCCATGTGGTCGATCCCGGCATGAACCGCGTCGGTCCGTCACTGGCAAATATCGTCGGCCGCGAAGCCGGTTCAGTCGCAGGCTTCCGATATTCCGAAGCCAATGCCAATAGCGGCATCATCTGGACAGAAGAAAAACTATTCCAGTTCCTGGAGAAGCCTCAGCGGGTCATCCCGAAGAGCAGGATGATTTTTGCCGGAATGCCGGACGTGCAGAAACGCGCGGACGTGATCGCCTATCTCAAAAACCCTGACTGATCAGGCTTTCCAGCATCCGGCAAGATGGTCGTCGGCCATCCCGATCGCCTGCATATAAGCATAGATGATAGTGCTGCCGACAAAGCTCATGCCGCGTTTCTTGAGCGTTTTTGATATGACATCGCTGATCGGCGACGTGCTCGCCATATCGGAAAAATATTTGGGTCGGTTGACTGGCGGTACACCGTCCAGATGGCCCCAGAGCCAAACATCAAAGCTACCAAATTCGTCCTGAATTTCAAGAAACACCAGCGCGTTCTTGCGGACCGAATAGATCTTGAGCCGGTTGCGAATGATGCCCGCATCTTCCCGCAGCGCTTCCAGTTCGTCATCTTCCATTACAGCGCAACGTCCAACGTCAAAACCGTAAAAGGCGCGGCGATAGCCGTCCCGTTTGCGCAGCACCGTCTCCCAGCTGAGACCAGCCTGCGCGCCTTCAAGAATCAGATTTTCGAACAGCAACCGGTCATCGTGAACGGGCACGCCCCATTCACGGTCGTGATAATCGCCGTAAAATTCCTTGCCCGGCTGCCCGCCGAAGCACCGGTGTTTTCCGTCCGTTCCGATCACTGTCATGAGGCAGGGTTAGCTGCACGAACTACGTGCGGCAATTCTATTCGGCAGGCTGAATTTCAGTTGTGTGCCCCTTGTCAGGGGTCCACCAGCCGATACGGCGCTTGATCCAGTTGAGCAGACGGGGGATTGGCGCATTGCGATCCATCCACTCCGCATATTCCTTGTAGGCCGGGTCGCTCAGCAGATGCTTTTCTTCAGTCTTGGCGCGCCAGTAATAAACTCCGCTAACCGCCGCTATCAGCACCGTATTGCGCACAAAATCTGTGAGACTGCCCGAAGTCACCAGAAACGGCATGGTCGCCAGCCACCAATAGGCATTTTTCGCGACATAGGCGGGGTGCTTTGTCCAGCTGTAGGGACCGTGAGTCAGGATTCCGCGATGGGTCAGGTTGGAAAAGCGCAGGCCAAAGGCGACCGTTGCCCACGCGTAAATCGAGGTCAGAAAAACCAGTATTCCGCCCCAGATCCAGAGAATGGTTGTCTGGCCTTCGAACCAATAGGCCCAATCGGCGGTGTTGATATGATAGTTGAGCGGCCCGTCATTGCCCATGAGAATGAACGGCGGATAACAGATCAGCGCGGCAACCCAGCCCGCCATATAGGGATTTGCCGTGCGGATATGCGCGTCCAGCGGTTTCATCGTCAGCAGATAGCCAACCGTTGCAAACTGGACGTCGACCACGAACATCGCGATGATCAGCCAATGGGCAATCGCCACCGGATTGCCCGCAAGTTCATCTAGATCAAGCCGAACCAGATCAGCAAAACCGCCGGGCACGATCGAGAGCATGAAGGCGAGGAAAAAACCCTTAACCGCCCAGGCGCGCAGATGGTGGAAAATCTGTTCCCACTCAAATTCGCTTCTCCTGCCGGTTAGCAGCTGGCCAAAATGCCAGGCCCCGTCGCGCGGCTCGATGGTAAAACGGTCCATGAACAGGACATAGGGGATCGATAGCACGAACAACCAGGGCGCGGCTGTTTCCATTATCTCCATCGAAAATTGATATTGGCCGGTCCAGTACCAGCGTCCGACACAGTAAATGGTCGCGATGATTCCCCAAGTGGCCCAGAGGCCAGCGAGTTTCACCAGACTGACGTCAAATGTCTCTTTCAGCGATTTTGGACTATCCCACTTCATCCCGGTGGACGGTCGCAAATGGACCTTGTCCATCAACAAAGACCAGATCACCATCGGTATCGCACAGGCCAGGCAGGCGGCGAGTGCAGAATAGCGGCCGTCCAGGCCATATTGACGGGCGATTAGCACCCAGCACGCCAGTCCGATCAGGCCGGCCACGCCTACGCCGTTGGAAACCGCTGACAAGGGGCGCGGATCATCGCTTCTGAATTTTTGTCCGAACATGCGCCTTCTGTAACCAATAATGGTAAGCAAGCGGTGAACAGGACGATTTCAGCCAAATAATCCCAGTATGAGCCTAGCAAAATCGCGGCGCTTCCTCTATATCTGCCTGTAAAGGTGGTTAGAAATAATTTGATGGCAAAATACGGAAATCGCATGAAGAATATCGGACTTACGCTCTCGGTGTTAATCCTGGTGGCTGCTTGTACCAACGGGGATGACGCACAGGCAACGGGCAGCACCGCTGAAGACGTGCAGGCTCTGGCCGACATTTCTCCGATAGATCGCAAGCCTTTCGAAACAACCGCAATTGCGAGCTTTGATGAGCCATGGGCCATGACCTTCCTTCCCGATGGCCGGATGTTGGTCAGCGAAAAAGCGGGCAAGCTGCAGTTGGTCGATGCCAAGGGGCAGAAAACCGAAGTCAGCGGCGTGCCCGAGGTTGCATATGGCGGTCAGGGCGGCTTTGGCGATATCGTCCTCGCTCCCGATTTCGCGACCAGCAATATAGTTTATTTGAGCTGGGTAGAGGCCGGGGACAACGACACTCGTGGTGCCGTAGTAGGTCGTGCCAGGCTGGATCTGGCTGGCGAAAAACCGGCGTTGAAAAATCTCAAAACTATCTGGACTCAAAAGCCAAAAGTAACCGGCAAGGGGCATTATTCCCACCGCATCGCATTTTCACCCGATGGCAAATATCTGTTCATCGGTTCGGGCGACCGGCAGAAATTTGATCCGGCGCAGGACATGACCGCCAATCTAGGCAAGATTGTCAGACTCTATCCGGATGGCAGCGTGCCCAACGACAACCCCTTTGTCGATCAGGAAGACGCGCTTCCCGAAATCTGGTCTCTGGGCCACCGCAATATTCTGGGTCTCGCTTTTGATAAAGAGGGACGGCTCTGGAATCAGGAAATGGGTCCGAAAGCCGGCGATGAACTGAATCTGGTTCAGCGCGGCGCCAATTATGGCTATCCGATCGTCTCGGAAGGCGATCATTATGATGGCAAGAAAATCCCCAATCATGACACCCATCCCGAATTTGAGGCGCCAAAAACAGCCTGGGTACCGACGATCGCACCAAGCGGATTGATTTTTTATTCAGGCAAGATGTTCCCCGCTTGGCAGGGCAGCGCCTTTGTCGGCGGCCTGGCTAGCCAGGCGCTGATTCGTGTCAGTTTCGACGGCGATAGCGCCAAGGAGGCCGAGCGTTTTCTGATGGGCGCCCGTATTCGCGAAGTGGAACAGGGTCCCGACGGCGCAATCTACGTGCTCGAGGACGGCGAAGGCGGCCGGATGCTCAAGCTGACCCCCACCAAATAACCCTTCGCTGCAAGAAACCTATTGCGAGGCGGCGGTGGTCGTTCCGGACAAGTCGCTCAGAAATTGACGAACACGCTTCGCATTGGCGCCAAGATCATGCACGCCGACACGGCTGACCGAGCGCATGTCGATGATGCTCGCCGCGCCATTTTCCGCCGAACGGGCACGAATGACGACATCATCCTTGAACCGGAATAGCGAGATCGTGTCGGTCGCTTCCAGTTTGCCAGCAGCCGGATCGACGCTGACCACTTTCCAGCCGCGATCTTCTGCCAGTCTTTTGGCTTTCTCGATCACCTCGGCGACTGGCTCATCAATACGCACGGAGCGGATGTCCGGATAGGCATCCTGATGCGCTGTTGCCCAGCGCTGACGCGGGTTCATGCCGCGCATGTCACTATCATCCGCACCAGGGATATTGTCCCAATTATCGGCCCGCAGGGTCAGAGCAGTGAACTGCGGCGGATCGGCAAGATCGGTGGTAATGTCATGAATCGCCGGGAGCGTGGCGATCGCAACAACATAAGGTATCCAGAACCCGAGAAAGCCAATCGTTGCGATCATCCCCAGCCCCAACAAAGGCCAGCGCGTCTTGCGCCCTTTGCGGCGATTCAACACAATAAAGACAATCGCCAGAAGGAGCGTGAGTACGGCGACCAATATGATCCATGGTATCGCTGCCAGACCGGCTTGCCAGCCCCAGAGCCCCATGCCGCCGCCAACGGCAGCAACGACAAATGCCAGAGGCGCGCCCAAGCCGAGCAGCAGTATGAGCCAGCCCTTGGGGTCGCGGCGCAGCGAACCCAATCTTACCGGCTGGGCTGGTGCAGCGGCCGGTGGCGTATCGCCCGTCGATGGTTCGGTTGGCTTGTTCTGGTCCGTCACGCGCAAACTCCCTTAACAGATCAATCTTTTAGCTGGCGCTTCGCGATCATGCAATTGCTACCTATGCGGCTCGACATTTACTGCAAAGCGGAGTAGCGCGCGCTTTTCCTGATAGACGAGACCAACGACTTGACCAGCATCATTCCTCTCGCCGAAATTGATCCGCAACTTGTCGAGGCCCTTCTGGACTCCGCCTTTGGCACGGACCGGCACGACCGCACCGCCTATAAGTTGCGCGACGGCATGGACATGCTCGAAGGCCTGTCGCTTGCCGCGGTGGATCAGGAAAAGCATGAATTGCTCGGCTCCATTCAATGCTGGCCCGTCGCACTGACCGACGAAACCGGCAAGAAACACCCGATGATCATGGTCGGTCCGGTGGCGGTTTACCCGGATTTTCAGCGCGAGGGCATTGGCCGCGCGATGATGGCGGCCCTGCTGAAGGAAATTCAGCCCAATGATCCGCTGCCCTTGGTGATGATCGGCGACCCCGAATATTATGAGCGTTTCTTCGGATTCACGGCCGAGGGCACCAGCGGATGGACGCTGCCGGGGCCATGGGAACCCTCGCGGTTGCTTGTCCGCACCAACGCGGCACAGACATTGCCCAAGACTGGCACACTAGGTCCCTGGACAAGATAGCGAGTCTAAGCCTTTACAGAAATGGCGCCGGGCAATAGTCCGGTTGCATGCCCTACACGCCACCACCCGAACTTGCTTCGCTCTCCATCGCCGAAATTGCGGAATTGGCCGAAGCGCAGAAACTCCCCCCTGTCGATCAATGGGATCCGCAGGAGACCGGCGACAGCGAGATGCGTATCGCGGCGGACGGCACCTGGTATCATCAGGGCGATCCGATCAAACGCCCCGCGATGGTACGGGCTTTTTCCAGCATTTTGCGACGCGAAGCGGATGACAGCTATGCATTGGTCACACCCTATCAGAAGCTGAGCATCGCGGTCGAGGATGCGCCCTTTATCGCCGTCGAACTGGAGAGCCAGGGCAGCAGCGCGGACCGCACGCTCGCCTTCCGCCTCAATACTGACCATCTGGTGGTCGCGGGTCCGGATCATCCACTCCGCTTTGGCACCGACAAGCCACAACCTTATCTGCAGGTTCGTAAAGGGCTGGAAGCGGTGCTGGCGCGGCCGGTATACTACGAACTTGCCGAACTGGCGCTGGAAGAGAACAGCGATCCCCTTGGCATCTGGTCGGCCGGTGTGTTTTTCCCGATGGCGAGCGGTTCATGACATTGCGCGACCGGCTGGAGCAGGCATTGGTGAAGGGCCATAAAAATGACCTCGATCATCTGCTCTATAACGAACGCGATCATATCGATGACCTTAAGGTCCTGCGCGACGCGGCGGTGCTGATCGCGGTAACCGATCGCCCCGATCCCGGGGTGATATTCGTCCAGCGACCCCAGCATATGCGCAACCATCCCGGGCAGGTTGCCTTTCCCGGTGGCAAGATCGATCCCGGCGACATCGATCCTATCGACGCGGCGCTGCGCGAGGCGCACGAGGAAGTCGCGCTGGATCGCAGCCATGTCGATATCATCGGCCTGACCGACAGTTTCCAGTCTGGCAGCGGCTATAACATACAGCCCGTGCTGAGCGTCATCCCGCCCGACCTGCCGTTTGTCGCCGATCCTGGCGAAGTCGAAAGCTGGTTCGAAGCACCGCTCGAATTCCTGCTCGATCCCAAAAACCGCACCATCCATGAAGGCACCTGGAACGGGCGCAAGCGCCATTATTATGAAATCTACTGGCAGGATTATCGTATCTGGGGGATTACTGCAGGGATTTTGAACAATCTCGGGAAAAGGCTGGGCTGGTGACCATGAAAATGCCGTCGGCAGAATGGACAGAAAGACGCGGCCTCGCAGAGTTGATTTCGGCGCTGGATGGCGAGGCACGCTTCGTCGGCGGGGCGGTGCGCGACACATTATTGGGGCTCGCGGCAAAGGATATCGATATCGCCACATCACTGCTGCCAGAAGATGTGATGGAGCGACTGACGGCCGCATCGATCAAGGTCGTTCCGACCGGCATAGCGCACGGTACGATTACCGCAGTCCTGCCGGACGGTCCTGTAGAGATCACTACGTTGCGGCGTGATGTTTCCACTGATGGGCGGCGCGCCACAGTCGCCTTTAGCGATGACTGGCGGGAAGACGCCGCGCGCAGGGATTTCACCATCAATGCGCTTTCCGCCGATCCGCAGACGCTGGAGGTGTTCGATTATTTTGACGGTCTCGAAGATCTGAAAAATCTCCGAATCCGATTTATCGGCTCGGCGGCAGAGCGGATCGCCGAAGATCATTTGAGAATCATGCGCTACTTTCGGTTTCTGGCGCGCTTTGGCCAACAGCAGGTTGAGGAGGATGCATTCAACGCCTGCACCGCCGCAGCGGCAAAGCTCGAGACACTTTCCCGCGAGCGAGTGGCGGACGAGCTATTGAAACTGCTTGCCACCGAAGACCCCCGATTTGCGGTAAGCCAGATGCTGGATGCCGGAATATTTCAGCATATCATCGCGGAAGTCGCCCCGAATTCGAGGAACATGTTCGGCAGACTCATCAAACGCGAGCAACTGCATCATGTCGGACCCGGCGCTATCCGGCGATTGGTGGCCCTGCTTCCCAAGGATAAAGACCGGGCCAGTCAAATGGCCAAGAGCCTGAAGCTGTCCAAAAAACAGCAGAGGGCGATTGGCGAACGGCTTTCTGCCGGAATCAACGTAAACACCGAAGATCCAGCGGCAAGTCTGACGGACATCCGCGCCTTCGCCTATCGCACAAGCGTAGACACAGCCCGCGATGCGGCGCTCCTGTTCGCGGATGATAGTGCCCTGCCCGAAATGCTGGGACAGCTTGAAGGCTGGCAGCCGCCGGTCTTTCCGCTAACCGGCGGTGACTTGATCGAAAAGGGCTTGAAGCCCGGCCCGATTGTCGCAAAGAGTCTGGCCAAAATCGAGGCGGTGTGGATTGCGAACGGATTTCCGGATGAGCAGTGGGTCCGTGAATTCCTGGAAGATCAGGATGTAACGCTTCTGACATGAACCGGAAAAACCGGTGGTGACAAAATTGATATTTGCGGCAGAAAAAACTATCTTGAATAGATGCCGATAAGGAGAGACGAACCATGACGGACAATGCGGAAAACAAAGGCCTGGTCGGGTTGATCCCCTCCCCGCGGAGCGATGCGCCCACCCATTGCACGGCGGCAGACTATGACCGGCTTTATCAGGAGAGCATCACCGATCCGGACGGCTTCTGGTCCCGTCAGGCCGAGCGCCTGGACTGGCAGACAGCCCCGACCAAAATTGCCGACTGGTCCTTCGATCCCGTATCAATCAAATGGTATGATGATGGTGTATTGAACATTTGCCACAACGCAGTCGACCGCCATGTTGCAGCCGGCAAAGGAAATGTGACTGCACTGATTTTCGAACCCGATGATCCGAAGTCGCCCGGCCGCACGATCACTTATGCCCAACTGCAGGCAGAAATCATCAAAATGGCCAACAGCCTGAAGAAACTGGGCGTCAAAAAGGGCGACCGGGCGACCATCTACATGCCGATGATTCCCGAAGGCGCGATTGCCATGCTGGCCTGCGCCCGTATCGGCGCGATCCACAGTGTGGTATTCGGCGGCTTTTCCCCGGATGCTCTGGCCGGCCGGATAGAGGATTGCGACAGCAAGTTCCTGATCTGTGCGGATGCAGGACGGCGCGGCGGTAAAACTGTACCCCTGAAGACAAATGTCGATGCCGCGCTGGAGAAGGTTTCGGTCGACGCCGTGCTGGTGATCAACCATACGGACAGCGATGTCGGCATGACCGCAGGGCGCGACCACTGGTATCATGAAATATCTGCCGACGTCGCTGCGGATTGCCCCTGTGAACCGATGAATGCAGAAGATCCGCTATTCATTCTCTATACCTCCGGCTCGACCGGCAAACCGAAGGGCGTGCTGCACACAACCGGCGGCTATGCGGTCTGGGTCGCGACGACGTTCCATTATACGTTCGACTATCGAGCTGGTGAGGTTTTCTGGTGCTCGGCCGATATCGGCTGGGTTACCGGGCACAGCTATATCGTTTATGGCCCGCTGATCAACGGCGCGACCGAGGTCATGTTCGAAGGCATACCCAATTACCCCGATTTCGGTCGCTTCTGGGAAGTGGTGGAAAAGCACAAGGTCAATATTTTCTATACCGCGCCGACCGCCATCCGCGCGCTGATGCGTGAAGGCGACGCGCCGGTAAAGGCGCATAATCGTTCATCCATCCGTTTGCTCGGCACGGTCGGCGAGCCGATCAATCCGGAAGCCTGGCGCTGGTATTATGATGTGATCGGCGAAGGCAAGTCACCGATAGTCGACACCTGGTGGCAGACCGAGACTGGCGGCATCATGATCACCACTCTGCCTGGCGCGCACGGCATGAAACCGGGTAGCGCGGGCAAACCGTTTTTCGGCGTCCAGCCGCAATTGGTCGATGGCGAAGGTCAGATTCTCGACGGCGCGACCGACGGGAATCTGTGCATCACGGCGAGCTGGCCGGGACAGGCGCGCAGCGTCTATGGCGACCATGAACGGTTCATCCAGACCTATTTCAGCACCTATAAGGGAAAATATTTCACCGGTGACGGCTGCAAGCGCGATGCGGATGATTATTACTGGATAACCGGCCGGGTCGATGATGTGATCAATGTCTCGGGCCACCGGATGGGCACGGCAGAAGTTGAATCCGCTCTGGTGTCTCACCCGAAGGTCGCCGAGGCAGCGGTCGTCGGCTATCCGCATGATATCAAGGGACAGGGCATTTATTGCTACGTCACATTGAATGCAGGCGAGCCCTCATCCGAGGAATTGGTGGCCGAATTGCGGCTGCACGTCCGCAAGGAAATCGGGCCGATCGCCACACCCGACCATTTGCATCTGACCCCCGCCCTGCCCAAAACCCGGTCCGGCAAGATCATGCGGCGTATCTTGCGCAAAATCGCCGAGAATGAACACGGCGCGCTGGGTGATACGTCGACGTTGGCCGATCCGAGCGTGGTCGATGCGCTGGTCGAGGGGCGTTTGAACAAATAAACCGGTTACCTGCGAAGGCAGCTATCCCTCTCCAGCCAGATTGACTTGACGCATCCGGGAGATAGCCCCTGCCTTCGCGGGGGCACGCGAATTTGGCTAGCCGTCAAAGCCGACAAAAACAGCAGCCTCGTCAACCGACTTGCGCGTCGATACCACGGCGTTGGCCGGAAAGCTTTCGTCCGGCCAGCCCAAGGCTATGCTCTTCATGATCACCTGATCATCGGCGATCCCGGCGTGCTCGCGGACGACGGGCGATTGCATGATGCCCTGACTGTTGATTACAGTGCCGAGGCCGCGCGACCATGCTGCGTTGACCAGCGCAGTCGCCACGGCACCGCAATCAAAGGGCGTGTCGTCGCTGCCATCCACCGCGCGATCATATGTGATGATGACGCAAACCGGCGCGTCAAATTGGCGGAAGCCCCGCATCACCCAGTCTTGCCGGGCATCCTTGTCGTCGCGCTCGATTCCCATCGCCGAGAATAGTTGCTTCGCCACGCCAATCTGCCGCTCGCGATGTTCGCCCGCGAAAGCCTGACCCTGACGAAACTCGCGCGACTGCGGAACACCGGCCAGCATCCGTTCGGTATTCCCCGAACGAATTTTTTCCAGCGGCTCGCCGCTAATGACGTAGAAATTATAAGGCTGCGTATTCATCGACGATGGTGCGCGCATCGCTAGCCCGAGGATCTCCTCGATCAGCTCTTTCGGCACGGGTTCCGGCTTATATCCGCGTATGCTGCGGCGGCCGAGGACAACTTCGTCAAACTGCATGGGAGTCTCCGTTTACAAATATCCCTCGCTGGCTAGCGGACAAATGCCCCTGTGCAAACCTCGATCCTCATGATTGTGGCAGCGATCATCTGTCGCGAGCGCATATGCGGCAAGAACGTCGCTCTATTCGGGTGCACAATTGCGATAATCTGCTAAGCCGAAAGGCATGAAAGAACATTTTGAACGCCACAAACAGGCATGGACCAGTGAAGAGATCCAGAAGCTTCACGCTTTTGCAAAAAAAGGCATGACGCTCAAAGCCATTTCCAAGGCGCTGACCCGCAGCGAAGAATCGATCCGTACACGGTCGAAACTGGACAAGGTGAAAATTGCCAAGAAGCGCTGAGCTTCGGCAATGGTTGACGCCCGATATTCAGCCTGGCCTCTAATCCGGGTTGGATACAGAAATTCTGGATCGCAGCAACAGAGTAGCCTGATCGTATAATTTTGAATCACGATGGGCGCGCGCCACCAACTGGGCCCCATCGACGAGAGCGAGGCACGCGTTCGCTTCTTCCTCGGGATTTCCGATATCCGCTATGCTGCCATCCTTGAGGCCAAGTTCGAATGTATCGGTTAGCCAAGCCAGATTGGTTTGATGGAACGTCACCAGATCGTCGACAATTTCTGCTTGCAGGCTCTCGCGGTCGATATTGAGCGCAATCGACATACAAATAGACTCTCCCTCCTCGACGAAGGAACCCGTTTCTATAATATAGGCCATCAAGCGATCGCCTGCGCGGCTTTCATTGCCAGCTGTATGATCCAGGAACGAGAATATCTGAGCAGAGAAACGCCTGAATATTACGGCTATCAGCTCCGACTTTGACGAGAAATGATAAAAAATGCTCGACTTTTGAATCCCGACGTCACGGGCAATCTGATCCAGACTAACGCCATTATATCCTCGCCTGCGGACTGCCTCGGCAGCGGTGTCCATGATCGCTATTCTGGTACTCATCCCGCGCCCATAACAGCAGGCTCAGGTTATGTAAAATATAGTATGTCTGCCAAGAATTTTAATAATATCCGACATTAATGTTAACGATAAACCCCTATTCCTGATTGACTACCAACCGATCGGTCGATACGGGCTCGCAAGTCGAGTATGTGACAGGAGTAAATATGCGTGAGTACAAAGACATAATTTCTAGGAATGCCGACCGTAGTAATCCAACTGACCGCTCATTCAAACAAGTTAAAGTACCGGCTTCAAACATCGAGATAGACGAAAGTCGCAATATTGATCCCGCCATAACCGCTGCGTTCTTGTTGAAAAGCCGCGCCGTCGCATTGGAACAATTACGAGACAGCAAACTTCATATCGACGATATTTCCTGGCACATACTCCTGGATCTGATCGTTTCAATGGACACAAAAAAACCGGTTACTGCACTGGACCTGGCGATCACACTTAATGTGACGGACGCCATCATGCTAAGATATGTCAATTACATGATTGATGCAGGGCTGGTCGACAAACATATCGATGCTGACGATGTGGCGCAGGTGCCATTAAAACTAACCGCAGCCGGCAACGCGCTAAGCCGCGATATATTGCAGAAAATCGGTCAAGAGCTTGTCAATTTCTGACACCTCTATTCCCTAATCACTAAGCAGCTTTTATCGCACCACTGACCCGTTCGATCTCCGCGATCTGGCAGAGTTCTCCGATCGCTATATCGACATGAATGGCAGCAATACTTGCCTGAATAGTATCAAGTTGCGAGAGAATCTGCTCGAGCTGGTCGATCCATTCACGCAAGGCCTCAGTTTCAGTGCTCATCGGTTTAAACAATTTTTCCTGTTATTCTTATGGCACCAAAATCAGACCGGCACCGTTTGACTCGTTTTGCTCCGTCAAGTCAACCATTTCCCATGAACGACCGGAAACTGACCCAAATTCGAGACGATTATCGGATACGGGATAATGCTAGATTTCAAATCTTATGTAAATAGTTATATTTTGACGTAAAATACAGCTATTCTGGAGCTGATACCGAGCCTCTCCCGCTATCCGCAGCAATTGATCCCTTCCGGACAGCCGCATCAATCAAACTTGCCGCTCTTTGGAAATCCCGTTGGCGGCAAGCGACCAGCCGCGCCGCGCGCGACCCGCCACATGGTCAGGTCATTTTCGGTCCGCGTCCGGCCGCTATCGCCGCCCATGGCCCAGCTCAGACCTTCTTCCAGCCTGAACACGATTGCATCCGAAAGCCCGCCATCCTTGTAGCGTTGCAGCATCACTCCTTGCCCCTTGGCCATTTCCGGCATTTCGGACAGCGAGAAGACGACCAGTTTGCGATTCTCGCCGATCGCCGCGACATGATCGGCGTTTTCGGGAATCGGACGGACCACAAGCAGACGTGCGTCGCCTTTAAGGTTTGCAACCTGCCGGCCCTTCTTTGTTTCCGCGACCACATCGGCGATATTGGCTACGAAACCGCGTCCCCAAGTCGAAGCCAGCAACAGCCTGGCCTTCATGTCTGCAACCATCAGGGCAATCGGTTCGGCACCGGCCTCGAGATCGACCATTGATCCGACCGGTTCGCCAAAGCCGCGCGCACCGGGAAGCTTGTCCGCGCCGAGCGTATAGAAGCGCCCGTTGTCGCAGCACATCAGCAGCTTGTCGGTCGTCTGCGCGTGGAAGGCATATTTCGGGCCATCGCCTTCCTTGAACTTGAAGCTGTCCGGGGCGGAGAGGTCGGCGTGGCCCTTCATGGCCTTGATCCAGCCGCGCTGCGACATGATCACGGTGACCGGCTCTTTCTCGATAAAGGCTTCAAGCGAAATTTCGCGTGCGGGTGCCGCCTCGATCAGCATCGTGCGCCGCGCGCCCAGTGCGGTGTCCTCGGCATAAAGTTTGCGCAGGTCCGCGAGGTCTTTTTTCAGCCGTGTCTTTTGTCGCGCGGGACTTTCGATCAGCTTTTCCAGCCCTTCCCGTTCCTCGAGCAACATGTCGCGCTCGCGCCGCAGTTCCATTTCTTCGAGCTTGCGCAAAGACCGCAGACGCATATTGAGGATCGCTTCGGCCTGACGATCGGTCAGTTCGAATTCTTCCATCAGCATCGGCTTGGGTTCGTCATGGTTACGGATGATCTCGATCACCCGGTCGAGATTGAGATAGGCGATGATATAGCCGCCGAGCAGTTCGAGCCGGGCATCGATCTTGTCGAGCCGGTGCTGCGAACGGCGGAGCAACACTTCGATCTGGTGGACAATCCACTGTTTCAACACTTCGGTGATGCCCATAACCTTGGGCACCCGGTCCTTGTCGAGCACATTCATGTTGAGCGAGAAGCGATTTTCAAGATCGGACATGCGGAACAGCGCATTCATCAGATCTTCGGGATCGACTGCACGACTTTTCGGCTCCAGGACAATCCGCACCTGCTCGTCCGATTCATCGCGGATATCGGCGAGAATCGGCAGTTTCTTGTCGGCAATGATCTGGGCGATCTGCTCGATCAGCTTGCCCTTCTGCACCTGATAGGGAATTTCGGTGACGACAATCTGCCATGCACCGCGCCCCTCGGCGTCTTCCTTCTCCCATTTGCAGCGTACCCGCATCGCACCACGGCCACTCTCATAGGCGGCGTCGATAACCGATTTGGGATCGACCAATGTGCCGCCAGTCGCGAGGTCAGGCCCCTTGATGATCGCCATGATCTCGGCATGTTCGGCCTTGGGCGAATCAATCAATAGTGTCGCAGCGTCGATAATTTCGTGGACGTTATGCGACGGGATACTCGTCGCCATACCCACGGCGATACCGCTCGCGCCATTGGCGAGCAGGTTCGGGAACAGGCCGGGCATGACCTCGGGCTCTTCATCCTCGCCATTATAGGTTGGTTTCAGATCGGCGGCATTTTCGTCCAGACCGCTCATCAATTCGATTGCCGTGCGGGTCAGCCGGGCTTCGGTATAGCGATAGGCGGCAGCATTATCGCCGTCGATATTGCCGAAATTCCCCTGCCCGTCGACCAGCGGATAGCGCAGCGAGAAAGTCTGGGCGAGACGGACCATCGCATCATAGACCGACTGGTCGCCATGCGGGTGATATTTACCGATCACATCGCCGACCACACGGGCGCATTTCTTGTAACCTTGCGACGGATCGAGCTTGAGCAGACGCATCGCCCACAGAAGGCGGCGATGCACCGGTTTCAGACCATCGCGCAAATCGGGCAGCGACCGCGCGGTAATCGTCGACATCGCATAGATCAGATAGCGTTCGGAGAGCGCCGCATCAAAGGGCGCCTCGACTATCGCATCAAATTCATCTTCGGGTTCTTCGGGCGGGGCTTCGGTTACATCACTCATGCGATGAGCGATAGCAGGGTGGATTCAGGGTTGGTAGGGGGAAAGTGGCAGATTGATGATTGATAAGTTCCCCGGCGAAGGCCGGGACACTAGAACCCGCTTCAGTTCACGGAACGCTCGCTGCGATAATAGAGAAAGGCAAACCACAAGGCGGCCGCACCGAGCAGGTGCCAGACGGCATGACCCTGCAGCGGGCTTTCAGGCGCGCAAAGCTGGCCGCGCTGGTCGAGATTCCAGATCGTAAAAGCGACGATATTGGCGACAAGGCCGGCGACATAATAGCCGGTCCGGACCTGCGGGCGCAGCGGTCTTGCGAAAACAAGCTCGAGGATGATCGCGGCGAGGAGAACGACGGCAAAAAGCCAGCGACGGACCTCCGGCAGCGCATAGAGAATCGCGACAAGCGCTGTACAAAACAGTCCGTAATAGATCATCGCACGCCGGTCCGGGATGCGCCGCAATTTTGCGAGCGCGCTGACCAGAAAAAATCCGCTGACCAGATACATGCCGAGCACATCGAAAAACTGGCCCCATAATGTAAGCGTCGCGTGAAGCAGGACCGAGCCAATCCCGACGATGATCGCAGCTAGCCCGAGCACGCTCGCCGACAGCGGCGGAAAGGCCGATATCCAGTCACGGGACCGGGCCAGCAAGATCATCAGAAACCCGGCAAAGACAAAACCAAAAGACGACAGGCTATTCGCGGGCTGCAACAGCAGCGTGCCAGTCCGCGGCATCTCGCAGAAGCATCTGGTCTCGGCGCAGGTTGCCGGGGCATAGACAGACCAGTCAGGCCCGATCAGGTTGAGCAAGATGATGGTCACAGCCGCAGCCAATGCTGTCAGCGCGAAAGCAATACCCAGCTTTCCGGAGATGCTGGTCATAGCGAGAGCCATTCTTCCGGCAAATCCAGACCTTCCCGTTCATTATCCCAGATCATGCCCATGATCCACCAGCGACCATTGGGTTTCCCGTCCTCTCCCATAGCATCATTCCATAGATGGATCATATTCACACCACGGAACTGGATTTCGGGATGTTCCGGAGACTCGCGCGCTTCATAGGCAGAAAAGACATGAGCGACCTGACCAAAAATGTCGACCTTGCGGCCAATCTCGATCTCGTAAAATGACTTGCCTTCAAGCAGCGGCACCGTCGCTGCGACAAATTCATCATAGCTGAACGGATAGGCGACCGGTTTGCCATTCTCGATCCGGGTTCGAACAAGCACACAGCGCGGATGATAGATTTCGCGATCCCGCTCCCAGTCCTGCCCGCCCGGCGGTCCCGAGATACAATCGTAGAGCGTTTCCAGTAGCGCCTCGATGGTCGCATATTTGATCATTGCGATCGCAATCTCTCGGTTTGTTCGGCCAACCATCATGAAACGGGATTGATTGCGCCGCAAGTCGGTTTCGCATATAGGAAGGCTCGGTTGCCCCGATCCGTTCAATCGATCATGATTCGAACAATCGGGGCATGATTTTTTGTCGCTCTCTTTGCGAAGTGGAACCAAGCAATGTCCCGTCGTCGCCAGATTTATGAAGGTAAGGCCAAGATTCTTTACGAAGGTCCTGAGCCAGGCACTATCATCCAGTATTTCAAGGATGATGCCACCGCTTTCAACGCCGAGAAAAAAGGCACGATCAACGGCAAGGGCGTGATCAACAACCGCATCAGCGAGCATATTTTTACATTGCTCGGCCACATCGGCATCCCGAGCCACTTCATCCGCCGCCTCAACATGCGCGAACAGCTCGTCAAACAGGTCGAAATTGTCCCGATCGAGGTGATCGTCCGCAATGTCGCTGCCGGATCTCTTTCCAAGCGTCTCGGCATCGAAGAGGGCACACCATTGCCGCACACCTTGCTGGAATATTGCTACAAGGATGACGCGCTCGGCGATCCGCTGGTTGCCGAAGAACATATCGCCTGTTTCGGCTGGGCCAGTCAGGAGGAAATGCAGGACATTTCCGCCATGGCTATCCGGATCAACGACTTCATGGCTGGTATGTTTGCCGGAATCGGTATCAGGCTGGTTGATTTCAAGCTCGAGTTTGGCAGAATTTTCGAAGGCGATTTTTCGCGGATCATCCTCGCTGACGAAATCAGTCCGGACGGCTGCCGTCTATGGGACATCAAGACCAACGAGAAGCTCGACAAGGACCGGTTCCGCCGCGACCTTGGCGGGGAAGCCGAAGCTTATCAGGAAGTTGCCCGGCGGCTCGGACTGTTCCCGGAAGGCGGTAGCGAAGTGACCGACCTCAATAGCGAACGAAAAAAGCGCGGGAAGTAGCGATCCGCCCTGCTTCGCCGAACAATATGGCAAGCTGCACATTGATTAGCGATGACGACGAAAACCTGTAGTGGTTTACGCCAAATTAACCATTGAACTGATAGCACGGACCTCATGTGGAACCCATGTGAGGAATTATTCCGATGCGCCTTTTGATTTTGCTCGCCAGTACAACGATGCTAGCCGCCTGCGGCGGTGCCGGCCCACAATCTGCTGGCAGTAGCGCGCCTCCTACCGGAAGCGGAGGCACGGGCGGCGGTACCGACAGCGATACGGTCCACACATTTGCCGACCCGACCGAGGCCAAAACCTATACGGCGATTGGCTCTTCGCACAGTTACCAATCAACCGTTGATGATCCGGGCGGAAACGGTCAGCAGCGGACGGTGCGTCAAACTACCCAGACCGGACAAGTATATCAGGGTGATGCCACCACGGTCCGCAATTCCAATCTGACGATCGCCTATGATCCACGGGATGCAATCTTCAACGTCAGCTTCACCAATGGACTAGCGGGAACATCTGGCGCCAGCCGTTTCCAGGATCCCCTGCATCGTACAAATTTTGGCGGTGCTGTTGAACCTCAGTTTGGCACACCAGATTTGGCATCGGATATGTGGGGAATCCCGGGAGTCCAATATCTGGAATCCGGTTCTCTATCGAATGTGGCCCAGGCGCGGCCTGTGGCCGGTGGTCCCGACGAGTTCCTCTTTAACCTGATTGATCAGACCGAAGCTGGCACCTACGATGCGACAACATTCTTTTACCAGTTGCCTGGAACCGACACGCAATATGTGACCTTTGCCGGCTACCTTAGAAACACCGCAGCGGTATCATATGATTTCGACACCGCCCTGACCACCCAGGTGAGTACGCTCGAGAGAGGCGCCTTTGCATATGGTCAAATAACGTCCAACGATGCAGTGCCCACCAGCGGAACCGGGACATTTGATGGTACCATGCTGGCGACCATGGTCTTCAACGACCAACCGGACATCACAGGCAATCTCGATACCTATATGCAGTGGATCGCCGGCTCCGCATCGACGAGCGTCAATTTCGGAGCCAACACATTTTCGCTGTCGCTGGATGGTTCGGTTGGCGCGCCCATGTTCGATGGTACCAGCGGACAACAAAGCGTGCTGGAGGGAGCGAAATTTTTCGCCAACGGCGGCGGCGATATAAATCTTGTCTCTGCAGGCGGATTCTTCGGCCAGTTCAACGAGGCCTGGTTTGTCAATCCGGATAATACGAGGCTCGATCTTGTGATCGCCGGATCCAGCATCAACGGTGCCTTCTATGGTCCGAAGGCGCAAGAAGTGGGGGGTGGTTATCGCATCGTTGGCGGAACGCCGGACGAACGGATCGACATTCTGGGAACTTTTGTCGGCAAGCAGCCCTAGAGGCGGGGATGCGCAATTCTGCCACTCTCGTCAAAGCTGTAGCTGTATCCTGCGTCGCAATCGCGGGATTCGGTCAAGCACAGGCAGCGGTTCCGCTGGTCATATTGGCCGATGGCGCTGCCGAGATCGTCCCCGGTTTCCAGCCTGCCTGCGATACGGCCGGCCAGTGCAACCTTCGCGTGACGCCGGAGCAACTATTGGCCAAGGCGGAAGCGCTGATTCACGAGAAAAATTATCAGGCGGCCCTGCCTCTGGTCGATGCGCTTGGACAGGTCCCGGAACTGCGAATGCAGCAACGGTTTCTCGCTGGCTATATCGCAATTGAAACGGGCGACGTCAAAGGAGCGATCAAGAAATTCAGGACGATTCTGGATGAGAATCCTGGCCAGACACGGGTACGGCTGGAACTGGCCAGAGCCTATTTGCTGACCGGCAAGGAGGCGAGCGCAGACTATCATTTCCGGTTGGCGCAAAATGATGAAAACCTGCCGGACGAGATCGCCAAAACCATTCGCAATACCCGCAGCATTTTGCGCGACCAGCGGATCTGGCGATTCAGTTTCGATTTCGGCTTCGCACCGGATACAAATATCAACGGCGCTACCGATGCCGAAAGCATCGACATCAACTTCGGCCCGATAAAACTCCCCCTGCAGCTTGATGACAATGCCCGGGAACGTTCGGGCATCGGCCAGACGGCGGGCTTTTCCGGCGGGATTCGCGTAAAGGCCAATGACCGTCTCGCCCTGCTGTTCGATGCGGATAGCAAGATCGTCAATTATGCGGGCAAAGCGGCTGATGATATCGTCATCCAGGTCGCCGCCGGTCCGGAACTCCGGGTTGCACGCTACAGCAGCATCTCTCTCCAAGCGGTTGGCCTGCAGCGCTGGTATGGCGGCAGTCTCGCGACCCGTGAATATGGTGGCCGGTTTGGATATCAGCAGGCGCTTAGCGAAGGACAGAGACTGGGCGTAGAACTGGACGCTCGGCGTACCGAATCCCAGATCAGCACTTCCTATAGCGGCTGGCAACTAGGCGCGAACGCCACTTACGAGCATCTGGTCGGCAAGTCGCTGATCGCATCAGCCAGTGTTTTCGCCCGTCGGGATCTCCTCAATGCCGACGGCTTTTCGAGCTTCAACTATGGTGTCAATCTGGGGCTAGGCGGAGAATTGCCAATGGGATTGAATGCCGGTGTTGCGGCCAGCGTCAGCCGGTCCGCATTTGATGCGCCTTTGCTGCTCTATTCCACTGAAAAAAGACAGGATTGGCGCGGATTCGCTCGCGCGTACATGGGCAGCCGAAAAATCAAATTTCTCGGGTTTTCTCCATCGGTCGACTATGTCTACTCGCGGGTGGACAGCAATTACGATCTGTATGAAATGAGCCGCCACCGCGTGAATTTCAAATTCGCCCGCTATTTCTAAAACGATAAAGCGGAAATTGGCGGAGCGCCCTTTCCAATTTTCCTTCTAACTCTTGCCCCGGCTAATCTTGGCGCTATAGCATGGCGTTATTGACGACGGCAAAACGCGAGGGCGCAGGATGAAAGTCAGAATATTTGTAACGCTGAAAGATGGCGTATTGGACCCTCAGGGCAAGGCCATCCATCACGCGCTGGAAAGTCTCGACTTTTCCGGGGTTAACGATGTGCGCGCTGGCAAGCTGATCGAACTCGACATAGACGCATCCGTCAGCCGCGAAGAAATCGAGAAAATGTGCGACAAGCTGCTCGCAAACACCGTCATTGAAAATTATGACATCGAGATGCCGGAAACGGCACCGGGGACTATGTCCTGATGCAATCTGCGGTGATCGTCTTTCCCGGCTCGAACTGCGACCGCGACATGGCCGTCGCACTGGAAACGGTTTCGGGGCAAAAGCCTCATATGGTCTGGCACGGAGACAGCGAACTGCCCCCGGGTCTGGATGTAATCGCTATACCAGGCGGCTTTTCCTATGGCGACTATCTGCGATCGGGCGCCATGGCTTCCCGTTCGAACATCATCAAGCCGGTTATCGAGGCCGCCAATCGCGGCGTCAAGATATTGGGCGTGTGCAACGGCTTTCAAATCCTCACCGAAACCGGCCTGTTGCCCGGAGCGCTGATGCGGAACAGCAATATCCATTTTGTCTGCAAGGATGCAGAACTTGATGTCGTCAATACCGGCACGATTTTTACGTCGGGCTATGATAGCAATACACCCGTTACGTTCCCCGTGGCCCATCATGACGGCAATTTCTTTGCCGATGATGAAACGCTGGACCGGCTGGAAAACGAGAATCAGATCGTGTTTCGCTACCACAACGATATCAACGGTTCCTCGCGCAATATAGCCGGTATCATCAATGAAGCGGGCAATGTCCTGGGGATGATGCCGCACCCGGAGCGGGCAATCGACAAGAAGCACGGCGGTACTGATGGACTTGCGTTATTCGAAAGCCTGCTGAGCTAACGCCGAGTTGGTTCCGATCGCTACCGGCGTCCAAACCCGAGCTCTCCCATTCCTCAATATCTTCCGGCTTTCGGAGTGCATCACGCATATTCGGTAAAGATATCGACGCTGAGCGGCGGCTGTAGAGTCATATCGGACATAGACTGGGCCAATCGGTTGACACCGATGGCCTCCGCATGGTGATCGGATAAGCCCGGCTGCACCGCAAGCGATGCTCGACCTTGCCCCCGACATATTAATCCAGATTCTCCATCCGAAATATATCCCGACAGCGGCAAACCATATCATGAGAACGCGACGGCCTGTAATATGCCGGGCTCTGTAACATCATTGATGCGGAAACGAAAAAGGGCCGGTCCGAAGACCAGCCCTTTTCACAATTGGTAGTAATGTTGGTATTAGTTACCGGAACCAGGTCCGTACATAACTTCAACACGACGGTTCTGAGGTTCACGAACGCCGTCTGCGGTTTCAACGCGAGGGCGCGATTCACCGAAGGCTTCGCTCGAGATAACGCCGCCGCCAATGCCGCGCGATTCAAGATACGCACGAACAGCGGTGTTGCGACGCTGGGACAGACCGACGTTGTAGCTGGCGGAACCAGATTTGTCAGCGTGACCAGCCAGCATGACCTGAGCCGAACCACAATCACCATATGCGGTAACCGCATTGTCGAGAACCGAAGCCGCTTCTGGAGTGATATCCGACTGATCCCAGTCAAAGAACACAATATAAGGGCCAGGTGCACATACAGCCGGTGGTGGTGGCGGTGGTGGCGGTGGAGGTGGCGGTGGTGGCGGTGGTGGAGGCGGTGGTGGCGGTGGTGCCGCTGGTTCGCCGCCGAAGTTGTAGATCAAGCTACCCAGAATCGAGTGGGTCGACACATCGGTCGAAACGTCACGACCGAGAGAGTCAACCAGATCAACGCCAGTTGTGTTGAAATAGCGATATTTCAGACCAACATCCCAGCTGTCGCTAATCGGAGCGCGAACACCGGCAATAGCCTGCCATGCGAAACCGGTATCGGAATCGTCAAGCCAAGGCGTAGCAATGATATTGGTGAGTTCTGTACGAGCAACACCAACGCCGCCGCCAACAAAGCCCTGAAGTCCATCATCATCGCCGAAATCAACCATGCCGTTCAGCATGAAGCTGAGCGCGTTGACGTCGCCGTTTGTATCAATGAAATATCCGGCACTTCCGGAATTTCCGAGACCAGGAATAAACGCACCGCCGAGAACCGGGGTCGTACCAATCAGGTCGCCGGAGCTAGCCTGCTTGTAACCAACTTCAGCTTCAAGACGGAATGATCCGAAATCATAACCGACTATTCCGTCGAAATCATATCCTGTGTCGTGATCGATGCTGGCGGTATTGCTGATACCAGCAATATCCAGATCAACGTCTTCGACAATCATCGCACCGCCCTCGACACCGACATACCACTGACCATCACGGGCCAGAGCAGGTGTTGCGAGCGCTGTGGAGGCAAGCGCCATTCCTAAGGCAAGCTTCCGCATTTATATTCCCCTTCTCAATTAGGTTCTAAATTCACGCCGCTTTCTACCCGCTTGATCTTGCCAGTGCAAGCAACCAAATTGCATAACTGTTGCGAAAATGTCGCCATTTTCGCCATTTATCCCAAAAAATAGGCCGTAAACTCGGTAGGATAGCGGAAATCCGCTTGCCAGCGGGTCGTGAAAGTCGGTTTTACGGGCCGGACACCAGAATTCCTTGCGCCACAAGAGCGGCCAAAATCGAATCGATAGCCAAGCGCGCCTCGATGTCAACGACGCTGCCCGCTTCCGGATTTGGGATGGTTTCCGTCAATTGCCAGGAATCGCGATAAACGGCAAAATTTTCGGTTGATTCGATATAGACGCGCATCAACGCGAGCGGCGCGATGAACAGCCAGCCATTTCCCGTCCAGCCGGCGATGTGATCATCATGGCCCAGCCAGTCATTTGTAGCGCCCGGTGCGACAAGCCATGACTGTCCGGGAACCGGCGCAATATTCGCAGGATCGCTCTCGATCGCCTGCACGGTCGGATGGATCAAAAAGTCGATTCGGGCCAGTGCCTCGTTGTGAAACAATTCCTTATGCGCCTGCCCCGTTGCCAGTAGCGGAATTTCGAACCGCGCGGTCTCCAATATTGCCATGATATTACTCTTTCCAGAAAGGTTGAGAAAATGAAAATGGATAGAATCAAAGCGGAACTTCAAAAGCCAGCGCGGCGGACCGGCCAGCGGCGCCTGTCTGGAAGATTCTAACGCTTATATTATTGATATTGTTTGTAACAAACGGTTGTATCCGCGCCGCTGAAATGATCGCGCGCTCCTCCGGCGACTCCAGAACAACAGCTGCCACTGATCCGTCGTCCGCCGCCAGTTCAACCCGATATTTTTCGACTTCCTCGGCCAGTGGCACTTCGACATGATCGGACCAGATTGTTCCTGCGCGGGATCGACGGGTCCAGCTGACCTCAAGATCGCCACCATCAAGAAAATTCCATCTCGGGTGGACCGGGGACCAAGGCATCAAAGCGCGGCCCGGTGACGCGATTGCCGCAGAGACGGGCAAGAGATCATCTCGCCCCAGCGCAAAAACGACAACCGGCGCCGACGGCGCATAGAAAGCAGAGCCGATTTCCAGCATCGACCCGCTGTCGAGCAGGACGAAGTCTTCATCGGCGTCATGGCTTGCTATTTCGGCCTCTGTCCCGCCCAGTCCGCGGATCAACCGCGAAAGGCGGAAGCGACCTTCTCCTACGGGAACGGCCGCCGCGAACTGGATGATTTCCTTGCCGATCAGGGCAATATTGCGTCCGGCCAGCAATTGCGCATCGTCGGCATGGACCAAATGCATTGCCGGGTTCTGCAAAACCACTTCGATCTGACTGACCTGGTCGATCAACGCCGGATTGGCGGAATCGAGCGTTCCCGCTGTGGTACCGATGCTTGTTGGTGCCGGTATCTGGCCGATATATTCACCCGGCGCACCATCCGGTCCGGATGCAAAAAGCTGCGCGTTTCGCCATCCTGCATCACCAGCCGCCGCGGCATAGAGTCTGGCCGAGTCCGACACAGCGCTCGGCGCGTCGACGGCAAAGGGTAAATCCACGAGCACCAGGCGAGTCAGACCGGCGCGGAGATCGGGATCCGTTATATTTCTGCCCTGCTCCGATTCGATATAAACCAGAGCCTTGTCCGGGCTCGCCCGCCCCAGAGAAAGCTTTACGAAACCCAAGGTAATCTCGCATTCGCGAATGCGCCAAAGACCCTCAAAACCAGCAATTTCGACCAGCATGGCTGGCCGGCAGGAATGACTGTTTAACGGCAGGGAAACATGTAAAGTCGAGCGCTCGTCATATTCCGACCACAGGTTGGTTGCGGCGATTTTCTTGGCTTGATCCGCCGATATCGTCGCGGGAAAATCTTGCGCAAGCGACGTCCTGCCGGCACCCGGGCGGAACGCCGACTGGATGCCGGACTGATAATCGCGCGCCGGATCATAATAGCGGACAGACAATTGTCGGGGTGCAGCGGCAATTGCAGCGGTGCGCTTTGCGGGCGGCGCAATTTCCTGTTTCCCGGCCGCTCGGACAAAATCACCGTCAATTGTCAGGACGGATTCAGCGCCTGTAGTGTTGCGCGCCGAAGCTCCCATTTTATCGAGGGCGCTCGGGTCAGAGGAGAATGACAGCGGGATGGAATCGGTGAGAGCCCCCAAAGCCACCTGCCGATCTTCACCACCAGCTGCGAAACCTGTGAGCATATCGGACGATGCCATGGTGATCCGCTGACCCGAAATATCCGCAATGATTTCAGCAATCGCCACCGAGCCGTCGTCGGCAATCATTTCGAAAGTCAGCGACGGGATACGGTTACCATATTGGGTCAGGTCCATGTCTTCGAATACCGCCAGCGCCAGGCCCCGATAGGCGGGCGTCCCGCCATTGCCTTCCGCACTGGCCATCAGGCCATCGACCGGCTGGTCCTCGCCACCGGGATGAAAGGCAAATTGCGTTTCGGTTTTGAAATCTCCGGCGACACCCCGGAAGATTTTCCCGTCCGCCCATATCCGGCCTATGCTTCTGATCCGGCGACTGGACAAAGCAACGGCGAAGCAGGCAGAATAGCTGTAGATTGTCGTACTCGGACGTCCCTTGCCGCCGCCTTCGCGGCTGCGGGTCTCCTTTAAATCGGTCGCCCAGATCACCGTCCCGGCCACCCGCATCTTGCCAAATATCCGGGGGATCTGAGATCCATAGCTCGATGTCTGGACGGCCAGTTCCTGCAGCCGCGGTCCTTCCCGTCCCTTCGGCTTGAACAGGATATTCTGGTCGATTTGCTGGCCAATCATGGCCCCTATAGCACTGCCAAGGGGCCCGCCGATTGCGGTGCCCACGGCGCTCAATACCAATGTCGCCATTCAATCCTCCGCCAGTCTGAAAATCGAGACAATCGGCCATGGCGCTTCACCGGGACAGAATACGACCTTACCCAGTCCGGCGTGGGCGTGAACAAAGCCATCCTGAGCCCGGATCAGAAAATGCCACTGGACCGGACTGGGCCGGACAAGAACGATATCGCCTTCGCGCAGCCCGGATTCCGGCGGGAAGCGTGTAAATCCGGTCTCTGCCATAAATTCGCTGATCGACTGCTCGGATCCGCCGCGGATAGAATAGCCGTTGGGGGCGTCGCACTCGAAATCGCCAGCCAAGAGGCATTGCTGGGCAAGGCCGATACAATCGAGCCCGGTTTCTTCGTCCCGACCATGCAGGCAAAAGCGCGCACCACAGAGGGACATAGCTTTGTCCGCCATTTTACGTGATCCTTCTCCGGGGGATATCATGCGCCGGGATATCTGGTGAGCAGATCATTGCCCGGCAAATAGGGTTCGCCGCGGTAATTGATGCTATTGCCGAAGCGATCCCGGCAGCTTGCGAAATTCTTGTTGCAGCCCTCGGTGAGCAGGACCCTTGTGCCGGGAACAAAGGTCTGGACCGGCAGGTCTGCGAGCCTGACAACACCCGCTTCTCCGTCGATAATCGCATAGCTCAGCCCACAATTCGGACCATCGAGAAAGCGCAGCGAACCGAATGCAAAACGGTCTGCCGTGCCATCCAGCGTATCAACCCCGATTTCGTCATCGCTAATCGTCATGATCCGGCCTTCCCGCTGATGACGGTGCAGGCTGAGCTTGCATTGACGGTCACAAAATTCGGCCCGGCAAGTGGGCGATGTCAGCGGCGCAACTGGTTCATCGAGAAAGGATGTGGCGCCCAGCATCTCGACGGTAAAACTGTCACCTGTTCGCACAATCTCGCCAAATTCGCCGCAAATCAGCGGCAAAGGTTCGGCATCCGGCTGATCCCAGTCGACCAGTGAAATATACAGCAGCGCGCCATCCCAACGCCCGGCATCGAGATCAGTTTCGGCAATGGCTGCGCTCGTCATCACCCCTGCAATTTCGACATTGTCGATTTCCAGACTGTCAGACAGCGCGATTGATGAAGGCACCATGCCCGGTGCCGCGCGATAGCGAAACGCATCGACGACAAGATCGCGGTCATGCGAGGTAAAGCCGAGGGCGACGCCGTCCATACGCACCAGCCGCCAGAGATAGGCGCTGGTCGTGACCTCCCGGTCCAGCCAGTCGAGACTCATGACGGCTCCCGGACTTCAACGAGCAGCACCTCGGGAATATCGCCGGCCAGGAACGTCGCATGGCTCACTGTCAGCTGGTCGCTTTCGAACCGAACCGGCACATCGAACATAAAGCCGGCGGTGATATAACTATCTTCGGCGGGCGGGCTGTCAAAATGGACCATTCCCGCCTGCCCCAGTGACCAGCCTCCAGCAATCTGGCCGTTGACGGCTATCTGCAGCGTTTCCGGGTCGGGCCGTGTGATCCTTCTTTGCTGCGGCTCATCGGCTGGATCACCGTAATTTTTCACCAGCTGGAACTCGGTTTTCTGGCCATCGCCCCTACTTAGAAGCTGATCAGTCGGCGTTGGCTCACCGACCATGTCTCGCGAACTATGGTCATAGGGATCACGGAAGCGAAAAGCCTTGGCAGCACCCCGGCGCGCCCGGAAGAAAGCGATCAATATCCGCAATTCTTCCTCGCTCCGGACGCCCGGCCCGACATCGAATTCGAGCCGCGCGTCGGCCCAGTCGCTGTTGCGTTTCTCGTGACCGGAGATAGTCGTCACGATATTGGTCGAAAACCCCGGCGACACGCTGGCCCCCTGGCCAATAGCTATCGGAAAGCGCACGTCAGCAAAGGCGTTCACATCATCATCCTCTTCCTGAAAATAGATAAAACCGTCGCGCGCCACCTGCGGCAGCGCCCAGACGAAAATCCCCGTCGTACCCCGCGTCCGTGCATCATCGATGGCCTCGGCCATGTTGCTCCAGATAAACCGGTCCGCGGATTGCAGCACGAAACCCGTGAAATATTGCTGTTGTTCAACCGGATAGCCCAGCCTCTGCGTCGCCAATTCGATGCCGGCCTTCGTGGCCGACCGATTACCGGCAATCACCCAGTCATAATCCTCCAGCTGTAATATATCGAAAGCGGGCAAGGCCCAGCCGACCGGCATATTTGCCCGCTTCGCTTCGGGAGCGTCCCTATCCAGAATCGTCGGCAAATAGGCGAGCAAGAGAGTTTCTACCGGCGTCGCACCCGCTTCCTGCTTCACCGCATCAAGCAAAGCTGCCGTCGACTGCGCCAATATCTCTCCGGCCTGATCGGGCATCGCTTCCTGTTGCGGAGTTTGCGGCCCGTCTATCGATGCAATGCTGACCGAAAACGGTCCGAAAGCTGCGTTAGCGGCGTCGTCATAGAGACAAATACGCTTGTCCGGCATGATCCACCACCAGGGTTCTCCCACCTGGAAACGGATCGCCGCGCCCGCTTCGCGGACGATTGCGGTGAAAGCCCGCGCCACGGCCTGCAGATAATTCATCGCGTCACCATTGGCGGGCGAGAGCAGTGTCGAGGGCGGCTCCCAGCCGGTCAGCGCCGGATCCCCATTCTCCGCCCGCTGTTTCCAGTCGCTCCAGCAATGCGCGTCGAACAATTCATAGGAAAGCGATAGGATCACCGAGTAACCCATAGCTTCTGCACGGGATATCAGGTCGCGGTGCCACGCGGCCGCCGGCTGGTTGATCGCGGCAAATTCTTCACCCGCCTGCGGCGCGGACAGACTCGCATAGAGCCCCTCGCCGACCGTCTCCAGCCGGAAATAATGGCTCATGCCCAGATAGTGATTGATCGCCCCGCGATAGCCCAGGGCTCGCGTCATCCGCAGCAAGCGCTCCGGCGTCTGGTTGAAACTGTCGTCGTAGGCGGTGGCCATCGACAGACCGTTTTCCGGCACCATGATGTCGCCGACTTCAAGCACCGCTCCCTGACCATCGGTCCGGATCGCGCTCATTTCGACCCAGCCGATCTTCGGCGTGGCGTAGCGCATACCCAGTTGGTCATATTCCGGCGGAATGATCGAAATGAACAGCCGGTCAATATCTTCGGGAAAGACCGGGTCGGCCTCACCGGGCAACAGAAAGCCGCCATCCACGGCAGAAAATTCGATCGAAATCTGCGCATCCGTCGGCGTCCCGCTGGCATAGTTCCACAACCGCACATACCAGGATTTCGGATCGCCCGCCGCATCCCGCCCTTCGATGGTCAGCGTCGGTCCGTTGATCGCATCAAGCGACATGATCCCGGAAGATCGCCAGTGGAATTCCCACTTGAGCCACGAATAGTCACGCTCCGTTTCATAAGCGAGCAGCGGATGGTCGAGCGTGTCTTCGCTTTCCCAGATCAGCCCGGCCAGATCATCGCTATTGTAGAAGACCGCATCCACACGCAGCGCATCCGCCGCCACTGTCACCACCGACGCCATCATCGGGCGCGGAAAATTGATCGTCCAGAAACGGGGATCGAAGCGCTGGATGAAGCTGCTGCGCTGCCCCGTTCTTTTCTCTGCCAGCCAGAAGCCCATGATCAGCCCGCCTTCGCGCTCAGCGCATTGCGCACCGCCCGCGCCACCTGCCGGCTCGACCGGCGCATCTGGTCCGGTGCGCTGCCCTGGCCATTGTCGGATATATTGATGGTCAGACGGACATTGGGCGCCGCGCCGACCGCTACCGGTGGCTCAATCCGCCCTGCTGCGGTCGGGACGAACAGTTCGGGTCCGCGTTCACCGACCATATAGGCGCGACCGCCGCTCACCGGACCGCCGGTCGCCCGTCCGGGCGCGCCCAGAAATGCACTGAGCAAGGATGTTCCGATATTGGCCAAGCCACCACCGGAGCCGCCCGAACCGCCGCCAAACAGGCTTTGCAAGCCACTATTGATCGCGGCGCCGGCAATGTCGTTCATCACCGACAGCGCGACCCGGCGCAGATCTTTAAATTCCAGCGAACCCCGGCGAATGGCGCGGCTGAGCGTAGACTCCAGCACCGATCCTGCGCGTTCCAGGCCCGATGCGAAGGGACCGTCAAGTTGCCCCTTCATATCGGCCACGTCTTTGGCAAAACCGGCGGTATCGGCGCGCACGCTGACCACCAACCGTTCGATTTCTTCATCCATCGGGGAAGGCCTCTTTCAGTTTTTCGAGTTGTTTCGTGCCGAGCGGGGGCTGGCCAGAATGGCCGGGTATATTGTCTGCAAAGGTCGAGAATATTGTCGCCAGTTCAGCAGGCGTTGCCTGCCAGAACTGGTCCGGTGTCCAGCCGAGAACAGCGGAGACGGTGCCGGATAATTTTTCTATCGATGATAGGAAATAAGTGTGCCCCCGCGAAGGCGGGGGTCCATCTCGGAACAGATCGTCTGTCGAGCCAACGGGAGATGGGTCCCCGCCTGCGCGGGGACACGGTTCACGCACCGCCGCCCGACAAAATCTGCTTGAGCAATATCTTCAGCGCCGGTGTCACTCCGGCCAGTCCCAACGTCATCACCCCCTCGCCCAGTTGGTCGCGGGTCAGATGATCCGGACGATCAGCGACAACGTGCCAGAACAGGGTCACGATATCCGACAGCAAAAGCCGCCCGCCGGCTGCCCTTTCGACAAGATCGAACAGCGAACCCAGCTCTTCCTCGGCAGCGACCAGCGCCGCAAAACTGGGCCGCAGGATCAGACGCCTTCCATCGACGATGATTTCTGCCTCGCCGCGCAGGGCGTTGGCGGGCCGCTCAGACACTGGCAACCGCGCCCGAGCTTTCCAGGCTCAGCGTGTAGCTGCGTTCGCCATTATAATCGCCGCTATAATCCAGCCGGGCGACGAGAAAATCGCCCTGCATCCGCTCGCCGCCTTCGAAGCTGAGTTCATAGGCATCAATGATGCCGCCCAGCGCGTGATTCTTGATCCGCACCTCCGCATCCGACCCGGTAAACACGCCTGCTCCTGACACCGATACCGACCGCACGCCCGCGCCCGACAACAATTGCCGCCAGCCGCCGCTGTCCTTGCTGGTGATCGCCACCGGTTCGCCGTTGATCGACATCTGCGTGGTCCGCAGACCCGCGATGGTCGTGTAGCCGACCGGGCTCTCGCCATCGCCGATTTTCAGGAGAAAGGCGCTGCCTTTTTCTGCTGCCATATTCTGGTTCCTTTATGTGGTGGTTATTTGATCTCGCGTCAGTTCACTGCCCGAACGCCTTCAAGGATTGTGTCCCTGCGCAGGCAGGGGTCCATCTTCTGAAGGGGCGTCTGCGAGAAATCGATATGTTGTGCCCGCACCAAACGGCACGAGATGGGCCCCCGCCTTCGCGGGGGCACTTAAATCTTCAAAACCTTCGCCCGATACTCGATCAAGCCGCTCCACGGACTGACCGCACTGCGCAAGATCCGCGTCCGGCGAAAATCGAAGGTAACAATCTGCCAGCCATCGGGATCATCCAGTCCCGGCTCGAGCGCCTCCTCGACCAGCGCCATCACCCGGTGCAGACGCGCCGCCGTATCGCCGTCATCTTGGATGGTCAGCGCGAGGCTTAACTCCCGACCAACCCCGCCCTTGTGGCTCCAGTCGACCGACGCACCGGTGGCCAGCGCGATATATGGGAAATCCGCGCGCGGCGGCGGGCCGTCAAATATGCCGTTGACCATATCCATCAACGCCACATGCCCGCTCAGCGTTGCCACCAGCGCCTGCTGCACCGCTTCCAGCGCGCTGCTCATCGCGCGGCCCGCATCAGAAAGGCGACGTCGCGGAGGCTGCTATTTTCAATCAGCCGCGCGCCCAGCCGTGGCGCTTCCACTCTGATGCCCTCATCAGTTTCGGTAACCCGCACATCGTCAGGCAATTCTTCTGTCAGCATCGACTTGATTTCGGCTCTGGCGCCGGCCAGCCGCTGTTCGGCAATGGCCTCGCCACGCTTCTGCAATTTCTCCATCATCTCTTCTCTTCCGCCTGCAGGATGGTCTTCCGGGTCCGCCGGTGCTCCAATATCACGCTCGATATCGTCATTATCCGGTCGCCCCAGACCAGCTGGTCGCCCGGCTTGATCACCTGGGTTTCGCGCAGGCTGAAGCGCCAGCGCGGCAGGGCCGAACGGCTCTCCGCTTCGCTGGCAACGCCCGTCTGCATCGCTTCAGCGGCTGCCCAGAAGACGCCAACGGTAATATATTGCGGTTCGGCCGAGGCCAGCGCATCGCGCCCGACAGCCTGCCGTTCGATCGAGATACGTTCGCGCAAGATGCCTGAAAATTCCTGTCCCATCATGCCATCCTCATCCGCCGATAGGGTCGCCACAAAGCGGTAACCGCGCTCGGCGGACCGCCCGCATCGACCCCGTCGCGATTGGCGTAGAAATATCCCGCCATTCGCACGATGCCCTGACGCAGGCCCGCAGGCAGCTCCTCCCAATCTGTCGCCAGACCGGCGCTATAGGTCACGCGGATCCGGGAGCCGCCGTCGCTGCGGTGCAGCCTGATCCAGCCGATACCATCGCTATCGATGTCCATGGCATAGTCCGCCACCGCCAGCAGCGACGCGCTTCCGTCCGCACCCACAACCTCGACCGAAGCAATCGACTGCACCGGCAGCCGTTTCAGCTTTTGCCAGGCATGGCGCGCCGACAATATATCGGTCACCGACCGGACGATCAGCATCTGCCCGGTAAAATCCTCGCACAAGGACGCCGCGCAGCGCAAAAACGCATCGATGGCATCATCATCGGCCTGATGATCGATCCGGACAAAATCCCTGACCTCTGCGATCAGCGCTGCCGGCAGTCCCGGCCAGTCTGCAATGGGGAAGCTCACAATCGCGTCATCCTTTCACTTGGGTTTAGAAATATGCGCCCGTGCCGGATCGAGAGGGGGAGCAACCGGCACGGGCGCGCTGCGCGGAAGCGCAGCAAGAGGGTTAGAGTCTGACCCCAGGCTTCAGGAAGCGCTGAACTGCATCAGCTTGATCGCTTCCGAATTCATGATCTGCCCGCCAACCCGCTTGGTCGCGTAGAAATGGACAAACGGCTTGTTGGTGAACGGGTCGCGCAAGATGCTGGTCGCACTGCGTTCGGCGATCAGATAGCCGGCGCGGAAATTGCCGAAGGCAATCGACAGGCTGTCGGCGGCAATATCGGGCATGTCCTCCGCCTCGACCACCGGATAGCCAAGCAACGTGGCGGGCTGCCCATTGGCCAGAGAAGGCTGCCACAGAAATGCCCCGTCCGCTGTCTTGAACTTGCGGATATGCGCGAGCGTTGAGCTGTTCATCACGAATGACGCACCCTGCCGGTAAGCGGGGCGCAGCGTGTGGACCAGATCGACAAGCACATCCTCGCTGTCGAAACTGCCGCTCGAACCGGACGGCACATATTGCAGCGATCCGAAGGCGCGGACATCGTCATTCTCGTCGGTCACCGCCGCATTGAGAAAACCGCGGGGCTGATTGACGCCAGAGCCGCCGACAAAGGCCGCCCCTTCGGCCTGCGCAAATTCGCGGGCGATCTCGTCTGCCAGCCAGGATTCGACATCAAAGGCCGCATCATCCAGCATCGCCTGCGACGCCGCCGGATTGGCGTAAAGCTCCCCGGTGGGCGGAGCGATCTCGTTGAAATCCGGCGTATCGGTTTCCGGACGGCCAGCGGTCTCGCTGACCCAGCCGGACGGCGTGCCTCCGGTGGTGACCAGCTTGCGATAACCTGCCGTCCCGGTCTGCACGACCGTCGCGATCGAGCGGATCGGCGAGATATCCTTCAGCGTCGCCCCGATCAGCGCATCAATTTCCTGCGGCACGGCAAAACCGCCCTCGGGGCCTGATGCGCCGGAAAAGCTCTTCAGTTCGATGCCGCTCTGATCCCCGCGCCGGAGATATTTCGCAACAAAATCCTGCGCGGCTGCGGAAGACGGCATTCCTTTCGCACCGTCCAGCGCCGGCCGGGAAGAGGCCTTGGAAATATCGGACATCTGCGTTTTCAGGCCATCGACGTCCGTGCGAAGCGACTTGATCTGGTCGCTTTGACTAGCGACATCCTCGGCCATCAGCACGGCATCGAACGACGCCTCGAGCGGGTCGGCCTTGGTTTCGAATTTGGGAGAATCTGTCATATCTTTCCTTTCCTGTGGGCAATAAAAAAGCCGCCCGTTGAGGGGCGGCTCGGGGTTTTCAAATTGTCCGTTTCTATCGGGACAAGGTTTCAACGGCTTGCTTCAAATAGGGCATCACCGGCTCCAGAATATAGCCCGGTGTCTTGTCCACTATCTCGCGCAACCATGCACCGTGGCCGGCGCCATATACCAATATCACCCGGTCACCGGGCTTGGTGACCTGCACAAGCTTATTGAAAATCTTGGCATTGCGCATGAACCAGTAGGCGGCGAGTTCGGCACCGGTCTGTTGCTCGCCCTTTCCAATGGTCATGACATCCCAATAGAAATCATCGGGGATTTTTTCGCTGTTCCAGAACATCAACAGCTCGGGAACCGACTGGCTCTTTTGTTGCTCTTCAAATTTCGCTATGATCGAACCGAAATCTGCCATGACCTTCAGACGCTCCGCCTCGCCCGTTTCCTCTGCCTGTTGATGGACCCGGTCATAAGGAAAATAGTCCGGTTCTCCTTCCGCTGGTTGCTCGTCAATGGCATAGACCCTCTCGATATCGGCGGCGTGAGCAACCCGATATCCGATTTGTACCGTTTCGTTGCGCTCGCGGGTCAGATCTTCCGGTTTGAAACCGCTATAGCCAGTATCCGCATAAGGCGGCTCGGCCGACGCTTCGACCGCGACAACAGTTGGCCGGAACGTCTTCAAAGTCTCGGCCAGAGCTGCAAGCTCCTTTTGCCGCTGCGGCGTCAGCACATCATCAACCCTGGCATTGTTCAGATCAGCGCCGGGGTTGGCAAAATGATAGGCACCCAGCACCATCACCCGAACCGGTTCGCGCGCCTCGTCGGCGCTGTCGTCCGCAAGAGCCGGCTGAGCCGCAAAGCAAAGAGCAAGCACGGTCGCAAAAAGGGATTTCATATATCTTCCTCCACAGTGTGTTATCACACTAATACTCTCGGGCAGGGCGTGATCAAGATAAATCGGCCTATCCTTCCACCTGGTGAACGCGGGCCAATCCCTGCATCGGGAATGTCACCAGCGACACTTCTGCAACATCGAGATCCAATAGCTCGCGCGGCTTCTGACCCGAGGAGCGCTTTACCCGATAGCCGAAACTCAATCCCTTCATCGCGCCGCTCGCCAACCCGGCAGCCGCATCGCGACCCGCCCGTGTTGCCGTCGATATCGTGCCGATCACCCGCAATCCGCGCCGGTCTTCCTGCACATGGTCGACCCGGCCGATCTGTTGCTGCGGATCATGTTGCCAAAGCAATGGCAGCGATTTTCCTTCCGCCAGATCCCCAAAGGCGCCGGGCCGGATGATATCGCCGCCCTTGTCGATCCGGTTTAAGATCGCCGCGTAACCGGCAAAGCGGATGGTACTAGGGATCGCCGAAGGAATATCCGTTCGCCCTGAGCCTGTCGAAGGGCGTCGTGCGGCAAAAGGTGCTTCGACAAGCTCAGCACGAACGGGTTTCGCCGTCATATTCATGACACCAGATGCCCCAAGCCCAGCCGCATCGCGATCCCGACAAGCAGCAACGCCAGCACGCCGCGCACGATCCAGCGGATTGCCGCCTTCCACGCGCTCGCCTTGGCGTCGCGCCAGGCGCGGAGCAGTTCGCGTAATTCGTCGATATCGTCCTGCGCGGTCGGATCGGCGAGCCCCAGCCGGTCGAGTACCCGCACCGCGCCGCTATCTGTCGCTTCCTCGACAATCGCGCGCAGTGTCACAAGATCAGCCCCATCGCCTTCCGCCTGCGCCATCAGGCGGGCGAGCATTTCGTCGTTATTCATAAAGAATCCTTTTTTTTGACCTCAAGCGCCGGGCGGGCGCATCCGCGCCCTTGGCTATCCTCGCTGACGCTGCGGGCGCGCAGTCGCGCTTGCCTCCGCTTCGCGTCGGTTCGGCGCTCCCTCTGGTGGTAAGTTTCTAACCGAGCGCAGCGAGGCAAGGCCGACCGGCCGCCGCGCCTTATGGCGCGAAAGCCAAGGGCGCGGATGCGCCCGCCCGGCGCCTGAGGTTCAATAGAAAACTCGCGCAGCGAACTGCCGTGAGACAAAATAACATTATATTCCCAGCATCGCCCGCTTCTCTTCCGGCGACAGAAAATCCGCCTCGCAAACCTGCTTCCACAGCCGCTCGCGATCTTCCGACAGGGCCGGGATCTGGTCCCGGTCCACCGCCAGCTTCGCATCCGGCCACCAGGCCCGCAGAGCCCCCGACAGGCCATCGAGTATCTTCCCCGCCAGCGGCAATATCGTCAGCCGCCACAAAGCCCGGTTGGCCTCGCGATAATTGGCGTAACTATTGTCACCGGGCAGCCCGAGCAGCATCGGTGGCACGCCGAAGGCCAAAGCGATCTCGCGCGCCGCCGCTTCTTTCAGCGCGACAAAATCCATGTCCGCCGGAGTCAGGCTCATCGCTTGCCATTTCAAGCCGCCCTCGAGCAACATTGGCCGCCCGGCATTGCCCGAACCGGCAAAGCTCGCCTCCATCTCGGCCTTCAGCCGGTCAAACTGCTCCCCGGTCAGCGCCGATCCATCCGAGCCCGGATCATAGACCAGAGCACCGGATGGCCGCGCCGCATTGTCGAGGATCGCCTTGTTCCATTTCGCCGCCGCATTATGGACCGCCACCGCTTTAGCCGCAGCGCCTAGGCAGCCAAGCCCATAATGATCATCGGTCGGGTGGAAGCCCTTGAGATGCACAATCGCCGGCCGACCCATCGCATCCTGCGCCGCAAAGTGGGTCACATGTTCTCCGGCCCGGTAATTATAGGCGACCGGCCAGCCCCTGGCATCGGGTTCGACGGTGATCCGGTCCGGACGTAAGGCGTAAAGCTCCACCGGCTGGTCGTCATCACCATGGATGATCTGCACATAGCCATTGCCATGCAGCAGCAGATGGGCAGCAATCGCCTCCAGCAGCGACTGACCGGCGCTAGGCGCGTTGACCAGGCCGGCGACCTTGTCGTCCACCGGCAGAAGCGGGGCACCGCCACCGACTCTGCCACAATCCGCACTGCCCGCTGGGCAATCGCATTTTCGATATAGGCCTCGCGCACCCGGCCCTCATATGAAAAGGGCGCGTCCCCCGAAAGAGCCGCGCCACCATAAGTGCCGATATAAGACCGCCCGAGAGGCGGTCGCGATGGTCCACCCCCGCCCTTCAAGGCGAGCGATATATTTTCCCAGAATGTCATATGTTTTTCTCCAGTACCCCTGCGCAGGCAGGGGCCCATCTCCTGCATTATCTCTAATTCACTCAGGTAGAGGTGAGCGCTTCCCTCAAATCCTGGCGCAAACCAGCACCATTGCGAATGCCAAAGCTTCTCTAGACGGCCCCCTGCCTTCGCAGGGGCACATCACCAAACCCTCGGCTCTCGCCTTTTCCCCAGCATCAATTCCGTCAACGCCCAGACCAAGGCATCCGCCCGATCCGGTGACCGGCCCGGCCCTTCATAGCCGCCGCCGACCAGCAAGCCGCACATCTCGTCTTCCAGCTGCGGGAACACGCCGACATGGTGCACCCGGTCATTTTCATAAAGAGCCGCCACCGGTTCCGCCCGCGCGACCTTGCCGCGCGCGGCGTGGACCAGTTTTACCGGGAGCGAAATTTTCGCTGCGTGCAGCACTGATTTCACCATCGCGCCGCCCTGATTGGCTTCGGCAATGACGCGGTCGGCATCGAAGCGATCTGCTGCGTCGGCCACCTTGCGCGCCCAGGTTTCGGGACTGGCCTTTTCCACGCTGCAGTCGGCCAGCACATAGGCTTTGCCGTCTGCGCCCAGACCAGCGACGATGATCCCGCAGGCGTCTCCGTTTTTGGAGGCCGGCGGGTCAACACCGATGACGATGCGGGCAAAACCAATCTCCCGTTCGTCTCGAGCGCAGTCGAGAGACCGGTTGGCGCTATCCCGAGTGTCTCGACTCCGCTCGACACGAACGGCGTCAAGGCCAACCCGGCACCCCTCAATCATCGCCCTTGTCCACAGTGCGCCTTCGACATCCTCGATCAGCTCTCCATCCAGTTCCTGCCGCCCCAGTCGCGTGCCACGATAATCCGCATTCATCGCGGTCAGAAAAGCAACCGGCAGATGCAGATCATTATCCAGCGTCCGGCCTTTACTGACAGCAATGTCGCCACTGACCAGCGCCCGCACCAGCGGCACCGGCCGCGGCGTTGTTGTCGCCACCAGTTGTGGCCGATAGCCAAGGCGCAAGCCCATTTTCAGATTGTCCCAGGCCGCTTCAGCCTGCCCGGCATTATTCATCCATTTCGCGATCTCGTCGCACCAGCCGTGGCTATGTTGCGGCCCGCGCAATCCCTCTGGTTCAGCGGCGGAATAGAGATGCGCCTGCGCGCCATTGTCCCAGGTCAGCCGCTTCAACGATGGCTCCCACGCCGGTCGCTGGCCAGGTGGCGCGATCGACAACAGGCCGCTTTCGCCTTCGACCATCACCGTGCGGGTTTCGGCGTAATTGGCCCCGACCAGGGCAAATCGGGCGCTGCCATCGCCCTCGGCAATGCTCCTCACCCATTCCGCTCCGGCCCGGGTCTTGCCAAAGCCGCGCCCCGCCATGATCAGCCAGACCGACCAGTCACCTTCGGGCGGCCGCTGTCCGAGCCGCGCCCAGAAATCCCAGCGGTACAGAAATTCCTGCTGCTCTTGTGTACTCAAAGAGGAGAAAAACGCATTGCGCTCCCGCGCCGTCCATTCGGCAAAAAGCTCCGCCTCGGAGATATCATTCATCATTGTCGGACGTCGGCTGCTTTCCCTCTCCTTCGGCCAGCGCCCGTCGGCGGAGCAGCTTCATGCGCATGTCTCCCAGTTTGCGGTCGAGATCGATACGCACCTGTTCGGGGCTGATATCCTCCTCGATCGCGCGGGTCAGCGCCACCATCTCTTTGTGCGCCAGCAGTAATTTGACGCCGATGCCGTCATTATATTGCGTGACCGTCGCGATCTGCTCCCCTTCATGGAATATGGGTTTATCGACCCCGTTGCGTGCGCGGTCGAGCAAATCCATTTCGAGCAGCTCGTAACCGGCGGCTAGCGAGCGCATCCATTGCCGGAAAAACTCCGGATCGCGCTCGCGCCAGCTATAAACAGTCGACACCGCAACACCGGCGGCCTTCGCCGAGTTCGCCACGTGCGAGCTTATCGCAAGCTCTTTCAGGAACTTCAGCTTGCGCCTGTTGTCATAACATCCCCTGACTTCTGATTTTGGCATAATATACTCCGTGCCGGATCGGTGCGAACCGTCCGGACATAAAAAAGGGCCTCCCGGTCGGAACGGCCCCGCCTGCCCGGCGGGGTCATTCAGAGGCGGTTGGCCCGAATCACAATTTCGCGATGTTCCTGATATGTACCCAAACAGCGTGACGATGTCAAGATATTTTTACCTATTTGGTAAATTATCGTCCGAGATCAATCGTCGGAATAACCTTTTCGCTAATATATTCCGCTGCCATATCCGCCAGTTCCCGGCCGAGATGCCAATCCAGAATCTGCATGTTGGGAATGATCGGGGGGCTCACCAATATATCCTGCTCGCCGAGCATTTCCTTCGACGCCATCCGGCTGGCCACCACCATCGACCGTGACATGATTTCGACAATCGAGGGAAATTCCGTCGCACGCTTGCGCCGCAGGATCACGTCCCGCAACAGGCTCCAGCGTCCGCGAATATCATTATAAAGCGCATCGGTGCGCCAGACCTCGTTCGGGTCACCCAGCGACACCACGATATTCGGCCCGGCCTTCAGCCCGTGCATCACCTTGACCGGCACATTGTCGAGCACACCGCCATCCACCAGAATATGACCATCACTGTCAATAAATGGCGGCAATATCGTCGGCAGCGATCCCGAGGCGCGGACGCATTCCCACAACGGTCCGCGCCGGTGGATATGCAGGCCGTTGGTCGACAGATTGGTCGAGACGCCGAAAAAATTGATCGGCTGATCGGCAATATCCCTTGTGCCGTAGCGGGTTCTGAGCTCGCTATCGAACACGGTCGGATCGAGCAGCGAGTAAATCGGCAGGGTCAGCCGCCGCATCGCCTTGGCGTGGATGAACATCGCCTCCATCTGGTCGAGCGTTTCATCCACCGACATGCCGCGCGCGATCGCGCCGCCCATGGCCGCACCAGCGCTGGCTCCGCCGATGAAGTCGATCGGGATATCGGCCTGCTGCAATGCCTTGATAACGCCGAGATGGGCGCAGCCCAGAGCGCCGCCGCCGGCGAGTACCACGCCCACTGCCCGGCCGGTCAGGAAACGGGCGACCTTGATAAAATCCGCATCAGTGTCGAGCGCAACATGGTGGTGCAATTTGGGAGCGCGCGGATCGATCCAGTCACCGCTGTGGCTGATCGTCTTGCCGGCGCTTGACCGGAGCAACAGCAGCGTGCGCTGCGGTTCCGCAATCCAGCCCATCGCCGCTGTTTCCATCGCATTGGCTTCGGGATCCGCCTGGCCGGGTCGGCCGACCATCACCAGCGCATCGGCATTGCGGCAGACCATCTGCCCCCAGTCATCCGATCCGCTGCCGTCGATCAGGACATAAGCGCTTTTGGCTTCCTGCTCCGCAAGCCAGGACTGATATTCGTGCGCATCCGCCGCCTCGCTCGTCGCCCGGTCGATCGGTATCACCGGCGTATCCGGCCGGACCACCGCCTCGAAGGCCTCTGCCATCCGCGCGAGAAATCCGTCCGGCATCTGGCTGTTCCCGGCGGGCAGCATGGCAATCACCCGCGGATTTTTTGATGTTACCGAAGACGTCCGGGCCGTCGCTATGGCCAGTCGTTCGGAAACCAGCTTCAGCATCGCGGCATATAATTCGGGATGCTGACGGGCAATGTCGTCAAAGGCCCGGCGCGAGACTTCCAGCACTCTGGAATCGCGGGTGGCGATGACATCGGCAGTACGCTTGCCTCCGGCAAAAAAGGCCAGCTCGCCGATCGCTTCGCCGGTTTCGATATGGGCGACGATCCGGGTCTTGTTGACCACCACCCGGAAACGGCCGGATTCAACAAAATAGAGCGCGTCGGCGTCATCTCCCTGAATAACCAGCGCCTCGCCGCCGACAACCCGTTTCATCACCGAAGCCGATTGCAGCGCGTCCAGCGCCTCCGGTGCTACGTCCCTGAAAAGAACATGGGTCCCCAGGTCCGGCAGTTCTGTAGGTTCAGCCACGCTGTTTCCCCCATCGGTGCGACCCGAACTGATCCGTTATCCTGCCATATCGACCGACAATCAAGTCATACTGTCTATGCCAGATGACATATCAGGCCGCGGCTGGGCTCTACCTCGTTTGCCAGCATCGACAGATAAGCGGATTGCAGCGCATCGCGTCCTTCCAGATCCTCGATCTTGAGATAGGCGCTGGCACCGGTTACGAATGCGGAAAATTGTTCGTCGACCCGCGCGCGGAACGCCGCCGGGCCGATTTCCTTGATCAGGACTTCAGCGGCGGTCGGCGCAAAGAAAAGCTCCGGCTTGGGCCCAGGCAGATCGTCGGCTCCGCCACGCTCCGCAATATGGGTCACGCCGACCAGCGAACTGAATTTCAGATTGTCGCCCCAATGATCATGGATAGCACCCAGCAACTGGCCGCTCCCGGCGAAGTCTACCGAGACTGTGGGCCTGGCCGCGTCGGTTGCCGACAGATTGTCGTAGGTCACGACCTCGTCATAAAGCCCCGACTTCTCGACAAACGCCTTGTTGCCCGCCGATGTCAGGCCAATGCGCCGGATCGATGGGCTCAGGCTTTTGGCAACCATCGCCAGACCCAGCGAGGTTTTTGACGACGCGCTTGTCATCAGCAGCGCCTCGGCGCCAAACCAGTCATTCGAGCGCATGAAATGTTCGATCAGGAAGCTGGTGGTGAACAAAGGCTGGAAAATGGCCCGCTCCGCTTCCAGCGCAGCCTCGTCGGCACCGAGCCGGTTATATTGATTGTAGATGATCGCCAGCCCCTGCCGGTGCGCGGCTCCGTCGACGAAGCCGCCGTCCTGCACATTGGTCGGCGTGACCAGCAAATGACTGGCCATCGGCAAATAGCCATAGACCCGCTCGCCCACCGCAATATCGGCATTTTCAGACACCACGACCTTGGCAAAGCCCCAGACCGGAACAATACCCCATTCGGCATCACCGGTCTGAAAGAAATTCCAGTAGCCAAAGCCGTCACCAACCACAGCATAGGTGATGTTGTTGGCCGTCAGGGCATATTTCTCGACGGCCAGCAATATCTGGCCATCGGACAGAGACGGTGTCTCGCTCTCCCGCCATTCCGACTGCTCGAGGTCATCTTTCTTCACCCAAAGGCTGTGCATCATATCGTCTCCGTGCTGTTGTCCGCTTTTCCTTCAGCATAGGCTATGTCGTCAGGATGGCAAAAGCATTTGCCAAAAACCATGCGCCTGCTAATCCTGCTGCACGGGATAGAATATGCGCCCATGCGCGCCATCGGGGAGAAGTTTTGTGAGTACAGCACCTGTTTCAGGTCTCGAAGCGGCGATCGAGCCGATCACCAATGTGTCGGATTTCATCTGGGGTGGCAGCTGGGCCGGCGTGGAAATTCTGCCGATCCCGCCAATGGTGGTGATCCTGCTGGGTGCCGGCATATATTTCATGATCGGCCTGCGCGGCTACCCGCTGCGCCGTCTTTTCCCCGCACTGGCCGGTCTGTTCAAGAAATCCGAAAAGAAGGGCGCAGGCGAAATCTCCCCCTTCGCGGCACTCTCGACCGCGCTGTCCGGCCAGGTCGGCACCGGCAATCTCGCCGGCGTCGCCACCGCGATCACGCTCGGCGGCCCGGGCGCGATCTTCTGGATGTGGGTCACGGCCCTGTTCGGCATGGCGCTCGCCTTTGCCGAAGGGTCTCTCGCCGTACGCTTTCGTTCGCAGGCCGCTGACGGCACCTATCGCGGTGGCCCGATGACCTATATCGCCATCGGCCTTGGCCCGAAATGGAAATGGCTCGCGATTCTGTTCTGCCTCGGCACCCTGTTTTCCGCGCTGGTCACCGGCAACGGCATCCAGGCCAACAGCCTCGGCGACAGCGCCAACGAACTGTTCGGCGTGCCGGAATGGATCGGCGGCGCGGTGGCGGCGGTGGCTGTCTTTGCCGTGATCATCGGCGGCATCAAGTCAATCGGCAAGGTTGCCGAAACCATCGTGCCGTGGATGGCCGGCGCCTATCTGATCATGGCGCTGATTGCTCTCGGCATCAACCTGCCCTATCTGCCGGAAACCTTCGGCCGGATCTTCGACGGCGCCTTCAATACCCAGTCGGCAACCGGCGGCTTCCTCGGCGCGGCGATCATCATGGCGATCCGCGCCGGCGTCGCGCGCGGCCTGTTCTCGAACGAGGCCGGACAGGGTTCGACCCCGATTGCCCACGCAGTCGCCCAGACCAACGATCCCGCAGCACAGGGCCGTTTCGCGATGATGGGCACGTTCATCGACACGGTGGTCATCTGTACGATGACCGCGCTGGTCATGCTGACCGTTGCCGGGGACTTTACCTATACCGATGCCGATGGCGTCAAACAGGCCGTCGAACATGCCTGGCAGTCTGATCTCAACGGCTTTGCCATGACCTCCGGCGCTTATGCCGCGGCCTTCCCGCTGCTCGTGTTCGGCATTCCGATCGGCACCTTGGTCGTGTCGGTCGCGCTGATCCTGTTCGTCTTCACCACCTTGCTCACCTGGAGCTATTATGGCGAACGTGCGATCACCTTCCTCTATGACCAGTTGCCGGGGGCCAGCCTCAAGGGCGAGAAAACCCTGCACATCATCTGGCGCATATTGTGGTGCGTGGTCATTCTCATCGGTTCCTTCGCGCCGCTGCAGCTGGTCTGGCGTCTCGGCGACATTTCCAACGCCGCCATGACCCTGCCGAACATCATCGGCCTGCTGGCCCTGTCCGGCGTCGTCTTCGCCCTCGCCAAGGGCGATCGCACCGCCGGCACCGACCATGGCCGCGAGACACCGAAGGAATTGCTCGAGGATATTTCCGGCACGCCGGGACACTAAGGTGGAATCTTCTTTGGACCTCAGGCGCCGGGCGGGCGCATCCGCGCCCTTGGCTTTCGCGCCAATAAGGCGAGACGGACACCATCCATTTTATATGGCGGCCTTGCCTCGCTTCGCTCGGTTGGTTGGGGCCAATTCCGAGCGAAGCGAGGCAAGCGCGACCGCGCGCCCGAGCTTTTGCGAGGAAAGCCAAGGGCGCGGATGCGCCCGCCCGGCGCTTGAGGTCTAGAAAAATGCTGAAAAGACTCTACGAATGGATGCTCGACAAAGCCGCGCATCGGCAGGCTCCGAAATGGCTGGCCGGGATCAGCTTTGCCGAATCCAGCTTCTTCCCGATCCCGCCCGACGCCATGCTGGCACCGATGTGTCTGGCGAGACCGGAGCGTGCCTATTGGTACGCCCTGATCTGCACCATCGCATCCGTGCTCGGCTCGCTGCTCGGCTATGCCATCGGCTATTTTGTCTTTGAAACGGTCGGCATGCCGATCCTGGAATTTTACGGCGCGATCGAAAAATTCGATGTTTTTGCCCGGAATTTCAACGAACAGGGCTGGGTCGTAGTCCTGCTGGCCGGCTTCACACCGCTGCCGTTCAAGGTGATCACCATCGCCGCCGGCAGCACCGCGATGCCGCTGCATATCCTGATCGGCGCAGCCATTATCGCCCGTTCTGCGCGCTTCTTTCTGGTCGCCGCCCTGCTCCGCTATTTCGGTCCGCCGATGAAGGACTGGATCGACAAGAATTTTGCCCTCGCCACCACTGCCGTCGGCATTCTCTTCGTCGGCGGCTTTGCCGCCGTGAGCTGGTTCCTGTGACAAGGAACAAAAGCTTTCAGCGGAACAGCTTTTTTTCAGTAGCCCAGCCGCTGATCATTTTCTAAGGCTGGATGATGAGCACAAGACAGGTTTCCAGCAACGACGATCCTGTGATCGAGAATATCGACCAGTTGATCGAACCCATGTCCCAGGGCGAGAAGCCCAAGGACCGCTGGCGGATCGGCACCGAGCACGAGAAATTTGTCTATTCGACCACCGACCATCACGCCCCCAGCTATGACGAGCCCGGCGGCATCAAGGACCTGCTGCTCGCCATGCAGGAATTCGGCTGGAAGCCGGTCGAAGAGGGCGGCAAGGTTATTGCCATGTCGGGCAGTGATGGCGCGATCAGCCTTGAACCTGCCGGTCAGCTGGAGCTTTCCGGCGCGCCACTGGAAAATCTGCACGAAACCTGCAACGAAACCGGCCGCCACCTGCAACAGGTGAAGGCGATTGGCGAGAAGACCGGCACCGGTTTTCTCGGCATGGGCATGTGGCCGGACAAGACCCGCGCCGAATTGCCGATCATGCCCAAGGGCCGCTACCAGATCATGCTCGACCATATGCCCCGCGTCGGCAATCTCGGCCTCGATATGATGCTGCGCACCTGCACCATCCAGGTCAATCTCGACTATGCCAGCGAAGCCGACATGGCGCAGAAATTCCGCGTCGGCCTGGCGCTGCAACCGCTGGCCACCGCATTGTTCGCAAACTCGCCCTTCACCGAGGGCAAGCCCAACGGCTACCAGAGCTTCCGTAGCCATATCTGGTCCGACACCGACCCGCACCGCACCGGCATGCTGCCCTTCGTGTTCGAGGACGGCTTCGGCTATGAACGCTACGCCGAATATATGCTCGACGTGCCGATGTATTTCGTCTTCCGCGACGGCAAATATATCGACGCCGCCGGCCTCAGCTTCCGCGATTTCCTGAAGGGCGAGCTCTCGGTACTGCCCGGCGAGAAACCGACCATGTCCGACTGGACCGACCATCTCTCGACCGCTTTCCCGGAAGTGCGCCTGAAAAGCTTCCTCGAGATGCGCGGTGCCGATGGTGGTCCCTGGAACCGGATTTGCGCCCTTCCCGCATTCTGGGTCGGTCTGCTCTATGACCAGAATGCACTCGATGCCGCCTGGGACCGGGTCAAGGGCTGGAGCATGGAAGAACGCGAAGCGCTGCGCAACGGCGTGCCCAAACTGGGCCTCGACACTCCGATCCCCAATGGCCAGACGTTGAAAGACCTGGCCGCAGAAATTCTCGACATATCGTCGGCCGGTCTCACCGCGCGCAACCGTCTGAATACCAGCGGCGACAATGAAAGCGGCTTTCTCGACCCGCTCCGCGAAGTGGTCGCCAAAGGCAAATCACCGGCGGCGCAACTGCTCGAACGTTATCATGGCGAATGGAACGGCGATGTCAGCCGGATCTATGACGAAATGAGTTTCTGATCACTGGCTGACCGCAGAGCCTAGCTTTTCAGCTTTAACACTCTGAGCAGCCGGGTCGCCAGATAGGCAGCAGCGATGCCCAATCCAATGGCAATCGGCGTGATCCACCAACCCATAAGCTCATGCGTGCCCGCAGGAACTTCCGACAACACACCAATCACAACCGTCATTCCCGATTCATCGGCCCAGAAACCGACAGCATCCGGATCGACCAGCTTATATAATCCAATGATCAGCAGCGTCGCGGACAGGCTATAGCCGACTATGCCAGTGGCCCAGCGGAGCCCCGCTGTCGCACCCCGTTTCACCTGCTGAATAGCCCGGAACCCCTTGGGAGGAGGCGCCCCGTCCAGGATATGATCGACATATTGTCCGGCCAGATCGCGCGGCTGGCCGAAGCCTTCCAGGATAGCCGAAGCATCGATCATCTGACCGTTCCCTTCGCGCATTTCCATCACATCATAGATGTGGCTCTCGATTTCGCGCAGCACGTCATCGGCATCTTCCTGGTCGAGGCGCGACAGGAAACGCATCAGCGATTGCAGGTAATTGTGGATCATTTCGCGGTCGGACATGTCAGTCTCCTTTCGGGCGGATCGGTCCCGGCCCGGGATTGTTCAATAAGGTTTCAATATCTTCGATGGATTTTCGCCAGCGGATTGTGAGATCAGCCAGCTTCTCCTCACCCTTCATGGTGAGCTTATAATATTTCCGGGGCCGTGTTTCGCCCTCTTGCTGCCAATGGGCATCGACAAGGCCATCCCGCTTCAGACGGTCCAGCAGGGGATATAATGTTCCCTCCGTAATTGCCGTCGTCTCCAGAGACTGCAGCAGACCGAGCAGCTCGAGGCCATAAAGCCGCCGCTCTTTCAATATCGCCAATATGACCAGTTCCAGCGTTCCCTTGCGGAGCTGGGCATCCCATTTGGACTCAATATTCGCTTGCGTTTCCATCATGCTGCCTTGCTTAACATTGTTACTATGTATTGCAAGGTATAGTCTATAGCAAGACTAAAATTCGAATGCGGGCTGATCATCGCTTTCATCTGACGCCGCCGCTGCTTCCGCGCCTTCCAGATTGCCAAGCGTCAACCCCAACAAGCGCACGCCATTTTCGACCGGCATGATACTGGCCAGCAATTCCCGACCGATAGCCGAAAATTCATTCTTGTCCGCGACATAGTGATCCACCGAATGGGACCGCGTCACCTGCCGGAAATCGGCATATTTCGCCTTCAGCGTGACCGTCCGCCCGCGTGCCTCGCATTTTTCGATACTGTTCCAGACGATATCGATAATATGCTCAAACGCGTCGTGCATATCGCTTTCTGAGACCAGATCATCGCCGTAAGTCCGCTCGCCGCCGACGGATTTGCGAATCCGGTTGGACCGTACTTCGCGATGGTCGACGCCGCGCGAGGCACGGAACAGATAGCCGGCCGACTTGCCGAAATGCTGGCTCAGAAAATCCTGCGATTGCGCCCGTAGATCGGCTCCCGTGTGGATATCCAGCTTCGCCATCCGCTCCGCCGTCTTCGGGCCGACGCCATAGAAACGCCGCACCGGCAAACCGGCGACAAACTCCGCGCCTTGATGCGGCTTGATTACGCAGATGCCATCCGGCTTGTTCTGGTCGGAGGCGATCTTGGCGATGAATTTATTATAGCTGACCCCGGCGCTGGCGGTGAGACCGGTCTGCTTCCTGATCTCGGCGCGGATCATCTCGGCGATCCTTGTGGCGTTGCCGATCCCCATCTTGTCTTGCGTGACATCGATATAGGCTTCATCCAGCGACAGCGGTTCGACGAGATCGCTGTGCATGCGGAATATCGCCCGGATCTGCTGCGATACCTCGCGATAGACCTCGAACCGGTGCTTGACGAAAATCAGATCGGGGCAGCGGCGTTTGGCAGTCACCGAAGCCATGGCCGAGCGCACGCCGAACACGCGCGCTTCATAGGAAGCCGCCGCGACCACTCCGCGTTTGGAGGAGCCGCCCACCGCCACCGGCTTGCCGCGCAATTCCGGAAAATCCCGCTGCTCGACGCTGGCAAAAAAGGCATCCATATCGATATGGATGATCTTGCGCTGGAGCAGATCTGGAGCGGAGTCGGACATGACCCCAGTCTAGCGCCTGTTTGCCGACTTGGGGAGCAGCTACATGTTCTCGTTCAGCGACTTTCGATAGCTTTCGATCAGCGCCTTGCCGACATTGGCGCGGATCGTTTCCCCGAAACCGGCGCGCATCCCGCAACTCATGACATCCGCAGCTTCCGGATATTCTTCATAATCCGGATGGCCCCCTGCAAATATTTCCAGCCGGTCGTCAAAAAACCGGAAGATCGGGCTCCCCGCCCCTTCCGACACAGGGACATACCAGCCCGATGCCTTGTCGAAATAGAGATGCGAGGCGTAAATGCTGCACAAATGCGCATTGGCACCCACCGCACTACCCTTGATCGCATAAAGCCCGTCATCCCCGCGCTCGATCAATATTTCGGTCATCGAGGCACCGACCAGAACCGGCGCGATTTTGGCGAACAGTCCGGACCCGGCCATAGCAGCAGGAAGCGGCAGCACATCGTCGACAAACAGCGCTGCCTCGCCGCGAGCCAGCCAGTGTTGCCCGCCCAGCAAGCCGAGCAACTGCTCCTTGCGCGCGCTGTAGCTTTCCCGGATGCAGTCCGCCGGATATTCGGCCACGCCACACAGGTTGCGCTGCTTTAACCAGGCCCGCTGGCTCGTCTTGACGCCGGCATCCCTTGCCTTCGCGCGCTTGTACAAAGCTGCAATAGTGCGATCCGCCGCGCGCAAATTGCTGGCATATTCGCCGCAGATTTCCTGCTCGACCCTGCTTGCCGCCTTGCCGCAGTCAAAGGACGGCTCCGCTTCCGCTGCCTTCTGCGCGGCATTTGCGGTCAGCAGTTGCCGCGCTTCTCCGGCGGTCAGATTTACATCGCTGACACTACCACGCAGGATCACTGCGCCATGAAAATCGCTTTTCGCGAGATGGGGCAACTGCCGGGGTCCGATAATCGTTTCGTCGATTCTGGCACCGGCCAGGTCGACAGCATGAAGGCCAAAACTGTGCAGCGTGGCGTCGGTGAAATCCGCACCCTTGGCGCTCATTTTTGCGCCACCCTGATAGACCGGACAACCGTCCGGCACCGTAATGCCGCATTCGAAAGTGAAACCGGACATATTGGCGCCGTCGAGATCCCAGCCCTCGACGCTGCCCTCGAACCAGCCACCATCAAAATGACCATTTGAAAAATCGGCACCCTTTGCTGTCACACCCTGCAAACCGGCATTCCGAAACAGGACGCCGGACATATGAACGCCGTTCATATTGGCGCCGCCCAGATCCGCTTTGATGAACCCCACGCCAGGCGCCAGCGCACCCGCGAAATTTGCGCCCGACAGATTGCTTTCTTCGAAGCAGACACCGGGAAATGAGGCGCCGCTGAAATCCCAGCCGGAAAAATCGCCGCCTTTTACAATTGGGACTCCCGCTATCCGGTTGTCAGTCACGCGCAAGAAATCGGTCAGGGACTTTATCTGCCCGCCATCGATTTCCTGCCAGGCAATGTCCGGCCTAGCCTCACTCCAGATATCACCTGAAACCGAAGCACAGCTTGCTGCCTCCGCAGCTTCCAACCGGACATCTGCTGTTCCGGCCAGCGTCAACATGACCAGTGCTAGCTTCGGAAACCATGACTTCATCATTCCGTTTTCCCTCGATCCCAGAGCCCGGCAGAAGCTCAAGCTGTTCATTTACACTATAGCCACACCCGCCTGATCTTGCCATAGGCCACCGGTGCAACGCAAAGCTCTCCCATTTCCCATAGGCCGTAAAGAGCTCATCATCATGATGGCGAGCCTGATGTCGCTGAACGCTCTGGCGATCGACATCATGTTACCTGCGCTCGGCCTGATCTCCGACGATTTTGCCTTGCCCAATGTCAATGACCGGCAATGGACCATCACCTCCTATATTTACGGCATGGCGATAGGCTCGATTTTATACGGTTCGCTTGCGGATCGTTATGGCCGCAAGCCGGTCCTGCTAGTGACTATTGGCATATATACGGTCTTCGGCATTTTATGCGCGCTGGCATGGGATTACCAATTGCTGTTGATCGGTCGCTTCATCCAGGGGCTCGCCGCCTCGGCCATGGGCGTGTTGGCGAACAGTATTATCCGCGATCGCTATAGCGGCGATGCCATGGCCCGGTCGATGTCAACCATCATGATGGTATTCATGATCGTTCCCATTACAGCCCCCCTGATCGGCCAGATGGTCCTTCATGTCGCGCCTTGGAAGGCAATATTTCTGGTATTGTCCACTGCCGGACTAGGGACTTTTCTTTGGGTCAGCACCCGACTGCCAGAGACTCTGCATCCCGACCACAAGACCCCGATCAAGGCCAAGTCGATCGGCGCGGCATGGTATGGCGTTATCTTCAACCGCAACAGCTTTGGCCATGTCATAGCTAGCGGCCTGATGATGGCGCCGCTCTTTGCCTATATCGCTTCGGCCCAGCAGATATTCTTCGATATATTCGATGCCGGCGACATATTTGTCTATATTTTTGCATTGAATGCAGGGGCAATGTCTGTCGCCAGCTTTACCAACTCCCGCATCGTCATGCGCTTTGGCGCGCGCCGGGTGTCACAATCCGCATTGATCTTTTTCATCATGGTGTCGATCGTCCATTTTGCTCTCGCCGAGGCCGGTGTGGTCAATCTCTGGGTCTTCATGGCGTTGCTCGTGCCCTCGATGGGAATGGTCGGGTTCACCGGAGCCAATTTCAGTTCCATAGCGATGCAGCCGTTTGGCAAGACCGCCGGCGTTGCCTCCTCCTTCCAGAATTTTACCCGCTCCGGTCTGTCGGCAATGATCGGCGCAGCGATCGGACTGCAATTTGACGGCACGATATTGCCGCTCGCCACCGGCTTTCTGGTCTGCGGCGTGGCATCCCTGGCGTTTATCTTCTGGGCCGAAAAGGGCAAATTGTTCCGTCGTGTTCAGACTGGCGTAACCGCCAATGATCTATTGCCTCGGTCCTGACCTACCCATCATCGGCAGAGGGAATAAGACAATGTCCATTTTTACCCCTGGAAAATTAACGGCTAGCCTGATTCCCGCCGCCATGGCTTTTGCCAGCCCGGCGCTGGCAGCGAACTCAATCAAAGGGGAGTGGATCACCCAGGACCGCGATGCGGTCATCAAAATCTCCAAATGCGGCACAAGTGTCTGTGGCCGCATCTATAAATATCTGGTCACCCCGCCCAATGGCGTCGGCCAGAAGGACATCAACAATCCCGACAAGAAACTGCGCAACCGCACTTTGCTGGGTATGGCGATACTGACCGGATTCAAACCCGATGGCGATATCTGGCGGGGCAAGGTCTATGATCCGAAGTCGGGAAAAACCTATCGTTCGGAAGTCAGCCTCAACTCGGCCAACAGTCTCAAGATGAAGGGCTGTGTCGCATTTTACTGCCAGGGCCAGGACTGGACCCGGGCGAAATGATTTTTTTAACCTCAAGCGCCGGGCGGGCGCATCCGCGCCCTTGGCTATCGCGCCAATAAGGCGCGGCGGCCGGTCGGCCTTGCCTCGGCTACGCCTCGGTTAGAAACTGACCACAATTGGGAGAGCCTGACCGACGCGAAGCGGAGGCAAGCGCGACCGCGCGTCGGGCATTAGCCCGCCCCGTCGGAGGCGTGAGCGGAGCGAACTGCCGCGAGACAAAATACATACACCCGGGCCCGGCGCTTGAGGTCAAATAAACACCCCCTACTTCATCTCCGCGATCCACTGACTCAGCAGAGCCACACCTTCGTCATGCACAATCGAACGCCCCACTTCCGGCATGGAAATACCCGGATCGAGGCTGTTCAGCCGGTAGATCATGATGCTGCCATCCGGGTCGCCGGGAGCGATGTCGAAATCATGGGTGCCACTGCCCCGCCCCGCCGCAACCGGACGCTTGTTGATGCCGAAGCGAACGGGCATTTTCTCTTCATAAGTCAGGAACAGGCCGGAGTTGCTCGCCGAGCCATTGACGCTATGACAATGGGCGCAATTAACGTCGAGATAGCCGCGCGCGCGGTCGTTCAGCGACGCGCTTGTCTCTCCCCAGACCGGCACGCGATATTCGACCTTGGGCGTCCGGTTGATCAGTCCAAGCCGGGCGAATTCCGCAAGCTGGCCGTCGTGGGTCAGATTGCGTGCCTTGGGGCCGATCGGCGTAACCGCTTCCGACAAGGCGTGACATTCCTTGCACTGGTTCTTGTTGGGAACGGCATAGCTGGTTGAACGCTCGCGGCCCGACGGATCGGTAAAGGTCACCGGAATCCGCGCTCCCGCGACTTTCAGCTTCGCCTCGGTCTGCTCTTCATTCCAGACATAAGGCAGCGCTAGCCAGCCGTCGGCGCGGTGCAGCAGCACCCTCGTCTCGAGCAGCCGCGGCTTGCCGTCAATCTCGTAGCCGAAGCTCTTGATCAGTGCCGATCCCACCGGAAAATCGAGCAACCCGTCGCCCTCCGCCTTCGCCTGCTGTCCCTCCGGCACATAGATGAACCGGTATTTTTCCGCATAATCGGTGAACAGCGGCGTGTTGAGCGTATAAGGCGTCACCCGGTCATTGGGCTGCCAGCCGGCTGCATCCTTGAAAAACCGATAGTCCGACAGCACCCGCGGCAAGCCGTCGGACAGGATCACCCCGTCCGCGACACCCGCAGGTTCACGGGCCCCTACCGAGAATGTCAGCGCCACGATCGCGCACGCAGAAGCCAGCAAACGCATTATTTGATCGCGTCTTCCATCGCTTGCGGCAAGGTGATCGGCTTCAGCTGCCGGCCGTCAAAGGGCTCGCTGGCGCCCGCGACGAGAGCAGGCCTGGCTTCGGCGAGCGACTGGCCGGGCTTCGTCAGGCCCAGCGTCAGGACCGCGACATCATCGCCAATCAGGATATTCTCGCCCGTGCCATCCTCGATGATCGGCGGAATAGCGCCGCCAAAGGCGGCCTTCAACTGCGCGCCACCGGTAAAGACCGGATTATAGCCCGCCCGTCCATGGTCATTTTCAAACACCCGCACGCCGATCGGCTTGGGGTTATAATTGGGGTCATCCTGCCCCTTGGTATAGGACACGATCAGAACATTTCCGGTGCCATTTTCAGCGAAGCGGTTTTCGAACACCTCCACCTCATAATGCGACATCACCATGACCCCCATGCCGGCGGGAACCTCGGCGACAATATTGCCTTCGGGCGCGAAATTCGGGGTGTTATTATCGATCACGATATTGTCGAACACCCGGACATTCCGGCCACCCTGTTTCGGGATATTGGGCAGATCGAAGACCAGGATGCCGCCGGTATTGTTGACCGCGACGTTATTGTAAACATCCGCGCCGACGCTGTTCTCGATCTCGATGCCAGCGACGTTGAACTTCGCCACGCTGTTGCGGACGATGATATTCTCCGACTGGCCGACGTAAATCCCGGCATCGGAAGAGCCGATCGTGACCACGCTGTCGACCAGCACATTGCTGCTCTCGACCGGATAGATCGCATAGGCACCGTTTTCCTTATGCGGCCCGCGGGTCCATTCCACCCGGACTTTATAATAGACAATATTGTCCGCGCCCTTCGACTTGATGCCGTCGCCCTTGCTGTCCTCGATCGCGAAATCGCGCAGCACCACATGGTCGGATGTCACCAGCAGGCCTTCGCCCGCGCCGAGCTGTCCGGCAAAGTTGAGCACGCTCTGGTCCATGCCGGCGCCACGGATGGTGACATTGTCGACATCGAGCGACAGGCCGTCGACCAGATCAAAGCGGCCTGCGCCCAGTTCGACGACATCGCCCGGTTCGGCGAGTATCAGCGCTTCCTGAAGCCGTTCCTGGGCATCTGCGCCGGGCTCGACGGTGACGGTTTTTGCGAGTGTCGGGGCGCTCAGGCAAAGCGCGGTGGCAACCATTAGACTGCGTATCATATCTCTCTCCTCCAAGAACGAGACATGATGCCGCAAAATCCGGTCGATGCCAAGAGCATTGACATGAATGTCAGTTAAATTGGGAAAGCCGAACTAGTGGCAGGGCCTAGCCCTCGGCGAGAATCCATTCGATCGCCGCGTCGGCGTGGATTTCTGTGCTGTCGTAAATCGGCAGGATATTGGCCTTGGTATCGATGATCAGGTCCAGTTCCGTAGAGCCCAGCACCACCGCCTCGACATCGCCCTTGGCGATATTGGTGATATAGGTTTTCATCGTCCGCTCGGACTCGCGCTTTGCCTCATTGAACATCAGTTCTTCGTAGATGATCCGGTCGATCTCCTCGACCCGTTCTTCGTCCGGCGGGGACAGGACTATCCCTTTGCCAACCAGACGTTTGCGATAGAAGCCCTCGGTCATCACATTGCGCGAACCGATCAAGGTCGCCATTTTTATGCCATCGGCAACCATCCTGTCGCCCACGCAATCGGCAATGTGAATGATCGGCACACCGACTTCCGGTTGCACCTGATCATAGATTTTGTGCATCGCGTTGGAACAGATCAATATCGCGGTCGCCCCGGCATTTTCCAGCCGCTTGGCCGACCGGGTCATCAGACCCGCCGCAGCTTCCCAGTCATCGTCCGACTGCAGCCGGGCATAGTCGCTGAAATTGACGCTCTCGATCAGCATATGCGGGCTGGTGAATCCGCCCAGCCGCTTTTGCACGATCCTGTTGATCCGCGTGTAGTAGCTGGCGGTTGATACCCAGCTCATCCCGCCAATCAGGCCAATTTTACGCATTGAAATTACATTCCCTGAAAAATCCGAAGTCGGCGTCTAGAGCGCCTTTACAATTTCTTCGCACATTTTCTTCGCATCGGAAAGTAACATCATGGTCTGGTCCATATAAAAGACCTCGTTATCGACCCCGGCATAGCCGACACCGCCCATCGAGCGTTTGACGAAGAATATCGTCTTGGCTTTCTCGACATCGAACACCGGCATGCCGTAAATCGGCGATCCCTTGTCGGTTTTCGCCGCCGGATTGACCACGTCATTCGCGCCGATGATGAAGGCAACATCGGCCTGGGCAAATTCGCTGTTGATATCTTCCAGCTCGAATACCTCGTCATAAGGCACATTGGCTTCGGCCAGCAGAACATTCATATGGCCCGGCATCCGGCCCGCCACGGGGTGGATCGCATATTTGACACTGACGCCCTGTTCTTTCAGCATATCGCCCATTTCACGCAAGGCGTGCTGGGCCTGCGCCACGGCCATGCCGTAGCCCGGAATGATGATCACATTTTCGGCCTGTTTCATCATATAGGCGGCATCCTCGGCCGAACCGCGTTTCCACGGACGGTCTATTTTTACGGCACCATCGCTGCTCGCGGCTTCGGCTCCAAAACCACCGGCAATCACGCTGATGAAGCTGCGGTTCATCGCCTTGCACATGATATAGGACAGGATCGCACCGGACGAACCGACCAGTGCGCCGGTAATGATCATCGCGGTATTACCGAGGGTAAAGCCCATCGCCGCTGCCGCCCAGCCGGAATAGCTGTTCAGCATCGACACGACGACCGGCATATCCGCGCCGCCAATCGGAATGATCAGCAGGAAACCGATAAGGAAACTGAGGCCGACAATGGTCCAGAATATCGCGCCCGTACCAACGGTCGGGGCAATAGCGAAATAGGCAGTCAGTCCGATGATCCCGGCGAGTACGCCCAGATTGATGACATGGCGCAGCGGCAGCATGATCGGCGCGCCCGACATATTGCCGTTGAGTTTCAGGAAAGCGATGACCGAACCGGAGAAGGTGATCGCACCAATGGCCACACCAAGGCCCAGTTCGACGCGGCTGACGGTCAGGATTTCACCCGTCGCATCCAATATGCCAAAGGCACCGGGATTGAGATAGGCGGCGATGCCAACAAGCACGGCGGCCATACCGACCAGCGAGTGGAAAGCGGCAACCAGCTGCGGCATATCGGTCATCGCGATCCGGCGCGCGGTGAAGAAACCGATCGCGCCACCAATGGCGATGGCACCGGCGATTTCCGGCAGGCTGGCAATGCTGTGTGTCCACAAGGTCGTGACCACGGCAATCAGCATCCCGGCCATACCGAACCGGTTACCCGTACGGCTCGATTCGGGCGACGACAGGCCACGCAAAGCGAGAATGAACAGCACACCGGCAATCAGGTAAGCGGCTGCAACCCATGGGTTTACCGGTTCACCGGAAGCAGCGAGTGCGGGGGTTGATGCCAGCAACATCGTCACCCCTGCGAAGGCAGGGGCCGCTCTGGACAATAAACTGGTCCCTGCCTTCGCAGGGACGACGCGCACAGAAGCACCCATTATTTGCGCTCCTTTTTCTTGTACATTGCGAGCATCCGCTCGGTCACGGCAAAGCCGCCAAATATATTCACGCTCGCCAGCACCACGCCAACCAGACCCAGCCATTTGGCGGTCTGCCCGCCATCCGCCTGCGATCCCGCCGCCGCCGCAATCAGCGCCCCGACGATGATCACCGAGGAGATCGCATTGGTCACCGCCATCAGCGGCGTATGCAAGGCCGGGGTCACCGACCAGACCACATAATAGCCGACAAAACAGGCCATCACGAAAATTGAAAGAATTGAAATAAAATCCATTGCTAACCCCCTAGTTCGCCAGAAGGCGCTCGTTTACGACCTTGCCATCTTTGGTAAGCCGTATGCCAATAGTTACCTCGTCGTCATCGGGCAGCACCGGCCGCTTGGCCTCTTCGTCCCAATAAGCGCTGAGGAAATTATAGAGATTGCGCGAGAAGAGCGCCGAGCTATCGGCCGCCATCATCGCCGGAATATTGCTTGCGCCGATAATCTTGACGCCGTGCTTCTCGACGACTTTGCCGGCAACAGCGCCTTCGACATTGCCGCCTTGCTCCGCCGCGAGATCGACAATCACGCTGCCGGTCCGCATGGTCGCGATCTGCGCGTCCGAAATCAGACGTGGTGCGGCGCGGCCGGGGATCAGCGCCGTAGTGATCACGATATCCTGCTTGGCGATGTGACTGGAGACCAGTTCGGCCTGGGCCTTCTGATATTCCTCGCTCATTTCGGTGGCATAGCCGCCCGAGCCTTCGCCCTCGATGCCTTCGACCGATTCGACGAAAATCGGTTTCGCGCCGAGCGACTGGATCTGCTCCTTGGTGGCGCTGCGTACATCGGTTGCGCTGACCTGCGCGCCGAGACGCCGGGCGGTGGCAATCGCCTGCAATCCGGCAACACCGACCCCCATGATGAAACAGCGCGCTGCGGACACGGTGCCCGCTGCGGTCATCATCATCGGGAAGACGCGGCCATATTCATTCGCGGCCAGCAGCACGGCCTTATATCCGGACAGGTTCGATTGCGACGACAGGATATCCATCGATTGCGCGCGGGTGATCCGCGGCATGAATTCCATCGCCAGCGCATCAATGCCCAGCTTCGCATAAGCATCAACGCGCTCGCGCTCGCCAAAAGGATTAAGGCTGGCAACCAGCCATGCGCCTTTTTTTATCCCCTTGAGAGATTGCGGCGAAGGCCCCTGCACGGCCAGCACAATGTCGGCGTCCTTCAGAACGGCGGCGCGCGTTCCGATCGTCGCGCCCATGTCCTGATAATCGGTATCGGCAACAGCAGCAGATTCGCCCGCACCCTTTTCGACGGCCATAGTGGCGCCGAGAGCAATGAACTTCTTGACCGTTTCAGGTGACGCACTGACGCGCGCTTCGCCGTCGGCGAGCTCTTTCAATACTGCAATTTTCACACTAGATTCCAATCCGTTAGGAAATGAGTATAACCACCAATATGGCCACTATAGCGGTCAGGATCGTGCCGACTTTCAGCATCGACAGAAACTTTGTGTAGGTTTCCTCTGCTGCGCCGAGATTATTATTCGATGTCATGATTTCCCCAATATATTCGTTCCAAGCTGGCGCGAGGTGTAACCCTATATGGGCAAGGGCTCAAGTCCTACCCACCGTCATTTTGGATAGAATATTTATCCATCCTTTAATCGGCTCTTTACCGGTTGCCGCTATGAAAATGCTTCATTGTGGGACAATCGGGAAAAAAATGGCACAAAACGGCACAAAGTTACTGCTGCTTATCGACGATGAGCCGGCGCAATGCCGGTTGATTTCGGCATTGGCCTCGCGGGCTGGATTCCGCACGATCTATGCGCGCGACGCGGAAACGGCGATTGCCACGCTCGGCACGCAGGACGGGATGATGCTGGACGCTATCATCCTCGACCATTGGGTACCGGGTTCGGAAGCCACGGAACTGATTATCGAACTGAAAGCCCGCCGCCCTGCCCTGCCAATCCTGATGCTGACCGCCGTCGGGTCGATTGCGGAAGCCGTCGACGCCGTGCGCGCTGGCGCCACCGATTATCTGATCAAGCCGGTTGCCCCCGAACTGATGCTGCAGGCGCTTGATGCTGCGGTAGAATCGTCCAAGGATGCCGGTGAATTGCGCCCGCTCACCGAGAAAATCTCGGTGCCGCTCGAATTTGAAGAAATTGTCGGGGCGGCCCCTGCCTTCCGCGCCGCACTGGCGATTGCCGCCAAGGCCGCCCGCGCCCGGGTGCCGGTGCTGATCGAAGGCGAAGGCGGCGTTGGCAAGGAAGTCATTGCCGATGCCATTCACGCCGCCAGTCCGCGTTCAAAATTGCCGATGTTGAAGCTGAATTGCGGCGCAATTACCGGAAATCTGCTCGACTCGATCCTTTTTGGTCATGAAAAGGGCGCTTTTACCGGTGCTTTTGACCGCAAGATCGGTCTGCTCCAGCAGGCCGAAGGCGGCACGATCTTCCTCGATGAAGTCGACCGTATTCCGCCGGAAACGCAGGTCCGTCTGCTCCGCTTCCTGAAACATTCGGATATCCAGCCGCTTGGCAGCCCGAACAGTTTCCAGCTCGACGTCAGGGTTATCGCCGCGACCAATCGAAAGCTGGAACGGGAAGTCGAAAAAGACAATTTCCGCGAAGATCTCTATTATCAGATGAACGTCGTCCAGCTGACCATTCCGCCGCTCCGCGACCGGACAGGTGATATTCCGGCACTGGCGCGTCATTTCCTCGCCCGCCTCGCGCTCCAGCCCGGCCTGCGCAGCCTTGGCATTACCGACGAAGCGCTCAATCTGCTGCGCAGCTATCGCTGGCCCGGCAATGTTCGCCAGCTGCAGAGCGTGCTTTTCCGCGCTGCCGTCATGTGCGATCATAATGCGCTGAGCTGCGAGGAATTTCCGCAAATCGCCTCTTTTGTCGCCGAATCCGGCGACGCCGAACCGCATCTGATGAACAGTCCGGAAGGCATTGGCATCACGCTCTATTGCGAAGACGGCAATTTGCGGCCGCTGGAAGAAATCGAGGCCGACGTGATCCGCCTCGCCATCGGCCATTATCGCGGCCGGATGACCGAAGTCGCGCGGCGTCTGGGCATCGGCCGCTCGACTCTCTATCGCAAGCTGGCTGATTTGGGCATTGATAACGCAGCATAATTTTGCCGGATCCTGTTGGAATTTGACATTTTCGGCCATTTCCAACAGCGGCAAGTCCAACGCAAATGCGACCCGAATCCAACATCGCCATTGATGTTTGCCCTCGCTGGTCTTAAGTCTGGCTGATATGAAAAACATGCTTCCAATTCTTCCATTCGGTGCCGCTCTGACGTTAGCACTGCTCCTTTCGGCCTGCGGAAAACAGGAAGCGGTCGGGGATGTTCCGTCGAGCGAAGAACTGGCGCAGCAAGCGGATGCCGCAAGCCAGGCGATCCGCGACGAAGCGGCTGCTGCAGAAGGCGATGGCGCGAAAGCGGCAGTCGACCTCGCCAGCATGGAAAGCTACGCCAACGCCTTGCGCGGCTACACGATCATGGTGCCCAGTGGCTGGACGGTGGATGAATCCGCCAGCGACGACAATGGCCGGGTGTTCACCGAAACGGCAAGCGGCACAAAACTGGCAGTTAGCTGGGTTGAAAATCGCGAAGACGCAGCCTGGAGCAAGGCCGTTGAAACCGTCGAGGATGGTAACGAGGCCATGGAAGGCGGAGCCGTAGGCAAGAATGAATATCGCGCTTCCGGCATATTGACCAATGGCCTGAAGTCCAGCCAGCGGTTGCTCCGCAAGCCCGACGGCACAATGGTCCAGGCGGAAATCACCTATGCCGCCGATCAGGCCAAGTCGACAGACCCGCTGGCCTCGGCAATATTGGATAGCTTGACGCTGCAATAGCGCTAATTATTAACGCTGATTTGGCGACAGCCTAGCGGTTGAGCTTGGCGTCCAGAAAGCTGGGCATCGGGCCATTCCAGCCGTCATCGGCTTCATTGCTGTCCTGAACCACAGGTGGCTTTTTCTCTTGGACTTTAGCAGCAGGCGCCGGTTTTTTCGGAGCATCGTTTTGCCGCGGCTTCTTCGGCCGATCATCCTGCCGCGCCTTCTTCGGCGCATCATCCCGTCGCGGCGCCTTCGCCTTTGCCGGCTCTGCCCGATCAGGTTTCTCGGCAACCTTCTCGGTCGGTTTTCCGCCAGATTTGGCCTTGCGCTCTTTGCGGACCGGGATTTTCATGCCGGTCAGCTTTTCGATGCTTTCGACATGCTCGGCATCGCTGCGCGTTATGAAGGTTATCGCAACGCCGGTTGCGCCAGCGCGGCCGGTACGGCCAATCCGGTGGATATAGTCATCGGGATGCCAGGGAATATCATAATTGATAACATGGCTGACACCCTTGATGTCCAGACCACGCGCAGCCACATCGGACGCGCATAAAATGTTGATTTCACCCGACTTGAACCGGTCCAGCTCCGCCAGACGCGAACTCTGGTCCATATCGCCGTGAATCTGTCCGGCATCAAAGCCGTCCTTGCGCAGGCTCTGGCAAAGGTCGCGAACTTCGGTCTTGCGATTGCAGAAAATGATAGCGGTTTCGACGCCTTCATTGTCCAAAATATCGACAATCAATTTGCGCTTGGCTTTCGGAGCAACTTCTATCAGCGATTGATCAATCGAAGTATTGGCCGTTGCCGGGCGAGAAACCTCGATATATTTCGGATTGTTGAGAAACTGGTCGGACAATCTCTTGATCGGCGGCGGCATTGTCGCCGAAAACAGCATCGTCTGACGGGTCGCCGGAAGTTTCGAGCAGATCGATTCGATATCGGGAATGAAGCCCATGTCGAGCATACGGTCCGCTTCATCGATGACCAGCAATTCGCAGCCCGACATCAATATCCGTCCGCGATCGAACAGGTCCATCAAGCGTCCGGGCGTCGCGATCAAAACATCAACGCCTTTTTCCAGCGCCTTGATCTGGTCACCCATCGACACACCGCCGATAAGCAGCGCCATGCTGAGATTATGGTTCTTGCCATATTTCTCGAAATTCTCGGCGACCTGCGCAGCCAGTTCGCGGGTCGGCTCGAGGATCAGCGACCGCGGCATACGCGCACGCGAGCGGCCATGGGCCAGAATGTCGATCATCGGCAGCACGAAGCTCGCCGTTTTACCAGTGCCCGTCTGGGCAATGCCGATGATATCTTTCATCATCAGGACGGAAGGGATGGCTTGCGCCTGAATCGGCGTCGGTTCGTCATAGCCGGCTTCGGCTACGGATTTCAGCAGTTCTTCAGACAGGCCGATATCGGCAAATTTCATAGTGGTTCCGGAAAAATATAGGATGCAACCTTGCACCCTGTCTTAGCCTCTCGGGCTGTGCCGGGCAATGATCGCATATCCGGGATTTGTCAAGTTTTCTCGCTTGGTCTAGGGGGCCGGGACCAGTTCGCGGAACCGATCAATCTCGCATTTGGCTCCGGTTCGCGAGTGAAGGATATCGCGACCGGCGCACATTTTGCCGTCCTCCGTTTTCTCGACATAGAAGCCCGAGTAGAAACTCCGCGCCTGGCATGTATCCTCGAGCTGGGCCCTGATTCTCTTTCGGTCCTTGGTGATCAGGTCGAGATAGCGATCCGCAAACATCTGCACGCCGAGAATATTGTTCATCGGCAGGCATTTACCCATTTTCTTTTCGCGATAGGTCTTTTCCACGGTCTCGCGTGAAAAATCCGCCATCGGCGCCAGGGGCGTGGGTCGACGGCGAGGAATGCGGATGATCACCCGCTTTTCGATTCGGACCTGCGCAAAGAGCAGCGGCCGCTCCGCCACATGGACCATAGCTGCGTCTGCCGACGGAATGTCTATCGGCTGCATCTCGCGCACATCTGGCACAGAGAGCAGCAATATCGCTGTAAGTGACAGGCTCACCATAATCCCTTAACTAACCCTTGCCTTGCCTATATCAGCAGTGATTGAATATTGCATGAACTGAGAATTTGCCATCTATCGTCATCCTCGTGCAATTCCCCTGCCACGGCTGCACCCTGATGGCGGATAGATGGCACGACCGCAGAGGAACAGGAATATGCCAAAAAGGGCAGAATGGCTGGAACAGATGCAGGCCGCCGTCGGCGCCAAAGGATTTACCCGCGCGGGTGATGAGATGGCGCCATGGCTCACCGACTGGCGCGGCCGGTATACCGGTGCGGCACAAGCCATGATCTCCCCGGCGACCACGCAAGAGACCGCAGAAATACTGAGAATCGCGAACGAACACGCTGTCGCTATCGTGCCGCAAGGTGGCAATAGCGGCATGGTCGGAGGGGCAACCCCCGATATCGCCGGGCAGTCGATCCTCCTGTCGCTACGCCGCATGAACCGGATTCGCAGAACAGCGCCGGACGATCAGCTGGTGGTCTGCGAAGCCGGCGTGATTCTCCAGACTCTGCACGAAGCGCTCGCGGCCGACGGGCAGAGATTCCCGCTGACCCTGGGCGGCAAAGGCTCCGCCACAGTCGGAGGCCTTGTTTCGACAAATGCCGGCGGCACCCAGGTACTGCGCCACGGAACCATGCGCTCGCTGGTCGCTGGAATCGAAGCCATATTGCCTGACGGCAGTATTTTTGAAGGGCTCGCGGCGCTGAAAAAAGACAATCGCGGTTACGATCTGAAGCAGTTATTCGTCGGCGGGGAAGGCACGCTGGGCGTTGTCACCGCGGCGACCTTGAAGACGGTACCCGCTCTGGTGGATCGCTGCGTATCCTGGGCCGCGGTCGACAGCACCGACGCCGCCTATCAGCTATTCCGGTTTCTCAACAAACGGACACCGCAATCACTTGAAGGCTTTGAGATCATTCCGGAGACATGCCTGAATTCGGTATTGCGCCACATTCCCGGCACCCGCTCGCCACTGGAGGGTAACCACCGCTGGCATGTGCTGATCGAGATCGTGCGCGATCAACCGGATGCGCAGGACCCCGGATCCGTCACCGAGAAACTGCTGGCAGACGCAATAGAGCGGGACTTGATTGAGGATGCAACGCTCGCGGCCAGCGAACAGCAGGCTGAGGATTTCTGGAAAATCCGTGATTCGATTTCCGAAGCCGAGCGCGCCAACGGCCCGGCTCTGCAACATGACATCAGCGTTCCGGTGCCAGGCATGGCCCGGTTCATCAGCGAGGCATCACCGGTCATCGAGGCGAGATTTCCCGGCACGAAAGTCGCTGCATTCGGCCATATGGGAGACGGCAACGTCCACTTCCACGTCAAAGCACCAGCGGGTGCGCAACCACAAGAATGGATGCGGGACTATGCGACGCAGATAACACCATTGGTCCATGACCTCGTCATCGCTGCGGGTGGTTCGATTTCGGCAGAGCATGGAATCGGACAGAATAAGCGCGCGGAACTGGAGCGACTGTCTTCCGATGCGCGCCTCTCCATGCTGCGCGCGATAAAAACAGCGATCGATCCCAAGAACATTATGAACCCGGGCAAACTCGTTCCCCTTGCGTCCGATCAGTCAGGCTCTTAAAGCGCAAGACAACTATTCGGTTTCAACAGTAATTTTCGGAGAATATGACTATGGCGAGCACGCCGCAAGCACAAGCCCTACCAATGTTCTATAATGATCTGGTTCCGCTCAATTCCAACGAGCACAGCAAATGGAAAATCAAGGGGCTCGACAACGCATCCTTCATGCAGTCGCAGCACGCCATTCCGATTACGACTGATGAATTCATCAATGCAGCGCGCAACTATCCGATTGTATTTTCGGTCGGCGACAATAGCGTGCCTCTGATTCTCATGGGTCTGAACGAGGGCGTGAACACGTTCATGAACGACGAAGGTCAATTTCGTGAACCTGCTTATGTTCCCGCCTATGTCCGCCGCTATCCCTTCATGCTGGCGAAATTACGTCCAGAAGCCGAAGAGCTCTCGCTATGCTTTGATCCGACTGCCAATGCGGTTGGCGACTTTAAAGAAGGCGACACGCTGTTCGACGATGATCAGCCAAGCGAAACCACCAAGAATATTCTGAACTTCTGCGAACAGTTCGAACAAGCTGGCCAACGGACCGGTCAGTTCGTCCAGGAACTGGAAAAGATGGGATTGTTGATGGATGGTGAAGTTTCCATTCAGCAAACCGGCGTTGAAAAGCCGTTCATCTATCGCGGTTTCAAGATGATCGACGAAGCCAAATTGCGCGATCTGCGCGGCGACGAACTGCGCAAGATCAACCAGAACGGTATCTTGCCATTGATCTACGCACATCTCTTCTCGCTGCAGATCATGCGCGAAGTATTCGCCAAACAGGTTGAAGCCGGCAAAATGCCACAAGTGACCGAAGCACCTTCGGTAAAGGTCTAACCACTCAAGCTAGCCTGCTTCGCCCGATTTGGTCGAAGCAGGCAAATGCTATCGGTAATTTTCCGCTTTTCGGGTCTTGCAACTCGATACAACAAGGCCCACATCAATGGTGTATCGGTTCGCATCCCCCGATCGGATCGGTACAGGCATTCCTTCGGAATGCCACCTCCCTGAACCTTGGCCACCTCGCCGAACCGGCGAGGTGGTTTTTTTTATTGAAAATCCGTCATTCTGCTGCTTCGATCTGATGGTGGCCTGACAATTGCTCGGCGAGCATTACGCAGCAGTTGCGGATCAAATCCGCGATCGACCCGACGGACGCTGTCGGCTCGCGCATATTCTGATCAAGATATAGTGATCGATCCACTTCAAGCTGAAATGCATGGATGTTGCGCGAGGGGCCGCCGTGCCGCTCCAGAATATAGCTGCCCGAATAGGGATGGTTCGTCTGAACAAGATGACCGTGCATCCGGAAATGGCCTGCCGTCAGTTCGACATAGCGCGATTCGCAGCTCCGCCCGAAGCGGTCCCCCAGAACAAACCCTACTTTATTATGATTCTCGTCGAATATCGGTGGCATGCTGTGCAAGTCCAGCAGGAGCGCACATCCAAAAACGGACCGTATCTGGTCGAGAAGATTCGCCACCATCGCATGATAGGGCTCGTGATCCTGCTCGATCCGGTCAATCACATCCTGATACGGCCATTTATTTCGCCACAAATTACCCGCACCGTGCAGTCTACGCGGCAACAAACCCAGGCCGCCTCTCACCTTTTTGCTCTTCTGGGCTATCTGCGACGGATCCATCCCGATCACCATATCCGGGTCGATTTCCGTGCGATTGCGATTGAGGTCGACCCATGCTCTCGGCTTTCGGGCAATGATCGCCGGAAATCCGGAGGCAATGGCTGATGCCGCCAGCCGGTCCGAATAGCGATCTTCCAGCCGCAGCAAATGAGAAGCCGGGACATTCAGATTGTCGAGAAGTTCGGGCGGATATTCCCGACCGGAGTGAGGCACGCTGACCAGAACCGGGAAGCCAAGCGTAGTGACATTGGAAAGGGAATAAGCCGGTACCGGGGATAATGTGTTGCCGGGAATCGAATTAGCCATGTTTACCCCCGAAAAAATCGGCTTCCATCGCCAAAATAATCGCCACCGTCGGAAAAAAATTAACCGATTTGCGCTTATATACCGGCCTCGGCATATAGGCGGGCCTGTATTCAGGCATATTCAGGAAGGCGTGACAAAATGATCCGGATTCTCCTCGCGGAAGATGAACAGGCGATGCGTGAGCATCTTACACGGGCACTGGAGAAAGCCAACTATGAAGTTGTCGCTGTAGACCGCGGAACCGCTGCCGTACCGCTGCTCGACGAGCAGAAATTCGATCTGCTTTTGACGGATATCGTCATGCCGGAAATGGACGGAATTGAACTGGCCCAGCATTGCGCCGCTGTCTGCCCCGAGACCCAGGTGATGTTTATCACTGGCTTTTCCGGTGTAACATTGCGTGCCGGACAGTCTGTTCCGAAGGCCAAAATATTGTCCAAGCCCTTTCATTTGCGCGATCTGGTTCTGGAGGTTGACCGGCTGTTTGAGCCAGACAGTATGAGCGACTTGAATTAAGCCTTGCGCCAGCCGAAGCGGCTGGCTAGACGGCCTCCAGCGTGGGCGTATAGCTCAGTGGTAGAGCACTTCGTTGACATCGAAGGGGTCGGGAGTTCAACTCTCTCTACGCCCACCATTTTCCAGACAATTTGATATTCAGGCAGCGAGAGCGATCGCGCTGCCGGTGTCCTGGCTCGGCGGATGGCCATACCAGCTCGTATAAGCGCGGGTGAACGCGCTCAATTCGCTATAGCCGAGTTTTGCGGCTATTTCGGAGAGATTGCGCGTGCCTTCGAGAAAGTAGAGATGGCAGGTGTCCCGCCTTACCTGCTCCAGTAGCTGACGATAGGACATGCCTTCGGCGACCAGTTTACGTCGCAAGGTCCGTTCCGCCATGCCGAATGTTATGGCAGCCGCGTCGAGGCTCAGACCGGATTTGTCGAGCAGATATAATAGATATTCATAGGTCAGTTTCGCGAGATTCTTTCGCTCGAATCTGGCCCGGGCAAAAAATGCCTCCTGCCGTCTGACAGCCGCGACAATCGCAGGATTGTGACGCTGTATCGGCATGGTCATCGCCATGTGATGATATTCGAGATAGGTGGACGGTCGATTGAAATGGCAGGGAATCGGCGCGCTGTTTGAATTTTCGGCGGGGAAGCCCCTGAACCCGTCTGGCCGGCGGTGGGAAAAATGTGCGGCCTTGACGGTTTTGAAGCGCCCATCGGCCAGCAATTCTCCGCATTGATGGACCAGTGCAAATATGATGTGAACCAGATCGGGCGAAATCACCTTGTCCTGATTCCACACCAACCGGTCACCGGAAGAGAGCGGCAAGAGTTTTACGACAGGCTTGTCGCCGCCCAACCGTTGCTCCGCAACAAGATCGAGCAACGCTTCACCAAAGCTGGGCTGAAAAAAAGCGGAAAAGCCAAGATCGGAAAAGCCCCGTGGCACCATCTTGTTGCCGATCTCGGAGTGAATGTCCGTACAGTTGAGCTCTTCCTGAGCCGCGGCACAGAGACTGGCGATCGATTCGTCACCCAGTTGATAGCCAGGATCCCGCAACTCCGATTCGGAGCATTGCAGTGCGCTCAAAAGCTGTGGCTTGCGGGCCTGAAGAGCATGACAGCTGAGATAGGCACGATAAAGAAACGGAGCCGCGATCTTCAAACTTGTGGATGCCGGATATTCCATGGTCCCAAGCTAGGAGCGGAAATGCATTCCGCTCAACTGGCTTTCGACAAGGATGTAAATTTGGCGACGAAAATGTAAATTATAATTAATTCGCGAGCAAAAGCAGCGTGTTCAGTATCGAATGATCGACGCGCCCCAGGTAAATCCGCCGCCCATGGCTTCCAGAACCAGCAGGTCTCCGGACTTGATTCGACCATCTCGCACAGCGGTATCCAGAGCCAGCGGGACCGAGGCCGCTGAAGTATTGGCGTGGATATCAACGGTCTTGATCACCTTCTCGGGAGCAAGGTTGAGCTTTTTAGCGGTCGCATCCAATATCCGGGCATTGGCCTGATGCGGGACGACCCAGTCGACATTGTCGATCGATTCGCCTGCTTCTTCCAATACCTCTTTCAAAACCGAGGCGAGATTGACGACAGCGTGGCGGAAAACCTCGCGGCCCTTCATGCGCAGCTTGCCGACCGTCCCCGTGGTACCGGCACCGCCGTCGACATATAATAGCTGATTATGCGCGCCATCGGCATGCAGGCGGGTGGCGAGGACACCTTTTTCACCCTGCTCCGCTGCCAGCACAATCGCACCGGCTCCATCACCGAACAGAACGCATGTTCCGCGATCTTCCCAGTCGAGTATCCGGCTGAAGGTTTCCGCACCGATAACCAGTGCGTTTTGCGCGCTGCCGACCCGGATCATGCTGTCCGCTACCGAAAGCGCATATAGAAAGCCCGAGCAGACCGCAGCGACGTCGAATGCCACGCAGCCATTACAGTCCAGTGCGTCCTGAACGATGGTAGCGGTTGCCGGAAATGTCTGGTCGGGCGTTGCCGTTGCAACGATGATCAGGTCAATATCCGAGCCGCTGAGTCCAGCCGCCTTCATCGCCTTGTCCGCCGCTTCGATGGCAAGACTGGATGTGGTCTCGTCATCCTCGGCAATATGACGGAATTTTATGCCAGTACGTTCGACGATCCACTCGTCGGTTGTATCCACGCGCTTGGCGAGTTCAGCATTCGAAACGCGGGTGCGCGGCAAAGCCGAACCGGTCCCCTTAATCACAGAACGTCTTGTAGCAGCACTCATTTCGCCACCTCAGCCACCGGAGCGGCTTCGCTAATTTTTGTCAGATCTTCGCTGATCCGTTCGAGAATACTGTCCTCGACCAGCCGGGCAGCCACTTCGACAGCGTTGGCGACGCCTTTGGCATCTGCGCTGCCGTGACTTTTTACCACCACACCATTCAGACCCAGAAACACAGCGCCGTTATGATTATTGGGATCGAGCTGATCGCGGAGCATTTCCGTTGCCGGTCGGGAAATCAGAAACCCGATTTTGGAACGCAGACTGCTCAGGAAGCTTTGCTTCAGCAGGTCGGTGACAAACCGCGCGGTTCCTTCCAGCGCCTTGAGAGCCACATTGCCAGAAAATCCGTCGGTCACAATCACGTCGACCTCCCCAGTGGATATCTTGTCCGCCTCGGTAAATCCGAGAAAATTCATATGCAGACCGGCAGCGCCTTTCAGCGTCGCAGCGGCTTCCTGAATCGTGCCGGTACCTTTTGCCTCTTCCGTACCGATGTTCAGCAGCTTCACCTTGGGACGATCAAACCCGTGCATAATGCGGCTATATGCTGCACCCATCACGGCAAATTGTACGAGGTTGCGACTATTGCACTCTGTATTGGCGCCCAGATCGAGCATCACAACATCAGTGTCTTTCATCGTCGGAAGCAGCGCCGACAGTGCTGGCCGGTCAATACCCGGCATCGTGCGCAAGGCCAGTTTGGCGATGGCCATCAGGGCTCCGGTATTGCCAGCACTGACAGCAGCACTGACTTCTCCGGTTTTCACGGCATTTACAGCCATGCCCATGGATGTGGTTTTGGAGCCGCGCAGCGCTTGTCCCGGCTTGTCCTCGCCGGACACAACGTCCGCCGCATGCAATATCTCGGATGCCGCGCTTAGATTGGGATGATCCTTGAGCGCTTCGCGAATCTGCGCTTCATCGCCGACGAAAAGGAACTGAAAGCCTGCATGGCGGTGACGCGCGAGCGCGGCACCTGCAACCATGATGCGTGGGCCTTCATCTCCGCCCATCGCATCAATCGCGATTCGCGGCCTCATTCCCACCAGTTATTCCCCTTGATTGCGCGTCAGAAGTCGACAGACTAGCTGATTAAAGATCAGCGGCCAAGACTTCACGACCATTATAATGGCCGCAGCTTCCGCACATATGGTGCGGACGCTTCAATTCACCGCAGTTCGGGCATTCCTGATAGGCTTCGACTTTCAAAGCATCATGAGACCGGCGCATACCGCGTTTCGACGGTGTAGTTTTTCTTTTTGGTACAGCCATTGCTAAGCCTGTTCTTTAAATTTAATATCAAATGCCTGCATCCAAGCCAAACATTCCAGTCTCCGCATTTTTGGAGAATCACCTGGTTGAAGTTCAACAGATTGCACGCGAAGGGGCGCGTATAATGAAATTCCTGTGCGTTGCAAGCATTGTGCTTCTATAGACGGCCTATAATTTTCACATATTTGGGGGACAAGATGATTTTACCGATAACATTGACCGTGGCGGGCGCAGCAGCGCTGATAAATATCTGGCTTATGATCCGCGTCGGGCAAGTCAGAGCCAGCGAGAAAGTCAGCGTTGGTGACGGCGGCAACGAGAAAGTCCTCCGCCGCATGCGCGCGCACAGCAACTATATAGAAAGCGCTCCTTTCGTTATGCTTCTGGTAGCGGCCATCGAGCTTGCCAGCGCAACCTCACCCACATGGCTGTGGATCGTAAGCGGTCTATACCTGCTCGGCCGCGTCGCGCATGGCGTCGGCATGGATGATGGCAAATTCGGCAAAGGCCGGATGGTTGGCACGCTAGTGACCATGCTGGTACTGCTGGGCCTGGGAATCTACGCCATCACCATCCCCTATTGGGGAGGATAGCGCAAACCCGGTCGGCAGTTATGCCCAAAATGAATTCCGACCGATAATGTACAGCAAGACATCATGCCAGATTTCACCAAGCTAGAACTCGCCGCCTTGCATTCTATCTTCATTGAGACGCCTCAATATGAAGAAGGACTGGCGGCGCAGCTTGCGGGCGCTTCGGTTGCAGAAAGAGAGAATACGGGCGGCGGATTTTTTACCAGGATTTCCGTCGCCACGGCGTCTCAGCCACTATCATGTCCTCGCACATTTGGTCCCGCAATATATGCAGACGTGGAAGGGCTAGCATATGGGCTGGGGTTTGTGCTGTTCATGAAAGACGGATATCTGGATCTGCTGGAGGGCTATGCCGTCGGTTACGAAACTACGGCCTTGCTAGACCTGTCAGCAGTCAAATTTACCATTTCGCGCTTCTCGAATGACTCCGATTAAACCCCGTTAAAGCGAGTGAAGCTGTTTTGACCCCTTAACGCGCCGCCAGTACATCATCGGCGACAAACGCATTGGTTTTGCGCTCATAGCCGAACTGGCTGGTCGGACCGTGACCGGGAATGAAGGTCACGTCGTCGCCCAGCGGCCAAAGCTTTTGCGTGATCGCGTCGATCAGGTCCTGGTGATTACCGCGGGGAAAATCGGTACGACCGATCGAGCCCTGAAACAGCACATCGCCAACCACCGCCAGCTTTGACGGTTGATGATAGAAAATAACGTGACCCGGCGTGTGGCCAGGGCAATGGATCACATCAAGCACCAAATCGCCGACGGTGACCTGGTCACCATCATTCAGCCAACGGTCGGGCTCGAAGCTTTTTGCCTGCATCCCGTATTTCGCGCCATCGCCTTCCAGTTGATCGATCCAGAAGCGGTCATCCTCGTGCGGGCCTTCAATTGGTATGCCCAGTTCTTCGGCGAGCATGCCCGCCTGACCGCAATGGTCGAGATGGCCGTGAGTCAGGATGATCTTTTCAAGATCAACGCCATGCTCCTCGACTGCCGCTTTCAGCCTGTTCAAATCGCCGCCAGGGTCGCTCAATGCGGCCTTGTTGGTCTTGGTGCACCAGAGGAGTGTGCAATTCTGCTGGAGCGGAGTAACCGGAATAATCACGGCCTTGAGGGGTGCATCTGTCATGAGAGGCTATTTGGCGGCGCGATGCGCAAGTTGCAAGGCCCCAAAATGGAGAGGCGCTAAAGCCGCCGTCCTGTCCAGACCACCCGGCCGATGATATTCACGCTTTCCGCACTGACATTCTCCCAGTCCGGATATTGCGGATTGTCGCTCCGGATCGAGAGTTTTCCGGACGGCCCCATGGCGACACGCTTGACCAGAAGCACGTCATCCATCCGCAATACATATATGCCGTCGCGCAACGGCCGGGAAGCGGCGCTATGGTCGACCATGATGTCATCGCCATCGCCCAGGGTCGGGGCCATCGAATCGCCATCAACGGCGATCAGCGATAGATGAGCGGGATCTATGCCCAGTCGCCGGAGCCATTTGGGCCCGAAGCCCATCGATTCAGCATATTCATCATCCGCCAAAGATCCGGGACCTGCCGATGCGCCCACCTGCAATTGTCTGATTCGAAGCAGTCCATCCGGCGTGACCCGGCGGGCACGGCGGGATTCGCGTATGGCCGGAGCCCCGAGCAACCGTTCTTCCACGCCGAAAAATTCCGCGAGCCTGCGCCGGTCTTCCTCATCCAGCTTTTTCGGCGTTCCGCGGCGGAGATATTGCTGGATATAGGCTGGATTTTTGCCGAGCATCTTCGAGATCGCAGCGAAATCATAGCCGTTTTTATGGATCAGCTCTTCGAGATTGGCGCGTGGATCTTCGGACATAATCGCAACACCATATAGGCGCTGGCCGAAATTGGCAATAGGATTTTTCCTAGACATGTAGGAAATCACATTTCAAATAGGAATTTCCCTATTCAACGAGTCGCCGGATCGAGCGGCCAGGAGCGAGAAGGAGTTTACCGGTGCCATTATTGCGAAAAATCGAAATATTTTTGCGTGAAACTGACATGTCCTGGACAAAATTCGGGCGATTGTCGGTTCGCGATCCCCGCTTTGTCCAGGATCTGCGCAACGGACGCCAGCCCGGCAGAACCATTTCGGAGCGGGCAGAAAATTTCATGCATATGTGGCGGGCCGAACATGTCGGTTAAGCCAATGCGCCTGAAAGCCTGTCCTCGCGACCCGGGCTTGTCGCTTACCCGTCAGATAGAAGCGCTGGCGGACGGTCATGCTCGCGTCATACTAAAACGGGAACGCCCTTGGGCAAGCATCACCTTCGCCGGCACGCGGCACAGCTTCGCAATTGACTGGGAGGGGGCAGTCGACCCGGACGAAATACAAAAACTGGCCGAGGCCCTGCCGGACCATGAATTTTCAATTCCGGGACATTTTGTCGCAGATATGTTGGTCACGGATCAATCGGAAATGCGATTGCTGGTCGAGGCCCTCTCGATCATCGATCCGCTCGAAAACGCCCGGGACTAATGCCCGGAACTAGTGACGCTCAGCGATGGGCCGTCATCTTCTCCAATGTGCCGAGCGCAGCCTTTAATGCCGCATCCATATCCGCTTGTCGGCCGGTCTGAGCATCGATTGCGACAGATTCGACCGACCGCAGCGGTGGAATGGCGACCGGAGCCGGCCCTTCGGAAACCTCTGCGGATGAATCCGTAATCTCGGCCTTCGGTGCAGTTTCGGAAGACGCTTGCGGCGAAACTATCTGCGCGCGCATTTCCAATATGTCGAGACGACGGAGACCGGCTTCCAGACGGTCCGCCAGCTGCGCCAAAGACAGTGTCGACAAATCCTCGCGGGGTGCGCTCGATACTTTCGGCTGAGCGTGATTTTCGGTCTGATTCGGCGCAGGCGTCTCTTCGACCACCGGATCCGGAACTTTTTCAGCTGCAAACGGATCGGGCTTTACAATCGGCGACGCGGATTGTTTTTCCGGCTCTACGACTTCTTTCCCGGCTCCGGACTGGTCAAACCGCTTGATTGATTCGGCAAGCGGCGCACCCAGATCGGAAGATGCAAAAATCGGCTGACGAACCGGTGCATCCGGATGACGGTCAGCCGCTCTGACGTCTGGCAGATCCTTCAGCTCGGTCACCTGTCCCGGCGATTTTTTCGGCTTCTTGAGAAATTTGGTCAGCGACTTGGCCGACAGGTTCAGTTTGGGCACTGAAAAGCGCAATTTGCTTTCCCGTTCTTCGGCCACCGGCTCCCTCGTCAGGTTTTTGCGTAGTGCCAAGCTCATATCGGAGCCTCCTTCATATGATTTCGTCTTGTGAGTCAAACAGAGATACAGAGCAGATGCGGATATCAGGCCCGCCACGACGGCTATCAGACCGCGCGCAGTATTCCCGAGCGGCGGTGCAGCGGCGGGGATGAATTCCGAAAGTCCGGTCGCTCCGACTATATTCTCAAGATAAACATGCGGCAAGGTGGCGATCACCAGCGCTGCCGCAATACCGCCCGTGAGGGCCATTGCGGGTTGTTTAAACCGAGCGAAATCCTGCTCTATCTGGTCCACATCATTCTCCACCACATCAGGCCGCGCGCTCGAAAGATTTGCGCTCTACCAACCTTTGGTAAACAGGGGTGTAACGCAAAATGTTTGACGACCAGTTACGATCCGCCTCAACAAATTTTCGAGCAGCTTCAATGACTTGTGGCCATGATGCGCTATTATCGAGCAAGGCGCCCAGTTTTTTGGCAATTTTTTCCGGATCACCCGCCGGGAAAAGTGTCCCGGTGATGCCGTCTTCAATCAGTTCCTGATGCCCACCGACATCCGATGCCGCCACGAGCCGGCCTTGCGCCATCGCTTCCAGCGGCTTGAGCGGCGTGACCAGTTCGGTAAGCCGCATCGCCTTGCGCGGGTAGACCATGATATCCATCAGGCCATAGAAACGCTCTACTTGCTCATGCGGAACACGGCCGGTGAAGGTCACCGCAGACCCGATCCCCAGCCGCTCGACCTGTTTCTTCAGAGCCTCTTCCATCGGACCGCCCCCGACGAGCAGCAGATGCACATCCGGATGGAAGGCCTGAAGAATCGGCAAGGCATCGATCAGATCGTCGAGTCCTTCATAATCGTAAAAACTGCCGATGAAGCCCAACACCGGTTTGCCGGTCAAACCCAGTTCGGCGAGAAGCGATTCATCGCGAGCCGGTGGCTCCCCGAACAGCTCCAGATCGACGCCATTGGGTGACACGGTTATTTTTTCGGGCTTCACGCCGCGTCCGATCAGATCGGACCGCAAGCCTTCGCATATCACCGCAACCGCATCGGCGCCGTTGACAACATGATTTTCCAGTTGTCGCGTGAGCCAGTAGCGCGGGCTGTTTTCCTTGCCGGTCCCATTACCGACCGCTGCATCTTCCCAGAAAGCCCGGATTTCATAGACCAGCGGCAGCCCCGTTTTCTCGGCGACACGCAAAGCGGCCAGTCCGTTGAGCGCGGGAGAATGGGCATGCAGGACATCCGGCTGCCACTCGTGGACAACCTGTTCGATCCGCTCCGCCAAGACCGCAACTTCGCGCCATTCGCGTATCGGGGAAGGTCCCTGAACCTTGGCCAATGTTCGGAAGAACTGCAGACTATCAAATTCTTCCAGCGGCTGCTCCGCTACATAGCCATGCTGGTTCTGCCGGACACCGGTGACACCGGCCACGGTCAGGCCGCTGGCAATTTGCGCTTTCATGATCGCCCGTGTGCGAAAGCAATAGCCGCTGTGCAGCGGCAGGCTGTGATCCAATATGTGCAATATCCGCGTCATGGCGAAAAGCCCTGCCAAAAAAGGATTAACGTCCCGTCAACCCAATAGCTGTATCGCGCAATGACAGAAGAGCGTGTTTTCGCCGCTCGTGCCGGGATATATTGGGTAGATGATAGACAATTTTTCTATCGCTTTGACGCATGGACTGTTGCTCATCGCCGCTTGGCGTCTGGTGCATCGTGACGATCTCGATGTCGAAGCCCCGCCGGAACCCGACGAAGCACCTGGTGGTTTTTCGAAGCAATCCAGTGACAACGGATCATGGCCCGATGCGTGATCTCGTCTTTGTCGGATATCTGGTGGCGCTGCTGTTTCTCGCCTTCAAACGGCCGTTTCTGTTCACCCTGATCTATGCCTATATCGATATCGTCGCCCCGCAACGGCTGAGCTATTTCATGCTCAACTCTGTGCCTTTGTCACTGATCGTCTTCGCCCTGGCCTTGTTCGGCTATATGTTTGCCGACAATAAGCAGGACAGCCGCTTCTCTTTCCGGCAAGCGATGATGATCCTGTTGCTGGCTTATTGTGGATATACCACGGTGCAGGCGGAAGTGCCGGACGCGGCACTGGAAAAATGGGACTGGGTATGGAAGGCGCTGGTCTTTGCGATATTCCTGCCGCTCACTCTCAGAACCAAATTGCGACTGGAAGCACTGGCGCTGTTCATGGTGTTGTGTGCCGGCACGTTGATCATTACCGGCGGAATCAAGACACTGGCCTCTGGCGGTGGTTATGGCGTTCTGGTGCTGCTGGTCGACAATAATAGCGGCCTTTACGAGGGTTCGATCATCTCGACGGTCGCGATCTGCATCATTCCGCTGATTCTCTGGCTTGCGCATTACGGCACGATTTTCCCACCCGACTGGCGCGTAAAAATCTTCTCCTATTGCCTGATCTTTGCCGCGCTGCTCATTCCCATCGGTACACAGGCCCGGACAGGTCTGGTGTGCATCGGAGTATTGGCAGTGCTGCAACTGCGTTTCGCCCGCTACCGGCTGCTCTACGGAGGCCTTGCTCTGGCGCTCGGCGTCATGGCGATTCCGTTTCTGCCGCAAAGCTTCACCGAAAGAATGGCGACGATCGAGAATTACGAAGCCGACCAGTCGGCATCCACCCGGCTCGCGGTCTGGCGATGGACATTGGATTATGTGAAGCAGCACCCCTTCGGCGGCGGCTTTGACGTCTACCGGATCAACAAGCTGACCTATGAACTTTCGGAAGTGGACATCGAGCAATATGAGCAGTGGGACATTGATCCGGACGATGTCGAAGCCAGACTTATCGAAGACGAGTCACGTGCATTTCATAGCAGCTATTTCGAGATGCTGGGCGAACAGGGCTATCCTGGGCTGATATTGTGGCTGATCATCCATGTCGGCGGCCTGTGGCGGATGGAGATGCTGCGACGAAAATATACCAAATCGAAGAAGGAAAGCGAGCAATGGGTGGCTCCCCTCGCCACTGCCTTGCAGCACGGCCATATAATTTTCCTCGTTGGAGCCTTGTTTGTGGGCATCGCTTACCAGCCTTTTGTCTATATGCTAGTTGCTCTGCAAATCGGGCTCGACACCTATATGGCACGTCGATCGGCAGAGGCCCAGCAGCTGCCGCTCGCCAGGCAAGTGACCGGTGCGGCAAAACCAAAGACCTTGTCGCAACCGCGGCGCCCGTTCACTAATTGAGTGACCGCTGCGGGCCTGGGCTGTAGGATCGGCGCATGACGCTCACTGTTTCTGCCACCGCCGAAAGATGGCCTGTCGCGGGTGAATTCATCATCAGCCGGGGAGCGAAAAAACATGTCGATGTGGTGCTGTGCGAAATTTCCGATGGCACCCATAGCGGCGCGGCGGAGGCAACTCCGATCTATTACGAAGGCGAAAGCGCCGGGCAATGTGTTGAAGAGATCACGCGATTCGCCGTCCGGCATCCGGATCTTGATCGCTCTGTGTTGCTCCAGAACATGGCGCGTGGCGCTGCCCGCAACGCCCTCGATTGCGCGCTCTGGAATCTGGAATGCCGGAAAAGCAATAAAGCCCTGTGGCAAGTGGCCGGATTGCCCGAACCTGCCCCGCTGACGACCGCTTTTACGATATCGCTTGGTCAGCCGGAGATTATGGAGGCGCATGCCCGTCAAGCCGCAGCAAACGGACATGGCCTGTTGAAACTCAAACTATCGGGCCAGGATGATCACCAACGCGTCGCAGCCGTCCATCGCGGTGCGCCCGGTGCCCGCCTGATCGTCGATGCCAATGAAAGCTGGAACAATCTCGACATTGCCGCCGAAGCCGCGCGGCTGGCGCAATATTCGGTAGAATTGATCGAACAACCGGTCAGCGCCGGACACGATCACCTGCTCAGCGGGGTGCAATCACCTATTCCGCTTTGCGCCGACGAAAGTTGCCATACCAGCGCCGACGTCGAGAGGATTACATCTTATTATGATGCGGTGAATATCAAACTCGACAAGGCTGGCGGATTGACCGAAGCAATGGCGATCGCCCATGCGGCGCAAGCCACAGACATGAAAATCATGGTCGGCTGCATGCTCTCGACATCATTGGGTATAAGGCCAGCCTTCGCGCTCGCGCAGCTTGCGCATTGGGTCGATCTCGACGGTCCACTATTGTTGGCGAAAGACCGGACCGATGGCTTCCGGTTTGAAGACGGGAAAATATTTCCCGCCCACTAAACGGACTAGATACCGTCGAGACGTTCGATTACGGGAGCAGCCGCCATACATGGTGCCAGTTTGGGCCCACTTGCGCGGAAATGATCGGACTTTCCATGCGCATCCAGAGCCGCCTGATCGACATAGCGCTCGAGAACCTTATATTCCTGAGGGTTTTCCTTGCTCTGGAAGACCGAATAAAATTCATTACCCGGTTCGTTTGCGCGAACTGCAGCCATCAACTCGGAAAAAGCGGCTTCAAAATCGGCATTCTTGCCTTCGGCCACGGTTAATGTCGCGATGACGCCTACTGCTGTCATGATATTCTCTCCCTGATAAAAAGAGGGCCGGCGATTTCCCGCCGGCCCAATGAAATTTGATTTCTAGAAAATTTCGAACAGTCCGGCTGCGCCCTGCCCGCCGCCGATGCACATGGTGACCACGGCATATTTCGCGCCGCGGCGTTTGCCTTCGATCAGCGCATGGCCGGTGCAACGTGCGCCGGTCATACCATAAGGGTGACCAATCGAGATCGAGCCGCCGTTAACGTTCAGAAGTTCGTCAGGAATACCCAGTTTCTGCTGGCAATAGAGCACCTGCACAGCGAAAGCTTCGTTAAGCTCCCAAAGGCCAATGTCATCCATCTTGACGTTAAAGCGTTCCAGCAGTTTCGGGATCGCGAAGACCGGACCAATGCCCATCTCATCGGGTTTGGTACCAGCAACCGCCATACCAACATAGCGCCCCAACGGGTTGAGCCCGGCTTTCTCGGCCGCTTTTGCTTCCATGATTACACTGGCAGACGAACCGTCGGACAGCTGTGATGCGTTACCCGCAGTAACAATATTGCCGGGACCGAGTACCGGCTTCAAGCCTTGCAGACCTTCAAGCGTCGTCGAGGGCCGGTTGCCTTCGTCCTTGTTGATCGTGACTTCGACATGGGAAATTTCTTTGGTTTCCTTGTCCTGCACACCCATAGTGGTGGTCACTTCGACGATTTCAGCGTCGAAATGACCAGCTTCCTGAGCTGCTGCAGTGCGCATTTGCGACTGATAGGCATATTCGTCGCAAGCGTCGCGGCTGATATTATAGCGTTTGCCAACCACTTCAGCGGTCTGCAGCATCGGCATGTAGATATCTTCGTGCATCTTCATCAGCTCACGATCCGGCTGAACCCGCATTTCCGGTGTCTGCACGGTCGAGATCGAATCCTGTCCACCGCCTACAACCACATCCATCATGTCCAGCGTGACCTGTTTGGATGCCGTTGCAATCGCCATCAGACCGGAGGAACATTGGCGGTCGATAGTCATACCGGGCACTTCGATCGGGAAGCCTGCACGCAGTGCAACCTGACGGGCAAGATTGCCGCCCTGCGAACCCTGCTGCAACGCGCTGCCCCATACAACATCGTCGATTGTGCCAGGATCGATACCCGCTCTTTCGACGGCGGCTTTCGCTGAATAATGGCCTAGTGTCGCACCGGTGGTGGTGTTGAAAGCACCCTTGTAGGCACGGCCTATGGGTGTACGGGCGGTGGAAACGATGACTGCGTCGCGCATTTGCTATTCCTTTGCAATTAATATCGGAGTCGAATTTGAGGCGCATTGTCCTCTTTAATCGGTCGCTTAACAAGGGATTTTTTCTGCGGCGCTCTGCCGTTACGGAACCCTAGTCGTTGCTAAGTGGGACAGGATAGCCCCCCTCCGGATAGGGCAGAATCATTTCGCCATCCGGAGCTGCAGTGAAGGTCGTTTGCGTCGGATATGCAAATTCCAGCCCCTGTTCGTTGAATGCCTGCAATATGGCCAGACCGATTGTATGGCGACCTTCATAAACCACATCATATTCGCTGCTCATGATATCGAAATCGAGCTCGAAATTAATCGAGCTATCACCAAAACCGACAAAGCCGGAGCGAATGAAAACCGCGTCATTCTCCTCGACAATTTTTTTCAACAGGCCTGGAATCCGTCGCGCCTCATCCGGTTTGGTCTGGTATATCACACCGATGCCAAAGCGCGTCCGACGCCTCGCCAGACGGGTCATGTTGACGATTTCCTTGTCCAGCAAATTGGTGTTGGAGATGATGATCTCTTCCCCGGTGACAGCCCTTAGCCGCGTGCTTTTGAGACCGATTTTCTCTATTGTTCCGATGGTATTGTCATAGGTGATTGTTTCCCCCCGGCGAAACGGCTTGTCGAAAATAATCGACAGAGCCGCGAACAGATCGGAGAAGATGCCCTGAGCAGCGAGACCGATAGCGATGCCACCGACGCCGAGGCCGGCAATGAGACCGGTAACATCCACACCCAGATTGTCGAGGATCATGATTGCCGCGATTGCAAAGAGAACAAAGGTAACCAGCAAACGGATCAAGGTCATTGCATTTTCCAGCGTCTCATGCTGGTCCGGATCCTGTGAAGTCTTGCGAACGATCAAACCGAGAATGATCTCGCGGAGCCAGATAGCAACTTGCAGAACGGCAGAGATCGTGAATAATACATGCACCACCCGGTCGATGCTGGAAGGCGTGCTGGAGAAATTCACAACCAGTTCGGCCGATACCATCAACATGAAAAACTTGCTGGTTCGGGAAATTGCCGTTCCGATAATCGTTCGATATCCGGTTAACCCATGGTTGTTGCGCACATAGCGCACGGCAAGACGCTTTATCGCTCCGAGCAGAAAAAATATTCCGGCGCCGATTAGCAGCGCAAAAATCATTTCAACATAATGATTGGTCAGCCAGCTCGATCCGTCGACAATCACACGCTGGATGGTCTCGCCGATATCCGGCATGGTTGTTTCAGTGGGGGTGGGGGTGGGGGTTGGTGTTGTTTTGGTCATAGAACTTCAGCTAGGGAGATGTGGTAAAAATAACAAGCCATGGGATGAAACACGCACCCGCAAGCGAGGCGTTTTCAGGACTTTTTAGCCCCAACGAGAAACTCCACATTTCCTTTCGGTCCGGTAATCGGGCTTTCGGTTAGTCCCAAAATTTCCCATCCGGAACCCACCAGCCAGTCTTGCACTTTTTCACAAGCCGCACGGCGCACCGCCTCGTCGCGAACCACGCCTCCTTTGCCAACGTCACAACGCTCGGCTTCAAATTGCGGTTTCACCAGCGCGACCAATATAGCCTGGTCCTTGGCAAACTCTAGCGGACGTTCAAGCACCTTAACCAAAGAAATAAAACTGGCATCGCAAACGATGATATCGACTTTTTCCGGTACATGTTGATCGGTAAGAATCCGGGCGCTGGTCTGCTCGTGCACCACCACCCGGTCATCCTGCCGCAATTTCCAGGCAAGCTGGTTGGTGCCGCTATCCACGGCATAAACTTTTTCGGCGCCTCCGGTGAGCAGCACATCGGTAAAGCCGCCGGTGCTGCTGCCTACATCCATGGCGGTCATTCCGGTGACATCGATGTCAAAATATCGCAAAGCATGATCGAGCTTGATGCCGCCTCGGGAGACCCACGGATGGTCTTTGCCCTTGAGCTCAATCGCGGAATCGCTCGCTATCTTGTGTCCCGGCTTGTCTATTTTCTTGCCCGCCACGGTCACCAGTCCGGCCATGATATAGGCTTGGGCCTTGGCCCGGCTTTCGGCGAGGCCGCGATCCGCCAATATCTGGTCAATGCGTTGCTTGGCGGCTTTGGGTTCGGACTGGGTCATGGAAAATCAGGACTAGCCTAGCGCCGCGCTTTTGGCCATATTCCTTTGCCATGAGAAACATATATTCCCCGCTCGTCTTTCCTCTGGTCGCGCTAGCGCTTGCGGCCTGCTCGACCGCGCCACCCGAGCCGGCGCCCGCCCCGCAACCCGCCAAGCCGATCGCAACATCGTCCCCGGCGCCGGTCCAGCCGCAAGGCGAATGGATTGACTGGCCGATCACCGTAGGTGACTGGGTCTATCGAAAGGATGGCCGCGGCTCGCTGGCGCTATTCGGTCAAGCCGACAAAGACGCAATTTTCATCATCCGCTGCGATCAATCGCGCCGACAGTTATTCCTGTCGCGCTCCGGCAAGGTTGCTGAAGGCGCCAAAATGGTCCTGCGCGCCAGTGCCGGAATGCAATCCTACCCGGCAAGCAATAGCGGTGGAAAGCCGCCTTACACGGCAATTTCAATATCGCCCGGCGATATCATGATGGATCGCATAGCCTATAGCCGCGGCCGTTTTGCTGTCGAAACCAGCGGACTGCAATCTCTCGCCATTCCGGTTTGGCCCGAGTTCAGTCGTGTGGTGGAAGATTGCCGGAGCTGATCCGCAGGATGCCGGGCCGGAACGCGCAATTCTGACAGCAAAATAAAAAAATTCAAGACTTGTTCGAAAACCGGCGTTGATTCACATTCACAGCGTCGAACAGCGGAGAAGTTTCAATGCAACAGTTCGTATTACATTCACAAGCGAAAGGAGGTGGTCCGATGTCTCATGGTTCAGCACAGGGGTCGGAAAATTCCGTTCGGGGGGCAAATCTGATCTAGCGATCAGGCAACCCGGCAGCGGCACTTCCTACCGCTGACCCATGTTCAGAGGCTGTTGGTCCAGATGGATCGGCAGCCTCTTTTCATTGCGCACTATCCGATTTTTCAAGATATTCTTCGCGGATCATGAAATCGCGAACGCCGATCCGTACTTCCCGCAAGAACTGGATCAGAGCGATCGAAAGCAGGCTTATCGCAACAACGAATGCGCTCCCGATGGCTACGGAAAGATCGAAGCCGGTCAATTCCATGATGAACAATATCCCGATCAGGCCGCAGGCGGTTATAGCACTGATAACACTCAGGAATATGGCGCTATTGACGACCTTAAGCCGCACTTGCAGGTCTCCCAGTTCCGCAACAACAAGCTCATGATCCTTTCCGCTGGTGGACTTGAACAGTTCCTGCAAGTCGCGCGACCGGTCGATGATCCGCGCCAGACGGCCAGCGAACAGATTGAGCATGGCTCCGATGCCGACGAGCAGAAATGCCGGAGCCAGAGCCGTTTGCAGCACCGTGACAATATCGGCACCGGCGATTTGGGAAAATCCGTTCATGCTTTCATCCGTATCCGCAAGGTCAAACCATCCGTGGGTCGCTCATCCCATAATGTCAGAACGAAACGCTGTGCATCGGCACGCGCGCGAGAGAGCACTGCTTCCGGCACATCGTCACTTGCAAAAATCTGGTCGGCCTGCGCCAACCAGCGCGCCTGACGCAACGTCAGGTCATCGGGATCCGCGCTCGCCAGTTCCAGATCGATGACTTGCGAACGGGACTCGCCATGCGGCTGGTCCAGCCATACCTCCAAATCTTCCAATTCATGATCGACCAGCACGTCCAGCGGGCCGCCAGGCTCAAGCACTGCATCAATGGTTTTTCGGCGCACCGCGCCGTCCGGCCACGTCTGCTGTATCCGCTCCCGCGCATCGTGCAAGGCGGTTGCCAGTGTTCCAAGGCTAGCTGGCAGCAATTGCTCCAGCCGCTGCCGCAGCGCCTTGGCCAGCCCTGCCGAAGCTCCGCCCGTACCAATGGCAAGCAGCACCGGATCGCGGTCGATGATGGCGGGAGTGGTGTAGTCGCACAGCGCCGACCGGTCGACGGCGTTGACCAGCAGGCCTCTGTCTCTCAGGCGGGCGACCGCCGCGATCGCCTCATCGTCATTTTCCAGCGCGACCACAGCCAGCGTCAGGCCATCGGCATTTTCATCATCGGTGATTACCGCTCCGGCACGCTCATAGAGTCGCCTTTTGGCGTCCGCCATTTCCCCACGTCCCAAGAGAAGAATCTTGCGACCCTGCAAATTAACGAAAATAGGCAACTGGTTCATCGCATTCACCTAATATAGTTGGTCACCCCCGGCCGGCGCGGGCGTGACTCATTATTTCAGCCAGTCGGGTACATGCTCCGCCGCCATGATCGTCGCCGGTTCGATTCGCTCGGCAACGACAGCATAGCGATCACCATCGACCAGCACTTCCGGCACCAAAGGCCGGCTGTTATAAGTATTGGCCATAGTCGCGCCATAGGCCCCGGCCGTCCGGAAAATCCCGAGATCATCCGTCTCAACGCGATCCACGGTCCGTTCCTTGGCGAATATATCGCTGCTTTCGCAAATAGGACCAACAATCGAAGCGACCATGGTCTCGCCGGATGGTTCAACCGCTTCAAAATCATGCCAGGCGTCATAGATGGCAGGCCGCATAAGATCATTCATCGCCGCGTCGACAATGACAAAATCGCTGTTCACGCCCGGCTTGATCCGGATCACCTTGGTGATCATGACGCCGCTATTCCCGGCGATCACACGGCCGGGTTCAAACATCAGCGTAACATCCCAGCCCTTGGTCACTCGCGCGACCATGGCGCCATATTCAGCCGGGCTCGGCGGATTGTCTTCGGGCTTATAAGGCACACCCAGACCGCCGCCCAGATCGACATTGGTGATGACGTGACCGGCACTCCGCAATTGTGCGACCAGTTCGCCCATTCTCGCATAGCATTTTTCCAACGGATCAAGGCTCTGCAACTGGCTGCCAATGTGCACGGCGACTCCGCGCAGGTTCAATCCGTCGAGTTTGGACAGCCGCGCGTAAATATCAGGCGCAACATCTATCCCGACCCCGAATTTATTTTCCTTCTTGCCAGTCGAGATCTTGGCATGGGTGCCAGCATCGACATCCGGATTCACGCGCAGTGTTGCCGAAGCTTTCTCGCCGCGGGCCGCTGCGATTTCCGCCAGCATCTGGCCTTCTTCTTCCGATTCCAGATTGAACTGGCCGATGCCTTTTTCGAGACCAAGTGTCAGCTCTTCCCGACTTTTGCCAACCCCGGAGAAGACAATATCATCCGCTTTCATGCCGGCCGCCAGAGCACGTTGCAATTCGCCGCCGGAAACGACGTCCGCGCCATAGCCCTGATTTGCCAATATCCGGAGAACCGCCAGATTGGGATTTGCTTTTACCGCAAAGGCGAGATGAATCTTGCCGGCGTCTTTCAGCCCTTCGCGAAACACCCGCGCATGGCGTTCAAGCGTCGCGCGCGAATAGACATAGACCGGTGTCCCGACCTCTTCCGCAATTTGTGACAACGGAATATCTTCCGCGTGCAATTTACCATTTTTGAGCTGGAAATGGTCCAATATCTTATACTTTCAAACGTGTGGAATGGGAGTTAGCCGGGAGGCGGAAGATCGAATTCGTCATCCTGCCGTTTTTCCGACCGGCGGAGCAGTTCATCGCTACGCTCCGGCATGGCCTGGCTCGACGGGACCAGCAGGTCTTCGCCGCTGGGTGTTTTCATTTCACCGTAGACAGGAGGTGGCAGGGCCTCCCCTTTGGCTGGCTGCAATGCGCCACGGTTGCCGCACGCGGCCAGAATCAGGGTCGCGCCGGTCAGCAACAGGATCGAATGGATTTTGTTCATTTCAGCTCTCCGGCCCCAATGTTTTTTTGGCCTTTGCAATCTGAACCCTTACTTGATCAGGCGCAGTCCCGCCATAGCTGGATCGGCTGGCCACAGAAGCATCAACGCTCAACACGCTGAACACATCGGCATTGATCCGACCATCGATGGCCTGAAACTGTTCGAGAGTGAGATCGGCCAAGCCACAGCCCTGCTCTTCAGCAAGAGAGACCACTGCTCCGGTGACGTGATGCGCTTCGCGGAACGGCAGCTTGGCTTCCCGTACCAGCCAGTCGGCGAAATCGGTCGCAGTCGAAAAGCCCGATTCGGCCAGAGCACGCATCCGGCTGCCGCTGAATTCCACTTCGGCAATCATGCCCGTCATCGCGGCGATCGACAGGCCGAGCAGGTCATGGGCTTCGAACACCGGCGGTTTGTCGTCCTGCATATCTTTCGAATAGGCGAGTGGCAGGCCCTTCATCGTGATCACCAGCGCGTTCATCGCACCGGCAATTCGCCCGCAATGACCGCGCACCAGTTCGGCAGCATCGGGATTGCGCTTCTGCGGCATGATTGATGAACCGGTCGAGAAGCTGTCCGGCAGTTTAATGAAACCGAAAGGCTGGCTCGCCCAGATCACGAACTCTTCTGCCAGTCGCGAAAGATGCAAGCTGCACTGGGTTGCCGCCATCAGATAGTCGAGCGCGAAATCCCGGTCGGAAACCGAATCGAGACTATTTCTGGTAGGGCTATCAAAGCCCAGCATCGACGCCGTTTTCTCACGATTAATTGGAAAACCGGTCCCGGCGAGCGCCGCGGCACCGAGCGGGGATTCGTTCATGCGCTTGCGCGCATCGGCAAACCGCGAACGGTCGCGCCGGATCATCTCATAATAGGCCATCATATGATGGCCAAGGCTCACTGGCTGAGCCGATTGCAAATGGGTGAAGCCCGGCATGATCGTATCTGCATGTTCTTCAGCGCGATCTACCAGAGCCTTTTGCAAATTCCCCAAGGCGTCATAGACCATATCCATGGCATCGCGCACCCAAAGCCGGAAATCGGTCGCGACCTGGTCGTTCCGCGAACGGGCAGTATGCAGACGGCCCGCTACCGGACCGATGATTTCGGAGAGCCGTGCTTCGACGTGCATATGAATATCTTCGAGGTCGAGATCTTCGGTCACGCCGTCCGTTTCATATTCCTGGGCAATCTGATTCAGGCCGTTGATGATTTGCGTCGCGTCCTCCGCTTCGACAATGTCCCGTTCCGCCAACATGGCAACATGCGCCAGACTGGCGCGAATATCATGTCGCCATAATTTCTTGTCGAACGGGATTGACGCGTTTATCTCGCGCATGATTGAAGAAGGGCCATCGGCAAACCTGCCACCCCACATGATATTGGAATTTTTTGTGCCTTTTGTGATGCGAACCGTCCTGTTCATGATCTTGGGGTTGAACCTAACGGCTTGCGATAGAGACTCGAGCGAAGCGGGGCAAGAATTTGCTGGCACCAATGCCGAAGAAGCGGGAAAGCCCACCGAGAGCGGCAAGGCCATGGTCGGCAAGCTCGACATTTCCCAGCGAGGGACAGCGATGGTGGGCACGTCTTTCCAAGCACCCGATGGAAGCACCGTGCAACTGAGCGATTTTATCGGCAAGCCGCTGCTCGTCAACATTTGGGCGACCTGGTGCGGGCCGTGCATCGTAGAAATGCCAATGCTGGACAATCTGGCTGCGCACGAGAAAAGCCGGCTTAAGGTTCTGGTGGTCTCGCAGGACATTCAGGGCGCGGAAAAAGTGATCCCGTTTTTCGAGCGAAGCGAATTTGAAGAACTGGAACCCTATATCGACCCCGAAAACGGTCTGAGTTTCGGTTTCGGATCTGGCGTTATGCCGACCACCGTCCTCTACGACGCGCAAGGCAAGGAAGTGTGGCGGGTTATAGGAGCCATGGATTGGGATGGTGCGAAGGCCGCTGCATTGCTGGAAGAAACGCTGTCAGAAAGCTGACCTGCGACTTCGATCGGAACACGAGCCGACAAAGGCTTTCGGGAAAATCGTCACTTTCGAGAGCCACCGCCGATTGCGTTTATATCCAGTTCCGTTAGTCTGGAGCATCTTTGGCTTGATGGAGAATGTGATGAAACGCAGAAAAATTCAAATGATAGTGCCGGTTCTTGCCGGACTGACCCTGCTTTCCGCCTGCGGAGACACTGGCGAAACAGACACTGCTTCGGAAACAGCCAATGTCGAGCTGGCCAATGGAATGACCGTCAAAGCACAGATCGAAGCACGACAGGCGCAACTCAAGAATATCGGCAAGGCATTCAAGGCGATTAGTGACCAGTTGAAAGCCGACAGCCCTGATGTTGCCATAATTCAGGCCGCTACTGCGGTTGTACCGAAAGAAGCCGCTGGCATGGTCGACTGGTTTCCTGCGGGCACCGGCCCCGAATCAGGCGTGGAAACCGATGCCCTGCCGATTATCTGGGAAGAAACAGCAGATTTTAACGAGAAGGTCGCTGCGATGCAGGAGGCCGCCGCAGAACTCGATGCTACTGCCCAGGGCGGCGATGTCGCAGCAATCGCGACTGCGTTCAAGACCACGGGCGGCACGTGCAAATCCTGTCACGACAAATATCGTCTGGACGACTAGCGCGCCATGAATAGCGATCCGGCGCGTATCTTGATCTGGGACTGGGCCGTCCGGCTGGTCCACTGGCTCATGGTGGTTCTTGTTCCGCTTCTCTGGTGGACCGCAGAAGAGGGCTATATGGACTGGCACAGAAGCCTCGGCCTTACCATGTTCGGTCTAGTCCTTTTTCGGCTGATATGGGGATTGATCGGGACATGGACCGCACGTTTTGCCCCCATGGTGCGAGGAATCGGCTCTCTAAAATCCTATGTCGGAAAATTGCGTAACCGGGAATATAGCGCAAGTTTTGGCCACAGCCCTTTGGCTGTGTTCGGCGTTTTCGCCTTGCTGCTGGCGCTTGTCACCCAGATTGGGACCGGATTATTTTCCGTGGATGTAGATGGCCTCGAGTCAGGGCCACTTGCCGTTCTGGTTTCCTTCGATACCGGCAGACAGTTGGCCGAGGTCCACGAATTCAACTTCAACCTGCTTGCGGCGCTTATCGGACTCCATATCACGGCGATCGCTGTCTATCATTTTGTTCTGAAAGCGAATCTCGTCGGACCGATGATCACGGGTCGCCGGTCCCGCGTTGACTTTGCCGCCACAGCACTGCCCGAAAATCGAATGCGATTCTTTCCAATGATAGGCGCAGCTGTCTTGTCGCTGATCTGCGTTATCGCATTATTGAATTTCGGCTGAAGCGATTCGCCCCAGCGAACCATCCCCGATCCCATGTCGGGGTGGTGGTGGGCGATGACGGGCTCGAACCGCCGACATCTTCGGTGTAAACGAAGCGCTCTACCAACTGAGCTAATCGCCCCCATGACAAGATGCATATCGGCATCGTCGAGGTCAGGCGAGCGCCATTGCCAAATCGTAGCGCCTTTGGCAAGCCTATTTGCGTCCCCGTGCTGACAAGATGAGCTGAGGCAGGTTTCCTATGCCGATTTTCTATGATCATTTCCCTATTAACCAGAACCCTAGCTGACTCCGCGATTCGCGAGTTATACATCATTATCCACAGCATATATTGCATATATTTCAATAGCTTAAAAAGATATTTAGCAAAATCCACGGCTTGTCGCTGTCAATCGATATATTTCATTTTTTTTACAGCGCTGCCCTTGCTCGACTCAGAGAGAGGCGCTTACTAAGGAGGCTCGGCTGGTGGCTGTGATTGCCATAACGAAGCCTAATTTGAAAATAGAGATCATCGTTGAAAACGTGTTTTCAGCAACGGACAGTTGCGCCCGATTCATTCCCATGGCTGGGGGTATTGAAGGCTGCTGGATTCAGGATCTGCGGTCAATTGTCGGCGTTGTGATCGCGCGCCACGGGGAAGAGTCGGGGGATGCTCGTGAGTAAAAGTGTACAAAATCGGGATAGCGGACTGTCTGTAGACGCTGCTGTTTCTGGGAAAACTGTCATTTCTAATGATCTGGAAACTGTGTGGCTTAAAATCTGCGCGGGTCTGCGCCGTGATCTGGGCGCACAAATTTTTGGCCAGTGGATAAAGCCGATCAAACTCTCTGTTTTTGATTCGGAAACAGGATTATTGCAGCTGGAACTTCCTTCGGAATTTGCAGCCACCTGGGTCCGAGATCGCTATGCCGAGCGTCTGCTGCTCGCATGGAAAGCCCACCACGCTGCCGTCACCGATCTTGCGTTTCAGGCCCAGACAGGGACTGCGAAAATTGCCCAAATTTCGCATATCAATGGTGCTGCGGCACAGGCAAATATCAAAGCTGTTCCCGAAAGCAAATTTCGTCTGGATCTCGATCCCCGGATGACTTTTGACCAGTTTATCGCAGGTCACTCGAATGTTCTCGCGCTCAACGCCGCGCAACGAACGGCCGCAGCCGAAAAACCGCTTTTCAGTCCGCTCTATCTCCAGTCGTCGACCGGCCAGGGCAAGACGCATTTGATGCATGCTATCGGCCATGCATTTCGCGAAGAATTTCCGTCTTCGACCATCATCTACATGTCCGCCGAACGGTTCATGATCGAATTTGTGTCGGCCATGCGCCGCAACGAGGGCATGGAGTTCAAGGCATCACTGCGCGAAGCGGATCTGTTGATGATCGACGACATACAGTTCATTGTCGGCAAGAATTCAACGCAGGAAGAATTTCTGCACACGGTCGATTCGCTGATCAGCCAGGGCAAACGCGTTGTTGTGGCCGCGGATCGTCCTCCGCAAGCTCTTGATGGTGTCGACCAGCGCCTGCTATCGCGACTGTCGATGGGCCTGGTTGCGGATATCCAGTCTGCTGGCCTAGAACTGCGCCGCGACATTCTCGACCATCGCCTCGCCACCATGCCGCACCAGCATGTGTCGGAAGAGGTCGTTGACTTTCTTGCCCGCACGATCAGCCGCAATTTGCGCGAACTGGAGGGTGGTCTCAACAAGCTGCTCGCTTATGCGCAGCTGACCGGTCGCGAAATCAGCCGTGAACTGGCCGAAGAGCAATTATCGGATATATTGAGCGCCTGTCGCCGCCGGATCACGATCGATGAAATCCAGCGAACGGTTTGCGAATATTACCGGCTCGATCGCAACGAAATGTCATCCAAGCGCCGCGCCCGCGCGGTTGCCCGCCCACGCCAGGTCGCCATGTATCTTGCAAAGGTAATGACCCCGCGCAGCTATCCGGAAATCGGCCGAAAATTTGGCGGTCGCGACCACAGCACGGTGATCCATGCGGTCAAACTGGTCGAGCATTTGCGCGGCGAAGATAGCGAGATGGACAATGACGTCCGGATGCTCCTCCGCCAGCTTGAAAGCTGAATAGCTAACAAGCCGAACGGTGGACGGTCTATTTTTTCTCGGGGGCTATTGAAATCCGGACCCGTTCGCCGCTGTTTCCCGGAAAGTCGGTGAACATGGCTTCAACCAGATTCGGCACGAGGTAGGTCAGGTTCTTCGACCGTGACAGGGCTTCGGCCTTTCCTTCGAACAAGCGTTCGCCATCGACCGCACGGTCAATCTTCATATCCAGCTCCGTGGTATAAACGGTAAAGCTGCGGACCCCGTCATAGCCGGAAAAGCCGTAGCCTCCGTACAGGAACGGATCGTGGAAACCGTAGCGATAGCCAGGGCGTCTGTAATATCCGCCGAATCGGGCAGAAGGATAAAATGGATCAGGGTCGGCAACTACCTTTTCTCGTCCCTTGTCGATTTCATAATCCATGCTGACGATCAGTTCTGCCGCTGCGGGATCAGCGCTGCGCCGATAACCAAGATCAAGCATCTTTTGCTCGACCAGCATCGCATATTGACCGAACTCGAGCCCACCGGACAAATCAGGGTCAGCAGCGACCACAGTGAAGCTTTGGCCCGTGGTGTCAGGAAGCGCGACGAAGCGCTGGACATCGGCACGAAACGGCGTTGCACAAGCTGCCAGCGACAGAAATGCGAGCGGCGCAAATAGGGAAAGCCCCTTGCGGTTGAAGACTTGTGTCGCGAGAATAGTCATATTTCTTCCTTCAAATTACCCACCATCTTGGCCGCAAGATAGAGAAGCCGGGCTGAACCGACTTTGAACGGCGACAGATTGACGCCCTGCGACCGACTTGAACCCTTTCGGATCAAGTGCACAAGGGAAATCAGGGTTATCCGCTGATTGTCGGGGAAAGACATGCAAAGTGCAGCGGACGAGTCGCCCTACAGGCGCGAATCGAAGAACGATCGCGCAAAAGAAAACCCGCCACAATCGGGCGGGTTTTTCTATACAGGTCTGTAAGGTCGCTTAAGCTGTTTGCAGCGCGGCAACCCGTTTTGTCAGACGGCTGAACTTCCGCGAAGCCGTATTCTTGTGGTAAAGGCCCTTGGTAACACCGCGCGCCAATTCAGGCTGTACGGCTTTAAGAGCTGCTGCTGCCACGTCCTTATCACCAGCCTCAACCGCAGCGTCTACGGCCTTGATCTTGGTGCGGATCTGGCTCAGGCGATTTTTGTTAATCGCGGTGCGGCGCGTGTTGCGACGGATACGTTTTTTTGCTTGCGGCGTATTAGCCATGAAAAAACCTCAAAATCTGAAATTAAATGCCGGTACTTATCGGATAGCTTCCGGCTCAAGAGCGCGGCCAATAGCGTGACAGCCGATTCTCGTCAATAGCTTAGTGACCGGCTTATTTCTGACATCGCGAGCAGTAAAAAGTCGACCGCCCGCTGTCCACTCGCCGCAGCACCGGCGCACCGCATTCGCAGGCCTCCCCTTTGCGTCCATAGACCCGCCAATCCTTGGCGAAATAGCCCAGTTCCCCGTCCGGTTGCACGAAATCACGCAGGGACGAACCACCAGCCGCGATGGCCGCGATCAATACCTGCTTTATCGCGGCAACGAGCCGTTCATAGCGGGGCTTGGAGATCGCACCGCCTTTCAGGCCTGGCGATATTCCCGCCATATGCAGCGCCTCGCACACATAGATATTGCCGAGTCCCGCCACCGTGCGCTGGTCGAGCAACAGTTGCTTGATCGGAGCCTTGCGATCTTTGGTTGCCGCTTTCAGATAGACACCGGTAAAATCGTCACTCAGCGGTTCCGGCCCCATCGTCACAAAAGGCTTATAGCTGTTGAGATCCTCGATTCGCACAAGGTCCAGCGAACCGAATCGGCGGGGGTCATTCATCACCATCCGGTGACCGGCATCGGTCTCTATGAGCAGGTGGTCATGTTTTTCCAGTTCCTCCGGATTGATCCGCCAGCGACCGGACATGCCGAGATGGAAGATCATCACATCGCCGCGATCGGTTTCGATCAGCCCGTATTTGGCACGCCTGCCAAGCGAAGTTACCACCGCACCGGTCATCCGTTGCCGCAAGTCCACAGGAATCGGCCAGCGCAGATCGGCTCTGCGCGGTTCCACCAGAGTCAGGCGCTGCCCTTCGAGCACCGGCCGCAAACCGGCAACGGTTGTTTCCACTTCGGGCAGCTCGGGCATGACGTTCCTTATCCGTTACGGTCCAAAGGGCAGCTATAGAGTGATTGCAGTGCTGCCAAGGCTCGTCTACTCGGGATTTCAAAGAAAAATTCAGCACGGACACAAAATGGCTATCCAAAGCAAAACTGTCTCCTTCGGCTATGAAGAGGTCGACGAGAGCGAAAAGACTGGCAAGGTTGGCGCGGTTTTTTCCAGCGTCGCATCCCGCTATGATGTGATGAACGACGCGATGAGCGCCGGGACCCATCGTTTGTGGAAAGACCGCTTCGTGCGCCGAGTAAAACCGCGCGCTGGCGAGACCATCCTCGACATGGCTGGCGGCACCGGCGACATTGCCTTTCGCATGGTTGACAGCGGCGCCGACATCACGGTCGCTGATATCAACGCGGAAATGCTGGCCGAAGGCGTGGAACGAGCGCTCGAAAAAGATGAGACACGTCTGGTCTGGAGTCAGCAAAATGCCGAACAGCTGAATTTCCCGGACGCCCATTTCGATGCCTATACGATTGTCTTCGGCATCCGGAATGTGACCCATATCGACAAAGCCCTTGCGGAGGCCCATCGCGTGCTGAAATATGGCGGGCGTTTCTATTGTATGGAATTTTCGCAAACCAGATGGCCGGGTTTTGACAAGATCTACGACACCTATTCCCACCATATCCTGCCGAAAGTCGGCAAAGTCCTGGCGAATGACGAAGCTAGCTATCGCTATCTTGCCGAATCGATCGCGAAATTTCCGCCGATGGAAGATTTTCGCGCCATGATTCAGGCTGCCGGATTTAGCCAGACCAAAGTGGAGCCTATGATGGGCGGCCTCGTCGCGATCCATAGCGGTTGGAAGGTCTGAGCAAACACATAGGATGACCAGTTCCCGCACCCATATATTCCGCCTGCTCAAATGGGGTCGCACGCTCGCCAAACATGGCGCGCTTCGCGATCTGGAGAAGCACAAGGCGACACCGCCGCAAGTCCGGCGCCTGTTTCGTATTGCACGGATCGGTACATTCCAGCCGAAAGAGCCTAATTATTCGGCGGCGCTGCAGGCTATTGGCCCGGCGGCGATCAAACTCGGCCAGACGCTGGCGACACGCCCCGATGTGATTGGCGAAGCAGCAGCGCGCGATCTGCTGCAATTGCAGGACAGCTTGCCGCCGGTACCGTTTGACCTGATCCGCGACGAGATCGAGCTAAGCCTCGGCAAGTCGCTGGACGAACTGTACAGCCATATAGACCCCGATCCGGTGGGAGCGGCCTCAATTGCGCAGGTTCACCGCGCGACCACGCTTGAAGGCAGGGATGTTGCCGTAAAGGTACTGCGTCCGGGTATCATCAAGAAATTTACCCGGGATATCGAAACCTACGAATGGGCCGCGGCACATCTCGAGGCTCTGGGCGGCGAAGCCAAGCGCCTGCGCCCGCAGCTGGTCATCGCCAATTTCCGCCGCTGGACCATGCGCGAACTGGACCTGCGCCGCGAGGCGGCCAGCGCGTCCGAGCTGGCCGAACATATGGCCCAAGTGGACAAATATGAGATTCCCGCAATCGACTGGGACCGCACATCTGGCCGGGTGCTGACGCTCGACTGGGTCGACGGGATTAAAATCTCGAACCGCGAGGGGTTGATCGCAGCGGGCCATGACTTGGATGCAATTGCAAGCAGGCTCGTTCACACGTTCCTCAAGCAGGCGATCGAGGCCGGCTATTTCCACGCCGACATGCATCAGGGCAATCTGTTCGTGAAGGCCGATGGCACGATTGTTGCGATCGATTTCGGCATCATGGGGCGGATCAACAAGAAAGCGCGCGTCTGGCTGGCGGAGATTCTCTACGGCCTGACCACCGGCAATTACAAACGCGTCGCGGAAATCCATTTCGAGGCGCAATATGTGCCCGATCATCACAGCATGGAGGATTTCGCCACGGCGCTGCGCGCGGTCGGCGAACCAATGCGGGGGAAACCGGTGAGCGAATTGTCGGTCGGCGATATGCTCGACGGGCTATTCGCGATCACCCGCGATTTCGACATGGAAACACAGCCGCATCTGCTGCTGCTGCAAAAGACGATGGTGATGGTCGAGGGCATTGCCACCGATCTCAATCCGACGATCAATATGTGGGACGCCAGCGGGCCATATGTGAAGGAATGGATACGCGGCGAACTGGGCCCTGAAGCGGCAATTGCCGACCGGATCAATGACGATCTTGGAACCATCATGATGCTGCCCGATATCGTCCGGCGTCTCGATGCCCGGCTCCCCCGCCAGGGCGGCGCACCGCCCCCACCACCCGTGGCCGATGTTGAGTTGATCTGGGAGAAACGGAAGAATCGCCAAGGCGGCGCGTTCTGGCGTTATGCCCTGACCGCAATCCTTGCCGGCGGGGCTGGTGCAGCCGCTATGTTCACGTGGGGATGAACCAACCGGACCTGCGTCCGAATTAGAGGACACATGTCGCTTGGCTTTGGGCCTGCTTGTCCCTAAATCGGATAGGATGGTAAAACCCAAACATATTCTGCTGATCATTGGCGGTGGCATCGCGGCCTATAAGTCCAGCGAGCTGATCAGGCTGATCAGGAAAGCCGGCATGACCGTTCGCTGCGTTCTTACCGAATCGGGCGCGCAATTTGTCACCCCGATGACGCTGGCGGCTCTGTCCGAGAATGAGGTCCACACCACGCTCTGGAGCCTCAAAGACGAGACCGAAATGGGCCATATCCAGCTCAGCCGCGAGGCCGATCTGGTGGTCATTTGTCCCGCTACCGCCAATCTGCTCGCCAAAATGGCGGGCGGGATCGCCGACGATCTGGCGACGACCTTGCTCCTCGCCACCGATACGCAGGTGATGGCGGTTCCCGCAATGAATGTGCGGATGTGGCAGCATGCTGCAACCCAGCGCAATATCGCCCAGCTCAAAGCAGACGGCATCATCGTCATGCAACCGGATGAAGGCACCATGGCCTGCGGCGAATTTGGCCCCGGCAGACTGCCGGAACCGGAAGCGGTGATGGCGGAAATTAGCGCGCTGATGGGATCACCCTCGCTAGTGGTTCAAGAATCCGGGCTGGGTCGCAATCCGCTCGACGGCCAGCCCGCCTTTGCCCCCGACCGGCACCGTCCGTTGCGCGGCAAGCATGTTCTGATCACCGCGGGACCGACTCATGAACCGATCGACCCGGTTCGCTATATCGCCAATCGCTCGTCCGGCCGTCAGGGCTTTGCCATCGCCGCCGCCGCCGCCGAAGCCGGAGCGCAAGTGACCTTGGTCGCCGGTCCTGTGCATCTCGCCACACCGACCGGCGTCACGCGCGTTGATGTCGAGACCGCACTTGAAATGGAAAAGGCGGTGCACGACGCCCTGCCCGCCGAGATCGCAATCATGGTCGCTGCCGTCGCCGACTGGCGCGCCGACAGCCAGTCCGGGCAGAAGATCAAGAAAAAGGGAGCCGCACCGGAGCCGCTCAAGCTGACCGAAAATCCGGATATATTGGCGGGTCTCGCCCGTCACGCGCAACGCCCTGCCCTGCTGATCGGCTTTGCCGCCGAAACCGAGAAAGTTACCGAACACGCCCAGGCAAAGCTGGCGAAAAAAGGCTGTGACTGGATTGTCGCCAATGATGTGTCCGGAGACGTGATGGGCGGCACCGACAATAGCGTCCATATCATAACCAAGTCCGGCAGCGAAGTCTGGGAGCGTCTACCCAAAGCGGAAGTCGCCCGGCGTCTTGTAGCCAAAATCAGCGAGGAAATTGCCTGATGTTCGAACCCGTCAATATTGCTGTCAAACGACTGGATCATGCCGGCGACCTTCCCCTGCCCTCCTATGAAACCAGCGGCTCGGCCGGCATGGACATTCGCGCTGCAGAAGATCTCACGATCGCGCCGGCTCAGCGGGGACTGGTCGGGTCGGGCTTCGCCTTTGCCATCCCTCACGGCTACGAGATTCAGGTACGCCCCCGCTCCGGACTGGCCCTGAAGAAGGGCATCAGCATTCCCAATACACCCGGTACGATCGACAGTGACTATCGCGGGGAATTGAAAGTCATCCTGATCAATCACGGCCAAGAAGACTTCGTCATCCAGCGCGGTGACCGTATTGCCCAGATTGTGGTCGCGCCGGTGCAGCGCGGCATTCTCAAAGAGGTTGACCGACTCGACGAGACTGCGCGAGGAGAAGGCGGTTTTGGTTCAACGGGAGTTTAAGAAATGAGTATTTCAACGCTAATTCTAGCAGCAGCGCTGCAGACCGGATCGATCGCCAGTTCAGATATACCGCCAATTCCCGACAATTTGAACAGCGTGCCGGTCGCAGAATTCAGATTTAAACCGGAATATACTTACAGGGAATCGCTCAAAGCGCGAAAACTGACCTCCGGTTGTACGCCATCAGAAAAAGTATCCGGCGGAGGAAATTATTTCGTCGAAGTGCTGTTGTTGGTAGACGGCAAGGGCAGTCTCCGCCGGGTGACACCGATCTCGATCCAGTGCCCGGCTCTGGAAGAATATGTCGCGCGCTATTTTGCCCGCGCAGGCGCGCGTAACATGAAACCTACGCCCGATAAAAAACCCGCCTGGCGGCGCAGCGTCCTGAAATTCTACTGGTAGACTATTGGACCTTTCAGACGAACAGCTCGACCGATATGCCCGCCATATCGTGCTCAAGGATATTGGCGGAGTAGGGCAGAAGAAGATATTGGATGGCCATATTCTGGTCGTTGGCGCGGGCGGCATCGGCTGTCCCGCAATTCAATATCTGGCAGCGGCCGGAATCGGGGCGCTGACGATTTTCGATGATGATATCGTGTCGCTTTCGAATTTGCAGCGGCAGGTTTTATTTGGCGAAAATGATGTCGGGAAAGAAAAAGTCGAAGTTGCCGAAGTTGCCGCGCAGCGTATCAACCCCGATATTAAGATAATCCCTATAAATCAACGACTTACCGCGCAATATTTTTCCGGAGATGCTGCAGCATTTTTCGCCCCTTTTGACGCAATTATCGACGGGTCGGACAATTACCAGACCCGCCTGCTGGTCTCCGATCTCTCGGTCACCCACCGCATCCCGCTGGTTTCTGCGGCGATCGGACAGTTCCAGGGGCAGCTCGGCACCTTCCGCGGCTGGGAGGAGGACAAGCCCTGCTATCGCTGTTTCGTCGGCGACGCGCTCGACCCCGAAGATTGCGACAATTGCAGCGAAGTTGGTGTTCTCGGCGCGATGGTCGGTCTGATGGGCAGTTTCGCGGCGATGGAAGCGATCCGCGTGGTCACCGGCTTCGGGGAGGACCCCGCCGGAAAACTCCAGCTTTTCGACGGCCTCGCGCCCTCGATGCGCAGCATCAACCTGCCCAAGGACCCGCATTGCAAAAGCTGCGGTAGGCCGCAACAAATTTGAGCACCGCTAACATGGTCAGGTCGTCAACTTGACCGACCACAGACTTACCGGTCCTGTTGCTGAGTAGCTAAATTCAAATGTCCGCCATGTCACGGAAGCGAACCAAAGCTATTTCCATATGGGATGGGTGCAATGGGGGGCTCCCACCCCAATAGCGGCCACTCCTGAGGTGTTTGCGTCCGCTCGAAAGTGGACGCGATCTTCGTGCGCTCAAAGGGAGAAAAGTCCAAGACCCGCTACGATTTCATCCTTAGTCTGCTCGCTGATCTCCCGGCCCCGCTGAGCGCCGGTTCGCAAGATGTCCATTATCGTGTCGACATCCCGACTTAACGCAGCCCGCCGCTCACGGATCGGAGCGACTGTGGCCTGGAGGATGGTCGTGAGGCGCCGCTTCAGAACCATGTCCCCAAGACCTCCTTTTTGATAGTGCGCCTTCAGCTCGGCAACAGCTTCACGGTCGGGATCGAAGGCGTCGAGATAAGTGAATACGACATTGCCCTCAACGCGCCCTGGGTCGGATGCACGGAGATGATCGGGGTCCGTGTACATGCGCTGTACGGCTGCCGCGATCTCATCGTCGCTAGCCGACAGGGGCAAAGCGTTACCTTGAGATTTGCTCATCTTCGCCCTGCCGTCCACACCCGGAAGGCGCCCTATCAGCGGCGTAAGCGCGCGTGCTTCGGGCAACACGGATCGTCCGATTTGTCGGTTAAGGCGGCGAACCAACTCGTTGGTCTGCTCGATCAGGGGCGCCTGATCTTCACCGACCGGCACCACGGTCGCCTTGAACGCCGTGATATCGGCAGCCTGTGCTGCCGGATAACAAAGAAAGCCGGCGGGTATGTCGCGACCAAACCCCCTCGCCTGTATCTCCTCTTTGATGGTCGGATTGCGCTCGAGGCGCGCCACCGTGACGAAATTCAGGTAGAGCATGGTCAACTCCGCCAAAGCAGGCAAAGCCGATTGCAGACAGATCGTGGACAAGGCCGGGTCAATTCCGGCCGCTAGGTAGTCTAGCGCCACCTCAAGGACGTTGCGACGCACCTTGTCGGGATGGTCGGCGTTGTCGGTCAGCGCCTGGGTGTCGGCCAGAAGCACATATTGCTTGTGGGTGTGCTGCAACTCTACCCGACTCTTCAGAGAGCCGATGTAATGTCCTAGGTGCAGGGGGCCGGTGGTGCGGTCGCCGGTCAGGATTACAGGACGTGAAACAGGTCGCATGGACAATTCTCCTAGGAGTTGCCACTGCTGTCGTCTGGATGGGAGTGCTGATGATCCTAGCCGCCGAAAGCAGCGGATGAGGTCACAGAAATATGACTGGCCGCGCTTAAGTCGCGGGCCACCAAAGTTGATTGATGGTCGAAAGCCGGTAGGTCATAGGACTTACATAGCGAGCCTGTTACCATCAGGCAAGCAGGCAACGGCAGCTTTCTACTGACCGCAGCCTGAAAGCCGTCCGACCGCTTCCCACCCAGTTGTTGCCAATCAAAGCGCATTATTCATTCGCGCTAAAACGGCAACAATCGGTGGGGAGGCTGCCATTTAGACTCACAACGTCTACTGGCAACTTTACAAGCATAGCGGACTTTAACCGTTCAATTCAGTTCTCCCCCAAGTCACACCCTCTCGCCTCCAATATCGGACGCATATCGCGATAGGCGGCGGGTGTCTTGTCCAGTGGGATGTAGGGGTGGAGATGATGGACGATATGGAATTGCATCCCCATCGAGCCGATATTGCCAACCATCGACTTCCAGCTGCGCGTGTTTCCATAGCGTGCCTGACTGGTTCCGGGATGGTGCGGAGCCCAGCTGAGGAAAAAGTTCAGATACGTTGTCGCAATATGATAGGGCAGCCACCACAGGAAAAACGCCTCCAGCGCATAACCACTCCATGCCAGCGTGAAAATAATCGCGAAAAACCCAAGCTGATAGGCGAGGGCTAGCAGGATCAAATCTTTGCGCCCGTTTCGTTCAAGAGCACTGAGATAGTTTTTAACCCGAGTGCTTGACGGTTGTTTCTCCTTGATCGATTTCCATATCGCCGACCATGCACTTGGTGCGTTGGTTGCGATATCGGGATCCAGTTGCGGATCATTGACATGGCGGTGATGCTCCAGATGCGTCACGCGAAAGACATTGAACGGACTGATGATCATCCACGAAGTCGCATGTCCAAGCAGCTCGTTGAGCCAACGCAATTTTTGTCCTGGCCGCGCGATAATATCATGCTGCGCATCATGGGTCGGCAGATAAACCAGCGATAAACTGATTGTTGCCAAAATAAAGCCCAGCCACAAGGGGATCACATCGAAAAACACCAGCGGCCAGAGCGATAGCCAGAAGAACAGATTACCAAAGGCCCACGACACCATCAGCCAGGGAAACATCCCGCTGTGTTTTTTCGCGATCTGCCGTTCGAGTTTCATCAATTGCGCATCCGAAAGGTTGGACAGATCGGCGGGCAAGATATCGGAACTTTGTGCGTTCATATCCAGCGCCCGTTTATCTGGGCAAACAATCCCCACGCACCGGCGATGATCATGGCAAAAGTCAGGGCCGATAATCCGAAAGGTGGCTCCAAACCGAGCGCGATGGTGCCTTGCGCGATCACCGGCACCAAAAATCCGGCCGCGAATATCAACGGCATAAATTTCAGCACCGATCCAAATATGTTTTCCATCAACCTTCTCCCAAAATCTTCATGCCGTCTTTGAAGCGGCCCTGTCGGTTTGCAGCGCTTCAATCTTACCTAAAAGAACTTCCCGAAACTCCGGTGTCGCATCAGCGGCCATCACCAAATAGAAACCGCTCAGCTGGCGCCGTCGGCATTCCTCGTTGCTGATGATAGCCTGAGCCCAGTCCCGCACATGTCCACGATAACTGATGAACATTTCTAGTCCCAGCGTTTCCGCAGATATCCTCCCAGCCAGATAACCCTGTTCAATTGCAGAGCGGCAGGCCTTCGCTGCCATGTCGACCGACCTCTGACCGGCAACCGTATGATCAGCCGCCAGGTCACCGCGCGCGGCATAGGCACCGGGCACACGATCCGTCGCCAGCGACACCGCCCTGTAATAATCCTGATCAGTCAAGGTCTCCGCATAGGCAGTCTCGATAATCATCTCAGCCATATCCAGCGGTGTCTGACATGAATCAAAATCCAGTTTGGCCCAGACCCTTTCGACTCCATCGCCAATCATCGTGCGAATGATAGCATCCTTGTCGCCAATCAGGTTGTAAAGGGTTGGCGCAGTAACGCCCGCCGCTTCAGCTAAACCGCGAGTGGTCAGCCCATCTACGCCATTCTCGACAATAATCGCCCGCGCAGCATCCAATATTCGTTGGCGGCGCTTTTCCATATTACGGGCACGGGTTTCTGACATGTGTTTCGCTGCTCCTGAAGAACCAAATACAGCACCATAAAATTTTATCAATGATATATTTTAATCAGTGTTAAATAAACTTCGGCAGCGCTTATGTCACAGAATGTGGGCTGTGATTTGAGGAGTGTTCTGGTTTCATCGTCGTGCCGAAAAAACGAAGCATGACACAAAAACCTCAAGTTCAAAAAAGCCTGCGGAGCGGGTGGTCAAGGATGTCACCAAGATCAGCGGCGCTGCCCGACGATGTCGGGTGTGATCCGTGGTAGGCCAGCGCCAATCGCCCAACGCCTGCTTCTGTCAATTGAGGGCTAGATACCGACGGCCCGCAAACGGCCCGAAAACTGTCGTCCATATGGGTTCACCAGTATGACCGCTTTCCATCCACTTGTTGCCGCTCAAACTGATTGAATCGAAGTTAAGGCGGACTGACAGCCAGCGCGCAGCACGAGCTCCCCTCCCCGCGCAATTTGCGCTTTGGCCAAAATCGGCTAGGACAGGAAAAAACAGGGAGGAACATTATGACATTACCGGTAACCGGCCTCGCCGCCGCGATTTGTGCGTTGCTGCTGATCTATTGCGCCTATGCGACGGTCAAGGTCCGCCTCGCCACCCAGATCGGCTTTGGCGATGGTGACAATCCCGATCTGCTCGCCGCCCGGCGCACCCATGCCAATCTGTCGGAACATGCGCCGATTTTCCTGATCATGCTCGGCATCCTGGAACTGGCCAACGCCGATCATCGCGGCATCACGATCATCGCGGCGGTCTTCCTGATCGGCCGTATCGCCCATATCGTCGGCATGGCCCAGCATCACAAGGGCGGCTCCCCGCGTTTTCGCCAACTGGGCGTTTTGGCGACCTGGCTGACGACGGTGGCGCTGGCCTTGTGGATCGTCTTTCTGTTCGTGACGATGCATTTATAAGTCCTGTGCTTTCCAACGGGCAGGCGCAGCCCCTGACTATTTGATGCATTGAGGCGGCAAAGCCGGTCGCCTAGCCTCCCTCCTGATAATAAAGGAGAGAGAATAATGGCATTGGTATCCGTAGTAGGCGCAACCGGACGGCAGGGACTGGCGCAAATGAGACAGCTGGCTGCGGCAGGCCACAAGGTCCGGGCGCTCTCGCGCAGCGAGAATCCCGATCTCGGCGGCAGTAACGTTGCAGATGAGACGCGGGTCATTGATCTCTCCGACGAATCCACGTTCGTGCCGGCGCTGGAAGGTTCCGACGCGGTTTTCTATACCCATCCCCTGCAATCACCCGGCGATCGTTCGGAGCTGGTCGCCAAACTGGGTTCGGCGGCACTGGAGGCCGGATTGGACCGTTTCGTCTGGAACACGTCGGGCTGGATTCCCGATCAGCCGGGAGAAGCCCATACTTATGGCGACAATACGGGTGCGATCAACGCGCTGTTCCGCACCGGCATTCCTGCGACCGTCTTTGGATCGGTGCTGTTCATGGACAATTTGCTGACCAACTGGGCGCGCCCCTTCATCGTCAATGAAGATCGTTATGTCTATGCGCACAAGCCTCATTTGCAGGCCAACTGGATCAGCCTCGACGATGTCGGGAAATGCATGACGGCGGCGCTGTCCCGCCCCGATCTTGAAGGCGCCTGGATGAATATCGGCGGCCCGCAAGCGTTGAAACCGACCGAAGTCACCGAGGCCCTGTCCCGCGTGTTCGGCCGGGAAATAAAATATGATCCCTGCTCGCCGGAGGAATTCGGAGCGTTGCTGGTCAACGCTCTCGGTGACAGCATGGCGGAAGAAGAAAAACAGCCGATGCGGGACTTTATCGCGTCCTTCTATCATTATAATAATGATTCACCGACCCAGCCATTTCTGGTCAACACCGATTACATGCACCGGCGCCTGCCAGAAGTCGAATTTGAAACGCTCGAGCAATGGGCAGCGCGGCAGGACTGGTCCGATAATGCGCACCGGCCGTCGGCGGGCTAGATCCCGAAATGCTTCATGGGGCCTGCCCCTGAACTGCGGCGCGTGATCGGTGGGAACACTCCCATCGATCACGTTTGACCTCCACATCATCTGCGGAGCAAAGCTAGAAACTCGCCCCGTCCACTTCGCGCACTGGCAGATGCTGCCACTCATCCGTCTCGAACATCCGCATATTCACGCCCATCCGCTCCGGCGGCGCGGTTATCGGCGTCCAGTGAGTGTGTGAGCCGCAAATCGCGCAATGCCAGGTGGTGATCATCCTGTCGCCCTGAACATAGGCGGCTAGCGCGTCCGGTTTCGCCACGATCTGCACATCATCGGGATGCCAGTAGCCGCCGGTCCAGCCGGTCTTGCGGCAGAGGGAACAATTGCATCGCGACACTTCGGCGGGCGGAGCGGGAACCATGATCTGCACCGCGCCGCAATGGCAATGGCCCTTCATTTCGCCCGTCTCAACACAGCCCGTGCGACAGGACCTGCTCGACCCAGTCAGGCACCAGATCCCCCGCCCTGCCCATCCGGCTTTCGTGGAAATGGAAACTGCCCTCTGACGGGTCGAGATTCATCTCCAGCGTTTGCGCGCCGTGATAGCGGGCGGTCTGGACAAAGCCGGCGGCCGGATAGACCGCACCCGATGTGCCGATCGAGACAAACAGGTCGCAGCGGGCGAGCGCCTGCTCGATCCGCTCCATCTGATAGGGCATTTCGCCGAACCAGACGATGTCGGGGCGCAGACAGCCGGCCTGGTGGCAATGCGGACAGGGCGGACCACTCGCCATCACGCCGTCAAACGGGGAATGGGCATCGCAGGCCAGACACCAGGCGCTGTTGAGCTCGCCGTGCATATGCAGCAGGCGCTGAGAGCCGGCGCGGTCGTGCAGATCATCGACATTTTGCGTGACCAGCAGCAGCTCGCCCGCCCAGGTCTGGTCGAGCTTCGCCAGCGCCTGATGCGCCGCATTGGGCTCGACAGTCTTGAGCTTGGCGCGGCGCTCGTCGTAGAATTTCTGCACCAGTTCGGGATCGCGGACAAAGGCTTCGGGTGTCGCGACATCCTCGACCCGGTGCCCCTCCCACAGACCATCCGGCCCGCGAAAGGTGGCTACCCCGCTCTCGGCGCTGACGCCGGCGCCGGTGAGGATGACGATATTGTTGATCGTGTTTAGCATATTGTCTTTCTTCGTCATGCTGAACTTGTTTCAGCATCCATTTCGTCTCATAGAAATAGCGTAGAGTATAGTGGGGTCCTGAAACAAGTTCAGGATGACGAAACTGCACTCAGGACGAACGGGAAGATACAGAATGACAGCCATCGGAATTATCGGTAGCAGGGGCCGCATGGGACAGGCGCTGGTCGCGGCGATCGCGGAAGCGGGCCATGAACATGCCGGTGGCGCGGATCAGGGCGATGATGTGGCGGCGCTGGTCAGCGCAAGCGATGTGCTGGTCGATTTCTCCTCCCCGAAGGCGCTGCAGGCGAATCTCGATGCCTGCATCGCGGCGAACAAACCGATTGTCATAGGCACCACCGGACTGGAGGAAGCGCATCACGCCGCCATCGACGCGGCGGCGGTCAAGATCCCTGTGCTACAGACCGGAAACACCTCGCTCGGCGTCAATATGCTGGCGGCGCTGGTCGAGCAGGCAGCGAGCAAACTGGGCGATGACTGGGATATCGAAATTGTAGAGATGCACCACCGGTACAAGGTCGACGCGCCGAGCGGCACCGCGAAATTGCTGGGCGAAGCGGCCGCACGCGGTCGCGGCATCGATCTCGCCAGCAACAGCGAAAGCGGCCGCGACGGCATTACCGGCGCGCGCGCAAAAGGCGCAATCGGTTTTGCCGCCTTGCGCGGCGGATCGGTCGCCGGTGATCACACGGTCATCCTGGCGAGCGACGAGGAACGGATCGAACTGACCCACCGCGCAGAAAACCGGATGATCTTTGCGCGTGGTGCAGTGAAGGCGGCTGGGTGGTTGGTAGGACAGAAGGCCGGGCGGTACGGGATGGATGGGGTTTTGGGGCTTTAGGTGGCTGGGCCCGTAATCTGCTGGTGATCAATGGGAAAATCACGGATCGCCCGGTTTCCGGACAGAGAAACTGCATTATTATTTTCCGCTATTATTCGCGACCGCGGCAAAAACGAGTAATGCAATATTATTGATAATAGCAGCAATTCCCATATAATGACTTGCCTTCATAAGCTTCAGCTATATCAATCAAGTGTTGAAAAATGGGGCTTAAATGCAAAAACTATTCTTGATCAGTTTTGCTTTTTTTTGGGCGGCACCTGTGCTTGCCGCAGAAGAAATTATTTTCGCACCGCCGGGAGACTGGGTCAGCGAACAATCTATAGATCTGGAACGAACCATATCCAACAAGGATGCTGCGGCCGTCCTTTTGGGAATGGACCAACAATTGCGTTTCAATAAAGATGATGACGAATTTTTCTTTGGAACAAAGATTCTCGTGCAAACCCCACAAGGTTTGCACGCCATGGGTACCATTTCCATTCCCTGGTCTCCGGACACATCGACACTGATCGTTCACCGACTCCATATTTTGCGTGGCAAAGAGGTGATCGATGTGTTGGGGAATGGGCAGACGTTCACGATATTACGCCGCGAAGCCAATCTGGAATCCGCCGCATTGGATGGTGTTCTGACTGCCGCCATTCAACCTGAGGACATGCAAGTTGGGGACATTGTGGACATGGCATTTACCCTCCGTGTTGTTGATCCGGTGCTAAAAGGCCATTCTGAAACTACGGTCGCTTTTCCCAATAACTCGCCCGACACGGCATTTTCGTTGCGAGCCTTCTGGGACGATGGTTCCAATATGCGATGGCAAAAAAGCAATTCCCTGCCCGAACCGAAAGTCACATCTCAAAAAGCTTTGACGCGATTGTCACAAACACTTCCGGGGACCTCCAATCTGATACATCCAAAAGGTGCACCGGCTCGTTATGCACCTGTTCGCGTGATTGAGTTCACCGACTATGGTGCATGGAACGAAATCTCGGCGCTGATGGCTCCGCTATATATTGATGCCGCACAAATCCCGGCCGATTCATCCTTGATGGCAGAAGTCGATAAAATTCGCGAAGCTGGCAGCGACCCTAAGGTCCGCGCTCAATCCGCCCTCAAACTGGTGCAGGATCGCGTGCGTTATGTCTATCGCGGCATGAACACCGGCAACCTCGTTCCCGCAAATGCCGTGACGACCTGGAAAAGAAAATTTGGTGACTGCAAGGGCAAAACAGCCCTGCTTATCGCCATTCTTGCAGAGCTTGGAATTGACGCTGTTCCGGCTGCGGTAAGCAGTTCAGAGGGCGACGGACTGGATCAAAAATTGCCATTGGTCGGCCATCTCGATCATATTCTGGTCAGGGCAGAAATTGCCGGAAGAACCTATTGGCTCGATGGAACCCGGCAAGGCGACTTCAACATCGATAACATCGAAGTGCCACCGTTTCATTGGGCGCTACCGGTCATGGTTGACGGTGCGCCACTTGAGCCTTTGATTCAGCAACCTTTTGAAAAACCGAGCGAGTTCACTGATATCTGGATTGATGCGAGCGCGGGTAAATCAATGCCCGCGGTCGTCGAAGTGAAGAAGATTTTGCGCGGGGACGAGGCTGTTGACAGCAAGACTGTCCTCGAGCAACTTTCGGCCGAAGATCTGGATAAAGCGCTGCGCAGTTATTGGGAAAGAAAATATGATTTCATAGAACCTTCGGATTTTGGCAGCCATTTTGACCCGGTGAGCGGCGAATACCGATTGACGGTGTCGGGAACTGCAAAGCTGGACTGGGGATGGAGAGGATATCAGCTCGACGGTGCCCGAATTGGATGGGTGGCCGAATATGAGCGCGAAGACGGCCCCAATATGGACGCGCCGGTTACTGTGCCGTTTCCCTATTTTGTCGCCCACAAGCAAACAATAATCCTGCCCCACGACGGTGTCGGCTTCTCGGTGGTAGGAGAAGATGTGGACAAGACCGCCGGCAGCTACGCCTTCAAGCGTGTCACAAGGATTTCCGGCGATGAACTGGTCATGGAATCGAGCCAGCGCAGCCTGGCAGGAGAAATGCCGTGGGCCGAGGCCGTGGCTGAGGCCGAGCACATTACTGCGTTGAGCAAAGTTCTCGTCTATGTGAAACATCCATTTAACTATCGACTGACCCCATCGGAAATTGCAGCGCTGGATGAGAAAAAGCCGGCAAGTGCAATGGAATATAATAGTCGCGGCAACGACTATCTGGATATTCGGGAATATGACAAAGCCATTGCCGATTTCACCAAGGCAGTGGAGCTGGATCCGGCCCATGCATATGCCTGGGCCAATCGCGGTATCACCTACGCACACATGAAGAATGTGGCGGCCGCAAATGCTGATCTAAACAGAGCGGAAGAAATTGACCCCAGGGTTGAAGTCATCTTTCACGGCAGAGCGGTTCTGGCAATGGCTGCGAAAGACATCCCTTCAGCGGTTGCAGCCTTGACCAGAGCGATTGATATGAAGGACAAAAATAGCTGGGCGCTGGAGCAGCGGGTCAACCTTAATTTTTTCCGCGGAGATTATGACAGCGCGATGGCAGATGCAAAGACGCTGCTGGATTATGATCCGACATCCTTCACGGGTGCATATTTCAAGGCAAAAACTCTATCAGAGACAGAACGATATCAAGAAGCCTTGTCCTATCTGGACAGTAACGATCCCAAAATATCCAATGAAATGGATTTTCAACTCATGCGGGCGGAAATTCATGTGCAAATGGCGAATTTCGAAGCCGCTCGTGAAGCATACGGCCTAATTCGCAGCAATGCGGATGGGAATAGCAGGCAGTTTAATGCCCTTTGCTGGAGCCTCGCGACGGTGAATTTTGATCTGGAGACTGCACTGCACGACTGCGATGCTGCGTTGAAGCTCGAACCCGGCGAGCCCGCCTATCTCGACAGCAGAGCAATGGTCCTTCTCCGAATGGGTAGATATCAGGAAGCGATTGAAATGTATGACCAAGCCTTAGAGAAATCTGCGGATTTTGCCGTTTCACAATATGGTCGGGGTCTTGCCAAGATAAAGAGCGGCGACCTAGCCGGAGGCCAAGCTGACCTGAAGGCGGCAGAGCGTTTGCACCCAGGAATTTCCGCAGAATATAAACATATGGGTCTCGACTGGCCCTGACCAAAGTCTGGCGACCGTTCTATTTCTGAATGTCACAGGCGCCAATCGCGCTGACGTTGGGAGTCAAGCCTTCCGATCTTTCTCCCTTGATGCAGAAACTGTGAGTGGCGGTGATTGTGCGCTTGGATTAGGCGCCCC